>Ga0070737_10004637_pt1 | contig 13629 bp, 13 predicted proteins | sample Coa_R1_10_FD_66438 | JGI IMG/M metagenome (GOLD analysis project Ga0070737, IMG submission 66438) | Surface soil microbial communities from Centralia Pennsylvania, which are recovering from an underground coalmine fire - Coalmine... | ecosystem: Environmental > Terrestrial > Soil > Unclassified... | reverse complement strand
GACGGCGACTGGGACACCGCGCTGGACTGCGCGGCCCTGCTGGCGCAGATCGAGCCGTGGGCGCGCGCCGCCGTGTGGCTGCACGTCGTGGAGTGCCGGCCCTTCGCTGAGGTAGCGCGGCTGCTCGGCGTGCCCCGCGCCACCGCCTTCGACCTGTACCGCCGCGGGCTGGCGAGCCTACGGCGCGCGGCCTGAGGCTGTGTTCCCCGCCGGGGCCCTCGCGCTGCCGAGCGGCCCCGGCGTGTGGCCAGCGGCGGGGCAGGCCAACGCCGCGGGGACCGTGCACTAGGTCAGGAACAGGGTATGCCAGGGGGCGATGAGCACCGCCATGGCCACCGCGCACACCAGCGCCGAGCGCGGCCGCATGGCCAACACGCGGCGCGCTACTACCCAGCTCGCCAGCCCCAGCGGCAGCGCGGCCAGCCACATCCAGCGCAGGCGCTGGTTCACTACGTACAGTTGGACTAGCCGCTCGCCGCTGCCGGCGGCCTCCCCCTGTTCGCGGAGCTGCGCCAGGGTGGCCGGGTCGGTCGTGCTGTTCACCAGGTGCACGTAGACTACACTCACCAGCAGCGCCGCGAGGGTGAGCCACAGCGCGGCGAGCGCTGTCTCGCGCAGGTCCCAGCGGCGGATCAGGCGCACCGTGAGCTGCACCGCCGTGAGGCAGACGAACACCCAGGCGTAGATAATGAGCCAGCCTAGCGGCGAGAACATCAACGTGGCCGCACCATCGAAAGTCACGAGTCGCTCTCCCACCGCGATTCGGAGTCTCAGGGGAGCCGCACCATGAGCACTGCAGAACGACCGCTCGCCCCCGCCACGCGCTTGGCCCATGTGGGGCGGCGCTGGCCGCCTGCGGCCAACCGGCCGGTGGCGCCGCCGCTGTACCAGAGCGTGGCCTACCAGTTCGCGGGGCTCGACCAGCTCGAGGCGATCTACGCGGGCGAGCAGCCAGGCTATTTCTACTACCGCTATGGCGGCCCCAACCACACCATTCTCGAACAAACCGTGGCCGAGCTGGAGGGGGCCGAGGCGGCGGTGGCCACGAGCTCCGGCCTCGCGGCCCTCGCGGCCACCTTGCTGGCGCTGCTGCGGCCGGGCGACCACCTGCTGGTCGCCCGCCACAGTTACGGCGGCACGTACTCGCTGCTCACCGCCGAGCTGGCACGGCTGGGCTTCGGCGTGGAGTTCGTCGACCTGGCTGCGCCGGGCGCCCTGGCCGCGGCCGCCCGGCCTACCACGCGCGCGCTGCTGCTGGAGACGCTGACCAACCCGCTGCTGCAAGTCACCGACTTGCCCCAGCTCGCGGCCGCCGCACATGCACGCGGCTGGTTGGTGATCTGCGACAGTACGTTCACCACGCCCTGCCTGATCCAGCCGCTGGCCCACGGCTGCGACCTAGTCTGGCACGCCAGCAGCAAGTACTTCGGCGGTCAGAGCCAGGTGCTCGGGGGGATCGTGGCTGGCCCCCGCGCCCTGATCGAGCGCGTGCGGGAGACGGTCATCCATCTGGGCGTGGCCGCCAGCGCGTTCGACGCCTGGCTGGCGGCGCAGGGCCTGGCGACGCTCGCCCTGCGCATGGAGCGCGCCTGCCAGAACGCCATGGCGGTGGCCGCGTTCCTGGCTGCCCAGCCGGAGGTCGCGCGCGTGCACTATCCGGGGCTGCCCAGCCACCCGCAGCACGCGCTGGCCCGCCAGCTCTATCCGCACGGTTACGGGGCGATGGTCTCCTTCGAGCTGCGCGGGGGGGCGCCGGCGGCGCGGGCGCTGCTGGACCACCTGCGCCTGATCCCCTTCGTGCCCAGCCTGGGCGATGTGGCGACCACCGTGTCGTATCCGCTGCGCACGTCCCACCGGCACGTGCCGGCCGCGGAGCGCGCGGCGATGGGCATCTCCGAGGGCCTCGTGCGCTTGTCGGTGGGGATCGAGGCCGCCGAGGATATCCTCGCCGACTTGGCCGCTGGGCTAGCCGCCGCGCGGGCCGCTGGGTGAGCGCTAGTTGCAAACCTGTGCAGCAGTTGTCGTACCGCTGGCCGGAACGGTAGCCTAGCTATGGCCTACCCCCAAGGCCGCGGCTGCCCGGGTGCCCCCACGCTCGGGCAGCCGTTCCCCCTCTTGCGGCTGGCGCGCTCAGGCCAGCGGCTCGTACTCGCCGGCCAGCAGCAGCCGGCGCAGGATCTTCCCCACCGGGCTCTTCGGGATGGCGCGCACGAACACCACCCGGCGCGGGCGCTTGAAGTCGGCGAGGTCTGGGCTGGCACGGCAGTAAGCGTCCAGCTCGGCGGCGGTGAGGTCGGGCCGCCGCGGTACCACGAACGCGGTGACCACCTGCCCCCACTTCTCATCGGGGAGCCCGACCACGGCGACCTCGGCCACATCGGGATGGCGCGCCAGCACGTCCTCCACCTCGATCGGGTAGACGTTCTCGCCGCCGGTGATGATCATGTCGTCGACGCGGCCCGTGACCCAGTAGTCGCCGTCGGCATCGCGGTAACCGAGATCGCCCGTGAAGTACCAGCCGTCGCGGATGGCGCGCGCGTCGGCGTCGGGCCGGTGCCAGTAGCCGGCGAACGCCTCGTCGGAGCCCAGCCAGGCGATCAGCTCGCCCACCTCGCCGTCGGGCACCACTTCGTCGGGTCGCGCGGTGCGCTCGGGGTCGGGGCGCACCACCCGCATGCGAGAGTGGAGGCCCGGCCGGCCAGCGCAGCCGGGCTTGCGCACCAGATCGTCGTTGACGGTGAAGGTGTAGATCTCGGTGCTGCCGTAGTGGTTGATGAACACGTCGGGCTGGAACCGCTCGCGGCAACGCGCCTCGAGGCTGGTGGTCATCGAGGCGCCGGCGTAGCCCAGCTTGCGCACGCTGGCCAGGTCCGCCGTCTCGGCCGCCGGGTCGGCCAGCAGAGCGTGGTAGGCGGTGGGCACCAGGTACAGGCTGGTAATCCGCTCGCGGGCGATCAGCGCCAACGCCGCGGCCGGCTCGAAGTCGCGCAGCGCCACATACTTGCCGTTGAGCAGCAGCATGGTCAGCAGCGAGCGCATGCCCATGGTGTGGTACAGCGGCATGGCGCCCAGGGTGGATTCCCCGCGCACATAGCGGTTCTGGAGCGCGTGGGCCACGGCGGCGGCGTACTCGGCGCGCTGGCTGCGCGGCACCCCCTTGGGGCGGCCGGTGGTGCCCGAGGTGTACAGGATCAGGCCGATCAGCCGGTCGTCGGCGTCGGCCGGGGTGGGCGGCAGCGGCGGGGCGCTCGCGCCGCGGGCAAGCAGGGCGTCGAAGGTGATGCCGCCCGGGGGCGCGGGGCTATCGAGCGCCACGACCACGGGCTGGCAGCCCCACTGCTCGCGCCCGCTCAGCACCGCCTTGGCCGTGGAGTCCTCGTACACTACCAGGCGCGGGGCTGCATCGGCGATGCAGTAGGCGATCTCGCCGCTGGCCAGGCGGAAGTTGAGCGGGGTCGTGATCGCCTCGACGCGCTGGCAGGCCAGGTGGAGCGCGGCCGTCTCCTCGCGGTTGCGCAGGCAGAGCACCACGCGGTCACCGGGCTCGACGCCGAAGGCCCGCAGCGCCCGGGCCAGCTGTTCGACACGCGCCTGCCAGTCCGCATAGCTCCAGCGCCGGTCGCCGTCGACGATCGCAGTGGCCCGTGGGTCGCGCTCGACAGCCAGCTCGAGCATCGTGCTCAGCCGCATACGCTCCTCCCGCTGTCTCGTCCTCCATCGCCTGGTCGGGGAAGTGCCTTTCATAGTACCACTGTTCCCGGCGGGAAGCACTGGTACGCACGGTTCGGTCTGCGGCGCGGGAAGCGCCCGGCCAGGCGCCCCACACAGCTTGCCTGGCCCAGCCGCGGGGCGGCCGAGCCGGCTGCACTCGCGGTCGGTACAAGAGCGACGACGCCGTGGGGAGCGGCACGCGCCCCCGGGGTGTCGCGGCTGGCGCACACGGGCGTGTGAGGCTACGGCTGTGCGGGCCTCGCCACCCCGGCGAGCTGGGCGCGGAACTGCGTCTCGTACAGGCGCGCGTACAGGCCGCCGCGTGCCAGCAACTCGGCGTGGGTGCCCTGTTCCACGAGCCGGCCCTGGTCTAGGACCAGGATGAGATCGGCCGCCAGGATAGTACTCAGGCGGTGGGCGATCACCAGGCTGGTGCGCCCGCGCATCGCCTCGCTGAGCGCGGCCTGGATCAGTGCCTCGGACTCCGAGTCCAGGTGCGCCGTGGCCTCGTCGAGCACCAGGATGCGCGGGTCCTTGAGCAGCACGCGGGCGATGGCGATCCGCTGCTTCTCGCCGCCCGACAGGCGGTAGCCGCGCTCGCCCACCACGGTGTCGTAGCCGTCGGGCAGGCCCACGATGAAGTCGTGGATGTGGGCCGCCTGGCAGGCGGCCTCTAGCTCGGCTTGCGTAGCGTTGGGGCGCGCGTACAGCAGGTTGGCGCGGATGGTGTCGTGGAACAGGTACGGCTCTTGGGTCACCATGCCGATCTGCGCGGCCAGCGACGCGAGCGTCACGTCGCGCAGGTCGTGGCCATCGATGGTGATTCGCCCGCTGGTCGGGTCGTACAGCCGTGGCAGGAGGTAGGTCACGGTCGTCTTGCCGGCGCCGCTAGGGCCGACCAGCGCGGCGAGTTGGCCGGCGCGCACCGTGAAGCTGACGTCCGCCAGCGCCCAGCGCACCGGCGCTGGCGCCTGCCGCTCGCGCACGTACATCTCGGGCGCCACCTCTCGCGCCGGCCCGTTCGTCTGTGGGGGCACGGATAGCGGTGGCAGGTCGCGCTGGCGCCAGCGCTGCACCTCCGTGAGCTTCGCCGCCGCCTGCTCGGCCAACTGGTAGCTGAACGAGACGTGCTCGAAGCGCACCTCGCCGGCCGCACGGGGCAGCGGCCGGGCGCCGGGCCGCTCGCGGATATCGGGCGGCAGGTCGAGCACCTCGAACACGCGCTCGAAGCTCACGAGCGAGGTGGCGAACTCGACGCGCGCGTTGGTCAGCGCCGACAGCGGGCCGTACAGCTGCACGAGGTAGGCGCCGAAGGCGACGATGGTGCCCACGGTGAACGTTCCCTGCAGCACCAGCCAGCCGCCGATCCAGAACACCAGCGCCGTGCCGATAGCGCTGACCAGGCTGAGGCCGAGGAAGAACCAGCGCCCCACTAGCGCCTGGCGCACCCCGACGTCGCGCACGCGGCGGGCGCGCTCGGCGAAGCGCGCGCCCTCGTAGTCCGCCCGGCCGAACAGCTTGACTAGCAGCGCGCCGCTGACGCTGAGCGTTTCGGTGAGCAGGGCGTTCATCTGACCGTTGAGCGTCATCTGCTCGCGGGCGATGCGGCGCAGCAGGTCGCCGACCCGCCGCGCGGGCAGGATGAACAGCGGCAATAGCCCGATGGCCAGCAGCGTCAGTCGCCACTCCAAGGCCACCATGATGGTCAGCGTGGCTGCCAGGGTAAGGACGTTCGAGAACAAGCTGACCACTGTGCTGGTCACGGCCTGCTGCGCGCCCACCACGTCGTTGTTCAGCCGCGCGATCAGCTCGCCACTGCGGGTACTGGTGAAGAACCGCAGCGACATGCGTTGCAGGTGGGCGAACAGCGCCGTGCGGAGGTCGCAGATGATCCCCTCGCCGACGCTGGCCGCGAGGTAGCGCTGCAGCACGCCCAGCAGGCCCGTGAGGAGCGGTACCGCGATCATGCCCAGGGCGAGCAGGTTGAGCAAGCCCAGGTCCCCGCGGGGCAGCGCCTGGTCGATGAGCGCCCGCTGGAGTAGCGGGGGGATGACGCCGAGCGTGGCGCTGGCCAGGATGACGACGAACATCAGGGCGATGCGCCAGCGGTACGGCCAGGCGTAGCCCAGCACGCGGCGCAGCAGCGGCCAGCTGATCCGGGGGCGGTCGCGCTCCGCGTCGTAGCGCAGATACGACCACCAGCCGCCGTCCATGCCCATGCTGCTCCCCCCGCCGAGACGCGACATCCCGGCCTTGCTCCTGCGTGCTCGTAGCGCTCTGAGCCACTGTCGCACCTGTGGCTCGTTAGGATGATACGGCGCTCGGCCCCGGCCAGCGGACCAGGGGCAGCCTGGCCGATCGGCTAGGCGGACCCGGCGCCGGTGCCCCCGAGGCAAGGTACGGCGTGCGCACGGGGTCCCCGCCATGGGACGAGCCGCCCGCTCGCCCTAGGTCCAGGGTAGTGCTGGCGCGGGAGAACAGGGGCGTTGCGCGAAGTATCGTCGGCAGCACACAATGGTGGCACTCGTCGTGCTGGGCGCCTGCTGCAGGGAAGTAAGCTCCAAGGTAGGAGGGCATCGGCATCTATGGATGAGGAAACGCTCATCGCAGAGTACATCGAGGAGCATCCAGGCTTCCCGGGCCCTGCCGATGCCTGGCTGCGCGAGTCAGGCGTGCCGGTCTGGGCGCTGGTGGCCTACTATCACGGCGCAGCCGCATACGACGCCGGGCGTGTGGCGGAGGACTACGAGGTGCCGCTGGCGGCTGTGGAGGCGGCCCTCGCATACTATCGCCGGCATCGCTCCCTCATCGACAATCGGATAGCGGCCAACGCTGCGTGATTCGCCCGTGGCCGCCTTCTATATCGACAACTGTCTCTCGCCGAAGATCGCGGACGAACTCCAGCACCGGCAGCACCAGGCGGCGGCTACCCGCCACCGCCAATTGGGTCGCGCTGGCGACCACGAGCAGCTCCTCACTGCGTACCAGAACCGAGAAATCCTGGTCACGGGAAACCTGCGCGACTTCTTGCTGCTCCATGATGCGTGGTGTCTCTGGTTAAGCGCGTTCGTGACACCATCACCACCATCACACCTCGGTATTCTGGTGGTTCCACAGCAATACTGGGACCCAGCCACCGCGGCCCATGAGCTGGCTCTATTCGTCACGTCGGGGCGGGTGCTCACGAACCGCGTCTACCGCTATCGCCGCGGGCACGGCTGGGAGCAGCTACGCTGAGCATGGTTCCCCGATCCCACGCGTCGGCGGGGGAGCGCCGCGGTCAGGCCGAGCTGGAAGTTAGGGCGGGCCGGGTGACGACCGGCGCGGGCGGCAGCCGGTCGAGCCGGTAGAACCGCGTCGGGTTGTCGTAGAAGATCTGGCGCTTCACCGCGGCGCTGACATCGTCGCGGGCCAGCAGCGCGGGGATGTCGCCGCTGAAATCGCGCTGGTCGCGCTCGTGCGGGTAGTCCGACGCCCAGAGGATCACGTCCGGGCGCACGTGCTCGATGGCCAGCGGCAGCGCCGTCTCCTCCACCTCGCAGGAGAAGAAGATGTTGCCCGAGCGCACGTACTCGCTGGGCTTGCGCTTGCAGTGCGGCGAGTAGCGGCCCTTGCGCTCCAGCTCCTCGTCCATGCGGTCCATGAAGTACGGCACCCAGCCGATGCCGCACTCGAGGCAGCCGTAGCGCAGCCGCGGGAAGCGCTCGAACACGCCCTCGAAGATCATGGCGCCGAGCTGTTTCATTTGGGCGAAGGGGTGCTCCAGCAGGTGGCCGACGGTGAAGTTGCCACCGATACCGTCCAGGCCCAGCTCCAGCGAGGTGCCACCATGGGTGGAGATCGGCACGTCGAGCTCCTCGGCCGCGGCCCACAGCGGGTCGAACTCGCGCCCGGCCACCGTGCGGCCCCCGGCGATCACCGCCGGCAGCACCGCGCCCGGCATGCCCAGCTCGGTCACGCAGCGGCGCAGCTCCTTGACCGCCTCGCCGATGTCCTGTACCGGCAGCAGTGCCACCCCCACCAGCCGCGGGCTCACGCGCATGAAGCGGTCGTACAGCCAGTCGTTGTAGGCGCGTGCCAGCGCCACCGCCCACTCCGGCTCGCGGATCAAGCCATGCGTGAGGCCCTGGGTGGGGTACAGGATCGTGCGCTCGATGCCGTTGAGGTCCAGGAAGCGCAGCCAGTCGTGGGCGTCGGGACCGGTGCCGCCGCCGGCCCAGCCGCCCGGCGCGCGCAGCGAGCGCAGGAAGCCGTCGGAGGTCAGGCCGGGCCAGAAGCTGTAGCTGCGGTGCCACTCCAACTGGTTGAACGGCGGCCCGATGTACTCGCGGAGCTGCTCGTCCAGCTCCATCACGTGGCCATCGGCGTCGATGATACGGTACTCGGCGCCCATCGTATGCCTCCTACCCCCCTGCGGCACCCGCGCCCGCCGGATAGGATGGCGCGGGATTCTTGGCGGCATGGTAGGCAGCGGATACCATCAGGCGCAAGAGGGAGACGTCCGTCCGAGAGGGCCAGCAAGAGGAGCGCGAGGCGTGCGCCAGTTCCACGGCGAGATCCGCATCGACACGGTAATCGGCACCGCGCTGCGGGACAACCCCCACGGCGACCCCGTGGAGCGGCCGCTGGTGATCTGTTTGCCGCCCGGCTACGCCGCCGAGCCCACGCGCCGCTACCCGGTGATCTACTGGCTGCCCGGCTACACCGGCACCGCGCTGGGCGCGCTCAACCACGACCCCTGGCTGCCGTCGGTCCCCGAGGCGCTCCAGCGCGCCTGGGACGCGGGGGCGCCGCCCGTGATCCTCGTGGTGGTCGACGGGTTCACCCGTTTCGGCGGCGCGCAGTACCTCAACTCACCGGCCAACGGCAACTACGAGGACTACGTGGTGCGCGATGTCGTCGGCCACGTCGATACCCGCTACCGCACGCTGGCCGCTGCGGCGCACCGCGGGCTGGCTGGCAAGTCGAGCGGCGGCTATGGCGCCCTGGTGCTGGCCATGCGCCACCCCGACGTATTCGGCGCCGTCAGCGCGCACAGCCCGGACTGCTATTTCGAGCTGTGCTACAAGCTCGACTTCCCCAAGCTCCTGCACGCCATCGCGCGCTACGGCAGCGTGGAGGCGGTGCTGGCGCGCTTCCTGGAGCTGGAGAAGAAGCCGGGCGACCTGGTGGCAGCGGTTAGCGTGGCGGCGATGGCCATGGCCTACTCGCCGAACCCGGCGCGGCCGCCCTACTTTTTCGACCTGCCGTTTGACCCCTACACCGGCGAGCTGGACGCCGCGGTGTGGGCGCGCTGGCTCGCCTGGGACCCGGTGAACCTCGTGGCGGGGCACGCCGCGGCACTGCGCCGCCTACGGCTGCTGCATTTCGAGTGCGGCACGCGCGACGAGTACTACCTGCACTATGGCGCGCGCATCTTGGCGCGGCGCCTGACGCAGCACCAGGTGCCGTACCTGCACGAGGAGTTCGACGACAGCCACTCGCGCACGGCGTACCGCTACCCGGCAGCGTTCGCGCGGCTGGCGGCGGCGCTGGCGCCCGCCTGAGCGGCGCGGCTTGTAACACCATTGCGAGTTTCCGCGCGCTCGCGCTGACCGTTCTGGAACACCGGACGCCGTAGGATGGCCCACGGCAGCGAGAGGCCATCCGAACCGAGAGCCCCGCGCCTCTGCTGCCGCTCACAACCTGGGAGGAGCCACACGGTGGTGATGTGGTTGAAGGGATGTCCACGCTGCCACGGGGATCTATTCGAGGAGGCAGCCGTGACCGCCGAGGCGTACGGCCGCCGCTTCGTGAGCTGCCTGCAGTGCGGACACACACTGAGCGAGGAGCAGGAGCGGCGGCTCACCAGCCGCCCTCAGGCTCCCGCGGCCTCGGCGTTGCGGCGCCTGACAGCCCGCCTGTCCGCCTAAACGACGGCGTTTACCGCCCGCGCGAGCGTCTCTCCAGCTGGGGGCGCTCGCGCGGCGCTTTTGGGGGCTTTTCCCTGGGCACGCGCGGCATGGCGGCGTAAGATATCGGGCAGCTACCACTGGCCGCGGACCACCTGCCGCACAGAGGAGGATGCGATGACTGCCGAGCGTGTGCCGCGCAGCGCCCTGGATGTTCTCAAGCAGCACGCTCCCGAGGCCGCCGACGCCTTCAGCGCACTGCGGCGCAGCCTGACCGGCGCGGGCAGCCTGCCGCCCGCCACCCAGGAACTGATCGTCAGTGCCACGTTCGTCGTCACGGGACAGGAAGGCGCCTTTCGCACGCACGCGCGTCGCGCGCTCCAGCATGGCGCGTCGCTGGCCGACCTGCAGCAAGCCGTGCTGCTCACTCTCGGCGCCACCGCCACGCTGGCGCAAGTAGCTAGCGCGCTGCGCTGGCTGGAGGCGCTAGAGGCCAGCTAGCTGCCGTGCAAGGCGCTTGCCAGGAGGAAGCGTATGCTTCGCAGCATGCCTACCCTGGTTAGCGGGGTTGTCGCCAGCGCGCTGCTCGGTGCGCTGGCCTGCGGCAGCCCCGCGCCCGCGACCGCCCCGGGGGCCAGTGCGCCAGCGGCGGCCAGTGGCCCGGCGAGCGCGCCGGCGGCACCCGCCGCACCGCTGACCGTCACCGCAGGGATCGTGGCCCGCAACGCCTACTTCTGGCCTGTCTGGATCGCCGAGGCCGAGGGCTTCTTCACGCAGAACGGGGTGCAGAACGAGGTCGTGCTCACGCGCTCGCCCGCGGCGGGCCACCAGATGCTCACCAACGGCGGTGCCGACGTGGCGCTCTCCACGCCGGAGACGGCGATCCTGGCCGCGGTGAAGGGCGCCCCACTCGTGCTGGTCGCGGGCGGGCAGGAAGACCCCGCCTACAGCCTGATCGTCGGCCCGGACATCCACGAAGTCACCGACCTGCGCAAGAAGCCGCTGGCCATCGCCGGACTGCGCGATGGCGTGACGCTGATCATGCAGCGCATGCTCACGAGCCGCGGGCTGCGCGAGGACGACCTGGAGTGGATCGTCGTCGGCGGCACTACCGAGCGCTACGTGGCGGTGAAGAGCGGCGCGGCGGCCGGGGCACTGGTGGGCCAGCCGCTCGATTTCCAAGGCGAGGCCGAGGGCCTGCGCCGGCTGCTCAGCTCGTCGGAAGTGACGCGCGAGTGGCAGTTCATCAACGTGGCTACCAACCGCGAGTGGGCGCGGGCCAATAGCGAGCGGCTGGTGCGGTGGTTGCGCGCCTATATCCAGGGCGCGCGCTACCTGAACGACCCGGCGACCAAGGAGCGGAGCATCCAGATTCTCGCCGAGGCGACCAACACCGAGGAGCGCTTCGCGCGGCAGACCTACGAGCTGTACTTCGAGCAGCGCCAGGGCGGCGGGGTGGTGTCGCCCGACGCGCGCATCAACCTGGCCGGGCTGCGCAACGTGATCGCCCTGATGGCCGAGACCGGCGCCTTCGAGGACCAGCCGCCACCCGCGCCCGAGCAGGTGGTAGACCTCACGTACTGGGAGCGCGCGCGCCAGTAGCCCGCGCCAAACCTGCTACACTACGGGTGACTTGACCACCGGCTGCACGGAGGTGCCGCATGGCCGTCGCCCTCGACCGCGCCACGATCGAGCAGTTGGCGGACGAACTCCTGGAGGCCGAGCGCACGCGCGTGGCCATCGCGCCGCTCACCGAGCGCTACCCGGGCCTGGATGTGCGCGACGCGTACGCGATCCAGCTCGCCATCGTGGCACGGAAGACCGCGGCCGGGGCGCGCGTGGTGGGCAAGAAGATCGGCCTGACGAGTCGCGCCATGCAGCGCCAGCTGGCGGTCGACCAGCCGGACTACGGCCACCTGTTCGACACCATGATGGTGATCGAGGGCGGGGATGTTCCCGTGGCGACGCTGCTCCAGCCGCGCGTCGAACCCGAAATCGCCTTTGTACTGAAGGCGGATCTCCCCGGCCCGGGGGTGACCCGCGAGCAGGTGCTAGCCGCGACGGCCTACGTCACCCCGGCGATCGAGATCATCGACAGTCGTGTGCGCAACTGGCAGATCAAGTTGGGCGACACCGTGGCCGACAACGGGTCGTCGGCACGGGTCGTGCTGGGCTCGGTGATCACGCCGGTGGACGCGGTGGACCTGCGGCTGGTGGGCTGTGTGCTGGAGAAGAACGGCGAGGTGATCAGCACGGGCGCCGGGGCGGCGGTGCTGGGCGATCCGGCCCTCTCGGTGGCCTGGTTGGCCAACACGCTGGCCAGCTTCGGTATCCCGCTGCAGGCGGGCGAGATCATCCTGCCGGGCTCGCTCACCCGCTCCGAGCCGGTGCGCGCGGGTGATGTTGTCCGGGCGACCTATGACCGGCTCGGCTCGGTGAGCGTGCGGTTCGTATAACGGTTCGCCTCGCGCGCGGCGATTCAGTCGAGATGTCTCGGGAGAGCAACGATGCCGAAAGTCAAGTGCGCCATCATCGGCTCGGGCAATATCGGCACCGACCTCATGGCGAAGCTGCTGCGCAGCCAATGGCTCGAGCTAGTGTACATGGTCGGGATCGACCCGAACTCCGAAGGGCTCGCCCGCGCGCGCGAGCTGGGGATCGCCACCACGGACCAGGGGATTGACGCATTCCTCCGCGATCCCAAGGGGGCCGAGATCGTCTTCGACGCCACCTCGGCCAAGGCGCACCGGCAGCACGCGCCGCGGCTGGAGCAGGCGGGCATGATCGCTATCGACCTGACCCCGGCCAAGATCGGGAAGTTCGTGGTGCCGCCGGTGAACCTGGGCCAACACCTCGAGGCCAAGAACGTCAACCTGGTGAGCTGCGGGGGCCAGGCGACGGTCCCGATCGTGGCGGCTATCAACCGCGTGCAGCCGGTGAAGTACGCGGAGATCGTGGCCACCATCGCCAGCAAGAGCGCCGGGCCGGGCACACGGCAGAACATCGACGAGTTCACGCAGACGACGGCGGCTGGGCTGGTGGAAATGGGCGGCGCGCAGAAGGGCAAGGCGATCATCGTGCTCAACCCGGCCGAGCCGCCCATCCTCATGCGCAACACGGTGTACGCCATGGTCGACGACCCGGACCAGGCGGCGATCACCCGCTCCATCGAGGAGATGGTCCAGCGCGTGCAGGAGTACGTGCCCGGCTACCGGCTGCGTACCGAGCCGCTGTTCGACGGCAACAAGATCACGGTGTTCGTCGAGGTCACCGGGGCGGGCGACTACCTGCCGACCTACGCGGGCAACCTGGACATCATGACCGCCGCGGCGGTGAAGGTCGGCGAGGAGTTCGCCAAGCACCTGCTCAGCAAGCGGGGCGAGCTGGTGGCCGCGCGCTAGGCGGCGCGGGCGGCGAGTACGGGTAGCCCGCAGCGGCCGGCTCGACTGGCGCGCGAGTCGCGGGCGAGTTTGGGCGGAAGGGTAACGAGCTATGGCGAGCAAGGATCCGATCGTCGCGCCGCGCGTATGCGACACCACGCTGCGCGACGGCAGCCACGCGATGGCGCACCAGTTCACGCCAGAACAGGTGCGCGCGATCGTCAGCGGGCTGGTCGACGCCGGCGTGCCGGTGATCGAGGTGTCGCACGGCGACGGGCTGGGCGGCTCATCGTTCCAATACGGCTTCTCCAAAGTGCCCGAGGAGCAGCTGTTGGCTGCGGCCGCCGACTGTATCAAGGACAAGAAGCTCGCCGTCCTGCACATCCCGGGCATCGGCACCAAGGACGAGCTGCGCATGGCCGCCTCCTACGGCGCGAAGGTGGCGCGCATCTGCACGCACGTGACCGAGGCCGACATCTGCGAGCAGCACATCGGCCTGGCCAAGCAGCTCGGCATGGAGGTCGTCGGCTTCCTGATGCTGGCGCACATGGTGCCACCCGAGAAGCTCGTCGAGCAGGGCAAGCTCATGGAGAGCTACGGCGCCGACTGCGTGTACGTTACCGACTCGGCCGGCGCCATGACCATGC
>Ga0070737_10004636_pt1 | contig 13634 bp, 9 predicted proteins | sample Coa_R1_10_FD_66438 | JGI IMG/M metagenome (GOLD analysis project Ga0070737, IMG submission 66438) | Surface soil microbial communities from Centralia Pennsylvania, which are recovering from an underground coalmine fire - Coalmine... | ecosystem: Environmental > Terrestrial > Soil > Unclassified ... | reverse complement strand
TGCGCTGTGCGTGGCCGTCATCGGGATGGCGGGAGCGTTGGTGACGCTGGTGGTGGACCGAAGACGGGAAATCGGCTTACTGCGTTTCCTGGGATCATCCACTCGCCAGATTCGCAGAATGATTCTCTCCGAGGCCGCGATCCTGGGCGTTTTATCTCTTTGCATCGGCTTTGTGCTGGGAGTGCTGCTTTCCTTCATTCTTATTTTTGTGATCAATAAACAGAGCTTTGGTTGGACCATCGAATTCCACTGGCCAGTTCGGACCCTCATTGGCGCCATGCTCATCGTCTATGCTTCGACGCTGGCAGCGGGGCTCTATCCGGCTCATCTGGGCATGAGCCTCAATCCAATTGAGGTGGTCCACGAAGAATGAAGCGCTGGCTATGGATTTTTCTTTTGGCCTGCCCTGCCCTTCCGCAGTACCAGATTGTGACGCCTGGGCGCCATTATCAATTCCCGCGCGACTTTTTTAACCATCCTCAATTTCAGACTGAATGGTGGTACTACACCGGGAACTTGCGCGCTCCGAACGGCCATCGATTTGGCTTTGAACTTACTTTTTTTCGTCTCGGCGCCTCTCATGACCCTCAGCAGGACTCATCCTGGGCAGTCCGCAATGTTTACATGGCGCATTGCGCGCTGAGTGATCTTACGGGGCATCGCTTTTTTTACCGCGAGCGCTTGAACCGCGCAGGTCCCGGATTTGCCGGCATCGATTTTGACCGACGTTTGATTTGGAATGGCAACTGGAATGTGCGGTGGCTCTCCGAGGATCAGCGCCTTCAAGCTGTGACGGACGCGTTTACCCTGGATTTGCAATTAACCTCGCTGAAGCCGCCAGTCATCAACGGACAGAATGGCATCAGTCGGAAGGGGCCCCAGCGTGGAGAGGCTTCCTATTACATTTCGCTCACGCGCCTCCAAACCACAGGCAAGATAACACTGGCAGGAACAACCTACCAGGTCTCGGGATTAGCCTGGATGGATCACGAATTCTTCACGCAGCAACTCGATCCCTCGATTACCGGCTGGGACTGGCTCTGTCTTCAGCTTGCAAATCACACCGAGTTTATGTTCTACCGTTTGCGGCTGAAGCGGGACGGCATCAGTCCTTACTCCTCCGGCACTTACGTCGCGTCCGACGGGCACTCTCGTTTTCTTAACGTCCGCGATTTCAGCCTGATCCCGGGGAAGACCTGGACGAGTCCCCGCACGCATGCCCGATACCCAGTTCAGTGGCGCATCGATGTGCCGTCTTTACAAATCGACCTGAGCGCAAGCACACCTCTCGACTCACAGGAGTTGGTAAGCCGCAATGCCCTTTCGCCGACCTACTGGGAAGGAGCCATCGACCTGAATGGGAAAGAAGCTGGAAAGCCGCTCAAAGGCGTCGGCTATCTCGAAATGACAGGCTACGCCGAGCCTCTGGAGAAGATAAATTACTGAATTACGGACTGCGGGCTTTTTGAACTTCAGCTTGAAAGTTCTGGTGGTCAGAATCATTTTCCGCTCAACTTTTGCCTTAAACTACAGAGTAACAAGGACCTCATGATCGGCATCGACAATCGCGCGGCGCGTTATGCCTGGACGGTAGCGCTCATCGCTCTGCTCCTGGCCATCCTTTATCGCATCGTTGATACGCTCTTCATCTTCATCGTGGCGCTTCTCTTTGCTTACTTGCTCTGGCCGCTGGTCAATTATCTCGATCGCCGCCTTCCGGGAAGGTCGCGGGCTCCCGCTCTGGCGATTGTGTATATCGTCTTCATGGGCCTGCTTTTTTTCGGAATCTTTGAGATTGGCTCCCGCGTGGTCGTTGAGGCTCAGGCGCTCCTGACGCAGTTTCCCAAGCTGCTGACCAAAATACAGCAAGCAAAGGCCCCGTCGTCCCTCCAATCCGTCCAGTCTGTTCGAGATATGATCCTTCTCGAATTGCAAAGACAACTCGCCGAGCATTCCCGTGAGATCTTTTCCTACATTCCTACAGCCGCCGTCAAGGTGATTTCAGCCGCTCGAAATCTGGTCTTTATCATTCTGGTGCCCATCCTCAGCTTCTTTTTCCTGAAAGATGGTTACTTCATGTGGCACTCGTTTCTTGATTTAATTCCCGAGGGCGCCCGTCGCAAGCAATTGCAGGAAATTGGCAGAGATCTGCACGTGCTGCTGGCGCAATATATGCGGGCCCTGATCATTCTGGCTGCCCTGACCTTTACGGCCTACGGAGTGTTTTTCTCTCTGATCCGGGCGCCTTACGCCATTTTGCTGGCCGCCATTGATTTTCCGCTTGAGCTGATCCCGATGGTCGGGCCGTTTGTGGGATTCGTCATTATTATTCTCGTGGCCGGATTCAGCGGGTTCCACCACCTGCTTTGGATCGTGATCTTCATGGCCATTTTCCGCCTCTTTCAGGACTATGTGATCGCTCCGCACATTATGAGCGCTGAGATGAAGCTGCATCCTCTGGTTATCATCTTCGGCGTCCTGGCGGGCGCAGAACTTGCCGGCATCATCGGCAGCTTTTTATCGGTGCCGACCCTCGCAGTGCTGAGGATCGTCTATCTGCACTTGCGCAAGCGCAAACTGGTTATCGTTCAGGATTCCTCAAGCTCAGTCCGGTAGCGAGGCTATTCGCCAGAAGGCGTGCTACGATGAGCTTCACGGCAGCGCTCCTTCTCCCACCGGCAGCAAATACGTTCAATCGCGTCGATCATGTTTTCTACTTCGGAAGCATCCAACTTCCCCTCGGGATGGACCGCCTGATTGCGCGCGTTCCAGACTTTCCGCAACATGATTTTCTCTTCCAGAGAGATGCGGTTATCCTGCGCCAGGAGGTTTAACAAAGTTTCCGCCCAGCCTTTCTGTCGCGTATTGAAGTGAGGGTAAAACTGGCGCGCCGCGCAGTGAAGCAATCGCTCATGCTCTTCGCCCGCCAGCTTACCGGCCAGTTTGGGATTCTCTTCCACCAGCAATCGCGCCAATTCCAAAGGGCCGTACTTTCGCAGAAAGGGACCCAGCGCCCGCGACAGGCGCCGCCGCTGAATCCAGATGTCGGCGTCAAAGGTCTGGCGGGCTCCCGCTGCATCGCCATTTTGATCGGTCATTGAAGAGAGGTGGAAAAAGGCCCACAAAGCCATTTCGGTTTCGGCCACGTTCGCCATCCGAAAATGCCGTTGCCACTCGCTGAGTTCCTTGCAGAAAGCCATGTAAAGATCCAGCGTTCCCGGCCGCTGCACCTGAAGCAGACTGGCTACCGATGCGTTGAAGACAGCGAATCGCTCCGGGTAAGTAAATCTCAACACCAGCGAAGCCAGCCCCAGGTTGTGCAGAACGCGCAGAACTCTCTGCGCCACATCCCATCCCGATCCCTCCGGCGATGCCAGCGACACCCGTTCTTTTTTAAGCGCCAAGTCCAGATGCTTTGTATCCGGCCGGGGCCAATAGCGCGCATACGGAGTCTGTGTCGGATCGTAGAGAGTCATAATGTGGCCGATCGTAAGCCAATTCGATTCCCGCCTTAAGTGCGCAAAATTCTTTTCCAGGGTTTGAAAGCTGTAGGTCCGCCCGAAAAGGGCGCGACTCGCCTCAGAAAAGCGGTCACGATAGCTCTGGAGATCAAAGCCGGTCATGGCGCATCGATTCGACAAGTATAAGTTCGTTCCGTCGATGAGGAAATCTTCCTGAAGCCTCTTCGGAACTTAAACGAAGGTCTGTCTGGCCATTGTAAGTTTTCAGCTACTTACCGCGATTTCGGGTGTGCGTTCTGAGGTCCGTCCATAAAGATTTTTGTGACTGACAGGCATGCCAACTTCAATTGTCGCCCCCTCTCACTTGCACGCTGGCCTGAAGGTGTTTTATGGACGACATCTGGGCACATATCATACCCTTTCCTCCAGCCCGATGCCCGCTGGAATTTAAAACATTCATCCGCCCTATGTCAGAAGAACTCAATTTCCTTTCTAATTAGGCTACATTGCTAGCCATGCTTTGTCAAGCCAATTTTGGGAAGAATTTTCGCGGGTCAATTTTCGCCTTGAAGGGGTTCAGGGATAATGTCCTGAGTCAGATGTTCGTTAAGTCATCCGTCAGGGCGCGCCTTCAGGCGTGCCGCTCGTCGGAAGCGCTCGGAGGTCGGCTTTAGCCGCTGAGGGCCTCTTCCTCAGGGCTTGAGGCTAAAAAAATCAACAAGGGGCTTCACCGACAGAGCTAAAAAACTCTGTCCCGGCGGTCCGCATTGTTCGCCGAACTTATAACCGGGGCATCAGGGAGACGAAGCAGACAAAGGCTTGCTTTTCATTCCTCCCGCTCGGGCCGAATCGGCGTTCAGAAGGTCACGATCCTGAGCCGCAGACTTGAGCTTCCTAAATTGCTGCAAACAGGCAGCCGCGCGGGTCGTTTGCCCGAGACGCGAATAGGCGCGGAACAGCAGGTAATGCACGGAGCCGTCCTGGTCGCGCGCCGCCACTTTTTCCAGCAACTCTGCCGCGCGTTGAAATTGATTCTGGTTCAAGTAGATCGACCCCAGGTCTTTATAGGCGGCATAAAGGTCAGGGTCCTGTTTCAGAGCCGCGGTCAAAAACGGCAGCGCCTGCGCCGGTTCAGCAAGACTGAAGTAGCTATCTCCAATCTGGTAGTAGGCGGCAGCGTTGTGAGAATCAAGGCGAAGCCCGTCTTTCAGCGCCGAAATGGCCTCCTGAAAACGGCCCGCCCGCCAGAGTTCTTCACCCAACCGGAAATGGGTGGTCGGATCGTCCGGATTCACTTGAACAGCCAATTGAAATTGGTGGATTGCGGCATCCGTTCGATTGCGGGCATCGTCCATTTGCGCCTGGAGCAAATGGGCCTGAACGCTCCCGGGGTCAAGGGTCAAAACCTGGTTCAGCGTAAGCTCTGCCACTTTCAGGAAAAGCGTTGAAACCCACCAATCCGTTTCCGGAGAACCCTGATCCTTTCCGCTTTTGTAAAGCCTCAAAAGCGTTGCAGCCGTCCCCAGCGTATCTTGTTGGGCTGCAAGAACGCGAGCCCGTAAAATTAAAGCCGGCTTGCTGTCAGGCTGAAGGTGTGATGCAGCGTCAGATGCAGACTGGACATCGCCTTCGGTCAAAAACTCATTGGCCAGCGCGGTGAATTCCCTTGAAGAAGCATGACTTCTGAGCGCCTGATCCAGGCGAGCTTCGTTTGTCTTGTGCCGTTGCTCGCAAGCCGCCTCGAAAGCCTGATTGAAAGCGCCCGCCACCTCTCTCTCGTTCCTCGCCGGGCTTCGCCCAATCATCTTCATAAAAGCATTCACCAGCGCCGATCCGCTCTTCGCTCGCGCAAGGTCCTGAATTTTGACTTCCCGTCGCGCACCGCCCTCCGCAACTAGCGATTCCGGATGGGCAAACAGCCAGGGATTTTGTGAGGCGGCAACCAGTTCCGGCAGCGCATCCGCCGTGTTTCCTTGAAACAGCAGGCTGACTCCAAGACCAAAATGGGCGTGGGGTGAATCGGGTTGAGCGCTAATCGCCTGACGAAATGTCGCAGACGCCTTGGAGAACTGACCTTGGTGAAGCTCGATATCCCCGATCTGCAATTCCGCCCAAAGCTTCCACGCAGGCTGGGTTTCCAATTGCCTCAACCGGGAGATCGCCAGGTCCCATTCCTGCTGATCGCGGTAGACCATGGCTAGCAGACGCAACCGATACGGATTGAAACGAGGCTGGGCGCCGAGCCGGGCAGAAGCTTGTCGGCTTAATACGAGCGATGTTTCCCCCAGCCCATACCACGCGGGCACATCCCCGGCGCGCCCTCGAAGACGCAAATACCGCACATAATCCTCGCAGGCGCCGAGGTAATCGCCCGCCAGATATTCGGCGCTGGCCAGGTTGTGATTGACGTATTCATCGTCGGGTCGCAAGGTGCGGGCGCGCCGCAAGAGGGGAACGGCGCGTTCCGGCTTGCCGAGTTTCAGGTCATCCACCCCTGCCACCATCAGCGCAGGAAACAAGGCCGGATTGACGCGTAGGGCTTCAAGCAGGCATTCTCTCGATTCGGCATACCGATGATCCATGTAATAGGCAAGCCCCAGATTCAGTTCCGCCGCCATCTCACCCGGATGCTTGCGCAGAGCTTCAAGATAAATCCGTTCCGCCGTCTGGAAATCACCCGCGCGTTCAGCCTGTTGAGCCCGCGCAAAAGCCGCAGCCTCCTCAGCCTCCGGAGAGTTTTGCCCCTTGGCTCTGGGCAATGCCGTGACAAAAAGCAGCGCCATCAGAAAACTTAGCAAACTTCGATGTGTGACGCAGGTCATAATCCTCACGGTTTCGCAGCGGATGCGCGACTTGCACTCCGGGATGAATCGATTTGCCGAAGAAGCGCAGCGGCTTTCTGGCGAATCAGAGGAGAATTTGATCGCATGACTTCCTCAAGCTTCGCTCGCGCCTCTTGCCGGTCACCCATCCGATAATAGGCCAGCCCCAGGCGAAATAAACTCACCGGCGAACGGCCATCGCTACGTTCAAGAGCCTGCTCGTATTTCCGCGCGGCCTCGGGGTAACGACCGGCAACCAAGTCGACAAAGGCCGCCGCTTCTTCAAGCGACACAGCCATGCGCTGCTTGTTCCTCAGGAACTCCGCGGCGGAAGCTCCCTGCGGCAGGTGAAATGTTTGCAACAGCTTCTGAGCAGAGCCAATATCCCTTTCAGCCTCCGCCAGAATGGCCTCTCGCTTTGAGGAATACGATGGGGGAAAGTCCGGCAGGATTTCCGCCATCAAGACTAAAGCCTCCAGGTTATCAGGATTTTTTCTGAGCAGTTCGCGCCCGATGGCAACTGCGCCTGCATAAGAATTGGCTGCCATTTCAGCCCGCATCTCGCGGAGGCGGACGATAGGCAGCAGTTGAGAATCGGGATAACCGCTGGCGAAAGATTCAGCCGCGCTGATAACTTCCGCCGCCGTGATGGACTCCATCACCCGGCCGAACGCATCCAACTCCGCGCGGCTTCGGGCTTCCGGGCCGTTAGGTGTATTCGGAAATTCAAAAACTGCGTCAGGCGCGGGCGACTGCGGATTTTCCGCGGTCTGCGTTTCGACTGCCGCAAGCAAAAGCAAACCCATTAAAACCCAGCAAAACCATCGCGCTGACCGAGACAAGCCTTCGGATTTTCGACGATCCACAAAGCCTCTTCTCGACCGCATGACCGCCACCGTCTTGGCAGGGTGCTGAAAAACGTTTTTGCAGCGGCGGTGTCCTCACCGCCGGCCTTTATTTTTTATCGTTCAGCGATGCGGACATCGCCGCAGTTTTTCAGCAACCCATTAAAATTTCATCAGCAAATGGAATTTCGAAGCGCCCTCGACAATCTCAATGCGCTCATCAGCGGGAATACGCGCAAAACGCTGATGAAGACCGCTTGGCCAATCGACTTCCAATAAATCAACCCGCCGATGGCTGCCCAGGCCCAGATGCGCCACCCGTGAGTTCATGCTGCCAAAACCTGACCCGCCATCCACCCATGCATGATATTTTTGATCTCCGGCAGTAGCCGTCAGACGCGCGCCGATGGCATCGCGATTCGATTTCCGCCCGATCAGCTTCACCTCCAGCGCGTGGTTGCCGCATCCTGAATTTCGAAACAGACGCGCTTCCTCCCGCGAGCCCCAGTAAAAGCCGCCAAACGAGCCATAAAAACTCAGATTACCGCTATTGTCGTAATCAGAAAACGCCGTCCCGTGAAGCATTCCAAAATCAATTAATCCGGCAGACTGCGCGATATCGGCAAAATGACCCCGACCGTCATTGCGATAGAGCGCTTTCGGCTCCGCCCAATCCAACGCGGGATTGCCAGTCCCCAGCACGATGTCCGGGTAGCCGTCATTATCAATGTCCGCCACTTGCGAGGCCATGGCGCCGTGCAAGCCCATGATGCCCGCCTCTTCGGTCGCGCGCGAGAACGTGCCGTCGCCGTTGTTGCGAAATAAAAGCTGCCGATCGTTCGGTGGCGCAGGCGCGCCGCTGATCTGATGGGCGATCATCAATTCCAGGTGAGCCACAGGATAGGTTGAAACAAAAATGTCAGGCCGCCCATCGTTGTTATAGTCGAGAATGTCGCAGGTGTAGTTCGAAATCGGGCATCGGAGTCCTGCCTGTTGGGTGACATCCTGAAATCGTCCATGGCCGAGATTATGGTAAAGCGCGCAGCCGGAATCGAAACTCACGGCGAACAAGTCCGGACGGCCGTCACCGTCATAATCAATCCAACACGTGGACATCCAGCGAGCCTTCTTCGCAAGTCCGGCTTCGAGTCCCACTTCCGAGAAAGTTCCATCGCGCTGATTGTGATAGAGTCGCAACCGGTCGCCTTCCGGGTGCGCAATCCCCGCGGCGACGGCCACGTCCAGGTATCCATCGCCATCGTAGTCTGCCCAGGCAGCTCCAAAAGCATTGATCTTCCCGGCCAGCCCGGCTTTCGCCGTGACATCCTCAAAACGCCGACCGTGGTCATTGTGAAACAGGAACAGCCGGTTATCGCCTCCCCACCCGTTGCTGGTCAGGAAAACATCCTCAAAGCCATCGTTGTCATAATCAACGAAATAGGCTCCATAGCAGCCCAGACCCACCGGGTCGTGAAGGCCCAGTTGCTCTGCAACCTCCTTGAATTTCCCGTTGCCCAGATTGCGGAAAAGGCGGAAAGGCGCGCGCTCTGCGCACACCAGCAGATCATCGCGGCCATCATTATCGAAATCCTCCCAGGCCACCCCGCGCCCCAGGCCGAAGTTAGTCGCGCCCGCCTTTTGCGTGACATCGACAAAATGAACCGGCGAAGGAGCCGGCGAAGGGACCACAAGACGATATTGCAGCGGAATGCTATCCAGCGGCTTTCCGGCAAGAATCGTCAGAACCCGCAGCATCCAGCGATAACGCACGTCCAAAGGGTCATCCCTGGCGGCTTCGAGCGCATATGGAATGCCTTGCGCGTAGCGCATCAGACGAAGGTAAACTGTAGCCAGCGAATAAGGGAATCTTGCGTCACCGGGGTGAGAGGCAATTTGCGCAGGCAGCGCTCGCAAAGCGCCAGCAAAATCGCCCGCGAGAAGCGGGGAGCGGGACTCATTGACGCGGGCCAGATCGGGAGGCTGAGGATTTCCGGCAGCATGATTGGGGAGAAGTTGGGATTGCACTCGCGTCGAAAGAAAGAGCGCAGCGCCAGCCGCGAGCGACAAAAGACACGCCCAGACAAGGCCGTTCGCAAAGATTTTTTTCATCATGGATTTCAGATGGCTCGACAAGCCATAACCGGCAAGATGACACTTGGCTTACTCGCTCTGGCAGCGCTCACGCTATTAACTCTGTACACGCCAGCTTCGCAGCCTTGCATGCCGAATGATCCGTCTGCCGCGTTCACGGCCCATCTGAGCTTGCCGCCTGCTCAATCCGAGCCGTGGAATGCAATACGGCAATCCATCGTAAATGGGAATTTCACCCAGGCGGAAAACCGCTTGCGTTCGTCGCCGCCTTCCGCCGACCATTGGCTTTGGCAAGGAGTTTTGCTGCTCCACGAGCGGAAAACCTTTGCCTCCATCCGCTCCCTGGAACAGTCCGCCCGCATCAAGGATACCAGTCTGGTTGAAACTTTGCTCGCGGTTGATTACTTCCTCCTAAACCAACGGAGCCTTGCGGTGGATGCCATCCAACGCGCACTTCATTTTGATGCGCAGAATATGATGGCGCTTTACCTGCGCGGCCGCCTGGAATTCGTTTCCGCAAGCTTCCGCCAGGCCCGCAATGACTTTTCCGCTGTCCTCGCCGCCGAACCTCGCGACTTTCATAGCCTCTATTATCTTGGCTTTTGCGAGTGGCGATTGGGGCAGAATGATGAGGCAAGAAAAACCTTGCTCGATGCAGTTGAAGTGTTAACGTGTCACCATCTGCGCTTCCCGCTGGCTCCCTACACGCTGGCCCAACTTGAATTGAATGCAGGCGCAAGTCAGAGCGCTCTCGCACATATCAATCTGGCGGTGCAGATGGCCGAAGCGCAGGGAGAGAAAGACTCAGAATTCGCAGCCAAAGCGCTTGCGCTGCGCGGCAGGATTGAAAGCGCGCTTGGACGCAGGGCCGATGCCGAGCGCGATCTCGAACAAAGCGTGAAAGAAGACCCTCTCGTGGCAGAGTCCTGGTACTCGTTGGCGCATCTTTATCAGGAAGAAGGCAAAAAGGCTCAGGCCGCTGAAGCCTTGAATCAGTTCCGGAAAATTCAGGGCGAGCTTTAAAAGCTGCAAAACTCATCCAGTCTGTCATTCCGAGGAGTCAAAGGCGATAAGGAATTTGAAAGACAGTGAAAAGTGATGAGTGACGAGCAAACGCACTTTCGGCGCTTTAGCTTTTTCCTTCGTCACTTTTCACTCATCACGGCCTTTGGGATTCCTCACGGTGCTTATCCCGAACAGAAATACAGGGATTCTTCGCTGCCGCTCAGAATGAGAGGTCCGGAGGTTTTTGCTGTAGCAGCGGTGTCCTCACCATCGCTACAGCGCTCGTCATCCACACCAGCGAGTAACTCTTAATCATTTCCGCTGGATTTAAGCGCGTGGCGATAAGCCTCGATCTCCGCGCGGGTCAGGTCGAGATAATAAAATCCCCAGCCGCTCGGGCGCGAGTCACCATGTTCGGTAATGAGCGTAGGCTCCATGTCATTGCTGAGGTTCACGTTGTATTGATCAGGCGGCTCAAACTCATTCCACTGATTGACAAATAAAAAGCGAGGCTTGTACTTCATCGCAGCCTGCCATTGCTGCCGGTAGGTCTCTCCGTAATTTTTGCCTCCGGCATCCAGCGAGAGCCAGTAGTCCATGCCTTTCATCGGCGGCTTCGTGGCAGGATACCCGTCGCAAACCGTCAGCGCTTCAACATGGCCCTGGTAATAAGTGGGAGTGGGCGTCTGATCGTACCATGACCAGACGCCGTATTTTTCCTGATGCGTCGTTTGTAACCATGCACCCACATAACGAATGGTGAAACGCGGATCGTGAATTTCCGGGGGCGGTCCCATGCGAGGCCCGTTCAGATAAAGCAGCATCAGGGGCTTTCCAAGATAAGTCACCATCATGTTTTGATACCGGGGATTATGGATGTAATGATCGTAGAGAAAGTCCAGTTGCTCTTTAAACCACGGGCCGGCATAAATATCCTTTTGGTTCCGCCATAAATTGTGCTCCGGCCCCACTAGAAAGAGCACTTTCGGATGTTGCGCCATACTGGAGTAGACCTGAAGCAGAAGATTGGTAGCCGCGATGCATTCCCTGGCCTGAGGGCTGGGGAACGGTTGAGTGAGATTGTTCGTCCAGTCCAGTTCCACCGCGTTGAAGCCCATCTCATTAAACCAGAGCGCGTGCTGGCGCAGAATGCGCGCATCGAGCGAGCTATAAAGCCCCAGCACCGGCACGGCCTCTTCCTTGCCCCACTGAGCGTACCCGGGACCAAACCAGGTTTCATACTCCATAATCACCAGGTGGTTCGGGTCATCCACAATGTTGAAATGCCGAGGATGAACCTGCACCGTCACTAAAGCGGAAGTGTGCGTCCCATCCGTAACGACAATGCTGTTCACGCCGCGATCCGGCAAAGGCAGCGTCAGATGGGCCACGCCGGAAGGCAGGGTGGGATACTCCGGTCCCCAATCCTTTCCATTTACCTGGGCGTGCAGGCGAATGCCCGCTGCCGGTGCGCCGTCGGCACGACGAGCCATGGCGGAAATCACCACATTCTCGCCCTCGCCGATTTCAGTCCTGTTTGACTGAATAGTGATGCTCGCAATCGATTGCGCAGAAGATTCGCTGAATACGGTTATCCCAGCGATAAAGGCCACGGTAATCGCAGCCGCCAAAGCTAGAATCAGCACTTTTATTGAAGATTGCATCATCGTGAGACCATGAAAATCACTCTCGCAGCGGCGGTGTCTCCACCGCTGGTTTTTATTTTCCAATCAATCCGGCGCTGAGGACAGCGCTGGTACAGCAGGCTGGCGCAATTTTTTACAACTTCTCAATTGCGGAATGTCCCGGCAAAATTCTTCGCCTGGTCCCAACTTCCGGCGCAAAAATACCAGACGAAATGGAAGCCGGTAAGGCCGCTGAGGGGATGATTCAGAATTACGCCAAAGGAGCGCTTGCGCACCACGGGCGCGCCGCCATAGGGGTTCACGGATTCGCCCAGATAGAGCGACTGCGTATGCCAGACAGCGGTGGGAACCACGATCGCAATGCCTTGGGTGTGGGCTACGTCCTGATAACGGCCTGCTGCAATGGCAGGCCTATTCCGGCTTGTGCAGGGCGTCTTTTCCTGACAAGACTCCGGGAAGCTGGCTTCCTGGTCAAACTTCCACGGCGCCGCTCCCAGCAGGAACCACTGCATGGGGCCTGAGGCTTCAGGCCGCACATTCACCACGGTCTGATCGAGCTTCAGGTAGTAGCGCGGGCTGCCTTCCGGATTCCGCACCCAGCTTGCATCGGTCTCGATAGTGTAAGGCGTTGAATATCCGGGCGGAAAATTCTCACTGATTCGGCCTTTCCACACGCCAATCAGAGGCTCGCGCTCGAAGGCGCTATCCACCCCGGCGTCAATCATCATGGCAAAGGCCCGCATCGAGCTTTCGCCGCGACAGCCCACGCCCGCGACTGTTGCCGGAACCCGCATACTGGTCCCTCCCTGATCAGGGTGAAAGGCCGACCAGTAAGGACTCAAGCCCTTCAACTCGGATTCGGTTCCATGGCGAATCACATACATGCTCACATCCGCGCCTGCGCTGTGGCCAAATAACAACTCCTTGCCCTGATACTTCAGCGAAATCAAGGTGGCGCCGTGCATCAGGTCAAAGCGGGCTTCCTGCTCGCCGGCCGGATCTCGTAACACCACTACTTCCACGCTATGCAGCGGCTGGTGCACTTGCCAGTCGGCTTCGGCATCGATGGTGTAGTCCTCAACGTGACAACGAACGTTGGGGAAGCTTTGCGCCCGAGCGCGATTTGCTGCAAAGAAGAAAAACCCAGCGAACAGCAAAACCATTGCGCAATTAATTCTCATGGCGGCCTCCCTGGCTTCCCACAACGTTGCGCGCAAAACTCAGCGCGTTCTGCCACGAGCCTGCCATTACATACCAGACGAAGCTCTTGGAGGCAATTCCATCCAGGGGTTCCTGAGCCTCTAAATGGAAGTTGCGATTACGCCAGATGTAATCGCTGTTAAAACCTCCATTCACCTTCCGGCCTGGGAAGTTACTGCTCGGCATGGCGACCGCCAAGCCTTCGGAGCGCGCCTCATTCCGATACCATCCGCCCGCCATGTAAGTGGTGCTGGAGGAAGCGCACGGGCAATGCTCCGGGCTTACCGCGCGAAACCTGAACTCCCAGGGCTCGTAGTCTGCGAAATCGTAATCAAACGTTCCGATCTTCTCGTCCGTGAGGTGAGTGAACCGTTCATCCAATCGGAGGTAGTATTTCGGTTCTCCTGATGGATTCCGGACCCAGCGAGAACGCGTCTCGAGCGTGTACGGAGAAAAATAGCTGAGCGGCACGCTGCTGTTCATCCGCCCGCCCCAGACGGCGATGAGAGAATTCTGATAAAAAGAATTGTTGTGATTGAAATCCAGCATCATGGTCAGGATGTC
>Ga0070737_10004635_pt1 | contig 13635 bp, 9 predicted proteins | sample Coa_R1_10_FD_66438 | JGI IMG/M metagenome (GOLD analysis project Ga0070737, IMG submission 66438) | Surface soil microbial communities from Centralia Pennsylvania, which are recovering from an underground coalmine fire - Coalmine... | ecosystem: Environmental > Terrestrial > Soil > Unclassified ... | reverse complement strand
CTCGTGACCCCGGCGCGTTCCTCGATGCGCTATGGGGAGTGGAATAGTTGCGCCACGACATGACAGAACCATCACTACGCTCCGATGTTGGACCTAATCCGCCGCAAGCACCCAATGATTTGTGGCGAAACGAGGTCCACGCCCGCGTTGCCGGCTATCGCAAACGGCGCGGCCGGCGACTGGAAGGCGCCTTCAGCATGCGCTTTGCCTTCCCGCCCGAAGAGCCACCGGCCGCACCCGCAATTGCATTGGAGGACCAGCGAGAAGGCCCGCAAGCGGCGCCCAGAGAAGCACCCCACGACTTCAATGACGCGAGTTTGACCGACGTCGTGACCGTTGACGTTATGGCTGAGGCGACCGCACCAACGGTGCTTACGGTTGCACCAACAGAAACCGGCACCAACTCCGGCGTTGAGCCGCCGCCTACATTGTTCCAGCCGGACCTTGTGGCCTCTCCAGATCCATTATCTGGGCCGGCTCCGGTTCATCCCGTGGGCGACAAGCGCAAAGTCATCGCGTTCCCCCGGCCGCCAGCGCCGCCCCAAGCTTTTTACCGCCTGGCTGATCCGGTAGTCCCGGAACAGCCTCGCATTCTGGACGTTGCCGAGGAGCTGCAGCCTTATTCCACCACTCCGCTGCTCGATGGATTGCAGCTACCCTCGGCTCCTCAAATCGCTGCCGCGCCTCCGGCTGATCACATCGAGCTGCCCTTTCAGGCAGCGAAAATTTCGCGCCGTTTTTATGCCGGCCTGGTGGACTGCGGGCTAGTGCTGGCGGCAGCAGCGGCCTTTGGCGCAGCCGCTTACCGTATGGTGCCTAAGCTTTCTGCCGGCAAGCCTGTCCTGCTAGCGGCAGGAATCATGCTGGCGCTGTTATGGGCCGCATATCAGTACCTCTTCACCATGTACAGCGGCGCCACGCCTGGAATGCGGGCGCTGCGCCTTCACCTCAGCACGTTCCAAGGCGGGCCGCTGAGTTGGCGGCAACGCCGCAACCGAGTCCTTGGTCTATACTTTTCTGCCGCGTCGCTCTTGATGGGCCTGTTCTGGGCGCTGGTGGATGTGGACGCCTTGTGCTGGCACGACCGCATCAGCCGCACTTACGTGGCCAGGCGGGAATGAATGCGACGTGACTTGGTGTCGGCTGGATGACGCAGGCTGGTGACCTCAGGCAAGAGCCTCACACCATTTTTCGCTTCTGCTGCTTCTGATCCTCCGCCCGATGGTTACCTTGCGCATTGGCCGACCGATTGTGATCTACGACCCATCGACAGCATCGCCAATAGCTGTACACTGATTGTTTGCGTCTCCCCCGCGCGGGCGCGGGAAGAGTTGTCCCGAAAAACTGGGATGTAGCCCCAACTTCTATGTCGTCCACGACTCAGAACCTGCAGCGGCCGGCTGTCAAGGTCTTCGTTGCCACCTCGGTGATGTTGACCTTTATTTCGTTCTGGCGTGCGGCCGCGATTGTCCTTTCCGATTTAGCTTCCTCCGCCTACTACGTGGGCGGCGACGCCGAAAAAGTCATCGGCAAAAGCGCTCCTTGGTTTGTGCTCGCCGTCATGCTGTTCAGCTATGCGGTGCGGGCTGTCTACATCGAATCGAGCGCGATGTTCGTGCGCGGCGGCGTCTACCGCGTGGTCAAGGAGGCGATGGGCGGAAAGCTGGCCAAGTTGTCGGTCTCCGCCCTGCTCTTCGATTACATCTTGACCGGCCCCATCAGCGCGGTCTCCGCCGGCTTGTATCTGGCCGGTTTTCTGGAAGATACCTTCCATCACCTCGGCTACAACATCACTATTCCCGATAACAGCTTCGCGGCCCTTTTCGCCGTGCTGGTCACGATTTATTTCTGGTGGAAGAACATTCAGGGCATTCGCGAGTCCAGCGACCGCGCCATGCAGATCATGAAGATCACCACGGTTATGGTGGTGATGCTAATCGTCTGGTGCCTGATTACGCTCTTCAAACACCCCGCGCCTTTGCCTCCATTGCCCTCGGCGGCGCCCATCCCTCACAGCCGGGAAACGCTGGGCTGGCTCTTCGGCACCTGGGCTGCCCGCATCCCGCTCATCATGCTGCTGGTGGGCTTCGGCCATTCGGTGCTGGCCATGAGCGGCGAGGAGACCTTGGCCCAGGTCAATCGTGAAATCGAACACCCCAAGCTCAAGAACCTGGAAAAGACCGGCTTGGTGATCTTCATCTATAGCTTGCTATTCACTTCGCTGGTCTCGTTCTTCGCAGTCATGATCATCCCGGACCGGGTACGACCCGAGTACTTTGGCAACCTGATCGGTGGGCTGGCAATGCATGTGGTCGGTCCGTATGCCCTGCGACTGGTCTTCCAGGCTTTCGTGGTGCTGGTAGGTGCATTGATTCTTTCGGGCGCGGTCAATACCGCGATCGTCGGCGCCAACGGCGTGCTCAATCGGGTGAGTGAAGACGGCGTGCTCACTCCCTGGTTTCGCAAGCCGCACAAAAAATTCGGCACCAGCTATCGCATACTCAATCTCATCGTCGGCTTGCAGATCCTGACGATTGTCCTTAGCCGCGGCAATGTCTACCTTCTGGCTTCACTCTATGCCTTCGGCGTCATCTGGAGCTTCGCCTTTAAGTCGCTGGCCGTCGTCGTGCTGCGCTATACGGAACCCGAGCACCGCGAGTGGAAGGTCCCCGGCAACTTCCACATCGCCGGATTTGAGGTCCCAGTTGGGCTGTTCCTGATCTCTCTGCTGCTGTTTGCCACCGCTATCGTGAACCTGTTCACCAAGCAGTTGGCCACCATTTCGGGCGTCGCCTTCAGTATTGTTTTCTTTGTCATATTCACGATCTCCGAGCGCATCACGGGCAAGCAACATGCCCACGAGGAGTCCGCACTCGACCAGTTCAACGTCGCCTCCAATGCCGAACTGAGCGCCGAGGCAATGGACGTGCGACCGGGCAACATCCTGGTCGCGGTCCGCGATCCGCACAATCTCTACTATTTGCAGCAGGTCTTGTCCAAAACCGATACCACGAAGACTGACGTTGTGGTGATGACTGCGCGTGTCTACCACCGCGAATACAGCTTCGGGGGCGGCGAACAGATGGAAACCTCCGATATCTTCCGCAAATATGAGCAGGAGCTGTTCACTTCTGTGGTCGCCGTGGCCGAGAAACTGGGCAAGCATGTCTCGCTGCTGGTGGTACCGACCAATGACGTCTTCGAGAGCATCGTCGCCACGGCGCAGCGCCTACACTCCTCCGTCGTTGTGTGCGGCCTGTCGAACAAACTCACTGCCGACGAGCAGGGCAAGCTCACCGGCGATGCCTGGGAGCGTCTGCCGGAGCCGCGTCCGCGATTGCGGCTGGTGGTCTACGAGCCAAATGGGGTCCGCCATGTCTATTTGCTGGGCCCGCACACGCCGCGCATGCGCCAGGAAGACGTGGACCTGCTGCACGGCTTGTGGAAGGAGGTGACCAGCGATCCTCGCTACCGCGAGCTGCACCACTATCACATCCTCAACGTTGCCCTGCGCGAGATGGCCGCGCGCATGCACGACGGCAACAAACGGGACGACGTGATGAAAGACATCTACGACGAGATGGGCCGCCAGAGCGGCAAGCCTATTAGCGACGATGAAGGCCCGTCAGCGCCGCCAGCCTAGAACTGTTTCCATGAGGTTGATTCACCATGAAAGCTGTGGTCGTCACTCGTAACGGCGGTCCGGAAGTCCTCCAGGTCCGCGATGTGCCCGAACCGCACGCCGCCTCGGACGAAATTGTGGTTCGCGTTGAGGCGGTGGGCATCAACTTTGCCGACACGCTGGCAGCCCGTGGCGTCTACCGCGGCATGCCGCCTCCGCCGTTCATCTCAGGACGCGAATTCGCCGGCGTGGTGGAAGCCACGGGCGAACGTGTGATGGGCTATACCCAATGGGGTGCGGCGGCAGAAAAGATCGCCGTAAAGCCGGAAATGCTGTGGCCGCAGCCGAAGGGATGGAGCTCCGTGCAGTCCGCCGCATTTCCCGTGAATTTCCTCACCGCCTATCTGGCCTATTGGAAAGCCGGCCTCACTGAGGACGCGATGGAGCCGATTCGCTGGAAGGACAGCCATCAGCGCCGCGTGCTGATTCACGCTGTCGCCGGCGGGGTGGGCACGGCAGCCGTCCAGATGGCCCGCCTGCTTGGTATCGAGAGCTACGGAACTGCTTCCTCCAACGAAAAACTCGAGCGGGTGAAAAAGCTCGGGCTTGACCATGGGATCAACTATCGCGAGGTAGATTACGAGCAACGCGTAAAGGAGCTCACCCACGATGAGGGTGTGGATGCGGTCTTTGAGATGCTCGGCGGCGAGCACACCGCCAAGAGCCTGCGCTGCTGCCGTCCCTTTGGCCGGGTAATCATCTACGGCACGGCGACCGGCCAGCGCCACCAGTTTGATTCCGGCGCAATGATGGCAAGAAGCTTAAGCGCGCACGGGCTGTGGCTCAGCGTACTGGCCAAGGATCAGGCGCTGATTCAGCAGACTTTGCAGGCCATGCAGCCCTGGATCGAGCAGGGCAAGCTGCATCCTGAGATCGGGCACACGTTGCCGATGGAGCAGGCTGGCGAAGCCCATCGCCTGCTGCTGGGGCGCGCCAACTACGGCAAGATCGTGCTGGTGATGAAATAGTGACCGGTGGTGGCTCAAAGCTCGTGGCTCGTAGCTCGCGGCTCCTCTCGCTACAATCATTCCGTGGACACCAAAGTCTGGTTGGTGCTGGTCCTATTTTTAGCTGTGTGCCTGGGTGCGGGTGGGCTCGGCTCGCTCTTCACCGCCAGCAGCGTTCGCGATTGGTATCCGCGGCTGTGCAAACCGCCTGGTACCCCGCCAAATTGGGTCTTTGGGCCGGTCTGGACCGCACTTTATTTGTTGATGGCCGTCTCGGCGTGGCTGGTATGGCGCGAATACGGGCGCGGCGCGCTGCCGGCGCTGCTGATTTTCTTCGCCCAACTGGCGCTGAACGTGGCCTGGCCGGGGATTTTTTTTGGCTCGCGGATGCCCGGCGTCGCCTTCCTTGAGATCGTGTTACTGTGGCTGGCTATTGCCTGTACTATGCTGGTTTTTTACTTGTTGCGCCCGTGGGCGGCGCTGCTGCTCGTTCCCTACCTGATGTGGGTAAGCTACGCCGCCTATTTGAACCTCGGCATCTGGCGGCTGAACCGGCGCTAACCGCTGGTCACGGAAAGGCATGGACCACGTCTAACTCATTGCGCCACCGTCAGCCACTGTCAGCCATTATCCAATGGAAAGCCTGCCGGCCGGAAGCCGCGCCGTCCCGGTTGCCCGGTTTTGCGCCCACATTTACGATAAATTGACGCGATGTCTCAACCCCGGCAGATCTTCTTCGATCCCGAGCGTAAACGCTGGCGCCGCTTGCGCTTCATCATCGACGGCAGCGTCCTCGCCGTCACTTTGCTGGTGGCGCTTTTTGTGGTCTCCGTCCTGCGGCGATCGTCGGTGCCTGGCGTCCCGCTGCCAGAAGTAAAGCGACCGTATCGCGCTCTGAAGCCGGAGCAGGAGCGCAAGTTCCATCGCCGGCGAAACACCCACCGCAAAACCAAGGGGCCGGCGTCGCAGGTGGTGCTGAACTCCGATGAGGGTATTCGCGGCGCGTTCTATGTGCAATGGGACGCGGCCAGCTTCGCCTCCCTGAAAGAGTACTATCCGCAAATCGACTTGCTGTTTCCCGAGTGGATCCACGTGCTGACGGCCGACGGGCGCCTGCAAGCGACTACCGAGTTGAACACCCTCTATAACGTCATCGATAGCAAAGGCAAGCCGCGCCCGATCGATGACAAGGTGATGAACTTTCTGCATGGTGAGAAAGCGCAGACCGAGGTTTTTCCCGTCGTCGACAACGTTTCGCCGATCACCAACAACTGGAATTCCGACACCGACAAATTTCTCGCCGACGACAACGCGCGCCAGCGCTTCCGCGAAGAGCTGATCACGTTTCTCGCCACCGACCAGTACAAGGGCGCCACGCTCGATATCGAGGGCTTCCCCGAAAGTTCGCAGAACGACTTTCGTACTCTGGTGCAGGAGCTGGCCGGCGATTTGCATGCCCGGGGCTTGAAGCTGTACGTCGTGGTTCCCGTCAACGAACTGAGTAACTATCCCGACATAGCCGACTTTTGTGACGGCATCATCCTGATGAACTACGACCAGCATTTTCCCGGCAGCGCCCCGGGCCCGGTTGCCAGCCAGGACTGGTTCGTGAAGAACGTGCAGGATGCGCTGAAGATCATCCCCAGGAACAAGCTGCTCTGTGTCGTCGCCAATACGGGTTACGACTGGGCGATGCGCCCGGGGCAGAAGAAGGGCACGCCCCCCGAGAACGTACACAGCGTCTCCGCGCAGGACGCCTGGCTGGAAGCCTCCGAATCGAGCACCGACGTCAACTTCGATGATGACGCCATGAACCCGCATTTTGCGTATCTGGACGGCAATATCCGCCATGACGTGTGGTTCCTGGACGGGGTCACGGCGCTCAACCAGATGCGGGCTGCGCACAGCTTGGGCATCGATACCTTCGTGTTGTTGCGGCTGGGTTCGGAAGACCGTTCCCTGTGGGCGATTTGGGACAGGCCCTTCGAAGCCGCCGCCACGGCTCGCCTGAGCCAGGTTCCTCCCGGCCAGGATGTGGACATCGAAGGGGTGGGCGAAATCCTGCGGGTGCAATCGGAACCGTCCCCCGGTGAGCGCCGCATTACGGTCGATCCCGATACCCATCTGGTGAGCGACGAGATCTTCCAGACGTTGCCTTCCCCCTACGTGGTCGACACCTACGGCGGAACGCCGCAGAAAGAAGTAGCCATCACCTTTGACGATAGCCCCGATCCGACGTGGACCCCTAAAGTGCTGGACGTGCTGAAGAAATACGGCGTGAAGGCGACCTTTTTCGTCATCGGAGCCGAAGCGGAGAAGTACCCCAGCCTGGTCAAACGCATTTACCAGGAAGGCCATGAGATCGGCAACCATACCTTCACTCATCCTGATATCAGTAACGTTTCCCGGCGCTATTTCGACGTTGAGCTGAACCTCACCGAGCGTTTCTTTGAAGGCAAGTTGGGGATTCGGACGGTGCTCTTCCGGCCGCCCTATTCGATTGATCAGGAGCCGGACACGGCCGACGAAATGCGTCCGCTGGAGTGGGCACAGGACCTCGGCTATGTCACCGTAGGGGACAAGATCGATCCCAACGACTGGCGCGACAATCCACGACGCACGGCGAAAGAAATTACCGACAATGTAATGGCCAATCTGCCGCCCTGCCAGCCCGGCAATCTAACTTGTGGGAACATCATCCTGCTGCACGACGGCGGTGGCAATCGCAGTCAGACGGTCGAAGCGCTGGGGATGATTCTCGACGGTTTGAAGCGGCGCGGCTATCAAGTCGTACTGGTGTCGCAATTGATGGGCAAGACACGGGCCGAGGTGATGCCTCCCATTCCAGCCAACGAACGCTGGGCGGCGTGGGTGGACGGCCTGAACTTCTCACTCTTCGGGCTGCTGCAGTCGTTCATCATCTTCGTTTTCTTCGTGGGCGATGTGCTCATGAGCGGTCGCCTGCTGCTGGTGGGCGCGCTGGCCATTTACGATCGCCTGCGGCGCGCCAATGCTACTTTCGATCCGGACTACCGCCCTCCCGTCGCTGTCCTCATCCCTGCGTATAACGAACAGCTCGTCATTGAGCGGACGGTGCGCTCAGTGCTGGATTCCGATTACCCCAAGCTGCGGGTGATTGTAATTGATGACGGATCGAAGGACGCGACCCTTGACGTCGTGCGCACCGCCTTTCACCGGGAGATTGCCGCTGGCCGGGTGATGGTACTGACGAAAGAAAATTCCGGCAAGGCGGATGCCCTCCAATACGGCTTGGAGCAGGTGACAGAGGAGATCTTTGTCGGTATCGATGCTGATACCATCATCGCCCCGGACGCTATCTCCAAGCTGGTGCCGCACTTCAGCGACCCCAAGGTGGCAGCCATGGCTGGCAACGCCAAGGTGGGCAATCGCATTGGCTTGTGGACGCGCTGGCAGGCGTTGGAATACATCACCAGCCAGAATTTTGAGCGCCGCGCCCTGAACACGTTGAACGCGGTAAGCGTGGTCCCCGGCGCTATCGGAGCCTGGCGGACTGCCGCAGTACGCGCCGTCGGCGGTTACCAGCGCGATACCGTCGCCGAAGATGCCGACTTGACTATGGCCCTACTGCAAGCTGGTTACAAAGTCAATTATGAGGACCGCGCCCTTGCCTATACGGAAGCCCCAACTACGGCGAACACACTCATGCGCCAGCGCTTCCGCTGGTCGTTCGGCATCATGCAGTCGGTGTGGAAGCACCGCGCCGCCATGAAGCAAAAAGGCGTGCTGGGCTGGGTGGCGATCCCAAACATGGTCATCTTCCAGGTCCTGTTGCCCCTGGTCTCGCCCTTCATCGACATCATGTTCGCCGTCGGCGCCATCAGCTACTTCGTCGACAAGTATCGTCATCCTGAGTCGGCCAACCCGGCTGACTTCCACAAGCTCGTCGTCTACTTCGCGCTGTTCATGGTGATCGACTTTATCGCTTCCACGATCGCCTTCGCCCTCGAGCGACGGCAGCCCGGCGGTCGCCGCGACTTTCTCCTCCTCGGCCACGTTTGGCTGCAGCGCTTCGCCTATCGCCAGTTGTTTTCGCTGGTGCTGCTCAAGACGCTTAAGCGCGCCATCGAAGGCCGGGGCTTCGCCTGGGACAAGATTGAGCGCACTGCCAGCGTCCGCCAGCCGGTGGCGCTGGCCGGTGAGAGGCAACCGCGGTGAGTCCTTTATTCCATCGCACCAAGATATCGGGGGCCCAAGCAGAGTCATCTGTTGCGCCTGCTGAAGTGAACGAGGAATCCGCTTCCACTTCAGCCCCCGCAAAATCGTCCATCGTCAAGAGCCCCGGCTTGGCGATGAAGCCGGCGCTGGATATGACCGTTCGTGTTGCCGGCATCGAATTCAAGAACCCGGTCCTGGCGGCCAGCGGCAGCTTCGGTTACGGGATCGAGTTCGAAGACGTGGTGACCCTCAGCCGTCTGGGCGGCTTTGTCACCAAAGGCCTCTCCCGCGAACCCATGGCCGGCAATCCTCCACCGCGTCTGTTCGAGACCGCCGCCGGAATGCTGAACGCCATCGGCCTGCAAAACATCGGGGCGCGGGCTTTCGTCGAAGAAAAACTTCCTTTACTGCGAAAAGTCAGCAACATCGTTTTTCTGTGCAACGTCTTCGGCCACTCGCAGGACGAGTACGAGGACGTGGTGCGGATCCTCAACGACGGCGAAGGCATCGCCGGCTATGAGCTGAACGTCTCCTGCCCTAACACCAAATGCGGCGGCATCACCTTTGGCACGGATGCGAAGATGCTCTTCGGTGTGGTCAATGCGGTCAAAAAACTGACAACTCGCCCATTGGTCGTTAAGCTCTCACCCAACGTCACCAGTATTCCGGAGATGGCCCGCGCCGCCGAGGAAGCTGGCGCCGACGCTATCTCGTTGGTCAACACCTTCGTCGCTATGGCCATCGACGCGGAGACGCGCAAGCCGCGCATCTCGAATGTCACCGCCGGCCTCTCCGGGCCGGCCATCAAACCCATCGCTCTGCGCATGGTGTGGGAGGCGGCGAAAGCGGTGAAGGTCCCGATCATCGGCCTCGGCGGCATCAGCACCGCCGAAGATGTCGTCGAATTCCTGCTCGCCGGCGCCAGCGCCATCCAGGTAGGAACCGTCAATTTCTGGGACCCCTGCGCCTGCGAAAAACTGGTGGATGCGCTGGAGAAGTGGTGCCTGGAGCATCGCATCCAGAAGATCAGCGAGCTGACGGGCGCGTTGGAAACTGCCTCGGGTTAGTCCGCGGATATAAGAAGCGAAAACACAACATTGCGACGCACAGGGCCAGCATCGAGAACATGCTGGCTTCCAGGTCTACCTTCCCGCCGGTATGCCGGCCCGTACAAAGACAAATTGACAAGCTCTCCGACACTGCGCAAAACCGAGGTTTTCGCCGGAATTAGTTAGTGCACGCTAGCGAACGCGAAGAACGGCACATTCCGGAAGGAAGATCAGTACAAACAAACCTTGCCACCAGGCTTAGCTTGAAAATTGGGGAAAGCTGTGCGATTCAAGTTGGCGTCGGGCGTATAAGTGCATTGCCAAAACCTGTTTTTCCGCTTTGGGGAAACCGCGATTTGTCCTTGTGGAAGACCCGGAAACGCACTATGCTGTTGGCATTCCGTTGTGGGCCCCATGGCACCTCCGGCCAAGGAGTGTTCCTATGTCTCAGTCTTCCTCGTCCCTGCCAGGCAGGATGGTTGCGTTCATCGCTGCGGTATTGTTCCTCGCGGGCACGGCGCTGGCGCAGAATTACGTCGCTCCCAGCACGCCGGTCATCGGCTCGGCCAATACCGTCACCGCTAATGCGACGGTGCCCCGGCCACCCACGAATCCCTGCACCGTCACGCTGTTTCAGAACTATGATTTTGCTGATTTCAACCCCAAATATTTCCCCTACACGCCTCCTGCGGATTGTCCGGGCCCCTGGGCCGCGGTGGTCTTTGAGGCCGACTGGTCGGTCGACGCCGGCCGGCAATTCGATCGCACGGCGGAAGTGTGGATCGGCGGGGCCAACGTGTACTTCGGCACCACGGCTGAGCCTTCGCAGAATGTGCAGCGCTCGTGGCATGTGGAGAGCAACCTGACCGAATACAGCCCGCTGTTCACAGTGCCGCAGCAGGGGCGGGTCGATCTCTATAATCTCGTCAACCAGACTTACACCAGCCACTTGCATGGCAGCGCTTATCTGCAGTTCTATCCGCTGCAGCAGGGCCAGAATCCGCCCCCAACAGCGAACCTCGTTCTGCCGATGTCGGCTGGTCCCACCGGCGGCACGGTTACGCTGAACTCGGGCAGCGATCAGCTCACCGGGACGTTCACTTTCCCCACCAACGTCGAGCGCGCCTATCTCGACGTCTTCGCCCAAAGCCAGCACAACGACGAGTTCTGGTATACCTGTGCGCCGAACAACATCGCGGGAGAGTTGTTCAACTGTGGCAACACCGGCTTCCGCGAAGCCGAGGTTAGCATCGACGGCCAGCCGGCCGGGGTCGCGCCGGTTTATCCCTGGATTTATACCGGCGGCATCGATCCCTTCCTCTGGCGCCCGATCCCAGGCGTACACACGCTTAACTTCGAGCCGTACCGTGTGGACCTGACTCCCTTCGCAGCCCAGTTGAGCAATGGCCAGCAGCACACAGTCGCAGTCAGCGTGTATAACGCTGATCAGTATTTCTCGGCAACCGCGACCCTGCTGCTGTATCAGGACCTGGGCTCGCAGCAGGTCACTGGCGAGCTGACCACAGACACGGTCGGCCAGCCTGAACCTCAAGTCAGCGAGAACATTCACAGCAGCTCGACGGCAGTGTGGGGCACGGTATCGGTCACCTCCGACCGAGGATTCACTACGGAAGGTTACGTGCAAACCTCCCACGGCAGGGTGGACACCAAGGTGGTGCAGAGCATCGACTTCAGCAACTGGCAGAGGTATTACGTCACGACCAACGGCCTGATTTATGATCAGACCGTGCATCAGAACACAAGCATCTCTTCCGCCACGACCACCACGGCGGGCAGCAACGTTACCACACGCAACACGCAGTTTTCCTGGCCCCTGGACCTCACTTATGACTTCACTGGCCAGGCCGACGGCGCTTACCAGCAAACTACCCGGATCAGCCAGAAGTTCGACAAGAGTTCGCTGGTGCGGGTGAACCACCGGCCCGTCTACTACAGCAGTTTCTCGGATTCGGTCTCGCCAACGGATACGTTATCTGTCGACGTCAACGGCAATGTCAGCACCCAGGGCCAGGCGAACGATGAAAGCTATCAGTACTCGAATTCCAACGGCGCTTGCTGGAACGAGAGCATTAGCGCTTCCGGCGGCGTGCTGACTTCCGTGCAGGGAGGAAACTGCGCCAGGTAATTACGGGCATCGCACACTTGGGGCTTGAAGGGCACGGACTTCAGTCGCGACGCGAAGACGGATTTTTGCTCTCCGGAGCGGAGTCTATAGCCTTTTCAGATCTAGGGAGACGCTGATTCAGTCCGGCTTTTGCTGAGAGGATCCGTCCGCTTCAGCAGAATCTACCTTTTCCCGGCCGGCGAATCGGCGCGTAATCCAGTAGAACGGGCCTTCAGGCCCGCATCTAGGCGCGTCTTCCCTTCCCCTTCTACGGTATCGAAAACAGCTTCCAGCCGTCTGCCTCCAGGTTGAAGATAAAGTCGATCAGCTTCTGGTTAGGGCAGTCGTCATTGGTGATCTCTGCCACCAGCACCGCCTGCCGTACGCCGTTGCGCGTGATTTCGCTGGAGGCGGTGCGCACTTTCTTGGAATGGGTCAGCAATTCGCGGTCCGAGCAGATGCGAGCGCTGTTTGCCAGATCGATTGGTGCCTGGATGCAGGAAGAGTCGAACAGCTTGCAATACAGCCCGCGATGAGCGAGGAGTTGCCGCTCCACGTCCTCGCGCGTGGTAGGTTGCGCCTCAGGCCCAAGGTTCACGCCACGCCGCGGAACATACGACAGGACTTTCTTCGCATCGCCTGCGCGAATCGCATCGAAAAAGTCGTGTTCCAACACGCTGGCTGGAACGGCATGATCTGACTTGGACGAAGCCGGCGAGGACTGCGCCGCGACAGACCCGCGCAGCATAGGCAGGAGGGCCACCCATAGCATCCAGTTCATGAGGGGCCGGCAGCGAAAGGGCGCATTCATCGCCGACCGGCCTCGACGGCACCCCTCTTACCAGTAGGACTTTTTGTATGTGTCTTACTGGTAAGACGATTTTCTTCAACTCTCTTCCTGCCACCCGCTTTTCTGCTGCTTTCGAGTTTCAGCCGCCGCTTATTTGGCAGCCGCTCCCACACCAGCCGGTACGACTCGGCAATCAGTTGACGCAGCTCGGAATCGGGCAAGGCGGCGAGTCCCTCCAGGCTCACCCACTGCGCCCGCGCCAGGTAGGGCGCAGGACGGATTTCCGGCCGTTCGCATAGCTCGGCAAATTTCTCCGGCGTGCATTTGAATGAAAGCAGCGCTGGCGCGCCGTCCAGCCGGGCCACGGCGAACAGCTTGCCCTCTACCTTGAAGCAGAGGGCGGCGCCCCACTGCACATTTTCCGTGCTGTGGGGAAATTGCAGGCAATAGTGGCGCAGCGCCTCAATATCCATGGGTTTTTTAATCTTCGGCCAGGGTGCCGCAAAGACATGCGCAAGCACGCGGTCCGTACTGCAGTCTAGCCCAGGGCCCTCCTGCGTGGGAAGACATGTGCTAAGTTCGTGTCATGCCACCTGCTGAACCTAAGTTGTCCCTCACCGGGAAAGTCGCCCTCATCACCGGAGGCTCGCGCGGAATCGGCGCGGCCACGGTGCGCTTGTTTGCGGCCGCGGGCGCGCGCGTGGCCTTCAGTTATCGGCAGGCGAAAAAGGAAGCGGAAACCCTCGCCGAGGAGTGCAGTCGCGAGGTGTGCCTTCCGTTGCAGGCTGATCTTACCGGCATGGCCGCCGCTGAGTTGCTGGTTCGCTCCACGGTGGCGCACTTCG
>Ga0070737_10004629_pt1 | contig 13659 bp, 12 predicted proteins | sample Coa_R1_10_FD_66438 | JGI IMG/M metagenome (GOLD analysis project Ga0070737, IMG submission 66438) | Surface soil microbial communities from Centralia Pennsylvania, which are recovering from an underground coalmine fire - Coalmine... | ecosystem: Environmental > Terrestrial > Soil > Unclassified... | reverse complement strand
CGGGAGAGCCTCGCCGACGCTCGCCGAGCCCGGCGCCCCCCACCCTCCTGCGGCGAGCGGCTCGAGACGCCTGCGGTGCGCTCAGCCGTCGAGCAACGCGAGCACGGCGCCGACGAGCTCGACCGACGCGAGGTTGATCGGGCTCACGACGAGGATCGCCTCGTCGGCCCCGGCGGCTGCGAGCTCGGCGAGGCCGTGAGCCAGCTCGCTCGTGCTCCCTGCCAGCGGGGCCACGCCGGGCGGGATCGCCCGCTCGGTCGACTCGGGGTCGGCCAGGACGAGCACGCACGCGCTTCGCTCGATCTCGCCCGGGTCGCGCCCGGCCCGCTCCGCCGCCTTCGAGATCGCCGCGTGCAGCGTGGCGTAGCCGTCCGGCGTGTTGCCGTACCCGTCCCACCACGTGTTCCAGCGGTCGACATACGGCAGTGTCGCGGCCAGCATCCGTGGGCTGTTGCTCCCGACCATGAGGGGGATGCGCCGGGTCGGTGGAGGGAGCAGGAGCGCATCCTCGACCGAGACGAGCTCGCCCCGAGAGGTCACCCGCTCACCCGCGAGGAGCCGGCGGATCACCTCGAAGCTCTCCTCGAAGCGCGCCACGCGGCGCTCGAACGGCAACCCGAACGCCTTGAACTCCACCTCGTTCCAGCCGCAGCCGAGCCCGAGAACGAGGCGGCCGCCGCTCATGTCGTCGACGGTCTGCGCCGTCTTGGCGAGCACGGCGGGCGGGCGGAACGCCGTGCAGGTGACGAGCGGGCCGATCTCGACGCGCTTCGTCGCCACCGCGAGCCCGGCGAGCAGTGACCAGGCGTCCCACGGACCCCGCTCGGGCCGGCCGTCCCCGCGATAGAGCAGGTGGTCCCCGACGTAGAGCGAGTCGGCACCGGCGGCTTCGGCTGCCTCGGCAAGCGTTACGAGCTCGGGCCAGTGCACCTCCCGCTCCACCTCGGGAAGCTGGATCCCGACCCGGAGCGGACGCGCCATGGGACGCGAGTGTAGGGACGGCGTCCGCAGCGTGGCGGTGCGAAGCTGGGGCATGGAACTCGGCCGGAGCCTTGGTGCGGCTCTCGGCGCGCTCATGGTGATCGTCGACGCCTGGAGCGTGGTCGGCACGGTCGTCGTGCCCCGGCGGGTTCGCAGCACCCTTACCCGGGTGCTCGCCCGTGGCGTCGACGTGGTGTTCCACCTCGTTGCGTCGCGGCTGCAGTCCTACGAGGGAAGGGACCGGCTGCTGGCCGCCCAGGCGCCGGTCCAGCTCATGCTCCAGCTGCTCGTGTGGCTGGGCATGTTCCTGCTCGGCTACGGCCTGCTGCTCTGGCCGTTCATCGGCCACCACTTTTTCGGCTACGCCCTCGAGGAGTCGGGCGCCGCGCTCACCACCCTCGGCTACGTGGTGCCGCGCCGGGCCGGCGAGATCGCGATCACGATCCTCGCCGCCATCAGCGGGCTCGCCACCGTCGCCCTCCAGATCGGCTACCTGCCGGCGCTCTACGGGGCGTTCAACCGCCGCGAGACGCTCGTGACGATGCTCGACGCCCGCGCCGGGGTCCCGTCGTGGGGTCCGGAGCTGCTCGCCCGCACCCACTACGGCCTTGGAACCGGCACCTCTGCCCTCGGCGAGCTGCCGAGGTGGTTCGAGCAGTGGGAGCAGTGGTCGGCCGACGTCGCCGAGAGCCACGCCACGTACCTGCCTCTCGTCGACTTCCGGTCGCCTCGCGCCCTGTCCTCCTGGGTGACGGCCCAGATCGCCGTGCTCGACGCGGCGGCGCTCTATCTGGCTCTCGTGCCCGACGCGGCCGGTGCGATCTCGGCCCGGCTTTGTCTGCGCAGCGGCTTCACCTGTCTCACGACCATCGCACGGGCCAAGGGCTACGACGTCCCCCTCGAGGCCGACCCCGATCGCGGCATCTCGCTCACCTTCGAGGAGTTCGTCGACGCGATCGAACGGCTCCGCGCCGTCGACTTCCCGATCGGGCGCGATCCCGAGCAGGCCTGGCCCGAGTTCGTCGGATGGCGGGTCAACTACGAGGCGGCCGCCTACGCCCTCGCCTTCGGGATCGACGGGCCGCCGGCGCTGTGGTCGGGTCCCCGGCCTCACTCGAGCGTGCTGATCCCGCCGCAGCGCCCCGCCACCCGGCGGGCTTCCCTGCCGAGCGCCGGCCCGGCCGAGCAGTAGGCCATGCCGGTGCCGGTCGAAGGGGACCGGACTGGCAGACTGGACAACAGCCGGTGGGGCCGACGGGTGCTCGCAGGCGGCCGCGGCACCCACGAGCAGGAGGATCGATGGCTGTCTTCACAAGAGGTTTCTCGGGGCGCCGGACCGAGCGCGACCCGCGGCTGCCACCGGGCCAGTACGACGCCGGCAGCGAGTGGCCGGTGCTGAACGCGGAGGCGACGCCCCGCCTCGACACGGCGACCTGGAACTTTCGGATCGAGGGCCTCGTTCGCACTCCGACCAGCTGGACCTGGGACGAGATCCACGAGCTCGCGCCCTCGAGCTACGAGGGCGACATCCACTGCGTCACGACCTGGTCGAAGTTCGACATGACCTTCTCGGGCGTCTCGGTCGACACGCTGCTCGAGGCGGCCGAGCCGCTGCCGCAGGCCAGCCACGTCCTCGCCTTCTCCCACACCGGCTACACGACCAACCTGCCCCTCCCCGACCTCACGGGCGGGAAGGCGTGGATCGCGTTCGAGGTCGACGGCCACCCGCTGCCCGTTGAGCACGGCGGGCCGGCCCGGCTCCTCGTGCCGCACCTGTACTTCTGGAAGAGCGCGAAGTGGGTGGCGGGGCTGCGGCTCCTCGACCACGACGAGCAGGGGTTCTGGGAGCGGGGCGGCTACCACGATCGGGGCGACCCCTGGCTCGAGCAGCGCTACCAGGGCGACTAGGCCTCGTGGGGGAGCTCACCGGTCGCCTCGACCCCCTCACGGCGATGGCGAGCCCGGGCGCTGCCATGGCGGTCGGGCCGTGGCAGCTCGCGAGGGTGGTCGCGGTCCGAGACGAGACGCCGAGCGCGAAGAGCTTCCGCCTGCTGCTCCCCGAGCCGGTCGCCTTCCTGCCGGGGCAGCACTTCGTCCTGCGCCTCAGCGCCCCGGACGGCTACCGGGCGCAACGCTCGTACTCGGTCGCATCGCCGCCATCGGAGCTTCCCGAGATCGAGCTCACCGTGGAGCGGCTCGAAAACGGCGAGGTCTCGTCCTTTCTCCACGAGCAGGTCGTGCCGGGCGACGAGCTCGAGGTTCGCGGGCCGATCGGCGGCTATTTCACCTGGGACGGCAGCACCTCTGCCCTCCTCGTCGGCGGTGGCTCAGGGGTCGTGCCCCTGATGTCCATGGTGCGCCACGCCCGGCGGAGCGGGATCGCCGAGCGCGTCCGCCTCATCGTCTCGGTCCGCTCGCCGGCAGAGCTCTACTACGCGAGCGAGATGGAGGGCCCCGGGACGGCGGTCTGCTACACGCGGGTCGCTCCTCCCGGTTCGCGCCGCCCGCCCGGCCGGCTCGCCGCCGGCGACCTCGCCCCCTTCCTCCTCCCGGAAGCGACCCTCTACATCTGCGGCAGCAGCGGCTTCGCCGACGCGGCGACCGACCTCGCCCTCGAGCTCGGCGTGCCGGCCGAGATGATCCGGATCGAGCGCTTCGGGCCGACGGGCTGAGCCCTGCTCGCCGGCTCGGTCGGCGCTCGCTCGGGCGGCCATGGCGGCGAACGGCAAAGGGTGTGAGACTGCCGCCCATGGCACGCGAGAGGCTCCGGCCGCACCACATCGGACTGCTGCGGTGGGCGGGGGACCCCCACCTCTCTCCCGATGGACGCCGGGTCGCGTGGAGCGAGATCGGGATCGACACCGAGCGCGACGAGCCGGTCTCGAGCATCTTCGTCGCCTCGACCGTGGCGGGCTCCTCGGCCCCCCGCCGCTTCACGAGCGGGCCGCACGATCTCATGGCCCGCTGGTCGCCCGACGGCCGGCACCTCGCCTATCTCTCGGCGTCCGGAGGGCCGCCCGCACTGAAGATCGCTCCCCTCGAGGGAGGCGAGCCGGTGTCGGTCGGTGCGCCGGGCCCGGTGAAGGCGTTCGCGTGGTCGCCCTCAGGGGACTGCCTCGTCCTCGTCGTGAACGTGGGTGGTGGGCGCGCCGAGAAGGAGCCGAGGGTCGTGCGGGGCCTGTTCAACCGCCTCGACGGGCTCGGATGGCTCGACGGGCGCGACCACCTGTTCCTCCACGACCTCGGGTCCGCAACGACGAGCCAGCTCACCTTTGGCGACTACGACCACGGCGCCCCCGCCTTCTCGCCCGACGGGCAGCGGCTCGCCTTCGTGTCGGACCGCTCCCGCCGGCGCGACGACTGGCCCCAGATGGGCGACATCTGGTCCCTCGAGGTCGACCGTCCCCGCTCGCGCCCGCAGCGCCTCGTCACCGACGTCGCTGCCGCCGGAGCCCTCCAGTACTCCCCCGGCGGCACCCACCTCGCCTTCTCAGGCGTGCTCGGGAGGGACGGCTGGGTCGGCCGCAGCGCCCGGCTCCACGTGGTCGCTTCCGGCGGAGGCACCACCCCGGAGCTCGTCGCGCCGGCCCTCGACCGGCCGACCGCCTATACGTTCGGCTCGCCGGGGTACGGCTGGCTGAGCGACGACGAGCTCGTGCTCACCGTCGCCGACGGCGGCACCGTCGGCATCGCGCGGGCACGGGTGGGCGAGCGCACCGCTCGCGCCGTGGTGGGTGGGGACCGCCAGGTCCTCGGCCTCTCGGTGGCCAGAGCTCCCGGCGCCACCCCTCCCCTCGTCGCCTTCAGCTCGGGGTGGGTGGACGCTGTCGACGAGATCTACGTGCTGCGCCTCGGCAGGAGCGCCGGGGAGCCGGAGCAGGTGAGCCGTGCCGGGGCTGGCCTCGCCGGCATCCATCTGTCGCCGGCGAGGCGGTACTTTGCGACCGCACCCGACGGCGTCGAGGTCGAGTACTTCGCCATCGAACCGGGCGGCGCGGCTCCCTCGAGGCCGCGCGCGCGGCGAGCCGGCAGCAGGGGGGCCCCGCCGCTGTTCGTGGAGGTCCACGGTGGCCCGGCGATGCAGAACCCCATCGTCCAGCTGATGTTCCACTACCAGGTCCTCGCGGGAGCGGGCTACACGGTCGTGCTCCCCAACCCGAGAGGGAGCATCGGCTACGGCGAGAAGTTCTCGGCGATGTCGATCGGCGACTGGGGCGACGGGCCCTTCGGCGACATCGAGGCCTGCGCCGACGACGCCCTCCGACGCGGGCTCGGCGACCCGAGCCGGCAGTACCTCGGCGGCTACTCCTACGGCGGCTACATGTCGGCCTGGGCCCTCGGCCACACGACGCGCTTTCGGGCTGTCGCGATCGGGGCGCCGGTGACGAACCTCGTCAGCCAGTCTGGCGCCGCCGACGTCGGGCCCTGGCTCGCGCAGATGGTGGCGGGCGACCTGTGGTCGGACCCGGACCTGTTCCACGAGCAGAGCCCGCTCACCCACGCTCCGGCGATGCGCACTCCCGCTCTGCTCTACGTGAACGAGGGAGACCTCCGCTGCCCGCCGAGCCAGTGCGACGAGCTCTATGCCGCCCTCAGGTGGCACCGCCGCGAGGTCGAGTACGTGCGGTACCCCGGCGGCTCCCACCTCTCGTTCCTCACGATGATCGGCGTCCCCTCCCAGAACGAGGACCGGGCACGGCGGATCCTCCGGCTGTGCGCCCGCCACGGGGGCGAGCCGTACGGCGAGTGACGGTCGGGCACCTGCACGGCCGGAGCCCTTGTCTCGGCGCGGCGACCCGCTGCCGACGAGCGGGGCCGCCGGCACCATCTCGGTCGCACAGGTGGACGACGAGCTGAGCAAGACGGGAGGTACGCGATGACGACCAGGGAGTCGTGCCCCTCAGGGGCGCCGTGCTGGGCGGACCTGTGGACCACCGACGTGGACGGCAGCCGCCGCTTCTACAGCCAGCTCTTCGGGTGGGAGGCCGGCGACCCCTCGCCGGAGCGCGGCGGCTACTGGATGTTCCACCGCGACGGCCGCCCGGCGGCCGGGGGCATGGGCTCGATGGGCGAGATGACCGCCGACAACACCTGGAAGCCCTACTTCTGCACAAGAGACATCGGGGCGACGCTCGCAAGGGCGGAAGCCCGGGGCGGGGCGGTCCTCGCCGGCGCCATGCCGGTAGCGAACCTCGGTGTCCAGGCCGTGGTGCGCGACCCCTCGGGCGCCGTCTTCGGCCTCTGGCAGCCCGTGAGCTTCGAGGGCTTCTCCGTTCTCGGAGAGCACGGCCACCCGAGCTGGTTCGAGCTGCACACGAGCGACCACGCCGGGGAAGTGGCCTTCTACGAGGACGTGCTCGGCTGGGAGCTCGACCGGGACGCCGACGCCGACGACTTCCGCTACTTCACCTTCCACAGCGCCGGCTCGCCAGAGGAGCTCGGCGGTGTCATGGACTCGGCCCGCTGGCTGGCGCCGGGCGGTGACCACTGGGAGATCTACTGGCACGTCGATGACGCCGTCGATGCCGCCGACCGGGTGAGGAAGCTCGGCGGGCTCGTCACCCAAGGTCCGGACGACACGCCCTATGGCGTGCTCGTCGCCTGCAGCGATCCGGCGGGGGCGAAGTTCAAGCTCAGGGCGAGCAGCTGACCGGCTGGCCTCAGGGCCGCTCCCCGCGCGCAGCCCTGGCCACGAGCAGGCATCCCAGGCGCCCGAGCCGACCGGGGCACGCTCAGGGGAGGTCGCGCACGCGAGCCCCCGAGCCCCGCTCGCTTGCGGCGATGAGGCCTCGAGCGAGCGGGGTTGCCTGGTAGAGCACCCTCCGGCCCGCCCGCCAGGAAGTGACGAGGCCGCTTCGTCGGAGGATCGAGAGGTGCCCGCTCACCGCGGGTGCGCTCTGCCCGAGCTCACGGGCGAGCTCTGTGGTGGAGCGCGGCAGGCCGACGGAGGTGAGGATCGCGGCTCGGCTCCGCCCGAGCAGGGCAGCAAGCGGCGGATCGTCGATGTCGTCGCTTCGCGCTCCTGAGCGGCTCCACAGGGTCGCCACCCCACGGGGGCCGTAGGTGATGCTCGGCGTGGTTCCCTCGCCGGCTCCGACGATGACGTGTGGCCAGGCGAAGGCACACGGCACCAGGAGCAGCCCGGCGCCCCCGAGGTCGTGCTCGGCCTCGTGCGGCCGGGAGACGTGGATCGCGCTCCCTTGCTCGAGCCGGAGATCAGGATGGAGGTCCCCCATCAGCGCCTCGATGCCGCCGCGAGCAAGCCGGCCGGTGCGGTAGGCGATGTCGGCGTCGAGGACGGCGCGGATCTGCTCCCAGTAGGGGTCGATCGCCACCTCCCAGTACCGATGGAGGTGGTCCGCGAGCAGCTCGGCGCCATGGCGGTCCCGCAGCATCGCAGTGGCGGCCGCCGGCAGTGGGCAGCCGTTCCACACCCGTACGAGCTGGTCTCTCAGCTGGCCATGGTCCATGGCGCGGACCTGGTCGAGCTGGATCTCGATCGTCGTGCCGGCGCCGCGGACGGTGTCGCCGAGGAAGAGCTTCGCGATGTAGCCCTTTGTCGGGACGGCGGCTCGCAACAGCTCGGTGTCGACGGCCCCGAGGCGGCCGGCGACCGAGCGGCGCCAGCCGTGGTGGAGCCCCGCGGCATTGCCGCTGTGGAGCAGGTAGAGGCTCTCGCCAACCTCGGTGAGGGGTGAGTAGGCGAACCTCATCCGTGCCAGATCGAGCCCGCTCAGGCGGATGCGGATCATGCCACCTCCTCTCTCCCACCCCGGCGGGACCTGTCACCGGCACGACGTGCGGCTCCCGCCGCGGCGAGCCGCCGCCTCCAGCGTGGCGCAGCCGCCGCGAGCGGTCCAGGTTTCGGTCTCGATCGAATGGTCGCAGCGCGAGGCGACCCGTACGAGACGGTGACGGCAGCGCCACGAGCAGCCCGCAGCGACGCGGGGATTCGCCGGTCGCGGAATCGTTGCCGGACCCGGCCCTCGTGCTCACACTTCGGCACCACTGACCGCTTCTGTGGAGGTGTGACATGAAAGCTCGGATCGGCGCTGCGCTCGCCCTGCCCGCTGTCGTGGCCGTGACCCTTGCCGCCGGTGGGAGTACGGGCGCCGTAACGAGGGCGGCGGCTCCCGGCCCTGTCGCCGTTCCGTCCTACCGTCTCATGGTGCTCGGCTCGCTCGGCGGGACGGCGAGCTCCGGCAACAGCATCAACGACCAGGGCATCGTGACCGGCAACTCCAACCTGCCAGGGGACCAGGCCACGGTGGCCACGCTGTGGCGTGGCGGGCAAACGCTCTCGCTCGGGACCCTTGGCGGCGCCAACAGCGCCGTCGAGTGGCCGCAGAAGGCGACCGACGGTTACGTCTACGGGATCGCGGAGACGGCGACGGTGAACCCCTCCGGCGAGGCGTGGAGCTGCTCGGCGTTCTTCCCGACCACGACCTACCACGAGTGCGAGGCGTTCGTGTGGCACGACGGCGTGATGCACGCCCTGCCGACCTTCGGAGGCCCGGACGGGTTCGCAGCCGGCTCGAACAGCCGGGGGCAGGTGGTCGGCTGGGCGGAGGACACCTACCGTGACCCCACCTGCGTGAGCCCGCAGGTGTACCAGTTCAGGGCAGCTCTGTGGGACGGGCACACCGGGGCCCTCACGGAGCTCCCGCCTCTGCCCGGTGACGCCACGAGCGCCGCCACCGACATCAACGACAGCGGGGTCGCCGTCGGGATCTCCGGGAGCTGCGACGTCGCGGTCGGCGCCTACAGCGCCGCCCACGTGGTCAAGTGGGTGCACGGCACACCGGTCGAGCTCCCCACGCTCGGAGCCCCGGCCTGGAACACCCCGAACGCCATCAACGGCCGCGGCGAGGTGGTCGGGTTCGTCAACCAGGCAGGGACCGAGGGGGATGCGTTCGACCCGGTCGCGGTGGACTGGGCTCCGAGCGGCGCCCTGCAGGTGCTCGGCGTGCTGCCCGGGGGAGCCCTGAGCGAGGCGCTCGGGGTGAACGGCGCAGGGGAGGTCGTCGGCGAGTCGTGCACGGCGTCGTTCGCCTGCAGCGGGTTCGTCGTCGATCACGGCGAGATGTACGACCTCCAGGACCTCGTGGCAGGCGCGCCGGGCATCCAGATCATCTCCGCCAACGACGTCAACAACCGTGGCCAGATCACCGGGCAGGCCTACGACGCTGCCACCGGCGCCTCGGTCACCTTCCTTGCCACCCCGACCGGCGGGAGCCCGCTGCCGCTCCCCGTGCTCGGGCACGCACGCCGTGCCCCCGCCGTGCGACGGTCAGGGAGCTGAGCCGGCCGAGCGGCTCCGGCCCGCTCCCGTCGCGAGGAAGGACCCGAACAGGATCAGGGCGAGACCGGCGAGCGTGGCCGGGCCAGCCGGCTCACCGAGCACGACGACCCCGAGCACGAGGGCGACGGCAGGGTTGAGGTAGGTGACCACCGTGGCGCGCACCGCTCCCACCTCCTCGATCAGCGCGAAGGCGAGGACGAACGCGACGGCGGTGCACACGACCGTCAGGGCGGCAGCCGACCAGAGGACCGAGCCAGCCGGGAGGTGCGAGGGCACCTCGAAGGCTGCGATCGGCGCGTAGCCGGCGGCGCAGAGGGCGAGCGAGAGCGCGACGATGCCGAGACGGGGCGCATCTTGGAGATGGCGGCCGACCACGAAGGCGCCGACGGCGTAGCCGATGGCGACGACGCCGATGGACAGGGCGGCAAGCACGCTCGAGCCGGCCGCGTCGAAGCCGACGAGCGTGGCGACGCCGCCGAAGCCGACGAGGAGCCCCGCCACGCGGCGCAGACCGAACGCCTCACCGCCCGCCAGCGCCGCGAGGACGGCGCTCACGAGCGGGACGCTCGCGACGAGCAGGCCGGCGAGCGAGCTCGCGACGTGGCGCTCGGCATCGAACAGGAGCCACCACGGCACGGCCAGCTCGGCGATCGTGTAGCAGACGAGCGGTTTCAAGAAGCGAAGCGCCGGTCGCAGCTCGCCTCGCGCCCATGCCACCGGAACGAGCAGCAGGGCGCCACCGGCCGTGCGGACGAGGACGAGGAAGGCAGGGTCCAGTTGGCGGACCGCGATCTTGATGAGGAGGTAGGGCAGGCCCCAGATCACGCCGAGCGAGACGAACAGGACCCGCCCGCGACGCGTCACGGACCGAGCTTCGGCGGATCGTGGCTGGCAGTCCAGCATTCGGCCACCGCCGAAGGCCGCCGTCTCGCCCTCACCCAGACCCGACGCGGCCGGGGGCCCGCCCGCGTCGGCCGATCCGGTAGGACGGCGGCATGGAACGAGCCCGCGTCGTCGTGACCCTCTCACCCACCGCCGAGCTGTCCGCCGTGTTCTCGGGGGTGCTCGATCCCCTCGCCGAAGTGGTCGTGCTGCGGGATGCCGAGCCCGGCGCCCGGCGCGAGCTGCTCTCGTCGGCCGACGCGTTGCTCGCGTGGTCGGTCGCAGGCGAGCTCGGGGACGACGAGCTCGCCGCGCTCGGCTCGGCACGCCTCCTCCAGCTCCTCTCCGCAGGGGTCGACCACGTCCCGTTCGAGCGCATCCCGCCGAGCCTGCCCGTCGCGTCGAACGCCGGCTCCTACTCCGAGCCCATGGCAGAGCACGTGCTCGCCCTCACGCTCGCTCTCGCAAAGCATCTCCCCCAACGCCATGCCGACCTCGCTGCCTGGGTCTTCGACCAGGCGACCCCCAACCGCTCGCTCCGGGACTCGACGGTGGTCATCCTCGGCTACGGCGGGATCGGCCAGGCGAGCGCACGCCTGTTCCGCTCCTTCGGCAGCCGGGTGGCCGCGATCGGGCGGTCGCCGGGCCCGCCGGGAGAGGTCGACGAGCACGGGAGCCTCGACGACCTCGACGCCTTCCTCCCGCGCGCCGACGTGCTCGTGATCGCCCTTCCCCTCACGCGGGCGACGCGCGGGCTCATCGGCGGCCGCGAGCTCTCGCTCATGAAGGAGGATGCGATCCTCGTGAACGTGGCGCGCGCCGCCATCGTCGACGAGGACGCCCTCTACGAGCACCTCCGGAGCCACCCCGGGTTCTCGGCCGGGCTCGACGTGTGGTGGCAGGAGCCCCGCCGCCGCGATCCCTTCACCACCCGGCACCCGTTGCTCGATCTGCCGAACGTGCTCGGCTCTCCCCACAACTCCGCCCTCACGCCCACCTCGCTCGCCGACTCGGCCCGCGAGGCGGCGGAGAACGTCGCAAGGGCGTTGCGGGACGAGCCGGTGCACCACCTCGTCGACCGGGCCGAGTACCTCGGGTGAGGCCCTCCCCCCTTGAGGTCACCCGCGAGCAGGTGCTCGCCCGGCGGCGGCAGGCCACTGCTCTCGATCGGCGCCTTGCGCCCGGAGCGGCCTCGCTCCGCCGCGCCGCCTGGGCGGGTCTCCAGGACAGCATGCCCCGCGGGGCCCTCTTATCGATCCATGCACGCCTGGAAGGGGCGACCCCATCGAGCTTCGAGGACCCGTCGCTCGTGCAGCTCTGGGGCCCTCGCTACAGCATCTTCGTCGTCGCCGCCTGCGACCGCGCGATCTTCTCGCTCGGGCTCCTCCCCGACGACCCGCGGGGCCGCGCCCGGGCCGAGCGGGCCGCCCGGGTCCTTCGCGACCAGGCTGGAGCCGGGCCCGTCTCGTTGAACGAGGCGGGCCGCGCGGCGGGGGTGCACCCGAACTACTTCCGCTACGCGGCAGCCACCGGCACCGTCCTGCTCCGGTGGGACGGCGCCCGACGGCCCACGGTCTGGACGGTGCCGGCGCCCGAGGCCGAGCCGGCGGCGGCCCGGCTCGAGCTCGCCCGGCGCTTCCTCCACGTCTTCGGTCCAGCGACTCCCCAGGCGTTCGCCCGATGGAGCGGGCTCGGGCCTCGCGCGGCCCAGGCGGCCTTCGACGCCCTCGCCGGCGCGCTCACGCGAGTGGTCACGCCGATCGGCCCCTCGTGGCTCCTCGCAGAGGACGAGCCCGCCCTCCGCGAAGTCGACCTGCCGCCGGCGCCGGCCCGCCTCCTGCCGAGCGGGGACACGTTCTTCCTGCTGCAGGGAGCCGAGCGGGAGCTGCTCGTGCCCGACTCCGCACGGCGGGCGGCGCTCTGGCCGACCCGGGTCTGGCCGGGGGCGCTCCTCGTCGCCGGCGAGGTGAGCGGCACCTGGCGCCGGGCCGGACGGGTGCTCACGGTGACGCCGTGGCGCCGCCTCTCGACCGCCGAACGGCACGCAGTGGACGCGGAGGCACAGGGTCTCCCCCTCCCCGACGGCGGGGGGGAGATCGCCGTGAGATGGGAGGCCCCAGCCTGAGAGGCGCCTGCGGCGCCCTCCGCACGGGACGCAGGCAGCCCGTGCCGGCCTGGCGAGTCCGGCTCGCCGGAGCTACGCGGAGCGGTCGCCGACCACGCGGCCGTCGCTCAGCTCGACCACGCGCTCGCACCTCGCGGCGACGATCGGGTCGTGGGTCGCGACGAGCATCGTCATCTGACGGGCGGCATGAACCCCGAAGAGCAGGTCGAGCACCTGGGCGCCGACGGCGGAGTCGAGGTTGCCCGTCGGCTCGTCCGCGAGCAGCAGGACCGGGTCGCCGATGAGCGCCCTCGCGACGGCCACCCGCTGCTGCTCCCCGCCCGAGAGGCGGCTCGGGAGGTCGTGCTCTCGTCCCCGTAGGCCGACGGCGGCGATGAGCTCGCGGGCCCTCGCCCGTTTGTCGAAGGGGGTCGCGAACGGCACGACCGGTGCCGCGACGTTGTCCCAGACCGTGAGCGCCGGAAGGAGGTGGAACCGCTGGAACACCATGCCGACGCTTCTGCGGTACGCCGTTCTATCCCGAGCGCTGAGGGCGCCGAGGTCGCGCTCCGCGACGAGGACGCTGCCGCAGTCGGCGACGTCCATCGCGCCGACGAGATGAAGCAGCGTCGACTTCCCCGAGCCGGAGCGGCCCTTCACCGCCACGGACTGGCCAGCAGGGATCTCGAGGCAGACCTGCGACAGGGCGCGGATCACGACCCCGCCGGCCGTGCGGTAGCTCCGCTCGACGTCGACGAGGCGAACCTCCGCTCCCCTGCTGGCGGCGCCTTGACTTTCTGCGCTGAGCTCCGCCTCGGGCCCTGTCACCCCCATGCCTCCCCTCCCTGCTCGCAGTGCGCCATCACTCGTCGACCGCGAGCGCCGCCGTCAAGGACCTGCCGCCCGTCACGACGAGCACGCCAGAGGTGCCGAGCAGTCCGGCCGCCACACCCGCCGCCGCCGCCGCCAGCACGCCGAGCACCACCGGCCACGACAGCCCGAAGGCGTACCCGGCGAGGAGGAGGGCGCCAACGGCTCCGAGCAGCGATCCGGCGACGGCCGTGACGAGCGACTCGGTGAGGAGCAGGCGGCCGAGCTGCGGGCGACCCCAACCGCATGCGGCCAGTGCAGCCAGCTCCCCCGCCCGCTCGCGAAGGTTGAGGTAGGTGATGTCGGCGACCGCCGCCGCGCCGAGCCCGACGGCGAGCACGGCGGAGGCGAGGTCGGTGCCCCTCGTCGACGAGGTCACGAGACCTGCGAGCGCGCTGTCGCCGATCGAGTGGGCAAACGACGTCTCCGCCGCGAGCAGGACGGCGAGCCCGACGACGCCCGTCCCAAGAGCGAGGGCGGCGAGGGCGCAGCGGCCGGGCGTGCGCGCCACGTCCGTGCA
>Ga0070737_10004628_pt1 | contig 13661 bp, 13 predicted proteins | sample Coa_R1_10_FD_66438 | JGI IMG/M metagenome (GOLD analysis project Ga0070737, IMG submission 66438) | Surface soil microbial communities from Centralia Pennsylvania, which are recovering from an underground coalmine fire - Coalmine... | ecosystem: Environmental > Terrestrial > Soil > Unclassified... | reverse complement strand
TTCGTGGTAATGCTCTTCATGGCGTGGTCTCCAGTCCGACGCTTCAACGCCGGATGATTCGAGGTTGATCACCCGGAGACTACGCCACCCTCAATTCCTACCAACCCAGCGACGGCACCGCCTGCAATTCTGAAGCTTTTAGAACAGCACAAAGCGACGGCAGCATTCTTTTTGTGCGGGCAGAGGGTCGAGGCTCATCCGGAATTGGCGCGGGCTATTGTGGCCAGCGGTCACCAGGCTTACGCGCATGGTTATTCGCATGTGCGTATTGACGTATTGAGCGAAGCCGAGGCTCTCGACGAAATCGTCAGGACAGAGGAACTTATCTCGCGTTTCCGTACCTCGCCGTCGCCTTATTTGGTCCGCCTCCCCTTTGGTTCCGGGCACGGAGAGGCTCGTATTCACCGTTTGTTGCGGCGCTGGCGCAGTGACTGCCAGATCGCACATTGGAGCTACAATCCTGAAGATTTCAAGATTGCCGAAGGATGCTCGACTCGAAGCGAACTCGAAGAAAAATGCGGTCTTGCTGCCGGCCGGATATTCAACGACCCAAAGATCAACGGCAAAGCGATCCTGATGCACGATGACCCGATCGGGGCCACTGGCACCTTGGCACACGAGATCGCGCGCATTTTCTTGAGCAAGATACTCACCACAGCTGCTGAACGGCAATTCGCCATTGCTGGATTCGAGCCGGCGTCAAATAACGCATGGGTGCGTCGATACGTCAGGCCCTGGATCAAGTACTAAAGCGGTGGAGGTATTTTATGAGAGAGACCTCAAATGCCATTCATTCTGGCAGCCGTGAGAGCGTGAACCTGGTGACGGAACCAGTTGGAGAAGACTGCGAACTTTCTATTATTATCTGCACCCATAACCGTCCGCAGTACGTCAAAGAGCTTATTGGTATATTGCAGCCGCAAATCGCAGATTCTCCAGTCGAAGTGATCGTGGCCGACAGCGCGAGCAATGTGGAAGCGGCGAGGCAACTGCGTGAGATGACCGCCAATGTGCCGCAAATCAAACTTATACGGATCGATGTGCCGGGTGTATCAGGTGCACGTAATGCTGGCCTGCGCGCCGCAAAAGCAGATTGGATCGCCTACCTAGATGACGATGAAATTCCGCCCTCCGGCTGGGTTTCTGAGCTCAGACAGCTCGCAGCAAGGCTGCCGCCGGAATGCGCCGCCTGCGGCGGAAATGTCCTGCCTGTGTTTCCCCCAGGGATGGCCCGCAAGCTCAGCTGGCGCTGGCTAGCTTATTTGAGCATGGTGGACCTGGAAGGCGAGTTTGATGAGACGGAAGCTCCAACATTTCTCATTGGGCACTCTCTCGTCAGGGGGCAAGTCTTGCATGATATCGGAGGATTCGATCTTCGGCTCGGCCGGGATGATAATACGCTTTTGGGGGGAGAAGAGGTGCTGCTCGTGAGGCAACTCGCCGCGAGAGGGTGGAGAATATGGCACTCTAGCCGGATTGTGGTGGGACATAGAATTCCGGAGGAACGCCTTAAAAGAGAATGGGTTCGTAAAAGAGCATTTTGGGAAGGCGTGACGACAGTCAAAGTCTTGTCGATTCAATCTCCTGACGAGATTTGCCGTCTTGTAAGCCACACAGCTTTCAAGATGCCGGTGCTCGGTGCCCTTACCGCGATATTTGGAAATTTCCTCGATGCCGATCTGCGGCTTGCGTTTTTGCAAGGCACTGAGTTCGCAAGACGGCAGATGGCCGGCAAAGGCGAGGCCGCTGGTCGTATAGCGGTGATGTGTGAGAAGATCAGCGCTCGTATTCCTCCCGACGCTCTGGCATCGCTGGACTCAAGTGCAGACCGAACGTTTCTCAGCCCCGGCATTGAAAGTCCAGAAAGTGAGCCAAGGCTTTGATTTCATGCCGGTCAGCGAACACTACAAGCTGTTTTTTATTGCATGAGATGCAGGCTCATCACGAGAGTCAGATTAGACGGCAAGAAGGAACTCTGAATGCTTGAAGTTACATCAACTCCTGCCGTCGTCCTCAACTGCTTCCGGCACAGCGGACTTGCAATCGTTCGCAGCCTTGGGCGTCTGGGTGTGCCTGTCTATGCCGTGCACGGGGAGAGAACGGCCCCAGCATTTTACTCGCGATACTGCTACGAAGGCATTGTTTGGGACGTCCACACCGCGCCCCCCGAAGAATCGCTACGGTTCCTGGAGGATCTAGGTAGAAGGATTGGACGCCGCTCACTTCTGATCACGACGAGTGATATAGGAGCCGTGTTCGTTGCCTCCTATGCCAAGCAGCTCGCCAATTGGTTTATCTTTCCTGAGCAAAATCTCGAACTCGTACAATCGCTGCGCAGCAAGAAGGAGATGTATTATTTAGCCAAGAAGTGGGGTGTTCCGACCCCCGAGGCAGTGTTTCCTTGCTCGAGAACCGATGTTGAAGATTATCTTGCGGCTGCCTGCTTTCCTCTATTGTTAAAACCGATTAGCTCGCGGGCAAGCAGATTGCCTTTGTGGATGGTTCAAACGAAACAAGAGCTTCTCGAACACTTAGAGTCTATCCAGGAATCCTCAATCCCGGACTATATGATACAAGAGTACATTCCTGGCGGCGATGAAATGACATGGATGTTCAACGGTTATTTCGATCATACTAGCGACTGCAAGATCGGATTCACCGGAAGAAAGCTGCGCAATTATCCCCCATACTTCGGCGGGGCATCGCTCGGCGTATGCGCGCATAATGAGGAGGTTGCGCGAATGACTGTCGAATTTATGAAGGCAATCGGATACCGTGGGCCACTCGATATCGGCTACCGATATGACACGCGTGACGGACGCTACAAGGTGCATGATGTAAATCCGCGTATTGGTGCGACGTTCCGGCTTTTCGTTGGGCAAAACGGCATGGATGTCGCTCGCGCACTATACCAGGACATGACCGGGCAACAGGTCCAGCCTGCGGCTTTGCAGGAAGGCCGCAAGTGGATAGTGGAAGATTGCGACTGGATCTCGGCGCTGCGCTATCACAGGGATGGCAAACTGACGCTTCGCGGGTGGTATGAGTCGTTGCGCGGGATAGATGAAATGAGCTTTATCGCCAAAGATGATCTCTGGCCTATCATGAGTGCGATAAGCGGAATCATCCGGGAAGTATTAAGATATGCATGGACACGGCTTAAGGGTCTAGGCAGGCGGCAAAATGCCAGCCAGCATCGCGTTGATGATCACGCGGCAGAACATGGAATGCTCCCTGCTGCTGCCGCAATACTGATTGGTTCAGTGGCGAAGCCGAAGAATTCAGCATCCGGCGAGAATTCCCGCTCCCAGACGGGCAGACAAGAGATGTAGTCTGGTAACGGTAGCGGTTTGGTGTGGCCGTTTGCAAGCGCTCGAAGTATTTTCTGACCGGAGGAATTTTAGATGAGTGCGATGTTGGTCGATAGTTTTGGATTATCTATGACGGACGGGACAGCCGCGGCACCCGCTAATGCGGCCGTCGAATTTCTCTACCTCGATCAAGATGCTGTCCTTGCTGCGGATCTGCTCGATATGCAGCGCGCCATGGAAGTTGTGGGTCAGGGTCAGGCTTTATTCGTGGAGGGTCAAGTTCGCCACCCGCACAAAGTCGTCTTGCGGGGAGCTGACACGGTGGAGTCTGAGGCGCTGGGCCGCTTCAACGCCTTGTTTGCCTCCATTGGAGGGCCCGTTCAGGCAATGGGTATGAAATGGATTGGCAGCTTCCCGGCAAACCGCGCACGCGGTTTGCCGCGAGCAAGTGCCCTGATCGTCTTAAACAGTCCGGAGACTGGAATGCCTATAGCAGTCATGGACGGTACGCTGATCAGTGCCATGCGCACGGGCGCCATGACCGGCCTTGGAGCACAATATCTTGCCCCGCGGAAGACGAGCAAGATCGGCATCATTGGGGCCGGGGTCCAATCGCGTACTCAAATTCTCGGCCTCTATACCGTCTTACCCATGGTTGAAGAGATCGCACTGTTCAGCCGCAACCCTTCACAAGCCGAGGCCGTTGCTGAGGATTGCCGGAAGCTTTGGGGAGCGCCTGTGCGGCCTGCTAAAACGAGCGATGAGGCTCTTGCCGACGCCGACGTGGCTCTGACTGTGACCACGGCACACGAACCCCTCATGTTCGCCCGGCAAATCAAGGCTGGTGCGCTAACAGTGCAATTGGCGGGTCATGAATGTGAATTCGCTCTGATCCAACAGTGCCAGAAAGTCGTCACCGATGATTGGGAAGTTGTCAAACATCGTGGGATCACGACGCCGGCCATCATGCACCAGCAAGGACTTTTCCGTGACAATGATGTCTATGCCAACATTGGAGATCTGATCTTGGGCAGGAAACCCGGGCGCGAGAGCGACGAAGAGCGGATCCATTATGCGCATATCGGCATGGCTGTAGATGATGTCGCCCTCGCATGGGCAATTTATCAGACCGCCTGTGAACGCCAGCTCGGAATGCGGCTTCCTTTGTGGAGGAAGCCGCTTTGGCACTAATGAGACCATCTCAAGCCGTCAAACTCGATCTGCCGCTCATCGTCTTGCGCCATTTGATGAGGAAGCTCCGTTCAGGTCTAAGGCAGCTCCATTCGGGCATGGAGCTTCGCTGGGCGCTCGCGACGCATCAGACCGATTGGCTGCTCCGCCGGCGCTTTAACCGTTGGGCCAGAGACGGGCGGGGCGAATCGATGGAGCGGCATCATAGCCGAATCGCCGGGACGATTTGGGAGAGAATGGAGCTGCATTCTACAGACCGGGTTCTTGACATCGGTTGCGGCCAGGGCTGGGCCTTACGACTGATAGCGCGCCGCGCTCCGGAGGAGTGTGTGCTGGTTGGCCTCGACATTTCCGACGAGATGATTCGGCTTGCGCGCGAAAGCAGCCATTCATACTCCAACATGAGGTTCCATTGCGGCCAAGCACAAAACATTCCTGAACCTGATAGTTATTTCACAAAGATTATAAGTATTGAAGCGTTCTATTACTTTGAGCGGCCGGAGGATGTTCTGCGGGAGTTGTTCCGGGTAGCGCAGCCTGGCGGAGAACTTTATTTGCTCATATGTTTTTTCCAAGAAGACCCAAAGCCGGAGGCTTGGTTCAAGGACATCCGGCTGCCTGTCCACAACCGTGCCATTCCCGAGTATGAGAATATGTTGCGGCGCTCGGGATGGACCCGTATCGTTTCGGAAGTTTTCGATTTCAGGGCGGAAATTTCCGGCGAGCAGGATGAAGCCCATGAACGCCCGCTGCTTCTCATGGCAATGAAGCCATACTGAAGGGTTCCATTCGCTAACACCTAAGGCAAGGCAGAACCAAATGCAATATGCCGACCCGCATCTCAACGTGTACAGCAGACCAGACATTGTCGAAAATTACGCGAATGAGCGGTGTTTGCTTCCATGTGAAGTCTACCTTTTCGACAAATATGTCAAAAGCAGCGATGCAATCCTCGATCTTGGTGTCGGGGGCGGGCGGACGGCGCCCTATTTATTCGCCAAGGGCGCCAAGTATATCGGGGTGGATTATTCGCAGGCCATGGTTGCGGCTTGCAAGCGCAAATTTCCAGCTCTCGAGTTTTACTGCGAGAATGCATGTGATCTGCACCGTTTTGAAGATGCGGCTTTCGACGTGGCTGTATTCTCTCGTAACGGGATGGACTGTATTGGAACGATGGAGGGCCGCGAGGCTTGTTTGCAAGAAGTATTCAGGGTGCTGCGGCCTGGCGGGCGGTTCATCTTTTCCTCGCACAACGCCAAACAGCTAGGCTGGTGGCCAGAACTCTATGATGCGAATCTTTTTCTCACAATTTTACGGGTGCTTAAGTCGATTTACAAAAGCCCCCGGCAGTGCCTCTCACGGCTTCGCTCAAAGGCATTCTGGAGGGGCTGGGGCTATGCCAAGATAACCGCGGAAGGAATGTCGAGAATGGCCTTCGTCTCAACGCCGGAATTTTTTAAACAAATGGCAAACAAACTTGGCTTTGCAGTCGCCGAAATTTCCAATCACCTCTACCCGCAGGAGGTTCCAGAATACTTCGTAAAGTCATATAATTATGTATTCGTTAAGCCATAGATACAGGTGCGGAGGTAAGGAGTGGTGGGAACGAGCCGTTCCAGGCTGGGGTGAGGAACTCTATCGGTCTCCTGTGAGATATCGGCGGACGGCACCGGTTAAGAGCCGCAGCGTGTGACGCGTTCAGGCATCCGTATTCGGGTGGGTTTCACTCGACTTCTTGCCGTGTGCGCCCGGTGACCTGCGGCCTTCCACGAGACGCACGATCATGCCGCGCAGGCTGCGTACGTCCTGTTCGGTGAGCTGCATGCGGTGGAACATGTTGCGCAAATTGCGCCGCATGACTGGCTGCTTGGACTCAGGGCGGAAAAAGCCCGCGCGCTCGAGTTCGTTTTCGAGGAAATTGAAAAAAGATAAAGCCATCTCGCGGGGTGCTGGAGGTGATCGCTGGATCATGGAAAAGGGCGGCTTGGCGCTGGTTGCGGCGCGCATCCATTCATAGCCGACCAGCAGCACCGCTTGTGCCAGGTTGAGGGAGGCATAGGCGGGGTTGACCGGAAACGTGATGATTGCATCCGCCAAAGCCACTTCGTCATTATCAAGGCCGGTGCGCTCGGGTCCGAACAGCACACCATGCCTTTCCCCCCTCGCGGTTTTCTCCGCGCATTCCGGCATAGCTTCGGCGGGGGTTAGAATTCTTTTTTGCTGGCCTCTCTCCCGGGCCGTCGTCGCCCAAACGAAATTGAGGTCGAGGATCGCGGCTTCGACGGTGTCAAAAAGCTTTGCAGATTCGAGAAGATGCTGGGCGCCCGCCGCAGCGGCATAGGCACCCTTTCGATAGGCGCCGGATCTCGGCCACCCCTCGCGAGGCGACACCAAACGCAGGCTGGTTAAACCGAAGTTGGCCATAGCCCGCGCGCACATTCCAATGTTTACGGCAAGCTGCGGACGCACCAGGATAATGACTGGCCCGCCGCTGAGGCATTGTTTGGTCCGGTCTGTTCCGGCACCTGTCATCGCCTGCAAATCTCCACAATCGATCCTCACGGCTCCGCTTGCCCGCTTTCAGGCGGCGCATATTGCAAAGCCTGTCCGCTCTCTGCAAATTCGCCCTCTGCAAAAATGAATTTGCGTTCTGGGCAGCTTTGATTATAAAGATAATTTGTGGCGCGTCGCCTTTGGGCTCCGCGCCCTGATTTTTTTAGCGGTGCCATTTTCCGTCTGCCATGATCGCTGCGGCCGGGGACTATAAGCCCGCAGGCAGCAGCAATGCGCAACTTCTAGGATGAACTACCACGGCAATGACCAATCCTCTGGAATTTCTTCAAGAAGTACGAGCTGAAGGCGGCAAGGTGACCTGGCCTTCACGGCGGGAGACTTTAATTACGACGGCGCTCGTCCTTTTCATGGTCTTGCTCGCCAGCCTCTTTTTCTTGGCGGTGGATTGGGCTCTTCGCCTTATCGTTACTGCTATTCTGAGCCTGGGTCATTAGAGCAGATCCATCCAGCTTGCAGAGCGTTTGGACAGATTATGCTAAACCGGAAAATACAGGGCAGCGCCAGCAAGAGATCGCGACGCGCTCTTGTCTGGCTGGCATTTTGAGTTTCTGGCGGGATGAAAAATTTCAGGAGCTTGGAGCGGGTTCCAAAATCCGCTCCAACAAGATGCGGGGACGGGAATCGTTGAAAAATTACATTAAGATTCCTTGCTAATGATCTGTTCTGGCCTGTCAATTCAGACCGCTAGAGCAATGGCGGAAGAGGTTTGAAGCTTTTCCAATGAGCATGCGCTGGTATATCGTTCACGCTTATTCGAATTTCGAGAAAAAGGTCGCCGAGTCCATCAAGGAGCAGGCGGCTCAGCGCGGCCTTATGGACAAATTCGAGGAAATCCTTGTCCCGACCGAGCATATCGTTGAGATACGCCGCGGCCGTAAGATCAATTCGGAGCGCAAGTTCTTTCCCGGCTATGTCCTGGTGAGGTGCGATCTCACCGATGACGTCTACCATCTCATAAAAAATACGCCCAAGGTCACGGGATTTTTAGGTGCTGACAAGAAGCCGATGCCGATTTCCGATAGCGAGGCCGAGCGGATCAAAGGTCAGGTGGCCGAAGGTGTTGACCGTCCGAAAGCGTCGGTTTCCTTTGAGATCGGTGAGACGGTGCGGGTCGCCGATGGGCCCTTCGCATCTTTCAACGGGATTGTCGAAGATGTCGATGAGGACCGCTCAAGGGTCAAGGTCGCGGTTTCGATTTTCGGGCGCGCAACGCCGGTGGAACTCGAATATGGGCAGGTCGAGAAAGTCTGAGTTTGGGGTTGCGCCACGGGATGGATTGTGGCTCTCCCCTTGCAGCTTTCCCGGGATGTTGTGATTAAGAGAAAATAGAACTCGAAAAAATAGAACTCGAAAGAGACGCCATTGGCCGCACTGCGCCCGATGGCGCAAGACGTGGGAGGCGGCCCCGCAAGACCAGGCAGAGCCGCCGGAACCACGACCGCAGCCGCCGTACCCGCAAGGGCCGGCATTGTATGGGAGTATTCCAATGGCAAAGAAGATCGCGGGCTACGTGAAGCTTCAGGTGCCGGCAGGGGCGGCCAATCCTTCGCCTCCGATCGGACCCGCGCTTGGTCAGCGCGGCTTGAACATCATGGAATTTTGCAAGGCATTTAATGCGCGGACGGCGCAGATGGAAAAGGGAACGCCGATCCCTGTTGTGATCACCGCCTATCAGGACCGGTCCTTCACTTTCGAGATGAAGCTGCCGCCGGTTTCCTATTATCTCAAGAAGGCCTCGGGAATTCAGTCGGGCTCAAAAACCGCGGGCCGCGGTTTCGCCGGCAAGATTACGAAGGCGCAGATCCGGGAAATCGCCGAGAAAAAAATGCCTGATCTTAATTGCGCCACGGCCGATGCGGCGGCGCGGATGATCGAAGGCTCCGCCCGTTCCATGGGCCTTGAGATAGTGGGGTAGGGCCGATGCCGCATATCGGAAAACGTGTACGCAAGGCGCGCGAGGGAATTGACCGGGTTAAGCTTTATCCGGTGCGTGAGGCGGTCAAACTCGTAAAAGAGCGCGCTAATGCGAAATTTGATGAGACCGTCGAGATCGCGATGAATCTCGGGGTCGATCCCAAGCACGCCGATCAAATGGTGCGTGGTGTCGTTAACCTTCCGAATGGAACCGGGCGCACCCTCCGCGTTGCCGTGTTTGCGCGCGGGGCGAAGGCTGACGAGGCCAAGGCAGCAGGGGCGGACATTGTCGGGGCAGAAGACCTCGTTGCCACTGTGCAAGGGGGCACCATCGCTTTTGACCGTTGTATCGCGACGCCCGACATGATGCCTCTCGTTGGAAGGCTCGGCAAAGTATTGGGTCCGCGCGGCCTCATGCCTAACCCTAAGGTTGGGACCGTCACGATGGATGTCACGGCCGCCGTCAAGGCATCAAAGGGCGGAGCGGTGGAGTTCCGGGTCGAGAAAGCAGGTATCGTTCAAGGCAGTGTCGGCAAGGCGTCCTTTGCCGAGGAGAAACTCATCGAAAATATTGCCGCTTTCGCGGACGCGGTCGCCAAGGCCAAGCCGCAAGGCGCTAAAGGCACCTATATCCAGCGCGTTGCGATTTCTTCGACGATGGGGCCGGGCGTCAAGGTCGATCCAGCAACGCTTGCGGTATGACGGATTCGTTTCCGCAAAGCGAAAATTGTATTTCAGCCCTTGGCATGGAATATTAATGGGGTTAAATAGGAGTTCGGGGCTGAACGGAAATAGCGGCCCCGAATCCACAAAGTTTCCGCGGCTGCGAAGTACTGTCCCGGTTCTCTTGGGCAGAAACCATCTTGGGCAGAAATCATCTGGGCAAGGTGCTTCTGGAGAAGGCATTTCGTGGCGCGGTAGGTAAGGCTGGAGGATAGGCGGTGACGTCTGTCCGTTCCGGCCATGTCCTGTCCGAGACTGCCGGCGTGGGGTCGTCCTTATTGGCCGAACTCAAACTTAATCGCTCGATCGCCCAATCCGGTTCCCGCTGGAGGCGATCTTGGGCCGGCATAGACGGGGTAACGACACGAATTTTGGATTGCAGGAAGGCTCCGCCTTTTTTGGTTCCTTCGATTTTGGTCTACCCCACTGTCCGGCGCGGCTTGCCCGCTCCGGGGACAGGCAAAGCGTCGCCTCGAAAGGGTTTCTTCCTGCCACTGAGGCGGCAGATGCAGCCTGGGGGCCGGTTTTCATAAAACCGGCGCCCGCCTAAGGAGAGACACCGTGGACAGAGGGGAAAAGAAACAATGTGTTGCTGCCCTTGCCGATGTCTTTAATAGGACATCGGTGGTGGTGGTCGCACATTACTCCGGCCTGACCGTGACTCAGATGCAGGCTCTGCGCAAGCAGATGCGTGCGGCGGGAGCGACGGTACAGGTGGCGAAGAACCGTCTCGTTAAAATCGCCGCACAAGGTACCCGAGTTGAGTCCATCTCGGGGCTTATGAAGGGTCCGACCTTGATCGCTTATTCGGACGATCCGGTTGCGGCACCGAAAGCTGCGGTGGCGTTTGCCAAGGAAAATGAGAAGCTTGTGATCCTTGGCGGTGCCATGGGGGCGGTGGCGCTCAATGTCGATGCCATACGCTCCCTTGCCACGCTTCCGTCCTTAGACGAATTGCGCGGCAAGCTCGCCGGCCTCATCCAGGCGCCGGCGGCCAAGCTCGCCCAGCTCACTACCGCGCCAGCTGCCAAGCTCGCGCGCGTGTTTGCTGCCTATGGCGGGAAGGATGCGGCCTGACCTCGCCAGCGTGACGGACCTGCCAAGTCTTCTTTAATTGAACCCAAAGCTTAATCGAAGGAAATGAACATGGCCAATTTGGAAAAGATCGTCGAGGATCTTTCAAGCCTTACCGTGCTGGAAGCCGCCGAACTTGCCAAGCTGCTCGAAGCGAAATGGGGTGTCTCAGCGGCGGCGGCAGTTGCTGTTGCGGCGGGACCTGCGGCTGGCGCACCTGCGGCGCCCGCAGAGGAGCAGACCGAATTCACCGTTGTCCTTGCCGCCGTCGGCGACAAGAAAATCGAAGTCATTAAGGAAGTCCGCGCAGTCACCGGTCTTGGCCTCAAAGAGGCAAAGGATCTGGTTGAAGCAGCGCCCAAGCCCCTCAAGGAGGGTGCAAGCAAGGAGGAGGCCGAGAAAATCAAGGCTGCCCTCGAAAAAGCAGGCGCTAAGGTGGAGCTTAAGTGATTCTAGTTTGGCCTTTGTGGAGGTCTTTATGCTTCGCAGGCGGCGGTTCCATAAAAATTTTGGGGCCGCCGTCAGCGGGAACCTGTGTCTTTTGCAGTGAAGGTTCAGACTTTCGGGCAAGGCTGTTTGTTGTGGTGTGAACGCCACAACAAACAGTGAAAGTCACTCCCTTCCGGCGCCTGGGCTGGATGCGGATCGAGCGAGTTTCGACTGAAGGAAGTCGCGGTTTACAGAAGGTGCGAGGAGCGACATGGCTCATAACATAGCGCAGACGTTCACCGGCCGTAAGCGTATTCGTAAATTTTTCGGGCATATCCGTGAAGTCGCGGAAATGCCGAACCTTATTGAAGTTCAAAAAGCCTCCTACGACCAATTTCTTCTTGTCGACGAGCCGGAAGGCGGACGTCCGGACGAGGGCCTGCAATCGGTTTTCAAATCGGTTTTTCCTATATCCGATTTTTCAAACACGGCTTTGCTTGAATTCGTCAAATATGAATTCGAGGCGCCCAAATATGACGTGGACGAATGCCGCCAGCGCGGGATGACCTACTCCGCGCCATTGAAGGTGACTTTGCGCCTGATTGTCTTCGATGTCGACCCCGACACCGGGGCAAAATCGGTCAAGGACATCAAGGAGCAGGATGTCTACATGGGAGACATGCCCTTGATGACGATGAACGGCACGTTCATCGTCAACGGAACGGAGAGAGTCATCGTCTCCCAAATGCACCGCTCGCCAGGTGTGTTTTTCGATCACGATAAGGGCAAGAGTCATTCCTCCGGGAAGCTTTTGTTCGCGGCACGGATCATTCCCTATCGCGGCTCATGGCTCGATATTGAATTCGACGCCAAGGACATTGTCTATGCCCGTATAGACCGCCGCCGGAAAATTCCGGCGACGTCGATCCTTTATGCGCTGGGCATGGATGGGGAGGAGATTCTCTCAACATTCTATAAGACGATCACATATACGCGGGACGAGCAGGGCTGGCGTCTTCCCTTTGAACCTGACCGTATGAAGGGAATGAAGGCTGCCCTCGACGTTCTTGACGCGGACACCGGCGAAGTCGTCCTCGAAGCCGGCAAGAAGCTTACCGCGCGCACCGCACGCTTGCTTGCAGAGCGAGGCGTAAAATTCCTCCGTGCGCAGGATGAGGATCTTTACGGGCAATATATTGCCTCCGATCTTTATAACCCCGCGACTGGCGAAATCTTTGCCGAGGCGGGTGACGAGATCACCGCCAAATCGCTCGCGCTCTTGATCGACGCCGGCTTCACCGAATTGCCCCTGCTCGACATCGATCACATCAATATCGGGCCCTACATCCGCAACACGCTTGCCGCCGATAAGAACGGCTCCCGCGAAGAGGCGTTGTTCGACATCTACCGGGTCATGCGCCCCGGAGAACCGCCGACCCTCGAAACGGCGGAGGCGATGTTCCATTCACTGTTCTTCGATCCGGAGCGCTATGATCTTTCAGCGGTCGGCCGGGTGAAGATGAACATGCGCATGGATCTCGATGCGGCGGATACGGTTCGGACCTTGCGCAAGGAAGACATCGTTGCGGTGATGCGGGCACTCGTCGATCTTCGTGACGGGCGCGGTGAAATCGATGACATCGACCATCTTGGCAACCGCCGGGTGCGCTCGGTTGGTGAACTTATGGAGAACCAGTACCGTCTTGGATTGTTGCGCATGGAGCGGGCGATCAAAGAGCGTATGTCTTCGGTCGATATCGATACGGTCATGCCGCAGGATCTGATCAATGCCAAACCGGCCGCGGCATCGGTGCGGGAATTCTTTGGTTCCTCGCAATTGTCTCAGTTCATGGATCAGACCAATCCATTGTCGGAGATTACTCATAAGCGGCGGCTGTCGGCGCTGGGCCCTGGCGGGCTCACGCGCGAGCGGGCAGGGTTTGAAGTACGCGACGTGCATCCGACGCATTACGGGCGCATTTGTCCGATCGAGACACCGGAAGGGCCGAACATCGGTCTCATCAACTCACTGGCAACCTTTGCCCGCGTCAATAAATACGGTTTCATCGAGACCCCTTACCGGCGGCTCAGGGATAGCCGTGTCACTGACGAAGTGGTTTACCTTTCGGCGATGGAGGAGGCCAAATATTACGTTGCGCAAGCGAATGCGCCGGTCGATGCGGAACGCAAGCTGACCGAGGATCTCGTTGTGTGCCGGCACGCTGGCGATGTCGTCATGGTTCCGCGCGAACGCGTCGATTTCATGGATGTCTCGCCAAAGCAGCTCGTATCGGTTGCCTCTGCGTTGATCCCCTTCCTCGAGAACGATGACGCCAACCGCGCGCTGATGGGCTCCAATATGCAGCGTCAGGCGGTGCCGCTCGTCCGGGCGGATGCTCCCCTTGTCGGCACAGGCATGGAATCCATTGTCGCGCGAGATTCTGG
>Ga0070737_10004626_pt1 | contig 13663 bp, 9 predicted proteins | sample Coa_R1_10_FD_66438 | JGI IMG/M metagenome (GOLD analysis project Ga0070737, IMG submission 66438) | Surface soil microbial communities from Centralia Pennsylvania, which are recovering from an underground coalmine fire - Coalmine... | ecosystem: Environmental > Terrestrial > Soil > Unclassified ... | reverse complement strand
TCCAGGTGGCCAGGAACCGCAGCATCGAGGTGTGGTCGTAGACGTTGGAGTCCACGTAGCCGCCGCGGGTCCACGGCGAGCAGATGAGCATCGGGACGCGGGTGCCGGGGCCGATCGGCAGGCCGTCGATGTGCTCGCCGGTGACGTCCGGGCCGGGCGTGGGCGGGAGGTGGTGGTCGAAGAAACCGTCGTGCTCGTCGTAGGTGATGAACAGCGCCGTGTTCTTCCACAGGCCGGGGTTGGAGAACAGCGTGCGCAGCACGGTGTTCACGTAGTGGGCGCCGTAGTCGGGGGTGTAGGAGGGGTGCTCGCAGTAGCCGGCCGGGGCCACGATCCAGGACACCTGCGGGAGGGCGTTGCTGTTGACGGCCTTGATGAACGAAGACAGCACGTACGCGGCGTGGGTCTTGCTCATCTTCGGCGCCCCCGCGGCGGTCTTCCAGGGCGTGACCGCGCCGCGGATCGCGAGTTCGCTCTTCCCGCCCTGGCGGCTGTTGGTGCTGTTGTACTGCTGGTAGAACCACAGCGGGTTGTCGCCGAAGTCACCGAGGAAGTAGTCGGGGGCGGTGCCGCTGTCACCCACCTGGTCGTTGGTGTAGACCTGCCAGTCGACCCCGGCGGCCTGCAGCAGCTGGGGGTAGGTCGTGACCTCTCTGGTGCCGGCGTCGGAGCCGAAGTCGACCTCGTAGTCGTTCGGGTTGCTGGTCCAGCCCGACGACGTTCCCGTCCAGAAGTACATCCGGTTGGGGCTGGTGGGTCCCATGATCGCCTGGTGGTAGCCGTCGCAGATGGTGAAGGCGTCGGCGACGGCGTACTGGAACGGGATCTCGTCCCGGGTGAAGTAGCCCATCGTCTCTTCGGTCTTGGCCGCCACCCACTTGTCCCACAGCCCGTGGTTGCGGGCCTCGTGGTCGCCGTCCCAGCTGTGGTCGAGGTCGCCGTCGATCTGGTCGGTGAGCTTGTAGGGCAGCAGGTAGCCGAGGTCGGTGCGGGACTTGTCCGGCTGCTGGAAGATGCTGTGCCCGTTCTGCCAGGTGAGGGCCTGCTTGTCGGCGAAGCCCCGGACTCCGCGCAGGGTCCCGAAGTAGTGGTCGAAGGACCGGTTCTCCTGCATGAGGATCACCACATGCTTGACGTCGGAGATGGTCCCGGTCCAGCCCTTGGGCAGCGTGTGAGACGCCGCCCGCTCGCCGACGGTGCTGGCGGCGGCGGCTCCGCCGGTGACCCCGGCCGCGGCCGCGGCGGCGCCGAGTCCGGTCGCCTGCAGGAAGCGGCGCCGGCTGAGGCCTGACCCGCGTGGATTGTCCGAGCTGGTCACCCTTACTCCATCCTGTAGCACACGTGCCCCGGCAAGCCGGCATGTCGTGACAAATGCTCAGTGTGCACGCTACAGGCCGCCTTGTGGTGAACGCAGCATGTCGATATCCGGACGTGAGGCGGCCACGCCGCGGATCGCGGCCGGTCAGGCTCGGGGCAGCACCGGCTGGCCCGCCACGTCGGCCTGGCCGTCGGCGACCAGCCAGGCCAGCGCCTCGCGCAGGGCGTCCAGTGCGCTGTAGCGCGGCGCGTAGCCGAGCACCTCGCGGGCGCGGGCGATGCTCGCGGTGATGCTGCGGATGGTGTGCTCGCGGGTGGCTTCGGCGGGCCCGGCGCCGGCCCGGCGGGTGAACTCGTCCCAGCCGACGAAGTCGAGGACCGGCTCGCGGCCGAACCATTGCGCGGCGCCGGTGGCCAAGCCGCGCTGCGTCATGGCCTGCTCGGCCACGACGTGGAAGCTGGCGCCGATCGCGGCCGGCCGGGTCAGCGCCAGCTCGAACGCCTGCGCCACGTCGTCGGCGTGCACGTGATGCAGCACGCCGAGCCCGTTGTCGGGCAGGGCGAGCGGCCGGCCGGTGGCCAGGCTGGTCCAGGTGGCGGGGTCGAGGTTCCCGGCCGGGGTGATGACCGGCCAGCCCGGGCCGCTGATGTGACCCGGGTGCAGCACCACGGCCGGCACGCCGCCCGCGCCGGTCTCGGCGTGCAGCAGCGCCTCGATTTCGGCCTTGCCGGTGCCGTACTCACCGAACGCGGTGCGGGGCTCGTCCTCGGTCACCGGCACCCGCAGCGCGCGGCCGTGCACCCAGATGGTCCCGCAGTGCACCAGCAGCGGGCGGGACGGGCGCAGTGCCCCGACCAACTGGCGCGCCGACGCCGCGGTGAAGCAGATCAGGTCGATCACCACCTCCGGGCGCAGCGCCGCGATCCGGTCGCCGAAGGTTCCCGCCGCGTCCTGCGCGTCCCGGTCGGCCGCCACCCGGGTCACCGCGTCCCACTCCGGGCTCGCCTGGTAGGGGCCGCGGGTGCCGCGGCTGACCGCGATCACCTCGTGGCCGCCGCGCACCAGCCGCGGCACGAGGTAGGTACCGATGTGCCCGGTCGCTCCGATGACCACCACGCGGCTCATCCGCACCGATCCTTCCCACGCTGAACGGCATGTCCGAGGGTCCCGTTACCGTGACCCTATGTCCGTGGAGCCTGGGTGGTGCCGTGTGTGCGGGTCGCCGGTGCCTGGCGGCGGGACATTCTGCCGCTGGCCGGGTCCGGCCCGGGCCGATGAGGGCCGGTACGACGACGAGGTTCCGCGGTGGGCCTCGCACAGCCTGGCGTTCATGACCGAACTGGTGGAGCAGCAGCGCTGGTGCTGCCCGTGGTGCGGGGATGAGCTGCCCGGTTCTCCGGAGGGCACCGCGATCGATCACATCATCCCGAGGGTCTACGGCGGTCCGCACCGCCGCTGGAATCTCCAGCTCCTGCACGCCGAGTGCAACTCGGCCAAGGGCAAGAAGATCACCGCCGAGGCGCTGGAGCTGGCCGGTGCCCACGGCGTGACGATCAGCATGGACGTCGGGCAGTTCCGGGCCGGGGTCCGGCGCCGGGCGGCCAAGTACGCCGTGCGGGAAACCCGCCAGCTCGGCCCCGGGCCCCGCGGCCGGGCCCTGGCCGCGGCGAAGGAGCTCACCGTGTTCTTCCCGGAGAGCAGGGTCCGCGCCGTCATCAGGGCCGCGGCGGGGGGAACCCAGGCCGGCCCGGCCCGCTCATCGCCCGGCCCGCTCGTCGAGGGCGCGTAGGGCCTCGGCGAACGGCCGCTCCAGCCAGGCGAGGTGGCCGGCCTCGCCGTGATGGTGCGTGGTGTGCTGGTCGGATCTCCGGACCGCCGTGTGCCGCACGTAGTCGCGGGCGCCCTCGACGAGCGTCCTGATGTAGCGGAGGCCGTCGGGGTCGGTCATCGTCCAGTCCCCGCCGCACGCGACGTAGACCGGCGAGGTGTGGGCGAACACCTGGCGGCCCCATTCGTCGAGGTGGTAATCGGCGCCGAAGGCCCGGCAGGCGATCCACGAGTTCGCGGGGATCCGCAGCTCCGCGCTGATTTCGGCCTGCCGTCCGCCGTCGGCGGCTGTCCTCGCGACGACCTCGCCGTTGCACACGACTTCGAGCGAGCTGAGCGGGAAGATGCTGCGGACCGTGGCGTGGACGCTGACGGTCCCGGGCCCGGGCAGCGCGACGGTGTCGCCCGGCTCGCGCCCGTCGACCGAGAGCGTCACCAGCGGCCCGCCGGACAGGAAGGTGCGGCCCGACCGCACCGCCCGGCACCAGGCGTCGTAGCTGAACTCCTCGTCCAGCCGCGCGTAGGTGCGGTACAGGCCGACCGGCACGGCGCTCGACATCTTGTCCGTGCCGCCGACCAGCGGCAGCCGGTAGCCGCTGTTCAGGTACCGGTAGTACTCGAGCATCGCGTCGTCGGAATGGGCCAGCACCTCGACGGCGTCGGCCCGGCCGGTCGCGACGAGAACGGCCGGCTCACCGTTCGGGTTCGGGAAGTGCGCGGCGACGACGGTGCCGCCCTGGGCGTGCGTCCGGTCGGCCCAGTCGCTCAGCGTCGCGTCCAGCGCGCCGCCGAGTTCGGCTTCGTCGGGGCCGTCGCTGCACCACGGCATGACCGGTTCCTTCAGGCCCCACAGCAGCATGTGGCCGAGCGCGTGCTGCCGGTTTTCCTGGCCGACATACGTGACGTAGCCACCGCCGTCGACGACGCCGGGCCGGCCGGAGAAGTCCTCGGTGTTGGTGAACAGCGCGCCCCACTGGGTCTGCAGCAGGTTGACGACCCGCAGATCCTCGCCCTGCTGTTCGAGCTGGGACCCGGGGGTGGACAGGAAGTGCACGTGCGAGTCGCCCGACCACCAGCCTTCCGAAGCCATGTCGGCGACGCGGCCGATCCGCAGCGTCAGCTCCCGCTGCCCGGGCTGGATGCGCACGGTCTGCCGGAGCGGCTCGTACTCGAACCCGCGGGCGACGTCCACGACGACGTCGCCGCGGGGCAGCCAGCCCTGGCAGGTGCCGTCGATATACGCGTAGCTGCGCTGGCCCAGCCGGACGTCACCGCCGACGTCGTAATGCCAGCTGCCGAGGTTCTGGGTGACGTGATTGTGGTGGCCGTGCGGCTGGTAGGGAACTCCCCCGGGTGAGCGGAAATGGACCCGGCACGGCACCGGCTGCCCGGTCTCGTCGTCCAGGACGCGGACGTGCACCCAGTTGCGGCCGTCTTCCACCAGTTCCAGCGAGACCCGGCCGGTGTCCGCCCGCCCGTCACGTTCCACGTCCCCCCAGCGCACCCGGCCGAGCTCGTCGCCGCCCCGCCGGACCGTGACGGTGGCCGAGGGCAGCGCGGCGACCGACGTGTAGGAAGACCTTCCCCGGGCCGCTCCCCAGCCGGCCCGGTCGTCCTCGCCGGGCAGCGGCTGCGGATAGGTCGCCACACCGCGGTCCACCTCGACTTCGAGAATGCTTTTCCGCCTGTCTTCGGTCCGCCCGTCGTCCGTCCGGCCGCCCTTCGGGACCAGCCGCACCGGGCGGGCCGGCGTGCGGACGAACGGGTGCTCGTCGACGTCGCTGGTCGTGACGCCGGCCACGACGAACCGCCCGCCGCGCGGGATGAACTCGATCCACTCGACCGATCGCTGCGGATGGGGGTTCTCCCAGCACCACAGGTAGTACCCGGCAGGCCATCCCATGGCGTGCTCCATCAGACGCATCCCGGCTTGGCCCCACCGGCCCCGGAAACGCGGCAGGTTGTGGTCGCTGGTGTCGGTGACGGCGAGGAACGGCAGACGGCCCCACCCCGGCGGCACGACCTGGATCTCGAACCGCTCCCTGATGGGCGCGACCACGACCTCGCCACCGGCCAGATGGAAGGCGTACTCCGCGACGGGCTGCCCGACGGCATGGCCGGCCGGTGCCCCCGGTTCGAGCAGCCGGTGCGCGACGATCATCCGCGGCGCGAGCCGGCCGATGTCAACTCGGGCCGGGACGCTCGGCAGCAGCAAGCACCGCGCCGCGGACGGTGGCTCGGACCCGATCAGGAACGGCAGACCACGCAGGTCCACCCGCCCGAGCGGGACATCGCCCGGCTCATCACCGAGAACCTCCACCCCGGCGTTGCAGACAGCGGACAGGTCAACTGGCTCGTAGCTCGGCATGCGTCCGATGGTAAGGAAAGTGGCCGGTCTGATCCCACCCGATTTCGGCCGCCATCCGGCCGGGGTTACAGCTGGCTGGCGATGGCGACCTGGCAGAGTTCCGGCAGCTTGCCCTCGGCGGTGTGGGCGGCGATCCGCACCCCGGCCCAGGCCAGCGCCAGCCCGTAGGCGGCGGCGCAGACCATGAGCACGGGGGCCCGGATGGCCAGCGGGGCGCCCGCGGTGAGCACCGAGGCGACGATCACCGGGGCGGCCAGCGTGGGCACGCCGAACAGGGTGGCGACGCTGGCCCCCACCCGGCTGGACCCGTAGCCCGGTGCCGCGGTGTAGACCGGGGTGCCCGCCCGCTTGGCCATCGGGTAGGCACCGTTGACCGTGACGATGTTGCTCACGCCCAGGGCGGCGCCGAGCGCGGCCAGGCCGACCGGCAGGGTCTCGAACCCGAAGGCCGGAAACCCGCCCGCCGCGGCCAGGCCGAAGGTCAGCGCGGTGAGCAGCGGTATCCCGATGACCGCGAACACAATGTTCTGGCCGGACAGGTAGGCGCGGATCGCGTTGCGGTCGGTCAGCGCGGTGGCCTCCAGGACGAAGGCTGGTCCGGTGGCCCCGACCGCGTTCGCATGGAAGAGCCCGATGAAGGCCGCGCCGAGCACCGCGCTGATGAACGTCACGCCGGGATGGCGGGTCCCTCCCGAGCCCGTGCCGACGACGGCGCTGATGGATGAGGCGACCGTGATGACCGCGGTCAGGACCCAGTAGACGAGTGAGATGGGCTCGCGGCGCTGGTAGATCCAGAACCGGGCGGCCACCGCGCCACGCAGGCCGTATCTGGCCAGGGGCAGCGCGGCGCCGCGCACCCGCGACGACCGGGTGGAGGAGTCGGGAGAGACCAGGGCGCGGCTCAGCGACCAGATCCACAGCCAGCCGAGCAGCACGATGATGGCGGCCAGCCCGGCCAGGCGCAGCAGGGCCACGCCGATGTGCCCGCTGGAGGCGTCCTGGATCGCGTGCGCGGCCAGGCCCGTCGGCAGCCAGCGCATCCACGCGTCCAGGCTGGCAAAGCCCGCCGCGGTCAGCTTCCCGCTGCCGGCCAGTCTCGGCACCACCTGGGCGAAGAACTCGTAGCCTGCGACGATCGGGATGAACATGAAGGCGGCCAGGTCCTTGCCGCGGCGCGAGCGCAGCAACCCGGCCATGCTGGTGGTCACCAAGCGGGCCAGCGTGATGCAGAAGAGCAACTGCAGCGGCACCGCGACCAGTGCGATGAGGATGCCGAAACCCCGGGCCAGCCCGATCAGCACCCCGAGCAGGCCGATCACGTTGGCCGCCGGCCACGCGCCGGTGGCCGAGGCGGCCAGCAGCCCGGTGACGAGCTGGCGGGTCCGCAGCGGGTACAGGGCCATCGTGGCGGGATCCAGGGTGTTGTCCAGGCCGAAGGCCAGCATCGGCAGGATCAGCCAGCCGAAGGCGAGGACGGTGAACACCACGGCGGTCAGATCCACCGCGGCGCTCTGCCCGTGCAGCGAGGCGAGCAGCGCGAACATGCCGATCGCGGTCAGCACCGCGAAGGCTGTGCTGATCATGAACGAGGCCTTGGCGGGGGTGGAGGACCGCAGCGCGTTGGCCAGCAGGCGCAGCTTCAGCTGGACGAGGAGCCGAGCCATGACAATCCCTCCTCATTCCCCTTGGCCCCGACCAGGTCGATGAACGCCCGTTGCAGGGTCTTGCCGCCCCGCACCTGCTCGGTGGGCCCAGAGGCCACGATGTGGCCCTGGCTGATGATGGAGACGTGGTCGCAGACCTGCTCGACCAGTTCCATGACGTGGCTGGAGAACAGCACGGTCGAGCCGGAGCCGACGTAGTTGGTCAGCAGCCGCCGGATCGCGTCGGCCGATACCGGGTCCACGCCCTCCAGCGGCTCGTCCAGGAACAGCACCGATGGGTTGTGGATCAGTGCGCAGCCGAGCGCGGCCTTCCTGCGCATGCCGGTGGAGTAGTCCGCGACCAGCCGTTTCGCGTCGCCGGTCAGATCCAGCACGTCCAAGAGCTGCGCCGCCCTCGACCGCGCCTCGGCGGCCGGCAGACCGCGCAGCCGCCCGGCGTACTCCAGCAGTTCCTCGCCGCTGAGCCGGTCGAACAGCCGGGCTTCGGCCGGCACCACGCCGATGACGGCCTTGGCGGCAGGCGGGTCGGCCCACACGTCCAGTCCGTTGATGAGGATCTGCCCGGCGTCGGGCCGCAGCAGGCCGGTCATCATCGACAGTGAGGTCGTCTTCCCGGCCCCGTTCGGCCCGACCAGCCCGGCGAACGAGCCGGGCGCGATCTCCAGGTCGATCCCGGCCACGGCCTCCTTCGGGCCGAAGCTCTTGCGCAGTCCGAGAACCTTGATCGCTGGTCCGCCCATGATCGGCTCCTTGGCTGGCTGGGTGTGCTTGACGGCTGGCTGGGTGTGCTTGACGGCTGGCTGGGTGCTCTTGACGGCCGGCGGTGTGCTCTTGACGGCTGGCTGGGTGTGCTTGGTCGGGGGCGGCGGGGCCATGAGTGACGGCTGGACCGGAGCGGGGCCTGCGGCCGCGGCCGGGGATGGGGCCGGGGGCGGGGCCGCCATCACGGGCGGCACGATCTGCCCACGGCCGGGGGCCGGCTGCTTGGCCTGCTCGCGGCCCGGCCCGTCCGTCCGCCAGTCCCTGAGCCGGTCGGGCATAAACAGGGTCAGGGCGGCGATGAAGGCCAGCAGCTTGGAGATCACGTTCAGCGTGATGGGCAGCACCGCGTTCGGGTAGCCGAAGCCGTACAGGGCCCAGATCCCGAACACCCCGAGCATCAGCGCGAACCAGAAGAACGTGGACCTCCGCAGCCGCACCATGGGCGACAGCGTGAGCAGCCACAACGTGGTGATCTCGATCAGGAACAGGGGCGTGAAGAATATCGCCCGGTAGAAGGCCGGGTCGGGGAACAGCGGCGGGTAGGTCCTGGCCATCACGATGAGATCGAAGGGCAACTCGAAGATCATCGGGGCCGCCATCGCACCGACCACCGCGCCGCCCAGCCTGGTCGTGAACCCGTACCCGGCGCGGGTCATGATGATGCCGAAGAGGGCCAGCGCGGCCAGGAAGGTCACCGGGGTGATGGGGTCAGTGACGCCCGAATGGATGTTGGGATAGTCGTGCACGAACTGCTTGAGGTAGACCACCAGCCCGACCAGGAACGCGATCAGCGAGATGACCCACAGCGTGAACATGAGGACGACGACTGACCCCGGGGGCCGGGAGGCCGCGATGGTGCGCTTCAGCCGGAAGCCCGCAAAGGTCGCGCCGCCCGCGGCGGCCAGCAGGCCGACCGCGAGCTCAATCCTGGCGTCCCCGGCGTAGCTGAGCCATCCACCGTTGAGGCTGCTCATAAGGGCCACCCGCTTTCTGCCTGCGCCGAGCTATAAAGTGATATCACTATTCTCCGGTACGCGATACCCCTAGAGACAGACTCGCCGGCCGGCCCTGGCCCGCGGCAGGGATCGACCTACCCCTCTTGCCGGGTGGCCACGGCCGGGGTAGAACCACCCACAGCGAGCCGCTCGCGCATCACCGCCAGAGTCCCTGACGCGGCGCTGGCTACGGCACGCGCTCCTGGAGTCAGTGTTCCCTCCGCCACGACCAGGCCCGAGCCACCGGCGCGGGCTGGCTGCCCCGGGACGGAGACGGCGATCCGGCCGGCCCAGGCAAGCCGCCAGCCCAGCGCGGCGTGGGCGATGATGGTGATATGAGGCCTGGGGAGTTCACGAATGCGCATCCGGCGCTGGCGGAGTTCTGGCATCCAGTGGCGCTGTCCGGCGAGGTCGGCCCGGAGCCGGCGGCGATCCGGCTGGCGGGTCAGGGGTGGGCACTGGCCCGGCTCGGCGACGCGGTCGCCGGGTTCGCTGACGCGTGCCCGCACCGGCGGGCGCGGCTGTCAGCAGGGCACATCAGTGACGGCACGCTGCGGTGCAGGTACCACGGATGGCGGTTCGCGGCCGATGGCAGGTGCGTGGAGATCCCAGCTCTGGGCGACACCGGATCGATCCCGGAACGCGCCGAGCTGCGCCGCCCGGCGGAGGTCGCCGAGCGCGATGGCCTCGTGTGGCTGGCCCCGATGCCGCCACGCGCGCCGCTGCCGGAGCTGGCGCCGGACGCGGGGCTGAGCGGCCATGGCATCGCGACCGTCCGCTTGCCGGTGATGCGGGTGGAGGCCAACGCGGCGATCTTGATCGACAACTTCCTCGACGAAGCTCACCTGCCATTCGTGCACGCCGCCACGATCGGCGGCGCGGGCCCTGAACCCATTCCGCGCGCCGACGTCGCCCGGCAGGACCTGTCGTTCACCGCGGTCCGCGAGCACACCTTCACCAACCTCACCGACCCGGCGGTGCGCGACGGCGCCCGGCCGGCCGTGCAGCGGCGCCGGATGACCTACCGGTATCAGGCGCCGCTGACCGCGACGCTGCTGCTGGAATTCCTCGACGCGGGCGGCTGGCAGTTCCTCACCTTCACCGTGACGCCCGAGGACGAGCGCACCTGCCGGGTGTACCAGACTGTGACCGGTCCCGGGCTGGCCGATCCTGAGCAGGCCGAAAGCGCCGCGAAGTACGAGATGTCGATCTTCGAAGAGGATCTGGACCTGCAGCGGCGGGCGCTGTCCGGCCTGGAGTTCCCGCTCGATCCCGCCGCCGAGCTGCACACTCGGGCCGACCGGGTCTCCGTCGAGTTCCGCCGCGTGCTCGCCGCCGCCGTCAGCGGCTAAGCGGCTCGTTCTGCTGGACGGCGCGGTGCAGCGCGGTGATGAAGGCCGTGGTCGCGGGGGGATCCGGTGGGTCGCCGTAGGTGGCCAGGTAGACACGCCGCCGGAAGCCGCGCAGCGCGGTGGCCTCGATTCCGGGTGCCCGGTGGGTGCGCAGGGCCAGCCCGGGCATCGTGGTGACGCCCATGCCGGCGGCGACGAGGGCCTGCTCGACGATCACGTCATCGCTGGTGTAGGCGATGTGCGGGGTGAAGCCGGCGTTGCCGCAGGCGTCGGTGAACTCGCGGCGGCAGTGTTCGCAGCCGGCGATCCAGGCCGAGTCGCGGTGGTCCATGAGCGTCTGGCCAGGTTCGAGGCTGAGCAGGTACATCGGGTCGTCGAACAGGTGGGTGGCGCGGATATCGTCCGGTGTCGTGCCGTCGTAGCCGAAGATGACGGCGGCGTCGACCTGCCCGGCCCGCAGCAGGTCCAGGGCCACCAGCGGGTGGGCGTCGGCCAGGTGCAGCTCGATGCCGGGGTGGTCGCGGCGCAGGGTGGCCGCGGCGTGCGGTACCAGGGCGGCGAGCGCCGACTGGAAGCCGGCGACCCGGACCCGGCCGGTCCGCAGGCCCACCATCGCGGACAGTTCCGCGGCGGCGGTGTCGACCCGTCCGACGATCTCGGTGGCCCGGCGGGCCAGGTGCTCACCCTCCGGGGTGAGCCGGATGCCCCGGCCGGCCCGCTGAACGAGCCGGGCGCCGGTCTCGGCCTCCAATCGGGCCAGATGGTGACTGACGGCTGGCTGGGAGTAGCTCAGGTGCTTGGCGGCCTTGGTGACCGAACCGTGCGCGGCGATCGCCGCGAGAATACGTAGCCGCACGATATCCAGCATTCATCAAGGATAGTCATGGGTAAGCCAGAATATTGTCATTAGACGAATGAGTCCTCCTGCGGGACGCTGAGCGCAAGCAGACCATGGGAGGCAGCGAATGAGCGACGCTGAGCCGCAGACCGCGGGCGGGAAGGTGCTCTGGATCTTCACGATGTCCCTGGACGGGTTCGTGGCCGGGCCGAACCACGACATGGGCTGGATGACCGGGTTCACTGTCCGCCCGGGGCTGACCGAGAAGTACATCGAGAGCACCGGCGCCGTGCTGGGCGGACGGTCCGGCTGGGACGCGGCCGTGGGTAACAGCCGCCCGTGGGGAGGCGCCTGGAACGGGCCGATCTTCGTGCTCACCCACCACCCCGAAGACGCCACCCCCGCCGACGGAGTCAGTTTCCTCCGCTGCGATCCGGCCGAGGCGGTACGAGTCGCGCTGGCCGCGGCCGACGGCAAGAACCTCGGAGTGTTCTCGCCCACCATCGGCACCCAGCTTCTCGAACTCGGGCTGATCGACGAGATCGACATACACATCGCACCGATTCTGCTCGGCGACGGCATCCGGCTGCACCACAACCCCGGCAGCGAACCGGTCCGCCTCCACCGGCTCGACGACAGCGACCCCGCGTCGACCGTCCGCGTGCGCTACCGGCCCACCGCGGCGAGAATCCCGGCCGGGAGAGAGTAAGCCAGGCAGCAGGGTGGCCTTCCGGTGCCGCGGGCGGCCGATGCCACAATCGGCTCATGTCCCAGACGTCCGTTCACGCGATCCGTGATCTCGCCGACGCCTATGTGGCCTCGCTCGCTGGCCTCGATCCGGTGCTGGCCGCCACCCTGGGCCTGCAGTCCGGGGCCGAGGGCGTGCCGGACCTGTCCCCAGCCGGATATCAGGCCCAGGATGAGCTCGCCCGGGCCACGCTGGCTGAGCTGGACCGGCTGACCAGCGGGGCGCCGCCGGTGGCTGGGGCCGAGCAGCGCTGTGCGCGGCTGCTGCGTGAGCGGCTGGAAACGGCGCTGGCGGTGAGCGCGACGGGCGAGGAACTGCGCGCCGTCCGCAGCATTCTCGGGCCGGTGCAGGCCCTGCGGATGATGTTCATGATGATGCCGGCCAGGAGCGAGGCTGACTGGTCGGCGATCGCGAAGCGGATGGCGCTGGTACCTGAGGCGCTGGCTGGCTACGTGGCCTCGCTGCGTGAGGGCGTGGCGCGCGGTCTGCTCGCGCCCGCACGCCAGGTGGGCGCGTTCACCGCGCAGTTGCAGGGCTGGGGCGCCTCGGGTGCGGGCCGCGGCTGGTTCGCGCAGTTCTGCGATGCGGCGCAGGTATCGCAGCGCCTTCGGGCCGAGCTGGACCGGGCGGCCGCAGCGGCCAGCGCCTCGGTTGAGGGACTGCGCCGCTGGATGGCCGAGGACTACGCGCCGCGCACCGAGGGCGTGCCCGACGGTGTCGGGGCCGAGCGCTATCCGGTCTTGGCGCGGGCCTGGCTCGGCACCGAGCTCGACCTCACCGACACCTATGCGTGGGGCTGGTCGGAATACCACCGGATCATGGCCGAGATGGCCGAGCAGGCCGGGCGGGTGCTGCCGGGGGCCACTGTCCGCGAAGCAATGAGCTATCTGGACGATCACGGCGAAGCAGTCGACGGCGTCGAGGAGATCCGGCAGCAGCTGCAGCGCATGCTCGACGAACGGGTCGACGAGCTCGACGGCACCCACTTCGATCTGCCGGCACCGGTCAGGACGGTGGAGGCGCGGATCGCCCCACCGGGCAGCGCGGCCGCGCCGTACTACAGCCGTCCCTCGCGCGATTTCTCCCGGCCCGGCCGCACCTGGCTGCCTACGCTGGGCCAGACCAGGTTCCCGCTGTGGAAGCTGGTGAGCACCTGGCATCACGAGGGCGTGCCGGGGCACCATCTGCAGCTGGCCACCTGGACCGCCCTGGCCGGCGAGCTGTCGGTCTATCAGACCAGCGTCGGTTCGGTCAGCGCGATGACCGAGGGCTGGGCCCTGTACGCCGAACGGCTGATGGATGAGCTCGGCTACCTCGGTGATCCGGGTGCGCGGCTGGGCTACCTGGAGGCGCAGCTGCGCCGGGCCATCCGGGTGATCGTCGACATCGGCATGCACCTGCGGATGGAGCTGCCGGCCGGCGTACTGCCGGAGGCGGAGAACGGGCGCACCTGGACCCCCGAGCTCGCCATCAGGTTCTTCGCCGCGCACACCGCGCGCAGCACCGAGTTCGTCACCAGCGAGATCGTCCGCTACCTGGGACGGCCCGGTCAGGCCATCAGCTACAAGGTGGGCGAGCGGGCCTGGCTGGCCGGCCGCGAGGCGGCCCGCGCCGCCCGCGGCGACGCGTTCGACCTGAAGTCCTGGCACATGGCCGCGCTCTCGCTCGGCGCCGTCGGCCTCGGCGACCTCAGCACCGAACTGGCGCTGCTGTGACCGGCAGGTTGCGCGGGTGACGCTGCGCATTGTTCCTGCCGGCCCGGCCGCGGTCTCAGCTAAGGCCCGCTTAGCC
>Ga0070737_10004623_pt1 | contig 13667 bp, 17 predicted proteins | sample Coa_R1_10_FD_66438 | JGI IMG/M metagenome (GOLD analysis project Ga0070737, IMG submission 66438) | Surface soil microbial communities from Centralia Pennsylvania, which are recovering from an underground coalmine fire - Coalmine... | ecosystem: Environmental > Terrestrial > Soil > Unclassified... | reverse complement strand
ACGATCCTCGTTGGCGACTGCGTCAGCGAGATGGGGAAGCTGCCCGCGGAATGCGCCGATCTCGTCTTTGCCGATCCGCCCTATAATTTGCAGCTCGAGGCCGCGCTCTCGCGTCCCGACCAAAGTCTCGTCGATGCCGTCGATGATGACTGGGACAAATTCGCCAGCCTTGCCGATTACGATAATTTTACCAGAGCCTGGCTCACAGCCGCCCGCCGCGTCATGAAGAAGGACGCGACGATCTTTGTGATCGGCTCCTATCACAATATTTTCCGGGTCGGCGCGATCCTGCAGGATCTCGGTTTCTGGATTCTCAACGACATCATCTGGCGCAAAGCCAATCCGATGCCGAATTTCCGGGGCCGCCGCTTTACCAATGCGCACGAGACGCTCATCTGGGCCGCGAGGAGCGCGGCGGCCAAGAACTACACATTCAACTATGAGCTGCTGAAGGCCGGAAACGAGGATTGTCAGGTCCGCTCCGACTGGTTCCTGCCGCTCTGCACCGGCGCCGAGCGCCTTAAAGACGCATCTGGCCGCAAGCTCCATTCAACCCAGAAGCCGGAGAGCTTGCTCTCCCGCATCCTCCTCGCGGCGTCGGTCGAGGGCGATGTGATCCTCGATCCATTCTTCGGTTCGGGCACGACGGGCGCCGCCGCGAAAAGGCTGGGGCGCTCCTTCATCGGCATTGAGCGGGACGCCGCCTATGCCAGGGCTGCGCGCGCCCGGATCGCGGCTGTCACGCCCTTCCCGCCGGGCGCCATCGAGAGGGTTCCGGTAAGACGCTCCGAGCCGCGCATCCCCTTCTCGGCTCTCATCGAGGCGGGACTCATCCGGCCCGGCGAAACCCTGGCCGACGAAACCCGGCGTCACGCGGCGCTCGTCCGCGCCGAAGGCACGCTCGCGATCGGCCAAATCACCGGCTCGATCCACAAGATCGGCGCGCTGGTACAAGGCCTTCCCGCCTGCAATGGCTGGACCTTCTGGCACTGCGAGCGCGAGGGGCGGCTGGCGCCAATCGATGAGCTTCGTTCGATGATGAGAGAGCGGCTGCGTCAAGCGGCGGAATAGAAGCCTCCATAATGGCAGCCACGCCAAGCTGTGACACAATTTGTAATTTGCATAAGCGGACACGGGGTCAAGTACTTTTGCACCTTTCGAGACAAACACTACTCGAACTCCACCACGAGCCCGAGCTTTTCAAACTCTTCTTCAATCGCTTGCACGATCTTCTGCAACTCCTCGATTTCGATCTCGACGCCGTCATGCGGCGCGTCCCATGTCAGTATCGAGTCGAGATCGACGGTGAAATCGGCCGGGTCCTCGATGCTGGGCGAAGCCGGCGCAGAGAGAATCGTCAAAATCCTCGCACCCCATTGAACACGAATCGACCCTTCGGTCAGTGTGATGTGGGGCTCGCTGCGCAGTTTGGCCATTTGTCAGCCGGCCCCGCTGCTGCGCCGCACCGCCTCGATGACCTTGCGCATCACGCTCGGAAACGCCTCCTTGCCGAGATCGCGAGCCGCCACGAACCGGCAGCCGTCCGGCGCCCGCTGGCTGGCGGCGACCTCCGCCACATGGACTTCGAGCCGCAAGGCGAAATGTGTAAAGACATGATCGATCTCCTGACCGAGCTTCCGGTAGGACGCCTCGACCGGCGCCTGTTTCAACCCAAGCGCCGGATCGTAATCTCTTTCCCATGAGCTGCCAGGCAGTTCGGTCATGCCGCCGAGCAGCCCTTTTTCCGGCCGCGTCCGCACCAGAACCGCCCCGTCTGCGCGGCGCACATAAAATGCAGCACCCCGCCGCAAGGGGCGCGGCAAAGGCGGCACCTTGCACGGGAACCGCTCAGGGCGGCCCGAGGCATGGCCAAGGCAGAATGCCTGCAAGGGGCATAAGCCGCAGCACGGGCTCTTTGGCGTGCAGACCATCGCGCCAAGATCCATCAGGGCCTGCGCGAAATCGCCAGGCCGCTTAGCCGGCACCAGGCTCTCCGCCCTCGCCTTGATTTCGGATCGCGCGGCCGGGAGCGGCGCCGCGATGGCGTAAAGCCGTGCGAGAACCCGTATGACATTGCCGTCGATGGCGGCGGCGCGCTGCCCGAAGGCAATGGCGGCAATGGCCGCTGCCGTATAGGGCCCAATTCCGGGGAGGCGCCGCAAAGCAGCCTCGGTCGAAGGGAACACCCCTTTGAGCGGCCCTGCGATGATTTTCGCGCAGGCATGAAGATTTCGCGCACGCGAATAATAGCCAAGGCCTGCCCAGGCCCGCATCACCTCTTCGCCCGCCGCCTTCGCCAGAAGGCCGACATCCGGCCAGCGCGAGACGAAGTCCCGGAAATAGGGTTTGACCGCGGCGGCCGTTGTCTGCTGCAGCATGATTTCGGAAAGCCACACCCGATAGGGGTCGGCGGATTCACCGGGCGGCGCACGCCAAGGCAAATCGCGCCGGTGGCGATCGTACCAGGCAAGGATGGCTGGGGCGGCTTGTGCGCGAATGCTCTCCGGTGAAGCCATAGATGCGCCTCGTTTTTCGCGTCTCTATCGCCAGGTAAGGAAGGGTTAAACTGGGGGACGAAAGATGAGTGCAACTGTCAAGCCGGTTCCCGAGGGGCATGAAGGTGCCATACCCTATCTTTGCGTCAATAACGCCAGCAAAGCGATCGCTTTTTACAAAAATGCGTTCGGCGCGGCGGAGGCGCTTTGCATCGCGCATGAGGGCAAGGTTGGACATGCGGAGCTTGAAATTGGCGTCGCCAGGATCATGCTGTGCGATGAATTTCCCGAGTACGAAACCTTGAGCCCGCAAACGATTGGCGGCACACCTGTCATGATCCACCTTTATGTCGAGGATGTGGATACCTTCACGGCCCGCGCGGTTGACGCGGGCCTCAGAGTGCTCCGGCCGGTCGCCGATCAGTTTTATGGCGATCGCGGCGGCAAGTTCGAAGATCCGTTCGGGCATCGCTGGTGGATCGCGAGCCGCAAGGAAAATATTCCGCCCGAGGAGTTGAAGAAGCGTGCCGCTGCCCTGTTTGGCGTGAGTTCAGGCTGACGCCGGGCCCCGGCCGGGATCGCGAAATTTCGATGCCGCGAATGCCAGAACCAGAACCAGAACAAGATAAAGTCAAAGCATGCAGAAAGGACGTTCGAGCAAATACTCCTGGTCCCGCCCGCTTGCGGAGGCCGTCCAAAGCGCGATCGATCCGGTTGTGGCGCGGCAAGGTTTTGGCCAGTCTGGTCTCATTTTATTTTGGGACGATATTGCCGGAGAGCGGCTCGCGGCGATATCGCAACCTCTCAAGCTGCAATGGCCGCCGCGCGGACGTGACCGCACTTCCGGCCATGGCGAGACCGCGGCAACACTGGTCCTTCAGGTCGAGTCCGGGTTCGCGCTGGAGCTTCAGCATCTTGCGCCTGTCCTCATCGAGCGGGTTAATGCTCACTTCGGCTGGCGCTGCGTTTCACGCATTCTGCTGAAACAGGGCCCTCTCGCGGGCCGGGCCCCTTCCCGGCCCGCAGCACGCACGCCGGATAAAGCTGCAGAGATGGCGGCGGAAAAGCTCGTTGGCGAGGTGACGGATGAGCCTCTTAGGCAAGCCCTGACGCGTCTCGGCGCCCGCGTGCTCGCTAACTCCTGACCATCTTACAGAATCGCGTGCTTACAGAATCGCGCGGCACGCCAGGCGCGATTTTCTGTCCCTTTTTGGGGCAAACCGGACCAAAGGTTTTCATGTGAAACCTTGGGTACAATGTAATTATGCTCGCGCGCCGGCGGACAGGCGGGCGAGACCCTCGGCCAGCGTTCCGGCGTCACCCTTCAGATGGAGGGTCTTCACGCGGCCGCTCGCTCCGGCCTCGATCTGCACCGAGCTTGCGGGGATATGCAGCGCTTTCGCGAGAAGCCGTTGAAGCGCCTCATTGGCCTCCCCCTCCTGGGGAAGCGCGCGCACGCGCACCTTCAGTACCGGCCGGCCATCGGCCAACGTTTCGAGGCCGTCAATTTCGTCGCGGGAGCTTTTGGGGGTAAGGCGCACGGACAGGATAAGGCCGTCCGGGCGCAGGCTCCACGGCTTATTGCTCAAGGCTCAGAAGACGTTTGGATAAATATATTCCTCAATGACGCGCTGAAGGAAGAAAATCCCCAACAGCAGAATAACGGGCGAGATGTCGATGCCGCCAAGGTTTGGTATTGCTGACCGGATCGGACGAAGCAGGGGCTCCGTCAAAGCGGTCACGAGGTTCCAAATCGATCGCACAAAGTCGTTGTAGCGGTTGACGACGTTAAAGGCGACGAGCCAGGAGAGAATGGCCGCTGTGATGATCACATAGACATAAAGCTGGAGAACCAGCAGAACCACATCGAGAATAGCGCGCATTGGAACTCCGAACCGGCTGCCGGGGGGTAAACTCGTTTACGCGGCTCGGGCAAAGCTGGCAAGCCCGGACGAAACATCCTGGGTTGAATAATTCCGCTTGCCGGGACCATTGAACTTGCGCACCCTTTTTGACTCGCGTAAACAGCGCCCAGGGGGCTGTAGCTCAGATGGGAGAGCGCTGCAATCGCACTGCAGAGGTCAGGGGTTCGATTCCCCTCAGCTCCACCAGGGTTCCTTATGCCTGCCCGGAGACATGGGTGACAACCCCGGGCCGCTCCCTAGACCCTCGGGAGCCTGCTCATTAAAAATCAAGACCTTTACGCTCACTCGCGTCTCATGGGCTCGCTCCTAAACTGCGGAGGGAATGCTCCACGCGGTCAAAAGCGCTCTTAAGCATCTAAGCATCACAGGCTGGAGAATGGCACAGTGGCGGTCTCGCCTGAGGCAAAGCGCGCGCTGCGCTGGGAATGGAGAACCTTCGGTCCCAGCCTCGCTGGCCTTGAAGCCAGGACCGGCTTGCCTGCTCAGATTAAGCCGCGCCAAAGCAATGAAATTTATCTTCTGAATTCCTCAACGCCGCATAGCGCCAAAATCCGGGAAGGAGTGCTAGAGGTCAAGCAGCTGCTTCAGGTTAATCTGGACGGCCTCGAGCTTTGGAATCCGGCTTTCAAGGCTGCCTTTCCTCTCTCTGCCCTCATGGTGAAGGCGGCTTTTTCCGCCTTGGGCCTGGCATGCCCCGCCATCCAGCGGGATGTCTATGCTTTGAATGAATTTTTCGGGGAGATCATCGAGGCCGGCACGGCATTCCGTGCCGTCGAGGTAAGCAAGATGCGCCGCCAGTTCGTATTCGGCGGTTGCGCAGCTGAATTCGTTCATTTGCATACCGGCACGCTCACGCAGGACAGTTTTTGCATTGAGCACGAAATTCCGGGACGTATCATCGCCGCGCTGCGTGAACTCGGGCTCGATTCGCACGCCAATATCAATTTCCCGGCGGGTCTGAGCCGGATGTTGGCTGGCGCCGCTTAAGGCCCACTTCGGCCTGCACTTTGGCAGGCCCGCAGGTTTGGCAGGCCCGCAGGTTTGGCAGGCCCGCAGGAGAAAAGCATGGCAATAGAAACCGAGCGGAAATTTCTGGTCAATCCAGATCTCTGGAAGCCCGGGGATCAGGGCACACTCTACCGGCAAGGCTATTTGTCTTCTGAGAAGCAACGCGTGGTCCGTGTACGTGCCGCCGGAAACGAAGCCTTTCTGACCGTGAAAGGAATTTCCGAGAATGTCAGCCGTCTCGAATTCGAATATCCGATTCCGAGAGACGACGCCGAGATCATTCTGGACCGCTTGTGCGAACGCCCCCTGATAGAAAAAACGAGGTACAAGCAGAAAGCCGGAGACAGGGTTTGGGAGATCGACGTCTTTCACGGCGAAAATGACGGCTTGATCATCGCCGAGATCGAACTCTCATTCGAAAATGAGACGTTTGCACGTCCGCCTTGGCTTGGCAAAGAAGTCTCCGGTGATCCCCGCTATTTCAACTCGAACCTATCGAGGAATCCATTCAAGAACTGGCGTGAGACCATGTGAACCATGTGCCGCCGGCTGACTGGGATAGCCAAGGCGGACAAGCCGCTCCGGAACCAAACAGAAGGCGGAACCGTTAGCTGTCAGCTATTCACCTTGGAAACCAATCCGCCCCGGACATATGACAATTCAGGGAGATTTTCATGACGGCCCTTTGGCGTGCTGCGGCTCTGGTAGCCATTCTGCCGCTGAGTTCCATTCTTGCCGCGAATGCCGGGGAGCCGAAGTTCAAGGCCACCGTCTTGAATGAAGCCCCTCTCGGAAATTTGCCTGGCGAACAGGTCATGAAGTTAACATTGCTCGAGATGGAACCGGGAGCTGCAATTCCAGAACACACGCACAAAGGACCAGGCATGCGCTATGTGCTTGAGGGAGCAATCACCATAGCCTGGAAGAACGGGAAGACAGAGACCTTCAAAGCCGGGTCCAGCTATTTCGAAGCTCCGGGTTCTGAACACCCGATGGGTCAAATGTCTGCCCGGAATGCAGCCGAAGGCAAGACACGCGTTCTCATTTTCGAGCTCCTGCCGAAGGAATGACGCTCGAAGCTGCTGCTCGCATTCTTGTGTTAGCCCAGTTGATGCGGAGGGATGGGCCAGGATCTCCTAACAGGATTTTCTAAAGCCATGCCGCAAAGACCGCTTTTTTCGTGCTGATGGCAGCGTTTCTTGCCGCCTCTAATGCTCCGCTATGGAGTCAAAGCCTCTTGCCCCTGCGCCAGGCCGGTGACGCCACCGGAAGCGCCGATGTTTCCATAAAGGAATGGCTGCTTGTCCCAACCCCCGGCTCGCATCCCCATAATCCGCTGGCCGCCCCTGGAGGGCAGCAGTCCGGGCCCTATGGAATAGAAGCAATAGATGACATCGTGTGGTATAGCGAGTCCGGGAAGCAGCCAAACACACTTGTACGCTTCGATCCAGAGACTGAGACTTTCAAGACCTGGGTCATTCCCTCCGGCGGAGGTGTTGTTTGTAAAATGTTGCCAGCCGGCGATGGAAATATCGTTCTGGCGTGCAGTGGTGCCGGTCGGATCGCACTGGCCGAAGTGAAGCAGAAGCAGTCCGTGAAGCATACATTTCGCCTATAACTTTCAATATGGCTTGCAAAGGATGATACAGAGTGGGAAGCAGTTCAGCACCGCGATCGCCTTCACCGCCGCGATATGTTTGCTGATCATACTTACTTTTGGTGTGAGCCGTCTCATCATTCCAGGCCCAGATGAAAATATGACCGCCGCCAGAATCGAGACTATCGCCGGCGCAGGCAAAGATTGGGCGCAGCCAGCTGGTGATTATGCAAATACGCGTTATTCGCCGCTCAAAGAGATTAATTCCGGAAACGTCAGAACTCTCATCCCCGTATGGACTTTTTCGACCGGCGTCCTGCGCGGTCACGAGGGGGCGCCGCTGGTCACCGGCAGCACCATGTATGTGCATACGCCTTTCCCCAATGTTGTTTACGCGCTCGATCTCAATCATGACGGCAAGATTTTATGGAAATACGAGCCTAAGCAGGATCCGGCTGTCATTGGCGTCATGTGCTGCGATACGGTCAGCCGTGGCATTGCCTATGGTGACGGCAAGATCTTTCTCTATCAGGCCGATACGAATCTTGTTGCGCTCGATGCGAAAACAGGAGCGCCAATCTGGTCCGTGAAGAATGGCGATCCCTCCAAAGGTGCGACGGGGACCTCAGCGCCGCTCGTCGTCAAAGACAAGGTGCTCGTTGGGATCGCCGGCGGCGAATTCGGCGTGCGGGGCTATTTGACCGCCTATGACATCAGGGATGGCAAGCAAGCTTGGCGCGCCTATTCAACCGGCCCTGACTCGGACATGCTCATTGATCCTGACAGGACGATGGAACTTGGCAGACCAGTAGGCAAGGATTCAAGCCTCACGTCCTGGCAAGGCAGCCAGTGGGCGATCGGCGGCGGCACCCCTTGGGGCTGGATTTCCTATGATCCAGAGCTGAACCTCATCTATTATGGATCTGGCAATCCTTCGGCCTGGAACCCGAAGCAGCGGCCTGGCGACAACAAATGGTCGATGACGGTCTTTGCGCGAGATCTTGATAGCGGCATAGCAAAATGGGTCTATCAAATGACCCCGCATGACGAATGGGACTATGACGGCGTCAACGAGATGATCCTCACCGATCAGATCATCGGCGGGAAAGCACGCAGGACTCTCGTGCATTTCGACCGCAATGGCTTCGGCTATACGCTCGACCGGGTGACTGGCGAATTGCTCGTTGCGGAAAAATTCGATCCATCCGTCAATTGGGCAGACTCAATTGATATGGATAAATCCTCGAAGACCTATGGGCGTCCGCGCGTTGCCGCGAGATACTCGCCGGAACACAATGGCGAAGAAACAAATACGCAAGGGATTTGCCCAGCCACATTCGGTTCCAAAAATGCAAATCCGGCCGCTTACTCTCCGCTGACCGGTCTCTTCTATGTGCCCGTGACTCATATCTGCATGGATTATGAACCATTCCGTATCAACTACACGGCGGGCCAACCCTATACTGGTGCCGACACCGTTGTCTATCCTCCAAACGGGGAGGATGGGATGGGCCGAGTCATCGCCTGGGACGCGAAAACGGGCAAGATCGTCTGGTCGAACAAGGAGACTTTTGCTGCCGCTTCTGGCCTGCTTGCAACAGCTGGCAGCGTTGTCTTCTATGGTACCCTTGAAGGCTATTTGAAAGCGGTGGATGCTAAATCAGGCCAAGAACTCTACAAGTTCAAGACACCTTCCGGCATCATAGGCAATGTCATGAGCTATGAGCATAGAGGGAAGCAATATGTGGCGGTGCTATCCGGTGCTGGCGGCTGGGCGGGTATCGGTCTGACTGCTGGGCTCACCCGCTCCAGCGAGGGTGCTAATTCCCCGCAAGTCTATGCCGCCCTATCGAGCTATACGGCGCTCGGCGGGACACTGACGGTCTTTGCTTTGCCGTGATGCCGATGATTTCGCAATGCTATGGGTAATGGGCCCCCGGCATGCCGATGTTGAAACGCAACCGTGCTTCAATGATACAATATCCGCCGGTACAACAATTCGAAGATTCAGAAATACCCCGAACGGGGGTCGCGTGCTTCTGCAGTGTATGATACTTCCAAATCAACTGAGCGGCTCCGAGCATCCAGAGTAGCAGTAGGCCAAGGAAAAGATCACAGCCCGGACACGAAGCGGACGGCAGAGCCCTGAGGAAATTTTAAAGCAAATGGATACTGTGCCGGCGCCGGCACGATCGGCCAACAGTTGACTCGCGCATGCAGCTAGATGGCCCGCCCAAAAGCCCGGCCCGCTCGCCGCGGGCAGATCCGCTAAGCCAGGCCAGAAATGCTTGCACAGGCGCGGCCTGGTGAAATTTAAGCTGATATTATCAGGTTTCCCTCACACTTGGCTTGGCACTCATATCCCGCGAGGAGGTCACCGCGCGGTAACGGGAGGCCCTTACTCTATGCGGACTCCAGGCGAGGAATGGACATGAGACTCTCCGAAAATTTCCGCGCCATCATCAACGGTATCCGTCTCGTAATTTTCTTTGTCTTGTTCGGCAGCGTGCTTGCCTTCATCACATTTGGCCATTGGGCCGGGGAGCGGCTCACGCGCGTACCCGGCCCAAACTGCCGGTGGCCAAAATCCGGAAGGGGGCTCCCGGCATCCTGAGCAGCACTGACGATTGCCGCGGCCAGAGGTTAGCGCAGCCAGGATGTGTCCTCGCTGCCAACCGCAACCGGCTTGCGCCGCGATCCCCAAGAGCCTGGCTTCTTTTCGAAGATGCCTGCGCAGCGTTCACCGCAGCTCTTGCAGCAACCGCTCTCACAAGACCCCAGGACGTGATCTCATACCAGTCACGGCCGATGACGCAATTGCCGCAAACGTGACAATAGGTGCTCTGTCCCGCCCCGCCGTGTACATTACCTGTGCAGAGCCCGCGCTGGCCATCGTGAAGCTTGCAGTATCTGGGACAGAGGCCGCACTGGATGCACCCGCCGGCAAGGGAGTGCCAATAACGGGCGCTAACGCCTTCCGGAGCATCGCGGAAGGGCGCCCTTCGGGTTTATTCATAGGCCCAGGATGGCGTGTTCGAGCCGTTTTTTCAATAATGTGAGCGTTTCAAGGATTTGCGGACGCATTTGGCCTCCATCCGGCGGATGATCAATTCGGCCTGGCGCTGCCTTCGTAAAGAAATGTCATCAGCCTTGGACCCGGCATATAGCCGGTCTCCAGCCGGTCAAGCCGGAACCCGGCGCCTTCGATCAAGCTCTTGATCGGCCGGTTCAGATGGCAGCCGCCGCTGATACACTTCCATGCAGGAGTCAGAAGATTTTGCCATCGGCGCACGCTTTCGCCGGGCGCCAGCCCATGTTCGACGAATAGGAGGCGCCCGGCCGGCTTCAGCACGCGGCGCATCTCATCAAGTGCTTTCGCGGCGTTGGGGATGGTGCACAAGGTCCAACTCGTGACGACAGTATCGATGCTGTGATCATCCAATGGAATTGATTCTGCTGAACCCTCAACAAGGGTTACGGGTATTGGCGATCCCGTTACCATGCGCCGGGCCATCGTGATGAGTTGCTGTGATGGCTCAAGCCCTAGGATTTCGCGTACCGGCGCGCGGTAGAGAGGGAGATTAAGGCCGGATCCTATTCCGATTTCCAGCACACGTCCTTCCGCCGCACCGGTCACCCGCTCCCGGTAGGGCACAAAGCGCTGGCTGCGCATGGCGAAATGACACAGCCTCGGCAAGATAAGGTTCGAGTAAAAGCTCACGCGCTCCCCCCTCAACGGAAAAACAAATATTTGATGAGTGCCGCTATAGCGAGGAGCAACACGGCAATGATGAGCAGGCTTCCGAGACCCTTAGTCCACATCATTCCGGTTCCCATCATTGGCTGCCAATCCTGCATCATCATATTTTCCTTCCAAGCGCCGTATGTCTCTTGAATTACGCCCTGGCACAGTTAGAGCTGCGCTTCATTCAAAGCTCAGCGGTAAAGCTCCCTAGCCGGACCCTCAATGGCAAGTCTATCGGAGATCTCTTTTTCATCACTATGGTTCATTTCCAGATAGGACGGCATGTTTGCCCCCGTCAAAATCCGCGAACGTCTCGCCGTGAATGATTATAATGACCAAGGCTTGTATAAAGATCCCAAGGCACCGTTGCCCATGAGTTCAAGAAGGAGCAGGAGAAGCGCTGCGGCAGAAGGCCCGCAATGGAAATGAAAATCCCCGAACGAAAATACACGTTGTTAGGCCAGGGACCGCGGCCACGCCACAAGAAACATCACTGAATGGGAGAAGGCACATTATGACAAGATTAACCATCACTGCGGCACTCGCCCTTCTCTTTGCGGCAAGCGCGCTGCCGGCAGCGGCTGGATCCGGGCCCGCCGGACACAGCCACGAGATGGAAGGCTTCTCCGCAGGAGAGCCTGGCGATCCGAAAGAACCGTCGCGAACCATTCAGGTAACCATGGAGGAGCGTGACGGCAACATGCTTTACGTTCCAGACCATGTCGAAGCTCGCAAAGGGGAGACGATCAAATTCGTGATCCACAACAATGGTGAGCTCGATCACGAATTCGTTCTTGCAACGGCCAAAGAAAACTTGAAGCACGCCAGAGCGATGGAAATAAATCCGGAGATGGAACACGACGATCCAAATGCGAGGCGCATCGGTCCCAGGCAAACGAGCGAGATCATTTGGAAGTTCACCGAGCCCGGCCAATTCGAATACGCATGTCTGATCCCGGGGCATCGGGATGCCGGGATGTTGGGCATCGTGGAGGTAAATGAATAGGGGGATTCGCCCGGATACGAAGATGCCCAGGGCCGCGGGCGCCTCAAGATGATGCGCCCACGGCCCTTTCGATCTCTGCCCTGCCGCATGACAACCAGAGCGTGACGGCGGCTCCGCCGGTCATGCTCCGGATTGGACTTTCAAGACCATGCGGCAGGTCTGGGCCGAACTGGCTCAGGCCGTGGCTTTGCCCGCAGCGGTTGCTTGCGGCACCTCGACGAGGCGGCCCGTCTTTACATCATAATAATAGCCATAAATCGGAATATGAGGGGGCACCAGAGGATGCGAACGGATGCGTTTGACATCTTCCACCACGCTTCCGGGGAGATCCTTGAACGTCAGCCATTTCACATAATGGCCATGCACGCTGCCGGGACCATGCCCATGATCGTGCCAGCCTTTCTCGTCAATGGTCGCCCCTTCCAGGCTCTGTTCGAGGAGGCTGCTCATGATTTGGTCATCGAAGAGCTGCATGCCGCAATCGGAATGATGGATGACGAACCATTCCAAGGTCCCAAGCAACTTATAGGAAATCACGAGCGAGCGGATCGCGTCGTCGCTGGCGCGCCCCCCTGCATTGCGGATCACATGCGCATCGCCCTCGGCAAGCCCGGCATATTTGGCTGGATCGAGACGCGCATCCATGCAGGTGAGGATAGCGAACCGCCGCGCGGGCGGCATGGCCAATTGCGACTTAGCACCAAAACTTGCAGCATAGGCCTCATTGGCCTTCAAAACTTCTTGTAGAACTGGCATGCACATCCTCCCCATGACTGGTCATTGTTATATTAGCATAAACTAATATAATCTAGGACTATTTGCCGCAGTTGTCAACGCGCGGACGGGAAAGCTCACGCTTTATTGATCTACTCTGGCGCAGGTTCGTGGTGCCCTTTCGGCGATGACGAGCAGGAAGCGCAAGATTACAAGAGACTTCTGCATAACCGTCATGCGGGCGGGATCACCTTGTGAGAGATGGCAGCGGGAAAGAAACGCAGGCCGAAACAGGGCGGTTTCGGTAGCGGCCAGCGATGATTTTGAAGCGTTTGAGCTGGGCAATGACGTTCCCGGCACCCGCACGCCCGCTGGAGACGGCCTGGTTTCGTCCCTTGCCGCTTGCGGACAGCGGATTCTTTTTACCGCGCTTTTGGGCATGTCCGTTTTGGCGTGCCGTTTCTGCAAGCCTTGATAGCCGCCATCGGCAGCGGCCTTTGTTTCAGGATGGAGGGAGCTGTTTCAGGATGGAGGGAGCTGGTCTTCGATTGAGAGCGTGTCCGGCGTGTCTCCAGCCGCTTTCTGCTTGCGTTTTTCAGCAACAAGCAGCGCCGCCATCGCCCCAGAACTGTTCCGTGTGACTCCCGCAAGCCGCCAGAATGCTTCGCGCTTCGGCTCTTTGACGGATTCAAATCTCATCGCCGCCTCCCCGGCGGCAACGGCTCAACCCGTGGTTAATGGAAGGTTATGCAAGAAGTCTAATGTAATCGATTCCTAGCGCTTAGAACGGGAAACGGGAGGAAAACCGGCTCCCGCTTTTCCTTACCGCTCTAGCGCCGCGCCGCAAGGTGGCCGAATACTTCAACCACTTTTTCATAGACTGGCCGCTTGAATGGAACGATCAATTCGGGGAGCCGGCCGATCTCCTCCCAGCGCCATGCATCAAACTCCGGGCGATGGCCGCCGGCCGGAGTTTCTATGTTGATCTCGCTTTCATCGCCCTCGAACCGGAGGGCGAACCATTTTTGACGCTGCCCCTGAAAGCGCCCCTTCCAGGCTCTTTTGAGTGCTCCGGCCGGCAGCTCATAGCTGTACCATTCTGGCGATTCCGCAAGGAATGTCGTGGAAGAAACATTGGTTTCCTCGCGAAGCTCGCGGAGGGCTGCCTCATAGGGCT
>Ga0070737_10004622_pt1 | contig 13670 bp, 15 predicted proteins | sample Coa_R1_10_FD_66438 | JGI IMG/M metagenome (GOLD analysis project Ga0070737, IMG submission 66438) | Surface soil microbial communities from Centralia Pennsylvania, which are recovering from an underground coalmine fire - Coalmine... | ecosystem: Environmental > Terrestrial > Soil > Unclassified... | reverse complement strand
GACTGAGTAGAGCTAGAAAGCAATTGAAGCATACGGATATGGAAAGAGAATTTCAAAGGAGGGCTGCTTAAGAATGTTTTGCCTCCTATTACATCTACCAACTAAAAACGGGGCTTGACCCTTAACTATGAAGAAAAACAAGTTGATACTTCTATTATTATGATATACATTTATTACTTAAACATGATAATATCATTATCAGTTCCAAATACTTAAAGAGGTGCTTTAAATGATAATTTCTCAAACCTCTCAATATGCCCTTAAAGCCCTGGTTTTTATATTTCAAAATAGTGGAAATAGGCCCATCAAGGTAAAAGAACTCTCCGAGAACATTAGGGTTCCAAAGAATTACCTCTCGAAGATACTCCATATCCTTACTCGTAGGGGTATATTGAAATCCTCTACGGGTAAATTTGGCGGCTTTGAACTAGCGATTTCTCCAGACGAGCTTCTGGTTTATCAAATCATAGAGCCGTTTGAGTCGTCCGAGTTCTCCAGGGTATGCCTTCTTGGGCAGCCCGTATGTTCAGATAAAAATCCGTGCTCAGCCCACAATAAGTGGAAGCTGATTTCAGATCCCGTAAGAGGTTTTTTCAATACAACTACCCTCCAGGGACTTATGGAGCGGAGAAAAAAGAGAAGAATAAATTTACCCAAGAGATTGTCATCCAAATATAATCCATCCAAACGGGGAACTAATTTTAATTAACAAAAAGGGAGATAACCAAAATGGTGCATAAAGATTTACTTCGTAAAAGATATAACAACATGCCTTTTCTTCTGCTCTCAGCCCAAGGGAAGGAGAGGTAGTAAAACTCCACTTCGGAATTGGGGAAAAAAGAACACACACTTGAAGAGATAGGACAGGGGCTTCGAGTAGGCAGGGGGAGGGCAAGACAGATTGAGATGAAGTCATTAAAGAGGTTGAGGCACGCGATATGGAGTAAAATCCGTCTAGGCATTATGAAAACCAAGAAGAGCAAAAAGCGTTAATTTGATCTTAGTTTTTAAAAGACCCTGTATGAATTTACAAAAGCACCTTTGCCGTGATCGCGGGAGAACTGAGGATAGCGATAGAGCTTGTTCTAAACGAAGTAGTACATCATAAAATCGGGAAAGAAAAATGAGCGAGAGAACGATTCAGTTAGTAGCGGAAAAACTTCTTGATAATGAGGAACTCATAACTTTTGAAGAAGCCCACAGGTTAGCTCTTCTCGGTGAAGAGTACTTGCTCGATCTTATCGGCCTCTCCTACAAAGTCACGGCAAAATACAAGAACAAGGGTATATATCTCTGCGGTATCATAAGCGCCAAAACGGGAGCCTGCCCTGAAGACTGTGCATTCTGTGCCCAATCGGCTTACACTAGGGCGCCTATTTCTGCACATCCGATGGTTGACCCGTCCATTATACTCAAGGCAGCAAAAGAGGTAGAAAAATCGGGTGCTTCTGAATTCTGTATTGTAACAAGCGGCAGGGGACCGGATGAAAAAACATTTAGAAAGGTTATTGAAGCTGTCCATCTAATCCGTAGCTATACCGGGCTTAGCGTGGGATGTTCTCTTGGAATACTTACCAAGAAACAAGCCCGGCTTCTTTCTGCAGCCGGAGTGGATCGCTATAATCATAATCTTGAAACCTCACGGAGCTTCTTTCCGAGTATCTGTAAAACCCATACCTATGGGGAACGAGTTAAGACTGCTCATCTGGTTAAGGAAAATGGAATGGAACTCTGTTGTGGTGGGATCTTAGGAATGGGTGAATCACCTGTGCAAAGACTAGAGCTTGCTTTCGAGCTTCGAGGGCTCAATCCAGATTTAGTTCCCATAAACTTTCTTAATCCACGGCCAGGCACCGGCTTAGCTAACAGGGTACTATTAACACCGATTGAAGCAATAAAAAGCATAGCCCTATTTAGGCTTATTCTTCCCCGGAGTACCCTGATATGTGCCGGTGGAAGAAGTGTTGTTCTTAGAGACCTTCAGCCTTTGGCATTACTGGCTGGTATCAATGCCCTTATAACAGGGAATTACCTTACAACCCCAGGGCGTATGCCAGAAGAGGACTTGCGGATGATTAGGGATTTAAACATGCCCGTAGTAAAACACACCAGATTTGGCTAAAAGAGCATGACACGATAGAAAGAAGCCCGCGGATTCCTACATTGCAAGTGGCTTGTAAGAATCATTTACTCTTAGGCCATTTCTATGCCTGACCTGCGTTATCCAAAAGCTATCTCATTGTTAATGAGTTTCTCTCCGCTTATTCCTCTAAAATTCTGCATTATTTTTAGAGGCGAAGGGGGATTCAAAATACCCTTTTTGTATCCTTGACAGCAGTGAAACATGATGTAGAATAACAAGTGAGCACTCACTCTCTACAATGAGCAAGACATGGTTAATTCTAAAACGAGAATAAGCAACGCTGCTCTTAACCTGTTCATAAGAAGGGGGATAAGGGGTACAACCACAAAAGAAATAGCCAAGAAGGCAGGTATTGCTGAAAGCACAATCTATAAGCACTTTAAAAGCAAAGACGATCTTGCACTCAAGCTCTTTTTAAACTACATGGATTTATTTAGAAACAGACTAATAGAGAGCATAAGTAACCAATCTAGCTCTAGGGATAAATTAAAAGCCCTCATTGAAGCCCTTTTTGACTTTGCAAAGAATGAGCCAAAGGCTTACTCCTATATAATGGTTGGCCATCATACGGAATTGGGTAAAGTCCCTGGGGAGCGATTAAAACCCAAGGATATTTTCGTGGAGGTAATTCGAGAGGGTATATCGAAAGGGGAGCTTAGGCAAATGGATGAAAATGTAGGAGCGGCACTGATAATAGGTATGATAACAAGGGCGATTCTATTTTTTGACAGTGGGTTTATTGCTCAGAGCTATGAGCATGTTATTTCGGAGGTCGTTGAGGCTTCATTTAAAGTATTAGATGCGAAGTGATTCTTAATGCAAAAGCCATGAAAACACAGGGTTACTACTTAGGAGACTAGTTCTAAAAACATAATCAATTTTAAAGGAGGAGAAATAAAAGATGAAAGCAGGAATTAAATTCAGCGTGATATCTCTTGTGATTTTAGTTGCCTTTATCTTAGCATTTCCGTTTTATACACGGGGTGACGAAAAGAAATCCAATCATAAAGAGGAGACTTACGAAGAAGGAAAAGAGTTGTTTCAGTCAAAAGGATGTACGGGATGCCATACAATCGGCAAAGGGAAGCTTGTTGGGCCAGACCTAAAAGGGGTAACTCAGAGGAGAAGTGAAGATTGGCTCAAGAAGTGGATTAAAAGCCCCGATACCATGATTCTTACAGACCCGACGGCTAAGGAACTCCTTAAGCAATATCTAACACCGATGCCCAATCTGGGGCTTACCGATGAGGAAGTGAATGCCCTTATAAGCTATTTAAAGCATGAGGATTATAAAAAATGAGAGGAAGGAAAAGTAGAAAGAAATGATAAAAAGAGGTCTAAGTGATCGCTTAATTTAGGGATGAACCATGGTTGACGTATTTCCAGAGCCACTTGCTATGCTCAAGCGTGAGCACGATGAGGAGAAGAAAAAACTCGAAGAACTCAAAGGAGAAATAAGTGCTCTAAAAGGCACCCACGGTAGAAACTTTCAAGAATTGCCTCAAAAAGCACGAAGCCTTTTCTTATCAATAGAATCGGAACTCCTGATCCATATGAGAAAGGAAGAGGAGGGGCTTTTTCCAATTATAAGGGGAGATGAAGATGAGTTATGGAATCTATCTCCTTTTATTATAGAGCACTATGAGCTTGTGAGAATGGCAAAGGAAATCCATGAGATAATAGATACATTGAATGGAATTAATGGAAAAGATGAAAGTGGAAAGCATCTAATCAAAAGGTTATGTGTAAAGACTCAACTATTTGGTGGGTTTCTCTCTCATCACATGGAAATGGAGGAGAATGTTCTTTTTCCAATGGCTCTAGAAGCGATGAGTGAGGCAGAGCTTTCTCATGCCCACAGATTAATGAGGATTTTAGAAACCTGGCCATCCAGATTTTTAAGGAGTTAAGCTCAGTTGGTTAAAGACATAGAAGGCAGTTTGATTAAGAAAGAGATGCTGATAACGGATATTATGGAGAAGTTCCCCTCTACAAGAGAGGTATTTGCAAAGCATGGAGTTTGTAGTGGAGGGATTATACCAAGAGAGACGCTTGAGTTCTTTTCAAGGGCTCATCAAGTAAACCTTGAGGAGATACTTGTCGAACTAAATAAAGCCTCACATAACTCATCTTCGACTAAACCTGAAACCACAGCTCCTAGAGAAAGTATAGGTGAGGTCCTCTGGAGAAGATTTTTTAAATTCGGCATTGTGTTTGGCTCTATTGGCTGGGCATTTGGAGCGGTGAACTTGGCCTATATCGCATTTAGGCGTTCTTATTTTGAGCTTCCGATTCCCGTCATTCTCTCCCATGCCCATATACAGATTTTCGGCTGGGTGGGGCTTTTTGTTATGGGTTTTGCCTACCAGGCCTTTCCCAGATTTAAGTTTGTTTCCCTTTGGAACCCCCGTCTCGCAAATCTTTCCCTTTGGATAATTGTTTTCAGTATCTCGTTGACTGTGCTATCGTGGGCACTCCTTCCGTCCAATACGTTTTTTATCCTTGGAGCCTTTGGCTCAATTGGAGAACTTATAGCCATCGCGATTTTCTTCGTAGTTGTATTAAAGACGATGAACCGAGCTGTAGAGAAAAAACAGTTCTGGGAAAAGTATGTTTTCGCAGCACTCGTGTTTTTTCTAATTCAAGCCCTTCTTAACCCTGTTTTATTTTATCTTGTAGGGGATGCATCTCTAAAGTCCAATATGTCTCTTCTAATCGAGAGGGTCGCTGGATTTGTAGCTCCTTATCAGGACATCCAGCTATTTGGTTTTATCGTGATGATGGTCTTTGGCGTAAGCCAGAGGTTTGTGCCCTTTGTTTTTAATACTAAAAAACCATCCAGGCGGTTAGGGGATTTTTTATTCTATATGTTTCTCTTTTCTTTGCTTTTATCCGTTTCTATGCACCTCATTATCCGTATTTATAAGCTTGAGTTCTTAAGACCGTTTATTTTGGTTCCTTATCTGGGGTTCTTTATCACGTCTATCGGGGTGATTTTAAATATAGGGATACTCGGAAGGGCAAAGGACACATCGAGAAGCCTTAAATTTATAAGGGCTGCCTACATTTGGCTTATCGTCTCAATGATACTTCTCCTTTTCCTTCCGCTTTACAGCCATTTTGTCCATGGCATGTTTTCACATAACTACTTTGGTGCCTATCGGCATGCCCTTACGGTGGGTTTTATAAGCCTCATGATTATGGGTGTGGCAAGCAGGGTAACACCAATAATGTCGGGTGTTGAGCCTAAGAACTCTCTTATGATCCCTTTTATTCTGATCAACATAGGAAATGCCATGAGAGTCATCTCTCAGATTTTAAGTGATTTTGAAGGAGTCATTTCTGTACTTGCATTGAACCCGTTCTTCGTTGGAGCAAGCGGATTCATTCAGGTTATAGGATTTTCTCTGTGGGCTTATGATACTTGGAGCACCGCAAATGAAGGGATAAGACATCAAAAGAAAATGGTCCTACTTAAAGAACCACCGAAGAGAATCGAAAAGTGGATGAAGGTCGGAGAAATATTGGATTACTATCCTCAAATTGAAGAGGTGTTCCTTAAATTTGGATTTAAAGATATTACAAATCCGATACTCCGCAAAACGGTTGGAAAAACCATACCGCTTGAGATGGCGTGCAGGATGCATTCGGTAAATATTGATGAATTTCTAACCGAGTTAAATAGCTACATCACTAAACATCTTTAAATAAGGAGGGGAAAAATGGCATATGTAATTGCTGAACCATGCATAGGGGTAAAAGACAGGGCTTGCGTAGATGCCTGTCCCGTAGACTGTATCTATGATGGCGAAGACCAGCTTTATATAAATCCAGATGAATGCATAGACTGCGGGGCTTGTGTTGATCCCTGTCCGGTGGACGCCATATTTCATGAAGATGAGCTTCCAACAAAGTGGAATTGGTATAAGGGTAAAAATGCGGATTTCTTTAAAGGCAAGACAGGGCTTTCTCCAGCACATGGAAAAGAAAGATAGAATCGGATTTGCTTCGCTTTCGTTTGCAACAATACAAAAGCAGTATTTCAATATACAGATATATATCTGAGATTAACACATTGGGAGGGATTACAATGGTGGATCAACGGCAAGTATTACACATTGGATTGGATCAGAAAACAATCGGTGAGATAGTTGCAGAGGACTATCGTATGGCTGAGGTTTTTGAAAAATATGGGATTGATTTCTGCTGTGGCGGTCAAAAAACAGTTCGCCAGGCTTGTGAGGAACGAGGGATCAGCGTGGAGAAAGTAATGCAGGAGATTGAGCGGATGGCTCAGGAAAGCGTTGGTGTACTTAACCAATACGATAAGTGGGAGCCCGACTTTTTGGCCGATTACATTGTAAATCAATATCACACTTACACCAAGGATATGACCCTCAGGTTACGGGAGCTTGCTGACAGGGTAGTTAAGGTGCACGGTGAGAAACATCCAGAGACACATAGAATTGCGCACCTATGGCACAAACTCAGCGGTGAGTTAGCCCAGCATATACAAAAAGAAGAACTCCTGCTCTTTCCCTACATCAAGCGCCTGGTACAGGCCAAAAAGAGTGGAGCAACACTACAGCCTCCACTCTTCGGTTCCGCCCACCAGCTTATTGAAAAGATGGAGGCGGATCATAGATATACCGGGGACTACATGGCACAGATCGAAGCTCTCAGTAATGACTTTACATCACCAGGGGATGCTTGTACCACCTATCAGGTCATGTATGCCTATCTAAAAGAGTTTGATAAAAACACGAAAATACATATTCACCTTGAGAATAATATTCTCTTTCCTAAAACCATTCGATTGGAAGAACAGATTAGAGGCGTAACAACATAGGAATAGCAAAGGGATATTAAAATACTCAATGTTCGCAGACCTACCTGCCCCAGCACCATCTGCTGCTCTTCTGAACTCAATTCATGTGATAGACACTTCACGCATCCTGTGAGATACTCCAGTCACAGACTGACAATTAATTCTCGGATCAAATAATGTTTCTTATAAGAGGGTTTGCAAGGAAAGAACATGCCGATGATTGTGCCCCACGCGGCATATTTCAGTTCTTTTCTGGTTGCACCCTTACGCTCCCTTGGAGTCGTGCGCCCCATATCCATCTGTTCTTCAACCTCTTGGCTCGCCTGCCAGGAAAAGATAAGAGAGGAGATTGTGGCTCCTAATCCCTTCTCTTGGGCATTTGGATTGCCTCAAATACATCCGTTCCGCCCATATTCTAAGTTTATCGTGTAAAAAAGGAATTATCTTAATCATAATCGCCATTAGCTATCGGTATTTCTACCTGCATTTCCCCAACTACTCAGACTTGTCCATATTGAGATTGTACTCAGGTCAGAAGAAGCCAGGATTGGTAGGGCGATAAAAGCCGTGGTAGAAAAAGTTACAAGGTAAACATTCTCAAGTTCGAATCGACTAAATTTTGCATCGCCTATTTTTGGATATAGTATTAGTAACAAACTGTCGGAGGGAGGTAGATTGGATGATAAAACTCTTGCCTCTTGCCATCCTGGCATTTGCCGTTACCCTTTCAACTCAGGCCATAGCTAGATCCGATAAATCAATAGGGCAGAAGTGTTATAAATCACATCACAAGGAGGGTGGGAGCCAGGTAGCGGCCTGCATCTATACCCAATGCCAAGAAAAATATAAGGATCAGAATATAAATTTCCAGATTCAATGCCAAAGGGCAGCAAACAAGGAGTTTCAGAGTTCGCTCAGTAAGGGCAATGCAAAGTAAGTTCCAGTTGAAGAGAAGGCAAAGATATATGAGAGGGGGTATTCCAGCGGTGTAAACAATCGCCGTGATCAAGGTATAAATAGTGTCGGGAGCGTGCTCAACCTGTCTGAACCACGCCCTGATATACCCCCTATTCCTGCTAAGAAGGTTCCTAAGAAAGCCTTAGTACGCAAGGTTTGGGTTCAAAGAAATCCTCTTCAAAGTTCGCTTGAAAATATTGTTAATAAAGCGATTAATCTATACCCCGATGAGATAAGAAAGGGGCACCCCGAAGTGTTGACTTCGCATAAAACGACCTCTGGTTACACCTCTGAGGAGAAGCGTAGGCGTAGAAAACCCGCGCGCAGGCGTACACACACGCATGGAAAGAAAATCCGTTAACGTTATAATCCAATACCAAGGAAGGACGAAATTAGACGGAAGAAGAGTGTTTATTCTATAAATGGGTAATTTTAGGATAATATGGCCATTCCAGTAAGTCTTGACATAATGCAGGTTCTAATGTCGTCCAGTTGGCGGAGCACCTAATGAAAAATTCATGAATAAAATTTACTCCACTTGGGCCTGAACTACCGAAACTCCGGCGAAGAGAGTTTTTCTTTTGGTACAAACACGATTGTTTATCTACATTCAGAACCATATGTGTTAAGATTAGTGCATTATGGAAAGGATCAAAATCGAACAACATAATTCTATCGGAATTCTATAGATTGCCGGATGGTTGTTTACCCTTAATCCAATTCCAAATTCTAGGAGGGAAAGATGGAAATCAAAATTAAAAGTGCAGCCTTTGAGGAAGGGGGCATGATACCGAAGAAGTATACATGCGATGGTAGAGATGTTTCTCCTCCCCTGTCGTGGACTTCCGTTCCCGAAGGTACAAAGAGCCTTGCTCTTATCTGCGACGACCCGGATGCGCCAACAAGGGGGACATGGATACATTGGGTTATCTTTAATATACCCGCGGACACTCGGGAGTTGCCTGAGAGCATACCGCCCCAAAAGACACTCGCAATGGGCGCGAAACAAGGAATAAACGACTTTCGCAAAATCGGCTATGGTGGCCCATGTCCTCCAAGTGGCACGCACAGGTACTATTTCTACCTCTATGCCTTGGATACAGAAATCAATCTTGAGGGCGGAGCTACGAAAGAGCAACTAATGAGGGCGATGGAGGGGCATATCCTGGCTGAGGGCAAAATTATGGGCAAATATAAGAGATGACAGACTTTGAAATGGATTCATAAGCAGAGGAAATGAGAAATCATGGCACGGATTTCAAGAAGAGGTGGCGTGTGCTGCGCGAGCGCATTCTAGTGATGAAAGAGATATAGTATGATCGTTCAAATCTACGAAATCAGCAATCCGCTAGAAGCACAGCGAGTTGCGGAATGTGGTGTTGATCATATCGGTGTGCTTGTTGGAAAAGGAGATTTCCCCCGTGAAGTGGGCATAGAACAGACACGAGAGATTTTTAACTCTCTACCAAAAGGCAAAAAGCGAGTTGCCTTATCATTATCAAATCAACTCAAATCTATTATTCAAATCGTGGAAAATATAAACCCGGATATTCTGCATCTAGGAGCCGCTTTAGAGTTTTATCCATTCAAGATGTCCGAATGGTTAAAAACAATTTCCCATCGTTAAAGATAATGAGAAGTATTCCAATAACAGGCGAGGAAAGTATAGAAGCGGCTCAAGAATATGATGGCATAGCAGATTATCTACTTTTAGATAGCCATAATCCAGGAGACAAACAAATCGGTGCTCTGGGAAAAATTCATGATTGGAGCACCAGTAAAAGAATCGTGATATTGGTTAAAACTCCTGTAATTTTGGGTGGGGGCTTGGGGCCCGACAATGTGTTGGAGGCAATCCAAACGGTACACCCGGCAAGCGTAGATTCAAAAACAAAAACAGATCGATCTGATGGGAATGGAAAGGATATAGAAAGAGTAAAGGGGTTCGTGAAAATTGCTAAGTCACTCTAGTTGAATCGCAAGACGCATTCATTGAATCAGGGTTGCTTACCTTATCTCGTGAACTCGTTTCGTTGACATTATGTTCACTCCGTGGGAGACAATACCAAAGTAAAAGGCTCGTGCATGAGATGGGAGATGGGAAAGATAAAAAAAATCCCTGGGGCATGGCATTTCTGATGAAAAAAGTCTATTCTGTAGAGGAAGAGGGTGGGGTAATAAGAGAGATAGAAGAACAGTTTGGATTAGATGCGGTGCTCCAGCAATGAAAATTCACCGTTTGCCTTACTCGACTAAATGGGTGATTGAGGTGATAGCCGTAGCTATCATCTACTACGGGGCGGCTCGACTAAGTTTATTGCTTTCCTTTCAACATACGAACGCATCACCGGTATGGCCTCCATCCGGTATTGCCTTTACGATGATCCTGCTCCTGGGATACCGCATCTGGCCAGGGGTCATGATTGGGGCATTCGTCGTAAATGTTGTAGTTTTCCTTGCAAACAAAGTTGCTGGAATCGGGTCCATTGTTGCTGTCTCCTCCTTCATAGGGGTCGGAAATACATTGGAAGCGGTATCTGGTGCCTACCTCCTCCACCGCGTTATAGGGTCCCGCAATCCCCTTAGTCGGTCTCAAGACGTTTTTATATTTGTGTACGTTGCGCTTCTAATGTCTGTAATCAGCTCCACTATCGGTACGACAAGTCTCTATTTGGCGGGAATAATTTCTGGGGCACCTTATAGAACCGTCTGGTTTACATGGTGGCTGGGAGATACAGTAGGTGTCCTTATCCTGACTCCATTCCTTTGGGCTTGGTTCAAACAGCCCTTAATTCGCCGGAGATTAGGTTTAGTTGTCGAGTCGGCGCTCTTCCTGGTACTGCTGTTTGTTGTATGCCAGATCGTCTTCGGAGGGTGGGTTCCCATTGTCGTTATCAACTATCCATTGGCGTTCACCATTATTCCATTCATTGTGTGGGCAGCATTCCGGTTTGGTCAAGGTATAGTTCTACTATCAGCCCTTCTGGTATCGGTAGTTGCGGTATGGGGGACTATCCATGGCTCTGGTCCATTTGTAAGAGAAACCTTCACCCTCAATGAATCGCTCTGGTTAATGCAGAGCTTTGTTGGCATCACAACTGTAACAGGACTGATCCTGGCTGCAGTCATAACTGAGCGCAGGCAGGCAAAGGAAGCGCTACAGAAAGCACACGACGAATTAGAAATACGGGTTCAGGAACGAACATCGGAGCTGGCAAAAGCCAACGAGACATTGCTGGCTGCCCTTGCGGAGCGAGAGCAAGTGGAAAGGACACTACGAGAGAATGAAGAGAAGTTTCGGGGATTATTGGAATCTGCGCCGGATGCTATGGTGATTGTCAACGAAGATGGTATTATCACACTGCTCAATACACAAACCGAAAGGCTTTTTGGCTATAGCCGTCAGGAACTCCTTGGCAAATCTGTCGAGGTGCTGATGCCCGAGCGATTCCGTGGTAAACACTCCCAATACCGCACCCACTACTTTACTGATCCCCGTACGAGGGAGATGGGGGCTGGTCTTGAGCTTTATGGTCTGCACAAGGATGGCGGTGAGTTCCCTGTGGAGATAAGTCTCAGTCCTCTAAAGACAGAGGGGGGAATCCTTGTCTCAGCCGCTATCCGCGACATCACGGAGCGCAAGCGGGCGGAAGAAGCGCTTGAGAGGGTCAGCCGTCAAATGGAACTGGTTTTAGACTCGGCAGGCGAGGGTATATGCGGGGTGCATATAAATGGTGATATAAGTTTCGTTAATCTAGCTGCTGCAAGAATGTTTGGATATGAACCTGGGGAAATCATAGGCAAGCCTCGACACTTGATTGTACATCACTCAAGACTCGATAGGACTGCATATCCCTGGGAGGAGTGTCCAGTATATCTAACTCTTAAGTATGGAGCCACCCATTATGTAGACAATGAGGTATTTTGGAGAGAAGATGGCACAAGCTTCCCTGTTGAGTACATAACCGCTCCTGTTCGAGAGGGGGATAAAATAGTGGGAGCGGTGGTCACATTCAATGACATAACGGAAAGGAAGAGAATGGAAGAGGAGAGATTAAAGCTTAGCAAGCTGGAATCATTAGGAGTTCTGGCAGGAGGGATTGCGCATGATTTTAACAACATGCTCAGTGCAATACTCTCTACAATTTCTATTACAAAGATGGATGCGCATCAGGGAACTGCTCTGTATGAAAATCTCACAGAGGTAGAGAAGGTATGCCTTCAGGCGAAAGGACTCACTCAACAGCTCCTTACATTCTCAAGGGGAGGGGCTCCTGTTAAGAAGCTCACATCTGTAAAGGAGGTTATAAGGGACTCAGCTATATTCGTATTGAGAGGCTCTAATGTGAGATGCGAGCTTGTTATAGACGATGATCTCTGGGATGCAGAAGTAGATGTGGGACAGATAGGACAGGTAATAAACAACCTGGTAATCAATGCCGATCAGTCCATGCCTCAAGGTGGAGTGGTCAAGGTTAGTGCAGAGAACACCGAATCTCAGACGGGTTCTACACCCGCCTCTATTAAGGAGGGCAGATATGTAAAGATAACGGTAGAAGACAGTGGAATAGGGATACCAAAGGAGCACCTATCAAAGATATTTGATCCATACTTTACAACAAAACACAGGGGAAGCGGACTTGGGCTTGGCACTGCATATTCAATTATAAAGAACCACGGTGGAATCATAGATGTGAAATCAGAGCTTGGAAAGGGAAGTAGGTTCTATATCTATATTCCGGCATCGGAGAAGAGAGCGGAGAAAAAGAAAACAGTAGCACAGCAATTAGAGAAAGTAAGCAAGAGAAGGGTGCTGATCATGGACGATGAGGCAATTATAAGGATTGCTGTGGGGCGTGCGCTTACGAGGATGGGATATGATGTGGAGTATGCAACAGATGGAGAAGAGGCAATAGAGTTATACACAAAGGCCAGGGAGGAGAACAGGGCCTTTGATCTGGTCATAATGGACTTAACCATTCCGGGTGAAATGGGAGGACGTGAGGCAATAGTCAGGTTAATGGAAATAGACCCTGATGTTAAAGCAATAGTATCCAGCGGATATTCAGATGATCCTGTGATGGGTGAGTTCAAGAAGTATGGTTTCAGGGGTGTAGTCGCTAAACCCTACGACATCGGGGAACTAATTGAGATACTGAATAAAGTGGTGGATGGAGAATGATTGGACTCAGACCATAAAGTCAGATAGACGGCTATTCTATCCCGACGGGCGCGACCAGTGCCGCCACTAACTCGCGTCAGAACACTGGGATATCGGCTACAACTCGTCCCCGGACGAGATTGCCTTCCCGAAACGCAGCCGTATCTACCCAAATAGCCTCGGCATTGGCAAGGTCATCCTTGATGCCGAGTGAACCCGTGGTGCGACGACCAGCACGATCCCTGCTGAAATGGCCACGAGACCGCTATGGCACATAATCCCAATAATCTTGCCAGCGGTGTCCATCTCCCTCACCAGGTCAATTACGACAGAAAAGCGGCGCAATTTGTCGGGTGCCCAACCTCCGGGCACCACCAAAGCGAACAGGTCATGGCTGCGGAGAGACTCAATCGTTGTTGAGGGAGTAATTTCCATGCCATTCTTGCCACTTTATCAGAATACAAGGTTTTTTATGAATGGCTAGAATCTTGATTACACTTTAACTTCTTGAATTCCAGAAGATTGGTCCGCAGTCTTAATTGTCTTTATCCATGGAATGGAATTACTCAAGAATAACGGCT
>Ga0070737_10004621_pt1 | contig 13672 bp, 11 predicted proteins | sample Coa_R1_10_FD_66438 | JGI IMG/M metagenome (GOLD analysis project Ga0070737, IMG submission 66438) | Surface soil microbial communities from Centralia Pennsylvania, which are recovering from an underground coalmine fire - Coalmine... | ecosystem: Environmental > Terrestrial > Soil > Unclassified... | reverse complement strand
TCGTTCAAGGGCAGGTATCCCAGCTTCGCGGATTTCAGGTCAAAGTTCAACAACTCGCTCTTCGGCAATCCGGAGCACTGCATCCAGATGATCAAGGAAATATCGGACGCGGGATTCTCTGAAATATACCTACAACCGTTCGACCTGCCAGGCATGGACACGATGAGGCTCTTCTCCGAGGCGGTCCTGCCATCGGTTTAGGGGCCGTCAAATTGACAGAGCGGTGAATGCAAGGGGACTCGAAGACGACGGCATGAAATATCTGGTGATTGGCGGAGGAATCTCGGGGATGTTCGCCGCCTATTATCTTTCAAAGGACGGTCACGAGGTCACGGTGGTGGATAGAACGTCTGGGGCGGTGAGGGCATCGGTATACAACTCGGGCTTCATCTCTCCGTCCTTCTCCCCCTCCCCGATTGGGCTTTCCCGCATAATAGCGGCTTACTTCACGCGCAGCGGTCCGGTGTACGTCTCCCTGCGGGAGATGTTCAGGAACCCGAGCTGGTTCCAGACCGCCCTAAGGAAGGGTATCTCCGGCAACGAGCACGTGATCATCGAACTCGGGATGAAGAGCTTGGCGCTCTACAGGGAGTTCCTGAAGGATAACAAGGTGGAGGCCGACGTTCTGGAGGAGGTGGTGGGGTTGTTCAAGAGCGCTGATCACGCTCGAGAGTCGGCCACGGAACTGAAAGGAAGGTTCGTCGATGAAAGGGAGACAACGGAGATGGGCTTCGGAGGGTTCGGGGGAGGGGTGCTCTTTGCGGAACTCTCGCTGCATCCGAGGAAACTCGTGGAGAGGTTAGAGCAGATCTTGGTTGACCTAGGAGTGAAACTCCTCCGGGGCAAGAGCGCAAGACTGAACGTTGATAACGATCGAGGCGTAATCGAGTACGCATCCGTCGATGGGGAGACGGTCAAAGCGGATGGATACATTCTTGCCGCAGGATCCTGGACAAAGGAACTTTGCGAACCATTCGGGTACGATCCGCACATTCTTCCAGCGAGGGGACTCGTCCTCATCTACGACACAGCGGGCGAGAAGGTCATCGACTATCCCGGGCTGTTCGAGGACGAAGGGATAACCATGGTCCAGCACGACCGCACCACTCTCAGGATGACGAGTTTCTTTGAGATCGTGGGCTACGACAGCATCTTCGGTGCGTCAAAGAAAAAATGGCTGTTCGATTCGGCGACTGCACATCTCATTCGAATGCCCAAACTCACCCTCGTGGAGGAAGGGATGGGCTACAGACCGTGCACACCGGATCAGTTGCCGGTCGTCGGAAGGATACCAAGATGCTCTAATGGATACATCATCGGCGGGACGTGCAGGCAGGGGCTGACTCTCGCCCCCGCGGCCGCGTACCTAATAAGCGCGCTAATCAAAGGGTCGAGCGAACCGGTTTTGGAACCGATTGATCCCGGCCGGTTCAGCTGACTCCAAGATATTTAAAGGGATTTGACCCACGTTTCAAGACTACTATAATGGACAGGATCAAGTTTTGAGTACGGAGGCCTCGGAGGGCCGACGTTGCGCCCGCAGATCTCCGAGAGCGCCTTGAGCCACGCGACCTCGTTGTAGGTGTCGATGAACCACATCGCGTCCACGAACTTGTTGTGCATCCTCAGCGCATCCTCTTTGTTCCCACTCCGGCAGGTATCGTAGAACTTTTTGACGAGCGCTGGGAGCGCGTACCCGAATATGGAGACGAGACTCTTCGAGCCAAGCACAGACATTGGGAAAAACCATCCCTCGGACCCAGCGAACACGCTGATTCGACCACCATACTCCTTGATCACCCTCGTGATGTGGAACAGGTCTCCGTGAGATTCCTTCACCGCAGTTATGCTCTCGAACTTGACGAGCTTCTCCCAGAATTCCGGGGTGATGTTGAACCTGCTCGCCGGAGGAAAATTGTAGGCCATGATTTGAATCCGATCCGATTTTTCGTCGATGATTCGATAGTGCTCTAATGCCTCCTCCTGATTCACGTTGAGGTAGTAAGGGGGCATCACCATAGCTGCGTCGATGCCACGCTCTTGTGCGTACTGCACCCTGCGCAAGCACTCCTCGGTGTTCTGGTAAGAGCAACCGACCACCGTGGCCAACTGCGACGGAGCCTTGTCGGATATGGTGTCGACTAGCTGGTCAAACTCCTTGGCGCTGACGGTGTAGAATTCGCCCATGCTCCCGAGCGCAATGACACCGTCCAGCCCCGAAGTTGCAATCGCGTCCATTCCCGCGACCATTTCTCCAAAATTGATTTCACCCTTTGAAACAGGGAGAGGCAGGAGAGGAAATACGCCTTCGAGGCGCTTTGCTGATCGCCTTGACATCGCGATAGATACTCGTGGAGCTGGGTTGGCGATATGCGTTCCTATAAGCTCTGCTACTTTCGGTGTTGGCTCTTATTGCACGGGGGTCGAAGCGAAGAAAAACATTCGAGTTCGCGATATTCTCTTTCTTGAGGTCGGTTCAGGTGCATTGCCAACATGAACCAAATAGACCACCTCAGGTCACACCAAGGTTATGTAGGTATACTCACGGTCGCTAGTGAATCTTCCATTGGACGCTGAGAAAGCATTTAGGGCAGTGGACTCTTTGGCCGTTAGAGGAAGTGCTTTGGTTTATCCTCTCAATATTCGGCACTATTTCTCAGCCTCGCGAAGTATACAGGCACCGCGAATACCAATGAAAAGAGCCCTATCAATGCCCAGGCAAGATCGTATCCGAATGATGTAACCAAAAATGAGAAGAGGAAAGGCGAGCAGATGCCGCCCAAGAGGGATACATTGTTGACCCAGCTGACGGCAATGATCCCATGTCCTTGACTTTGGGCTCCTGACATCTGAATTGCAGATACGCCGATTGTGAATGCGGTTTGTGTTGCTGCGCCGACAATAACCGTTGATAATACTGCCGATTCAAAATTGCCGATTGCAGTTACCGATACGCCTGCTATCGCGAGCATACCGGTGATAAGAAGAAGTTTACTTGCGCCTGATAAGCCAGTGAACACCCTCCCTGAGAAGGGAGCGGAGGCGAGTGAAGAGATGAAGGTGAGGCTTCCGAGGGTGCCGGCGATGCCTGGATCGGCTCCAAGTTTATCCTCTAAGAAAAATACCATGAAACTGGAAGTGATCGTAGAGCACACATCCATCCCTAGTAGGTACAGACTCACCAGCGCGACCGTTCTGTCAAAAATTATTTTCCGCAGCTGTTGCACTATTGAGAGCGTGCCGGATGCCTGCGTGTACGGGGGGATCAGGTAAACCATAGAGAGGCCCGACAACAATCCCATTACCCCGGACGCAACGATACTGATTCTCCAACCGATCAACACACCAAGAACGGGCCATGCAAACAGGCCGATTGCGCCGCCGACATTGAATGCGGCGTTGTACATTCCGATAGCGAACGCTTCAGAACCTTCTTTGAAACTGCGGGATATCAGCGCCACGCCTGGAGCAAATATCAGGGCCATCCCGAATCCGGTGACAAATCTAAGGAAGATGATACCGCTGAAATTGGAAAGTAGCCCCGAGAGCGTTATCGCGCTCGAGGATATGAGTGTGCCTAGAATTACGGTGTTCTTCGGGCCAATCTTCCGCGCTAGTATTCCCCCCGGGATTTGGAACAGAGCTATGCCCACGAAAAAGGCAGCGGTGATGGCAGCGAGCCCAGATACGTTCGCGGAGAAATCCAACGCAATGAGCGAATAGAGGGCGGCAATGTTGTACCAGTTTACCGCATAAATGACCCTGCCGAATATGAGCGACATAAAGGCAGGCTTGTTTTTCATTGGATCGAATTACCCTGTTATTGACGCGTCAGTAGGAGGATATCGGCCGACCCCGACTGGGCTCTGCCAAAGAGCGTGTTCGTGACGATTTTGCCACTCGCTAAGCACTTGCACCGAGAGTTTATCAAGAGAAAAAACAAAGAAGAAAATGAAAATGCATTTTGGCTCTAACTGATCGTTCAACCTTGGAAGAGTAGTGGATGCGTAGTTTTTGGGCGATTTCCTTTAACTATGGTTGTAGGATCTTCCAAGTCGAACGACTCGCGCTATCACGTGCGACACGAGAGACCCTTGTTTACCCGGTAAACAGGTAAATCCCGCCTCTTTTTACTCCCCTACTAGCATTCCATCTGTCATGATCACTCTTTGATCCACCTGAATGGTTGGTGCCCTCACTACGCCGTCCAAATGTATCTTGCTCTTTATCTTCCCTCCCAAGTCGATGTTCGTTCCGATAGCAAGATGTACCGTTCCCAAAACCTTCTCATCTTCCAAGGTGTTTCCAGTCACAGTCGCTCTTGCGTTCGATCCAATGCCGAGCTCTCCCAGATAGAACGCATACGGGTCGTGAAGCTCAGTCAAGTACCTCAACAGTTGCTCCGCCTCGGCTCCGCCCTCGATTCGTTCCGCTCTTCCCTTGTGAAATGCGAACCTTATCGGCTCTCTGAGTAGACCTATACTCGCCATCGATGCATCGACGATCAATGTCCCTTCCCCCGATTCTTCCACCGGCGCGACCGAGGACTCGCCGGCTGGAAGATTCCCGATGACGCCGGGCTCGTGATACTGACCTGACTCTGCATCGAAGACCCGCCCCTCTACACTGAATTCGAGATCGGTTCCCCTTTTGGTGGTGATCCTCACCTTCCTAGAACCGTTACACAGTTTCATGATTTTTTCAGATACCCGCTTCACTTCAGCAGAATCCGCTAACATCGCACCTGAAACCATCATCCTTTCGGTTATAGATGGCATGCTAGCGATTCTTGCTCCCTTCTTCAAGGCCGCGACTGTCGCCTCGGTGTGCGTGAGCGACTTCGATGTCGCCATCACGATGACCTGACTGGCGAGCATGGCTTGAGCAATGGGTGGAGGTGGCTCATCACCGCCAAGGTCACGCGTGGACATGATCGCCAAGACTGGGTCCGCGCCAACGGCTCTGCAGGCATAAGCAAGCGTTTGACCTATCTCTATGGTATCGATGTCGGTGACGACTAGGGCGTTTTCATTTGCCTTTAGCGCCATGCACGATTGGACTATGTTCATCGAACTTGCTATGAGTGACCAAGTTTTCATCCGTTATCAGCCACGGCGCTACAGCCACAGGATAATTTTAGTTTAATGTTGAACGAAGGCATGTTATGGGAAATACTCAATTTTCATATTCTTGTATGCACCGTCTATGTCACTGATATCCTTCTCGGTTAGGCGAAAGTTGATAGCGCCAACGTTCTCTTCGGCTTGGTTAACATCTCTTGCGCTAGGAATCGGAACGATGTCATTCGTACGCAGTAGCCAATTCAGCGCTACTTGTGAGATGCTTCTATTGTGCCGCTCCGCAACCTGCTTGAGAACATGGAGTATTCTTCGAATCTCTTTCAAGTTGTGGGTCTGGAACAGTGGCTCTTTCTTTCTCATCTGATCAACCGGTCCGCTACTTACCCGAAGATATTTTCCCGTCAGCAAGCCTTGGGCGAGAGGGCTCCATGCAACGATTGATACCTTATTCCTTAGACAGTAGGGGACAACCTCCTGTTCCACATCTCTCTGAAGAAGATTGTACCGTACTTGGTTTGAGGCAATATCTGCCCTTGACAGACATGATGCCGCCTCCTCTAGGTCCCGAACCGCAAAATTGCAAACACCTATTGCCCTGATTTTCCCGCTGTCGTACAGTTTTTCCATGGCCTTGAATGTCTCTTTCAAAGGAATTTGCTCGAAGGGGTCAGGATAATGAATCGGATACAAATCAATCTCTTTGACTCCCAATCTGCTCAAACTCGCTTCGCATGACTTTTGGAGCTCATGAAACCTCAAGCGGTACCCGCTTACCTTTGTGGCGATGTGCAACTTTTCACGGCCCACCTCCCTGATCGCTCTGCCCAGAACAAACTCATCGGCACCGTTTGAATAGCTTTCAGCCGTATCGAAGAAGTTCACACCGCGATTTACCAAGCGCCTGATGACGGATATCCTCTGCTCGATTCCGACGTTGCTGAGCCACTCCTGCCAAATGCCCGCGCCGATTCGCGAAACCTTCGGCCCGTCCTTACCCAGAGTGACGTATTCCAATGGCGGAGGTTCTCGACCTTTCGTTTGCTGCGAGAAATCGCTCACTGTTTTTCGATCAAAGACAGAGAAGTATTTGCCGCTTCCCTCAAAGTAGCAACCTGCCTTCGTTCACTATCAGCTCGTCATCGCAATAGAAGCTCGAATCAAATAATGTGAAGTGAGTGTGGCTGTTTGCCTTTCTGGTCCCCGGCCCGAGTCCTGAATACCGAGTTTCGGCACCGCCTAGTCCGTGACCGTAGTTCATCCCGAGAGAGAATAGGATGCTCCCCCTGTAATTGTGGTGAAACGCATCTATCTCTTCGCCGGTTCCGTGCCCGAGCGTGGCCCTTTCGTGCAACCCAAATCCAGTGTGCGATGTCCCATACGATTCCTTGTCCTCGAATGAAGAAAGCAGTCTCCGGAAAAGTTTGGCCGACAGGCCTCCTTCAATGCTTGTTACATACCCACCATTGAACTTGAGCGTAATCGGATCGAGGATTATGGGGTATGGGTGGAGGTCAGGAATTATGTCACCGGGCTGTATGACGACCTTTCCCTCGGCAGAAAACTCCTCGGGGGCGGTTCCGACGCATGCGTACCCGAAATTGTCCCACCTGCCGGGCGAATCAGCAATCCCATACTGCGCGTGGCCCGGTCGCCCAGACTTCTTAGCAACGAGGTCTGTGCCGGCAGGATTCGTGACGCTGATTTCTTTGGCACGTTCTACTATCTTGGCGCCTTTGAGAGAAAGTTCTGCGCGTTCGCGCCGCGGAAAGTAGATCCTCTGCAGGGGAACTGGCATCATCAGATCCAGCCATCGTGTCCTGCTGCCGGGCCGATTGATAAACTCGTAGTCGGTCCTGAACGGATGGTCACCCGTCTTCTCAATGTAGTCGGATGACGGCCGCGGGAGCCTGTCATGGTTGGGATATTGTGTTATGGTTATCAACAAGTCCGCAGATGCGTAAAGATCCCAATGCCATTTGGTTAATCCCCCAACGAATTCTCTTTCTGAAATCTTGGGGATTATGGCAAGATGCCCGCCGGTAGCTCCTATTTCAGAGGCAGCCGAGAGGAACCCTGAGACCAACTCCAATTCGTATTCGTGTGCCGTGGCAACCAGCAAGGTCTCTCCCGATTTAAGCAAGTTCTGTTCGAGAATGTCCTTACAATGCTTTTCCAGAACTCTGCCAGCGAGATTGCCCTCAATCAAGGCGCATGGGCACCATTTCAGATATCGCATCGCCTAGCTGACCTGGAATATAATTGAATTGTTTCCATTGCCTTAACGATTGAATAATTTTAGGACGCTGTAGGTCGAAGGTCCTTGCCTCAATTATCCTGACAGAACGTTTTTATTCGTACACCATTCGCCAACGTGTTTCGAAGATCAAGATAAATTGAGTTTTAAACATGCAATTGCTAGGGCAACCACAATTTTAGTTGTCGTAGTTATCATAATAATATTGACCGCCGGAGGATTCTTCGCGCTCTCTTTGAGAAACGGTTCGAATACGTCAAATTCCACGTCGGCTGGTTCGTCTTCTTCACTTTCTTCTTTGTCCTCGACCTCTTCTACTGCGTCTCTAACGGCTTCATCGTCTTTATCTTCTGTAAGTACCAATTCTAACAGCAGTTCGTCTACGGCATCGTCCTCATCCTCGTCGGGTACCTCCCCAACTACGTTTACTTGGGAAACAATCTATGGACCCGACTCAATGGATCCGCAGGTCGCGTTGAACTCGTATTCCTCAGCCGTGCTGCAAAACTTGTACGAAACTCTTCTATGGTACAACGGTTCAAGTTCTAGCTCGGTGATTCCATGGCTCGCGCAGAATTACACCGTCTCAGCTGACCTAAGAACCTACAACTTTACGCTTCGAAGTGGCATACACTTTGCGGACGGGGAGCCGTTCAATTCTACCGCTGTGTACTTCTCACTGAACCGACTCTTGATATTGGACGGAAGTACACCGACGGGTCACGGACTAGCTGGTTCGTTCATTCTTCAACAATTCTTAAACCACAACTTGAGCACCGTCGAATGTGGTTGTTCGATTAAATACAACTCGCAATACGTTCAGAACGTTCTGGCTCAACATTTCGTTCAGATCACCGGGCCGATGACTTTTACGTTGCACGTCTCGCTTCCAAGTACCGAAGTTCCATATGCGCTCGCTGTAACTGGAGCGAGCATCCTCGCCCCCAAATATGTAATGCAGCGTGATATCGCGATGTGGAATGGTTCAAACACCGGCTATTCTCTGCCCTTCCCAATTCCAAGCGGAAACTTCTCAAACCAAATCCAGCAATACTTCATGGACGAGGTATCCACGTGTAATACCGGTGCGACACCAACTGGGTGCGGAGGGACATATTTGAACACGTCTCCCTCAGGATCACTGGCCGGCACAGGTCCCTATACTCTGCAGAGTTACAGCACTTCAACGCAAGATATTGTGTTGAATTCAACGCATAACTACTGGGGCGGTCCATATTCCGCACCGATTGTTCCGCACTTTCTCAAGATCAACATTAACTACGTGCCCCAAATTACAACTCGGGAAATCGATCTGCAGAACGGAGCTAAGGCGGGGTCCGCGATGTCTGTAGATATACCGCCGGATCGATTGTATGATGTTGCAGATAGAAATTCCTGGTTAAACAATAATCAGCTTGTCGCCACATATCCCAACGTCAATTTGCTTGGTCCCTACACCGGAATAGATATCTGGCTGGCTCCATTCCCAGTCAACATTACCAATCCACAGACTGGTCACTTCTACAGCTTCCAACCCTTCGCAGACAAGCGCTTTAGGCTCGCATTTGCGGATGCTGTAAACATGACAGAAATCAACACTGATTTTCTGAACAGGCTGGGTACCGTGCCAACGCAAGCATTTGCTCCGAGTCTGCCACCTGCCGGCATTTTCAACTCGTCCATCAGAGTCAACTACGGCTACGATCCGGTCCAAACTCAAAACCTCTTGTTAGATGCGATGTTGCATCCGCTGACCAGTTTCACGTTCTACAACGGCACCGCGGCACCCTCCGGCGTTTTCAATAACACGTTTGGATGTTCCACGCTCAATTCACAGAACCAATGCTCCAATCCTGTTCCTCAAACAATCAGCCTCGACTATATCGCTGGCCGTACCGTTGACGAAGCGATAATGAACCAAATTGCGACTGTAGTCAACAATATCAGCACGACTTACAATATGGGATTGACAGTGTCAGTAGTTCCGTACCCTATATCCGAATACAATACGCTCTATGGAGAATCCGCTCTCTCGATGTACATTTGGTCCAACGTTCCTCCTTATCCTTCAATCCTTTACGAACTTGAGACATCCTTCGTTGCGGGCTTCGGTTATCCCCTCGAGACGCACTGGAACCTGACTGTGATGAATCCACTCTTCCATCAAGCCCTGACAGCCGAGGCGACAGGTAACATCTCCGGGTTGGCGAGAGTGAGTAGTCAGATGAACGAGCTAGGCAACCAAGCGATAATGTATCTGTGGACATACTACCCGCAGGTTTTCGCTGTCCTCACCTCAAATGTACACGGATACTACTACAACCCAGTAGAAACCGCCTACGTGCAGGGATTCTACTTCGCGACAATGTATTAGGCAATCCCAAACCGGATCTGCGCCGATGCGAATAGCGGTGAGCAATCCACAACATGAAAAGTGAAGAAATGCCTGACAACGACTTTAAATCAAGAACCGCGGTCTCGCAAGAAGAAAGCTAGTAACGATCAAGGAGAGAGGATTGATTGAATGTCTTTTGCATATGAAACACAGATGACCGCCTACAAGCTTCTAACAAAAATAATGAACGTGAAGGAAGACGAGACCGTAGTCATCTATAGTGATACGGCAAGTGACATGGAAGTCGTAAAGGCGACTGCCGGAGCTGCCGCCGCGCTGGGTGCAATCCCAATCGTCCTTACAACTGTGACGCAACCCAAAGTCTACGGCGATTATTCGAAACCAATCCGAGAGGCAATCAAAAACGCTGATGTCGTGGTGGAGTTTGGCGGCAAGAGTGACATCCTCTATACCTCGACGTACTATGAAATGAGGAACGCCGGTCGCGCGAGATATACGTGCCTGTCGGCGCTGACGACGGAGACGTTCTTGCAGGTTCTAGGACGCATCGACATCGACAAGACCCTCCAGCTTGGAGATAAACTGGTCGAGCTGACCAACAGGGCAAGAAAGATACGGATTCGGTCTGCCGGTGGTACGGATTTGGTTGCAGAGATGGGCGATAGGAAGGCGCACCAGGACGGAGGAATCGCTAGGAAACCAGGCGATGTTGTGATGCTGCCCGGGCAAGTCGGTTGGTGTCCGATGGAGGAGACGGTCAACGGCACAATTGCGATTGATGGTGAAATAGACAGGCCGCGGACCGTCATGCCATCCGTCCCAATTGAGTTGACGATGAAAGAAGGGATGATAACCGATGTAAAGGGAGGCTCGGAGGCTGAGGCCTACAAGAGGTGGCTAGAGAGCTTCAATCATCCCAACATGTACCAGATAGCTCATTACACCTACGGATTCAATCCAGGGATAATCGACTTTTTGGGAAACCTGACCGTGGATGAAAGGCAGTTTGGTTGCTTCCTTTTCGGATTCGGCCACCAAGGCGATATCACGGGGGGAAAGGGCAGACCCGCTCCGAGCCATTGTGATGCCGTAGTCAGAAACCCCTCCGTGTGGCTCGACGATCTACAGATAGAGAAGGATGGAAAGTGGATACATCCGGATCTGGTCCGAGTGACTCAGGAAATGAAGGTCCCGGGGTACTAGTAGAAAAAATCGTTGGGGCGTGCGCTAGACTAATGCAAGAAGGCGACCTTTGATGCACTATGACGAGATAATAACTGAAGGACTCAACAGTCTGAGAAAGGCAAACGTGCCTGAGAGATGGCTCGACATAGGAGCGGAAACTCAGCATGGAAATAAACTGAACAGAGAGTATATCGAATCAATCACGTTCGAGATGCGGCTTCTGGGAAGTACATTCGCTGACACCACTTCATCGATTTTCGGTGTCCGACTCCCCGCCCCAATAATGCCCGCCACCTTCATGCACGGCAGGGTCTGGGACAAGATGGTACAATCCGGAATATGGAACGAGAGGTCGAGCTTCAGTTTTACGGGCGACTACCTAGAAGATATCGCAGCCGGGGTAGCGGATGCGCAAAGTATCGCTTGGATAGGCGCGGATAACGAGTCGGAAAGCGTTGCGCGTATGATCGAAAGCGGCGTGAAGGTGGTGCTCATTGTCAAGCCGCTTAAGAACAAGGAAAAGGTCAAGAGTCTGATGAAATGGGGAGAGAAGCTTGGATGCGTCGCAGTCGGAATCGATGTTGATTCCATGTTCTACGAAAAAGCTTTTGACGAGTCCGAAGTACCCAGCTATCATGGACCACAAAGCATCGATGACCTGAAGTCCTACAAGCGCTCGCTGAGCGTTCCTTTCATAATCAAGGGAATCCTCAGCGCTCACGACGCGAAGATCGCAAAGGATCAAGTCGAGGCTGATTCAATCGTGGTTTCATCCCACGGTGGCGAGTCGATTGACTACGCCGTCCCGATTCTGAAAGTCCTACCAGAAATAAGGGAGGCAGCAGGGAAGGATATGACTATGATTGTGGATAGCGGCTTCAGGAGGGGAACGGATGCATTGAAGGCGCTCGCGCTAGGGGCAAACGGCGTAAGCTATGGTAGCCTACTCGTGTTGGCTTTCGCGGCGTACGGCAGATTGGGCATAGCGACGATGCTCAAGATTTTGTACGCCGAATTGAAGAGAGTGATGAGCCACACGGGTTGCGAGGACATCGCGAGCATAGATCCCGGAATTCTCCGCTTCAAGTATGGCCGGTAGAAGAATACTCTCAATTTTGTTTGCGTGGCTATCTCTTTACTTCATGTACCGCACCCAGTTTCTGATTGAAATCATGGACTGCATAGACTGAATCAAAGTCGCAGAGGGACCAGTGCTCGTGAATTATGAGCCAATCGTCATGGATTCCCTTGGTGAGCACAAAGGTCACCCGCGATCTAAACACAGACCACTCCCCAGAATATCGCATCCTATAAGTCACGAAGAACGTTGCATAAGCAAACTTTCCAAAAGCTGAGATCCTGAGACCATCACAATCGAGACGGAGATCTTTCATCTGCCTCAAAGTATTCCAATTATGTTCGAACGCTTTGTCGTAATTGAGAAGAGCGGACATTGGTGGGAATTCATCGAACAATGAGAAGAGTTTCTTGAAGCGATGGGAATTCAGGCAACTCAAATCCTTCCTGCTCAGCCCCTCGACTATTTCCTTTATCATCGAGGCGATTCTCTTTTGGTCGGTCAAGCAAGAAGTCGACTGGGGGTTTTCATCATTTGCGAGGAATGGTTCTTCCGATGAGAGGCGCGGCCTGCCCGCAAGTTTGTCCAGTTCTTTCGGGCCCAAGCTCTCAGATATTGTGAGCCGCGCTAGTTGTAGCCGCTTCTTCGGGTCATCCAGCCGGGCGAGGATCCGCGCCTGCCTTTCCGTCAACTTTTGCAACATCTGCGCACCCTCAGCGGGGTTGTCCAGACCATCGAAGAGATGGGTCATCGATATGTGATCGCTGACGTATGCTTTCGAGCGACCTATCATGCTTGCAATAGCTTCAACGGTTTGACTAAATTCCTCCCGCAGCTTTCGTAAGTATGTGCCGATTTCATAATCCGAATAAGCCTCGCGCTCTAGATTCTCAGTTAGGGCGAAGAGGACCATCTGTTCATTAGAGATTTGAGCTACTTCAGCGGGGATGCACTTCCAACCGAGAGATCTAGCTGCGGCGAACCTCCTGTGCCCAAAGACTATCTCGTAGCTATCGATTGTCTTCGGCGATTCCCTGACCGTGATCGGGGAGAGCAACCCGTATTTTTCGATCGAGGCTCTGAGCTGGTCTAGTTTAGGGGCCTCGGTCCGCAAACAGAATGGATTCGGTCTGATCTTCGATACTTCAACTTCCTTCGCAACAGCGCCTGCCTTGGGTCCTACCATCAAATGGTGTGCGGCATACGAACTAGCCTAAATACTCTCGCGAAATTTCTACTACAATCGAGCTCAAGGTTATTGTTTTGAGGGAACCGAAAACGCAAATCGGGAATGAAAGTACCGCCTTTTCGTAGAAAAGACAATGACCGAGTGGAATTTTACTTCTGAGAGTTGAGTTTAGTGCTCTCTCAAGAGTGTACCGAATTTTGGCAGCGGGTCGTTTACCCCCGACACACGCAGCATGTGCCAGAGCGTGACCGCGTTGCTGCTTACCACCGGCCGCCCAAGTTTCCTCTCGATTGATTCCATTATCGGAGCAGTGTGAAGACCTGTACAACTGAAGACGAGAGTGTCGGCTGAGGTATCGAACTTTTTCAGGGCAAAGTTGTGGATTGTCTCGGGGGTTAGGTTGCATATGTCGTCCGAAGTGACGAGTTGCATGCCGTTCAACGACACAACTTCGAACCCCTTCCCCTCGAGAAAAGCGCGCTCCCTCAGGTTCAGCTCCTCTACGTACGGCGTGACAACGGAGACGCGC
>Ga0070737_10004620_pt1 | contig 13673 bp, 13 predicted proteins | sample Coa_R1_10_FD_66438 | JGI IMG/M metagenome (GOLD analysis project Ga0070737, IMG submission 66438) | Surface soil microbial communities from Centralia Pennsylvania, which are recovering from an underground coalmine fire - Coalmine... | ecosystem: Environmental > Terrestrial > Soil > Unclassified... | reverse complement strand
TTTCCTTTCCGAAGGCGCTGATAGACTAGGATCAAAAATTGGAAGAAGATTTATGGGAAGGACTGTTTTAGGGATCGCTACGACAATGCCGGAAATAGCGATCGTTTTTGCAGCATCTGCTAAAGGATTTCTCGATGTAGGCATTGGAGCAACTTTTGGAAGTAACGTATTAATGATAACATTAGGTTTAGCTCTGATGGTGTTGGTCGCTACAACAAGGTTGAGTTTAAATCCCTCAAAAGTCCTCAACGTAGGAAGTTTTAAGTTAGATTTCTATTACTTGCTTCTAACAGCAGTTATAGCAGTCATAACTTTCATGAATGGTTATGATATATTCGATGCAATTATATTTGCAGCATTGTATTTCGCTTACGTTTATCAAAGCTACAAAGAATCTATATACGAAAGAGAAAATGAAGAAATTGATGAAAATTTAAGTCTGAAAAAAGTGGTTCTATATTCTGTCTACATCATTGCTGGCGCTATAGGAATTTTCTTTTCAGCCGGACCTTTCACTGAAGATCTTGAAACTTTTTCTCAAGAAATCGGTGTGCCTGCAGTCATATTATCTCTAATTATCGCTCCCATAGGAGGAGAAATGCCAGAAAAAATCTCCATGTTCATGCTTGCAAGAAAAGGAGGAAAATCCGTAGAAATCTCTATTGGAAACGTTTTCGGTTCTAAAATACTTAATAACACTTTATTAGTAACTTTCTTCATCGCAGGCGCTTTAGTTTACGGACATCCTGTCATACCATCGCATCCGCTCTCCTTTACCCTAATTGCCTTAACAGGTATAATCACAGCTCTCGCAATGTTAACTTTCGTAGATAAAAAGCTCGATGCAAAGGACGGATTCCTGCTATTATTTATGTATATTGCAGCCATCCTTGTTCAATATATGTTTGTCGAGTTTAGGTTTTTATCTTGACTACTGACCTGCTATGCTTACATTTTCAACGAGGATGAAGGGGAGTTTATAATTGAAAATCCAACGGTAGTCTGAAGATAATTCTTTAATATTGCTCAATAGAGTTCTTAAAGATACCCCTATTCCTGCTTGCAATAACGAATGTTTAATTTTACCGTCTTCAACATAGAACCCTTCATTAATCATTCCTGAAAATTCTCCTGTAATGACGTTCGGAGTATCATATGTTGATCTCAGATAAATACCAGTCTTGATTTGCGAGATGATATCTTCTGATTTCCTATTTCCAAGTTCGAATATTAGATTTCTAGAGCTTATTGTAGGCAAACTCCTAAAACTATTCCTAACCGCATTACCGGTGCTTTCCTTTCCTTCCTTAGCCGCTGTATAACTATCATACATAAATCCTTTCAAAATACCTTTTTCGATCAATACATTGCGTTGTGAAGGGCTGCCTTCGCCATCGAAACTTGAGCTACCTAGGCCTCCGCTAAAAGTACCGTCATCAATTACTGTAATATTATCATTGGCTATTTTCTGGTTCAAAGATTCACTTAAAAAACTTCTTTTCCTCTGAACAAGATCAGCATTTAATGCAGAGTTCAAAGTTATACAAATTAAATAAAGTGAAGCAACCGGGTCTATAATCACAGGATAAGATCCAGAAGGGACCCTTTTCTTATCAAGCCCTTTTAAAGTTAAATTGTGTGCGTTATCCATTGCTTCCTTGATGTTAAGTTCTTTGAATACTCTTGATGATGTAAAATCAGAACTACCACTGTATTTATCACCTTCAGCTGCAGCCATTTCAACTGAAAAGCTAGCAAACGTTGAAATCTCATCTCCTTCAACACCTAAACTATTGGCTATAGATTCCTCATATACAGCGATCTCTAAATCAGCATTAATAGATTTAATTCTTGAATCAAAATCTCTCATCAATGCATCTTTTATGATGTTTGAAACAGATTCTTCGTTCAAATTTTCAAAAGATTTATCATAAATTCCTTCAACTTTTCTATATGGTTTCTTAGAAGGAAAAGATATGAAGTTAGGATCTGGAATGGCAGCTTTTGCAAGTTTTATTGCTCTTTCAACGGCATCTTCAATGTTATTTAGATTAGTCGTATAATAAAAGCCCAACGATTTATTTAACACAACTCTTATGGCAATCCCACTATCATTTCTTTTCTCGAACCTCTTCAATTCCTTCTTTCTTATAGCTGCCCTAGTGGAGTCTTCTGAATAAAAGAAGCACTCAGCTTGCATTGCTCCAAATTTCTCTGCAAGCCTTACTGCTTTTAGACAAATATCAAGACTCATTCTACTCCACCAACTACAATACCTTTAACTCTGAGATGCGGCCCGCCATCGCCTACTCTTACCCATTGACCATCTTTACCGCAATTCCCTATACTCTTTATCTCTAAATCCTTACCTACTAGATCAATGTTTTTCAAAGTTTCCAAAATCACGCCACTAAGGGAAAGATCCCTTAAAGGTACAGTTACTTCTCCTTTTTCTATCAAATAACCGCTTTCACACTTGAACGTGAACTGACCATTATTAGGCAAAACATAACCATATTCAAAACCTTTAGCATATATGCCCAGTTCTATATCTTCTATAAGCTCATCGAAGCTAGCATCACCTTTCTCGAAATATATATTGCTCATTCTAACCAAAGGAGGATTTAAATAAGAATCCGCTCTTGCTGCGCCGTTATTAGAAAAACCTAGAATAGAACTTGTTTCAATGTTGTGCAAGTATTCATTCAATACCCCATTCTTAATTATATATCTAGGTTTAGCAGCCACACCTTCATCATCATAGACATATGAGCCATAACAGCGTTCCAATAGCGGGTTATCAACTATTGAAACAACATCATTGGCAATCTTCTCACCCAATCTTCCCTCGAGAACTGAGTTTTTCTCTACTACTCCATCTGCTTCGGATGGATGACCTATTCCTTCATGTGCAAAAACTCCTACAAGAATAGGATCCATGATACATGTATATGTCCCAGCTTTAACACTCTTTGCACTTAATTGCTCAATAGCCTTCCTTGCACTTTTAATTCCAAGTTCTGAAACACCGAAATCTTCCAATATCTCAAAGCCCCCTGTACCCCCTATTGCACTATAACCTCTTCCACGTTTCCCACTCTCAAAAGATATAGCTAAGGCATTAGCGCTTATGTATATTTCCTCTTTCTCTACAAAAGTTCCAATTGAGTTATAGATCTCGACAATATCTCTATTTTCGTTATAACGCACAGTTTCGCTCTTTATCTTTGAATCATAATTCCTAATGGATTGATCTAGACTTTTCACCAAATTGAGCTTCTCCTCTATAGATACCTCCTCAAAATCTTTTCTTATGTATGTTTTTACCTTAGCCTTGTACGCTTTCAAATCTTTAAGATTATATGATTCTTTTATAAGATGAGAGCTTGACTTGGCTATTTTAAAGGCTCTATTCATTGCTTCTTTCAATTGTTCATAACTGCCCACAGATGTAGAGGCAAAACCCCATGCTCCTTTTATATAAACTCTTACCGAATACCCTTCATCTTCGTTAGAAGCAAAATATCGAAGATTTCCATCTACAAAGGTTATCGATGTATCCCTAGATTTTACATGCCTTATTTCAGCGAAATCAGCGCCTAGTTTTAGACCAAAATCAAGCACGCTATCAATATCCATAGGAAATTATTGAGTAAGTGCTTTTATATTAAGCGAAAACTCTAGCGTTGCTGAGATTAGTTTCTGTATATCTGAATCGCTGTGTGCATAAGATATTGCGCCTAAATGAGTTGGAAGAAAGAATATATTATGATAGGTCATGAGATAAAGATAATAGAAATGTTGAGTTTTCTTATCGCAGAGCCTTTCATCTTCAACACTTTTAATAACATCAACCTCGCTCGTGAGAAAATGCGTAAGCAATATTGAACCTATTCCAGTAGTTTGGGTATCAATTCCAGCTTCGGCGAAAACTTTGTCAATGCCTTTTCTCGCAATTTCTCCCAAACTATTTATCTTAGAGTAAATCGACTCAGCATTCTCAATGAGGTACTTAACAGTTAAGTATCCAGCTTTCATCGAAATGGGATTTGCAGAAAATGTTCCACCACCTATTCTAGTTGAATCCTTTCTTTGAGGGTTTGCCATTTCCATTATTTCAGATTTCCCTGCAACAGCTCCTACGGGAAATCCTCCGCCAATTATTTTGCCCATAGTAAGGAGATCGGCTTCTATACCGTAATATTGCTGAGCCCCTCCAAGCCCGAGTCTAAAGCCTGTGATGACTTCATCAAATACAAGCAAAGATCCATTCTTTTCCGTGTCTTCTCTTATGATTCTAAGGAATTCTTTATCTGCAGGCAATCCGCCGCCTGCCCCCATGACAGGCTCTATGATCACACAGGCTAGATCATTTTTTATTCCTTTGAATGTCTGCTCAAAAGAGCTTATGTCGTTAAATTTGAAGGTAGAAATATACTTTGTTTCCTCTTCAAGAATGCCGCTTGTTTCTTTATTCCAAACATTTTTGATGAGATTTGAATTATATCCATGCCAGCCTCCAGAAACTTTCATAATATATCTCCTCTTCGTATATGCCCTTGCAAGCCTTGTAGCATACATAGTAGCTTCTGAACCTGAATTACAGAATCTGATTTTCTCAGCATTTGGAACAACCTTTTTTATTAATTCAGCAAGCTCCAAGGCATAGGGATTTGGTGCGCCTAGAATGGTACCATGTTTGACTTGTTCACTTATCTCATTCATAATGAAATCCGGAGAATGACCTAAAATAAGGCTAGCATGACCTTGCCAGTAATCAGTATACTCATTTTCATCAACATCCCATACTTTGTTGGCCTTCCCTCGTTTGAGAAACAATGGATATGGCTCATAAAATCTGATATCATGGTTTACGCCATTGACGAAAATATTCTTAGCTCTTTCAAACATCTCCTTAGAAGTAGGTGTTTTCCTCTTGTAATCTTCAAAAAGCTTCATCCTTAATCTTATAAACATAAAACTTAAAAAGTTAGTATGGAAGAAGGACAAAAAGAATTAAATAGAAGCTTAGTAATCTCTTTCATACTCAATTCCTTCTTTTGTGTAGCAATGCTTTTTTATGGAGCTTCATCAATCATAGGGGGCGATCTTAGCCCATTAGGAATAGGTGCACTGGTACTAGGAGCTTTCTTGGGTATAATGCTTAGAAACGTTTATAGAAATATAACTGAGAATGCAAAAGAAAAGATACAAGCAAATCTGAACCTAATGGGAACAGTCAATACCATCGTTTCTATAATCTTATTCGCGCTTGTCTTAGCAAGCATAATATTACAATATTATCTTCAACCTGACGTTGGCTTAGACCTTATTGTTCTTTATGCATTATATTATAGCGCACTTCTTTTAGGTCTAGGTTTATTCGCGGGCTTATATACATTGAGAAGTTCTAGAGCCATTCTATAAACTTATAAATAGGCCTAAAGTAAAGATTGAATCGGTGATACAAAGGGTCATTTACATACTATCTGCTGTAATCTTCTTGCTTATGATAGGAAGTTCGATGACAACCCCCATAATGCCTATTTTCCTTTCATACCTTGGAGCAGGAGAAATTCTTATAGGATTCGTGATTTCACTTTACGGTTTAGTAAGGGCACCTCTTAATATACCCCTTAGCTTTATGCTTGCAAAGAAAAACCCATTCAAATCGGCTTTTTCAGGTCTAGTTTTAGTTGTATTAGCTGCGCTAATCATGGGAACATCCTTAAGCCCAATACAGGTTGCAATTGGAAAGGTAATTGAGGGTCTAGGTATAATTCTATACGTCATATCAGCGCTAAGATTACTGGCAGAATATTCACCGATAGAAGAAAGAGGTGGTACAATGGGGATATATACCGCATCTCTTTTGCTTGGCTCTGCAGCAGGCCCGCTAATTGGAGGTTTCATCGCAGAGCATTTCGGTGAAAGGAATGTATTTTTTACGTATGCATGTATGGCTGGATTGACTTCTTCAATTCTCTATTTTACAGGGAAAACTGTAAAATATTCAAACTCTTATCCTCAGTACTCAACACGCAATATCCGCGAGAGTCTAAAGAATAAGGATATCTTACTAGCAAGTTATGTTATCTCTAGCTTTTTCATAGTTAGAATTGCGTTAATGAACGTCATTATGCCTCTGATTCTTTACAATAACTACGGATTAAAGGAATCTATAATAGGAACAATAATATCTTCATTCTGGTTCATAACAACAATACCCAACATTATTGGTGGAAAGCTAGGCGATAGAATTGGAAGAAAATTCACTTTATCCCTATGTTTGAGCGGATCTTCGGCAGCGCTTTTTGCAATGTACTTCACGAGAGATTTAATACAGCTTATCGTAGTTCTAATGTGTTTAGCAGTTTCTACAGGCATCTCTGGACCAATGAGTGCAATAATCATAGATCTATCCAAGAGAGAAGAACTCCCAATTTCATTAGGAGTTTACAGAACATTTGTAGATTTTAGTTTCTTTGCTGGTCCTTCGTTAGGTGGTTATCTACTCGATCTTCTCGGAGCAAATAATATAATATATTTCATTCTCTCAGGTTACTTGATTTGTTCACTGGTGCTATTACACTTCGTAAATGAAAAGAAGAATTACTAATGTGCCTCTTTCATATGCCTTCTATAATTCTTTCTACCTTGAATCCTTGCACCGCACTTCCTACATATGAAGGTTCTTGGACCCTTACTACTAATCATTATATGAACAGGAGGAGGGGTCCTACAGGCTGCTACATGTATTTGGTAATAACTTGCTTTCAGCCTTCTTCTACAGCTTGGGCAAACTCGTCTCATCTTGAAATCTTAATTCTAGACACTTAAAAATCTTCTCTTAAAAATTATTACGCAAAGATAACAAATCTTATCTTGTGAAATTCGGCGTCTCGATTCTTCATACTGGTCAATGGGCCTCCAAAGAAGCTATAGAAAAGACAGCTGAGCAAGCTGAAAGATTGGAGTTCAATTCCATATGGGTCTCAGACCACATAATTACACCGACAAGCTATGGGAAAAGTTATGGTTATATCTACGAATCAATTGTAACACTCTCATACTTGGCATCTCTTACAGAAAATGTCATACTAGGAAGTTCAGTCATAGTACTTCCTATAAGAGACCCTGTTATTTTAGCAAAACAGCTTGCAAGCTTAGATTTACTGAGCCAAGGTAGGTTGATTGTGGGTTTTGGCTCAGGATGGTTGAAAGAAGAATTCGAATTTTTAGGTAAAGAGTTCATTAATAGAGGAAAAATCATGGACGAATGGATAATGACAATAAAGAGATTATGGAGCAGCGAAAGAATAGTTTGGGAAGGAAAAGAAATGATGTTTGAACCAAAGCCTTTACAAAAAGGAGGCCCAAAAATAATAATAGGAGGAAATTCTAAAAAGGCGATAATAAGAGCATGTAAGTTAGGAGATGGTTGGAATCCAGTAGGTATTTCTCCCAAGATCTTATCAAAAAAGATTGCTTTTATGAGGAAGATGAGCAATAATTACAGGAAGTTAATTTTCCTGAGAATAGGATGCCTACCGGATATAGAGAATGCATACAAAACAAAGAAGAGCGACTATAATTATTACCTTAGCGGATCACTCAGAGCCATTGCTGAAGACCTTGAAAAATATAATGAGCTAGGAGTAGACCATCTAATTGCATACTTCGGAGCTGTTAATTTGGAAAATTACTTAGAGCGTATGAGAAAATTTAAGGATATCATGAGATCATTCCAAAACTAAATACTTCCAACACCACTAATTCCTCCTTGCTTTGCAACTATTATGATATTGCTATCTTTGAAATATTGAATCATTGGATCAGGCGTTATGAAGATGTATTGAATATCAGGATTATCCTTCGGCAAACTGGATAGCAGGATTGATACGCGCTCCTTGTTTATAGGGTCCATATGCACATCAAATTCATCCACGGCTCTAATGGATGATTTCATGTATTGTTGACATGCAAGTAAAAATGCGATGATCGTTGCGGTTCTTTCTCCGCCACTTTGTGAGAAAGAATTGAGAAGTACAGGCGAAGTACCTCTAAATCCCACACTTATTTCTAATGATGCTTTTTCAATGTCGTCAGCATTTTTAAGGGCCACAAAACCTATACCGTCAATTTTTGAAATGACTGATCGAAAAATTTCATCAACTTTAGTTACAGCATCAACTATAATGTTAGTCCATAACTGCATCCTCTGTTTCAGTTCTTCTTTAGTTTTTTCTTTATTCTCCTCTATTTCTTTTATCTTAGCCTTTAATTCTTCATATTGCTTTAGATAATTGTTATAATTAATGGGAATCTCTTCATTGATCTCGCCAAGGCTTTTCAGCTCCGCTTGTAAGTCCCTCAGTTCAGATTCGATTTCTTGAATTGTCCTTCTGACTTCCACTTTTTCGACCTTCTTCTTCTGTTCAAGCTTTTTAAAATCTTCTTCTGCTTCCTCTAACAAACTTAACTTATTTTTCAGTTCGGAATTCAGAATTTCTAGGATGTATGAATTGACAGCCAAACTCGCCTTGAAGTCAGAATATTCTTCAATCTTTTTAATGATTTCATTGAAAACAAAAGCTTTCTTAAGCTCATCCAGTATCATATCTTTCAATTCGTTAACCTTATTTTTCAAATATGATATCTCAGAATTAACTTTATTTCTCTTATCATAAATATAATTTATTTCTTCTCTTAACTTTTCAACTTTCTTTTTTAACTCATTATAATTAGCCCAAAACAATTCATTTTTTAATGAAGAAATTGTTTCGATTAATTTTATTTTTCTCTCATATTTCTGATATAAATTTTTCCAATATTTTAAGTTGATTTCAATATTCTTCAAAGATTGATAAACCCCTTGAGACCCCTTTTCAATGTCGCTAAGCTTGCCTATCGAGTTTAAAACATGCCTTCTATAATCTCCTATACCTACTGCCTCCTCAAAAAGCCTAAGCCTCTCTATAGGATCCTTGGTTATGAATTCTTCAATCATGTTCTGGTGCATTATTATGAGTTCGTTATCAGGATTGATACCCAATCTCTTAAGCATTCTTTGAAGCTGAAACTTCTCTATAACTTCTTGATTGAATTCGAACCAGTAATTTCCGTCCTTCCTAATTACCCTGGTAATCATCACTTGGTCTAAACTTGAGCTTGGAAAGGGTCTTTTGCCTTTGATAGGGCTATTATCCATAATTAAAGAAACACGAGCAGCTTCTTCTCCATAAGTAATCAAATCTGAAAGTTTTCTTGATCGTTCGGTATAACTCTGCCCCAGTGCTACTGAGATGCCTATTAAGATGCTAGACTTCCCGCTTCCATTGGGACCTGTTATTAAATTGACTCCTTTCTTCAAAGGTATTCTCGAATATTTATGAGAAAGAAAATTTTCTAATATGATTTCTTTTATATACGTGCTCAAACCTAGTAAAGATATTAGTTTATCCAAATAAAATTTACCGATGGTACTTTCAGCTAAAGTCTTTTTGGTTGAACAAGAAATGAGTTTGGAAGAGATAAGAAAGAAACTAAAAGATTATAGAACTGAAAGAATTGAGGAACATGAAGGCAAGCCAATAAAACTTGAAACGAAGATTGAGGATATTTTTTTAAAAGACGATGTCCTTTCTGGACTATACTCAAATGACTTTGTCATCTATGTGAATCAACATGGTCTCCTCAATCCTATTATAAAAACATATGATGCACAATTTAGATTCATAAAAGGTAGTAAGCTTTTTTTAGTCATATTTGAAAAGAAAAGACTCGCTAACTACATTGCCAATGAATTAAGTAAAATTCTTTTTATAAAGTCAGGCAAGATAACTGAAATTCGAATCGATCCACAAATAATGCAAAAACATCACGAGGAAAATAGAGAAAATACAAAGGTAATTTTTTTCGATGACATAAAAATTCCAAGTATAGAGAAGCTATCGCTATACGGTGAAAAACTTGCAGATACTGAACTTTATCATGAATACCTCAAGCAGGGCAAAATATGGTATCTTGTTTATGTATCCAAGATAACTGGTAAAACAGTAGGTCTTACTAGAAATGGAATTATCGTACATTTCGATAAAATCTCTTTAGAAGATTTCTTTGCTTTCATAAAAAATGAAATCCTAAAGCTAGTTTCATGAATTAAATATTGAACGAATCCTTTCATCTATTCGCTTGGATTTTATATATTCAGCAACCTTCATAGGAACAAGTTTTTCCCATTCTTGTCCTTTGGATATCGCTTCCCTTATTTTAGTAGCTTCGTATATTTCTCTATCAAAGAAAGGAATGTTCCTAATCTCATAACCTGCCTCTTTGAAAAGGAGCCTCGTAAGATTATCATTTGAAAAGACAACTTTAAAGTTTGGACAATATTGTTTGACGACCGAAACCCATTGACTATGAAGTCCAACATCAGGAACAGCGACAACTATTACTCGATCTAAAAGTCCATCCAATCTTAGTTGGCTCCAGATACATTCAATTCTTTCGCCTACAGTGAGAGGATTTTCCTTTGTATGGCTATATTGTGCTGAGCCTATAGCCAAAACTACCTGTTCAAACTGACTCAGTATCCATCTAAGCGCCTGATAGTGCCCATTATGGAAAGGTTGAAATCTTCCTATATATAGTGCCCTATCTGGATCCATTGATATATATAAAAAAGATAAATTAAAACTAATTAGGCTCTTTCAAGTAAAAGATTGCTTCCTTTAATCCTAGATCTATGAACCTCGTTATCACCTAGCAGCTCCTTGATCTCTTTATATCTATTTCTGAGCGTGGCTTCAGTTATGAAAGCTTTTGCAGCAATTTCCTTCTGAGTAATGGCGATCCTTAACTTTTTACAAGCATAATATACGGCTGCAGCAGCAATACTTACTGGATTCCTACCGGCCACCAATCCCTTTTCTTTAGCGTCTTCTACGATCTGTATTGCTCTTTCCTTAACTTTCTCACCTAACCCAAGGAGGTCTACGAGCCTTTCTACATATTTGTTAACTGAAGGCTTAGAAATTTTCCTAATCTTCTGAGTAATCGTCGAATAAATCAAGAGCGCTCTCTTCATCTCTTTTTTATTTAACCCCATGGCATAGCATATCTCCTTTAAAAGAATCGGATATCCTTGCTCTTTGCAGGCAAGATAAAGGATAGAAGCCGCAAACGCTTTTGGTGAAAATTTCCTACCCAATTTCTTTCCTATAATTTCTTGAGCCATTGTAAGAGCCTCGTTCAAAGTAGAATAGGGAAGCTGAAGCTTCTCTATTCCTTTAGTAAGTTCTTTGGCAAGAATGATGGCTTTCTCTTTGGTAGTTAATCTTTGCATATCACTCTTCTGGTAACCCTGTTATGTTCAGCTTTGACATCAACTCCTTAAACCTATTCCTAACAGTTACTTCGGTAACATTCGCTGCCTTGGCCACATCCTTTTGAGTAATCTTCTCACCTTGAAGCGTAGCAGCTATGTAAACTGCTGCCGCAGCTAAACCTGCGGGATCCTTGCCGGCAGTTAACCCGCGATCCTTTGCCTTCATGATAATATCTTTGGCCATAGGATAAACTGTAGGTTTGATATTGAGCATATGAATTAGCCTCTCAATGAAATCTACTGGATCTGCGATATCGACCCTAATATTTGCATCTTTGATTAGAAATCTATAACATCTCGCAATATCCTTCCTATCGCTAACTTCCGTATACTTAGCGAACTCATCAAGTGTGATAGGTATCTTAAGTCTCCTACAGGCAGCATATAAAGCTGCAGCAACTACACTATTTATAGACCTCCCCTTTACAAGCCCTTTATTTATAGCAGTCTTGTATATGAGGAATGCCTCATCTCTTACATTTTGAGGTAAGCCTATTTTGCTCGCCAATCTGTCCAACTCTTCAACAGCTTGAACTAAGTTTCTCTCTACACTAGAGCTTATACTCACCTTATGCCACTTCCTGAGCCTTATCATATCAAATCTTTGCTTCGTGCTTAACTTTCTTCCAAAAGCATCCTTACCACTCCAGTCTATTGTAGCAGAGGTTGCTGATGGAGTAACAAGTGAAGGTTTGACGGGAGGTCCAGTTCTGCTTCTCCTTTCCTTTTCTTCAGCAGTAAACGCTCTCCAATCGGGCCCTCTATCAAGCCTATTCACTGAAACAACTGAGCCGCAGTCTACACATGCTATCTCTCCTCTATCATAACTGAAAAAGAGCCTCTTACTTCCGCAATATGGGCATACCTCAGGTTCAGCAGAAACAATCTCTATGTCTTTTTTAGCAGATGTTTCAGACATAGCTTAGCACCTCCATTTCTACTCCATCTAATATATAAATTTTTTGGTCCACCATCAATTTTATCCATGAAAAATTTGCATATTTAAAAAGGTTTATAAATAGAAAAACTTAAAAGGCTATGCATAGTATGAGAGCTAAAATGGGTCGATTCATAATATTTTCTCTTCTCCTGATTGGATTGATTATAGGAAGCCAAATTCATGAAGCCAAAGCCTACTCTGTGAGTTTCGATAGTGAGCTTGCATCCCTTATAATTAAACAACTACCTAATGAGTGGTATTTCAGTTTTAGCGGCTATGAAACAAGTATAAACTCGGCATAGCATCTGCTTCAGATATAAACGTCACGCTTTATTATACACCGAAGAATGCTTCAGGCCCGTTGATCTATGATGCACAATTAGCATATAACGATATGGTAGCCCAATTGAATAAGAGTGATATAAAAAGTGCAGCAGTAGCATTTGGTAGACTTGTGGGATATTCGGTTTATCTATCAAACCCCTTTAGAACAACTGACATGAAAAATTCAACCCTCGCACAATCCTTCGAGGCCATGATCGTTGATTCGGATATAAATGACATTTCTATATACAAGAATATTACAGTTAGCGATGTTCCTACCGCTTTGGCCAGTATAGGTATAAAGGCAGTAAATCTAGCGAGCATATTGAACAAGACGGCCATTTCAAAGGAACAAAGAGATGAAAATTATACAAAGTTCATTTCAATAATGCTGAGCTACACTGCAAGTGTCATCTATGCACTTTTAACCAAGGCAATAAATCAACACAGTATAGATGTCTCACAAAGAAACCTTTACTACCTCATCGCTTTAACAGGAGTAATTTTAGTTTTGGTCATATTTGCAAATAGGAAAAGGTTAAAACCTATAAGAAGGTAACTAGAATAATATTTTTAGCTCGGTGGGGTAGCGGTCAATCCTGTTGGGCTCTGGACCCAAAGACGTGGGTTCGAATCCCACCCGAGCTACTTTTCCAAAATAAATAAGCTAGACATGCTAAAACCATGAAATCTCTGGCAATGGCGAGCATAGTAGGTAATGATAGATAACTCAACACGCCACCTATTTCATCAGATGGATAGTAGCCGAAAAGCGCTAGCCCAAGTTCCTTATATCTAAACCATGTGAGTATGACTAGAGCATTCAATAAATCAAATGAATAGACTAATGCAAATGGAATTATTTGAAACATAAGTAAAAAAGGTAAAAACATCAGTTCTAACTGCGGTGGATGATAGTAGCTGGAAAAGATGAATGATGCCAGAATCAGCCCAATAAACTCGATAAGTCTATCTGGGTATTGCTTTTTAGAGGTAACGAATAATGACAAGAAAATGAAG
>Ga0070737_10004619_pt1 | contig 13673 bp, 16 predicted proteins | sample Coa_R1_10_FD_66438 | JGI IMG/M metagenome (GOLD analysis project Ga0070737, IMG submission 66438) | Surface soil microbial communities from Centralia Pennsylvania, which are recovering from an underground coalmine fire - Coalmine... | ecosystem: Environmental > Terrestrial > Soil > Unclassified... | reverse complement strand
CCTGACCCTGCGCAGCCCGCTGGTCGCCTCGGCCGGCCCGCTGACCTCCACCGTCGGCGGCATCGCGCGGCTGGCGGCGGCCGGCGCCGGCGCGGTCGTGCTGCCGTCCCTGTTCGAGGAACAGCTGCGGGCCGAGGCGGAACGGGACGCCGGGCTCGCCGAGGCGTACGCCGACAGCCACGGCGAGGCGCTGACCTACCTGCCGGACCCCGGCGCGGAGCCCTGGCCGCACCGGTACCTCGGCCTGATCTCACGGGCCGTGGCCGAGACGGACATCCCGGTGATCGCCTCGCTGAACGGCGTCTCGGCCGGCGGCTGGACGGACTACGCCGCCGCCATCGAGCAGGCCGGCGCGTCCGCGATCGAGCTCAACATCTACTACCTGCCCGGAGACCCGCTGATCCCCGCGCGGGACGCCGAGCGCCGGTACACCGACATCCTCACCACGGTCAAGGCGGTCGTCTCGGTCCCCGTCGCGGTGAAGCTGTCGCCGTACTTCAGCTCGCCCGGCGAGATGGCGGTCGTGCTGGACCACGCCGGCGCGGACGGCCTGGTCATGTTCAACCGGTTCCTGCAAACCGACATCGACCCGGAGACGTTCACGGTGAGCGCCGGCTTCCGGCTGTCCGCCCCGGCGGAGGCGGCGCTGCCCCGCGCCTGGATCAGCCGCGTCCGCGGCCTGGTCCGCTGCTCGCTGGCGGCCTCGACCGGCGTGGAGACGGCCGCCGACGTGGCCGCCTACCTGCTGGCGGGCGCGGACGTGGTGATGACCACCTCCGCGCTGCTGCGGCACGGCCCGGAGCACGCCCGCGCGCTGCTCGACGGCCTGCGGGAATGGATGGAGCGCAAGGGCTTCACAGCGCTCGGCGAGGTGCGCGGCCTGCTGGCCAGGTCCGCCGGCGGCGGGCCGGCCTACGGCCGCGCCGGCTACCTGAGCGCGATCGAGCAGGCGACCCACGCCTACGCGGGCCGCTGACGCCCGGCCGTCCGCGATCGCCGGCGAGCTTCCCCGCGCCGGTCACCGGACGCGGGCCTCAGCAGCGGCGGGGTGCTGGCCCCGGAATGGACGCCTTCGCGCCCGCGCATGCCCCGGACCGTTATCCCTTGCGCTTATCCCTTGCGTTGCAGTGTGTAGCGGACCGTCTGCGCCCGGATAAGGCCGTCGCGGAACACGAAGGTGTCGATCCCGTCCTCTATCGAGGAGGCGGCGGCGTGCGCGGTCCACTCCAGGAAGAGCAGGTCACCCTCGTAGATCTGGGTTTTCAGGTCCCAGGCCGCGTCCGGTACTTCGGCGAGCAGCCGCGTGAACGCCGTCCGGATCCCCTCCTTGCCGCGCAGGACCCCTGCCGGGGTGATGAAGACGGCGTCGTCGGTGTAGTCGGCGACGATCTGATCCAGGTCGCCGGCTCCGAGCGCCTCGGCGTGATGCTGGAAGACTTCCTCCGGGGTACGTGTCATCTCTCCCCCTTCGCAGATAACACCCCATCCCCACCGCAAGCACGATGTCGTTCCACTCATACCCCCGTTCCCCAGCAGGTCTATCGCCATGCCCGTCGATTCTCGCCGGTGCCGGGGGCCGTCTTCCCAGCCCTTCGCGGCTGTGCTCCTCCTAGCGGACCGGCTCCACACGCCGTACACACGAGCTGCACCCGGGCCGCATAAGGCAATGGTGTCATGGCAGGACAAGAGGGCGGCTGCCATGGGGGCACAGGCAGGCCGCCCATGGGGGAGCAGGCGGTGCCCGCGCTCGCGATGAGCTGCTCGCCGTCCGGTCCGGGACGGCCGGCCATGACTCTGGGCAGCAGTGGCGTTGCGGCCGTATTCGTGGGCAGCGGGCACCGCCGTCTCACGGTCAGTGCCCGGAAGAGGGCCAGCATATGGTGACGCTGCATATCGAGCACCCGATCACGGACTTCGATACCTGGAAAGCCGCGTTCGACCAGTTCGCGCAGGTGCGTGCGCGGTCCGGGGTCCGCGGCTATCGCATCCTGCGCCCGATCGACGACGCCTGCTACATCAGCGTCGATCTGGACTTCCAGACTGTCGGCGAGGCGGAGAGGTTCCTGGACTTCCTCCAGACACAGGTGTGGGCCTCACCACAGAACGCTCCAGGGCTGGCAGGTACCCCGCACACGAGAATCCTCGAGCCCGCCCGATGACCGGTGCCTTGCTTCATGGCCGGGAGCAGCGCGTGATTGGCTGCCAGGGGCCTTGGTCATCCCGCCGGCCGGCCAAAGACCCTGGCCGCCTTCCCCCCGGCCGGCCGATCATCGGCAGATGACCTGCTCCGGCCACTCCGTCCGGGACCTCACCGAGAGCGCGGACGGGCGCGCCCGCCTCCTTGCCCGCAACGCCCGGTACCTGATCGCCACCGCGGCCCGTGCCCCGTCGGTGCACAACAGCCAGCCCTGGCGGTTCCGGGTCGGCCCGCGGGCGGTTGAGCTGTGGGCCGACCCGGGGCGCAAGGTGGAACCCGACGCCATCGGCCGGGAGATGCTGATCAGCTGCGGCGCGGCGCTGTTCGGCCTGCGGCTGGCGGTGCGCTCGCTCGGATACGGGCCCGTGGTGGACCTGCTGCCCGATCCGTCCCGGCTGAAGCTCCTGGCCCGGGTGAGCATCGGCCCGGCCGTGCCGATGAACGGGCTGGAGCGCCAGATGCTGGCGGCCGTGCCGCACCGGCACACGCACCGCGGCCCGTTCCTGCCGGGCCCGCTGCCGGCCGGCCTCCTGGCGGGCCTGCAGGACGACGCGCTCACCGAAGGGGCCACGCTGGCGATCGTCGAACCGGGCCTGCCGTATCAGCGGCTGGCGCGGATCGCCGCCGCGGCGGCCCGCCGCGGCGGCCTTGACCCGCGCATCCGGGCCGGGATGCGCCGCTGGGCCAGGGGCGGCCAGGGCACGGCCAGGGACGGCATTCCCGCGACCGCGCTCGCCCCCGGAGCGCCGGCGCGAGTCCAGCCGGGACGGCTGCCGCAGCGGGACTTCGACCTTGGCCGGGGCCTTGCCCGGCTGCCCGGCGGCGGGGCGCCCCCCGCCGTCACCGCGGTCCTGCTGACCGCCGGCGACCGCCGCGCCGACTGGCTCCGCGCCGGGCAGGCGCTGCACCGGCTGCTGCTGCACGCCGCGGCCACGTGGGTGTTCGCCAGCCTGTACACCCAGCCGCTGGAGGACGCCGTCACCCGCGCGCTGATCCGCGAGGAGCTGGCGCTGCCCGGCCATCCCCAGATGCTGCTGCAACTGGGGCGGGCGGCGAGCACGGTGAGCACCCCCCGCCGCCCGCCCGGCGAACTGACGACCTGAGGGCGCGTCCGGCGGTTCAGCTCACAAAATCCCCGGCACGCACGAAAGCCGCCATTTAGGTTGGGCAATCCTTCCGCCGTCCTTCAGCCGGCGCGACGGACCTCGGACACCAGGCCATGCCATAGCGTGCGAAGTATCCGAGATCTTTCAGGGAGCCCCCGAGCAGCCTCCGCCGGCGGCACGACCGGATAAGCGGCCGCGGAGGGGACCTTCGGGCCAGTCTTCCAGGGCGGTTGGCCGGTACCGGGCAGCGGCGGCCCGGCCTTGACTGAGACCGTGAACCAGCGACAAGCGCGACCCGCTGACCGGGCCGGGCCGGCCGCCTTCCCGGCCAGCGCGCTCGACCACATGCTTGACGCCATCAGGCGGCGCGGGTTCCGCCTCGTCGGCCCCGTTGTCAGGGACGGCGCCATCTGCTACGACGACATAACCGCGGCGGCCGACCTGCCCGCCGGGTGGACCGACGAACAGGACGCCGGCGCCTACCGGCTGCGGCGGCGGGACGACGGCGCGCTGTTCGGCTACGCCACCGGGCCCCACTCGTGGAAGAAGTACCTGTTCCCGCCGGCCGCCCGGCTGCTGCCGCCGGAGCAGCCGCCGGACCGGCCGTTCGCGTTCATCGGCGTGCGCGCCTGCGAGCTGCACGCCATCGCGATCCAGGACCGCGTCTTCCTCGGCGGCCAGCACAAGGACCCGCACTACGAAGGCCGCCGCGCGGAGGCGTTCATCGTCGCGGTGAACTGCGGCGAGCCGGGCGGGACCTGCTTCTGCGTCTCGATGGCCGCCGGGCCCCGCGCCGCGTCCGGTTTCGACATCGCGCTCACCGAACTCCTCGATGACGGCGGCCACCGGTTCCTGGCGGAGGCGGGAAGCGAGCGCGGCGCGGACGTCCTCCGCCAGATGAGGGCCCGGCCCGCGGCCGACGCGGACATCCGCGCCTCCAGGACGGTCAGCGAGCGCGCCGCCGCGGCCATGGGGCGCGCCATGCCCCAGCTCGACCTGCGCGGCCTGCTGTATGAGAACTACGGCCACGCCCGCTGGGACGACGTCGCCGCGCGCTGCCTGAGCTGCGGGAACTGCACGATGGTCTGCCCGACGTGCTTCTGCTTCGGCGTCGAGGACGTCTGCGGGCTGTCCGCGGGAACCGGCGACGGCAATCCCGAACGCCGCCGCTCTTGGGACTCCTGCTTCACGATGGACCACTCCTACCTGCACGGCGGCCCGGTGCGGGTGTCGGTCCGGTCCCGCTACCGGCAGTGGCTGACACACAAGCTCGCCACCTGGGAGGACCAGTTCGGCACCTCTGGCTGCGTCGGGTGCGGCCGCTGCATCACCTGGTGCCCCGCAGGCATCGACATCACGCAGGAGGTGGCCGCCATTGCCGCAGACCCTTGAGCCGCTGCTGCGCGGCCAGCCGTTCTTCTCCGGGCTGGCCCCCGGGCACTTGGCGCTGATCGCCGGGTGCGCCGCCAACGTGGTCTTCCCCGCGGGAACGTTCTTGTTCCGGGAAGGGGAGCCGGCCGAGACGTTCTTCCTCATCCGCGAGGGCAGGGTCGCCCTGGAGATCGCCGCGCCGGGCCGCGGCGCCCTGGTCGTGCAGACGCTCGGCGAGGGCGACGTGGCCGGCTTCTCCTGGCTGATCGAGCCGCACCGCTGGGAATTCGACGGCCGCGCCGTGCGGCGGGTGCGCGCCGTCCAGATGGACGGGACGTGCCTGCGCGGCAAGTGCGACACCGACCCGCGCCTCGGCTATGACCTCATGCGCCGGTTCGCCGCCATGGCCTCGAACCGGTTGCAGAGTACCCGGCTCCAGCTGCTGGACGTCTACGGTCATGCGCACGGCAGCTGACACCGCGCGGCCCGCGCCGCTGTCATGGATCGAGCCGCGGCAGTGGCGGGTGGCAGCGGCGGACCGGGAATCGGCGGACGTGGTGACGCTGGCACTCACCCCGCCGGAGCCGTTCCGGTTCCAGCCCGGCCAGTTCAACATGCTGTCCGTGCCCGGCATCGGCGAGGTTCCCATCTCGATCAGCGGGGACCCGGCCGTGACCGGCCGCGTCCTGCACACCATCCGCGACGTCGGCCCGGTCACCAGGGCGCTGTGCGCGCTCGGGCCCGGCCAGCACGCCGGGGTGCGCGGCCCGTACGGCACGTCGTGGCCGTTGTCCGCCGCGGAGGGCGGCGACCTGGTGATCGTGGCCGGCGGCATCGGGCTGCCGCCGCTGCGGCCGGCCCTGTACCAGGCGATCGGCCGGCGGGACCGTTTCGGCCGGATTGTCCTGCTCTACGGCGCCCGCACCCCTGCCGACCTGCTGTTCGCCCGGGAGCTGCGGTCCTGGCGGAGCCGGTTCGGCCTCGACGTCCAGGTCACCGTGGACTCGGCCGGCCGGGGCTGGCACGGCAGCGTCGGCGTCGTTCCCGGCCTGATCCCCCGGGCGCGGTTCGACCCGGCGGCCGCGACCGCCTTCGTGGTCGGCCCGGAGGTCATGATGCGGTTCGCCGTCCGGGGGCTGCTCGCGGCGGGGGTCGCCAGCGACCGGGTGTACCTGTCCGTGGAGCGCAACATGCAGTGCGCGGCGGCGCTGTGCGGGCACTGCCAGCTAGGGCCGTTCCTGGTCTGCCGCGACGGCCCCGTGTTCTGCTACCGGCCGCTGGCCCGGTGGCTCGGCATCCGGGAGGTGTGATGACCGTGCCCGCCAGAGCCCGGGCGGCGGGGCGCGAGCCAGGCGGCCCCACCCTCGCGGTCTGGAAGTTCGCCTCCTGCGACGGCTGCCAGCTCACGCTGCTGAACTGCGAAGACGAGCTGCTCGCCATCGCGGACTCGGTGACCATCGCGTCGTTCCCCGAAGCGTCGAGCGAGGTGCTGCCGGGTCCGTACGACATCTCGATCGTCGAGGGCTCGGTCACCACCCCCGCCGACGCCGAACGCATCCGCGCCGTCCGCGGGCAGTCCCGCTTCCTCATCACGATCGGCGCGTGCGCCACGTCGGGCGGCGTCCAGGCGCTGCGGAATTTCACCGATGACCTCGCCCCGGTGGTGTACGCGAGCCCGGAGTACATCGACAGCCTGCGTACCTCCACGCCGATCGCCGACCACGTGCCCGTCGATTTCGAGCTGCGCGGCTGTCCCATCGACAAGCGGCAGCTACTCGAAGTGATCGCGGCGCTGCTGGCCGGCCGCAGGCCGAACGTCCGCGCGCACAGCGTGTGCATCGAGTGCAAGCGCGCCGGGCGGACCTGCGTGCTCGTGGCGCACGGCACGCCGTGCCTCGGGCCGGTGACCCAGGCCGGCTGCGGCGCGCTGTGCCCGTCGGCCGGCCGCGGCTGCTACGGATGCTTCGGCCCCGCGCCGGGCTGGACGTTCCTCCCGTTCGGCACCGCCGAGCCCGTCAGGAAGGAAGCTGAGTCCCATGACGCACGGTAGCCGGATGACGCGCGGCAGCCGCGGGATCAACGTCCCCGCCCTGGCCCGCGTCGAAGGCGAGGGCGGCATCGAGATCGTCGTCAGCGACGGCCAGGTGACGCAGGCGCGGCTGGACATCTACGAGCCGCCCCGGTTCTTCGAGGCGCTGCTGCGCGGCCGCCGGTACACCGAGCCGCCCGACATCACCGCGCGGATCTGCGGCATCTGCCCGATCGCCTACCAGATGAGCGCGTGCCAGGCCATCGAGGACGCCTGCGGCGTCGCGGTGCCCGAGCCGGTGAGAAAGCTCCGGCGGATCATCTACTGCGGCGAGTGGATCGAGAGCCACGCGCTGCACGTGTACCTGCTGCACGCGCCCGACTTCCTCGGCTACGACAGCGGCATCCACCTCGCCCGCGACCATCCGGACATCGTCGGCCGGGGCCTGCGGCTCAAGAAGGCGGGGAACCGCCTGATGGAGGTGATCGGCGGCCGCTCGGTCCACCCGGTCAACATCAAGGTAGGCGGCTTCTACCGCGCTCCCGCCGTGGCCGAGCTGCGAGCGCTCCTCCCGGTGCTCGAGCAGGCGCGCCAGGACGCCGCGGACACGCTCGCCTGGGTCGCGGCCTTCGACTTCCCCGACTTCGAGCGCGGCTACGAGTTCGTCTCGCTGCGCGCCCCGGACGAGTACCCGATCACCGAGGGCCGCGTCGTCTCCAGCCGCGGCCTGGACATCGCGCCCGCCGAGTACGACGGCCATTTCACCGAATTCCAGGTGAGGCACTCCACGGCCCTGCACTCGGTGCTTGACGGCAGGACGTACCTGACCGGCCCCATGGCCAGGTACAGCCTCAACTCCGCCCGGCTGCCCGCCGACGTCGCCGCGGCGGCCCGCGCCGCCGGCCTCGGCGCCACCTGCGCCAACCCGTTCCGCAGCATCATCGTCCGCGCCGTCGAACTGCTGTACGCGTGCGGCGAGGCGGTCCGGCTGATCGGCGGCTACCAGCCGCCCGACCCGCCCGCCGTCGAGGCCGGCCCGGAAGACGCCACCGGCTACGGCTGCACCGAGGCTCCCCGCGGCCTGCTCTACCACCGGTACCGCATCACCGCGGACGGCGTCATCACGGACGCGAAGATCGTTCCGCCGACCGCGCAGAACCAGCGGGCCATCGAGGCCGATCTCAGGGATTTCGCCGCGCCCCGGCTGGACGCGCCGCGCGAGCGCCTGACCCGGGAGTGCGAGCAGGCCGTGCGGAACTACGACCCGTGCATTTCCTGCGCCGCCCACTTCCTCGACCTGCGGGTGAGCCAGTCATGACCCTCGTCATAGGCATCGGCAACCCCGACCGGGGCGATGACGCGGCGGGCCTGGCGGTGGCCAGGCGCGTCCGCGAGGCGACGGCCGCCGCGCGGTGCGAGGTCACCGTCGTCGAGCTGGCCGGCGACCAGCTGGCGCTGCTCGATGCCTGGGACGGCGAGAAAGAGGTCTACGCCGTCGACGCGGTGTGGTCGGGCGCCACCCCGGGGACCGTGTTCCGGTTCGACGCGGCGCGGCCGCTCGGCGTCCGGTTCGCCGGACGCGGGACGCACACGTTCAGCCTTGCCGACGTCGTCGAGCTCGCCCGCGCGCTCGGACGGCTGCCCGCCCGGCTGACCGGCTACGGGATCGAGGGCGCCGCGTTCGGGTTCGGCGCGGGGCTGTCCCCGCCGGTGGCGGCCGCGGCCGAGGCCGTGGCCGCCCGGCTGCTCGGCGAACTGGAAGCGGGAGGCTGACGATGTGCCTGGGAACGACCGGGGTGGTCACCCGGATCCGCGACGACGGCGGCATCCCGATGGCGCTCATCGCCGCCCCGGCGGGCAGCGGCGCCCCGGCGGGCAGCGGCGCCGCCGCCGGCGGCACCGTCAGCGCCTGCCTGCTCACCTGCCCCGAAGCCGCCGTCGGCGACACCGTCCTCGTCCATTCCGGCTACGTGCTCCAGATCCTTGACCCCGGCCCCGTCCTCCAGGAGGACCCATGAGAACCCGCGCCGGCCTGGCGCTCGCCCTCGGCGCCGCCATCATCAGCGGTTTCGCGGTGTACGCGAACTCCTACGGAGTCCGCGCGTTCGGCGACGCGACCGTGTACACCACGGCGAAGAACCTGGTCGCCGCCCTCGTGCTGGCCGCGGCGTTGGCGGTCGTGTCCGCGCGGGCGCCGCGCGCGGCCCGGTCCCGCTACCGGCCCCGCCGGCCCGCGCAGTGGGCCGGGCTCGCCGCCGTCGCCGTCATCGGCGGCAGCGTCCCGTTCGCGCTGTTCTTCGCCGGCCTGGCCCGCGTCTCCTCGGCCAACGCCGCGTTCATCCAGAAGACGCTGGTGGTCTGGGTGGCGCTGCTCGCGGTGCCGTTGCTGCGCGAGCGGCTGACCGTGTGGCACGCCGCCGCGATCGCCGGGCTGGTCTGGGGCCAGGCGCTGCTCGGCGGGGGCGTCGGCGGCATCGGCCTCGGCGCCGGCGAGGCGATGATCTTCGCGGCCACCCTGATGTGGGCCGCCGAGACCGTCGTGGCCAGGAGGCTGCTCGGCGGCCTGCCGGCGCTGACGGTGGCCGCCGCCAGGATGGGCGGGGGCGTGGTCATCCTGGCCGGCTACACGCTGGCGACGACCGGGTGGGCCGGGCTCGCCGCGACCGGCTGGCACCAGTGGTCGTGGGCGGTCGCGACCGGCCTGATCCTGGCCGCGTACGTCGGCACCTGGTACGCGGCCCTCGCCCGGGCCGGCGCGGTCGACGTGACGGCGCTGCTGGTCCCGGGCGCGATCATCACCGCGCTGCTCCAGGCGGGCAGCAGGGCGCTGGAGCCGCAGTGGCCCGGCCTGGCGCTGCTCGCGGCGGGCGCCGTCCTCATCCTGCTGGCGGCGAGGAAGAACACGCGCCCGGCGCTGGCCGGTGTCCGGTGACGGCCGGCCCGCTGCTTTTCATCCGCTACGCCTTCCCGCCGAACGAAAGGGGGCTTTGCGGTCCCGCCGACGCCGCTGCCGTGCGCGGGCACGCCGCGGCGGGGGAGGCCGGCCCGGAGCTGGCACAGCTCGCCAGGGGATTCGCCGGCGCCTGGCCCTACCTGCGGCTGATCGCGGCGGCGAACGGGATCGGCGACCCGCTGGACGAGCGGGTCGTCGAGGCGTACTGGGTCGGCAGCGCCCTGCTGGAGAACGTGCGGATGGCCGACTACGGCGCGTTCCTCGACGAGCGGTTCCGCGGCCGCGCCGGCCGCGGCTGGGCGCCGATCGCCCGGGCGGTCCCGGCCGGCGCGCTGCCGCACCACAGCTTCCACGTGTTCTGCGTCTACCCCTGGACGGGCCTGCTGCGCGAGGGGCGTACCGAGCCGTCGCTGGGGGTGCTCGACAGCTGCCGCATCAGCTGGGGCCGGGTGCTCGCCACAGACCCGCTCGTGGTGCTGCGCCGCCCGCTCACCTGGGACGGCCGCGTGCTCGCCCTCGGCCCCCCGGCCCCGTGCCCCGTGACGGCCGGGTTCGTCGCCGGCCTGCGCCCCGGTGACTGGGTCAGCCTGCACTGGGGCTGTGTCTGCGACCGCCTGGACCTGACCCGGCTGCGCGCCCTGCGCCGCTACACGGCCCGTCACCTGCGCCTCGTTCCCGATGGCCTGGAGCCGGCCCGGCCGGCCTGACCTCGGCATGCGCGGCCGTCAGCTCGCCTTCACGCCGTTTTCCGGCCAGGCGCCCTGCTCCTCCCGCAGCCGGACGATCTTCCCGGCCGCCGTCAGGGCCAGCGGGTCCGCCTGCGAGCCCTCCGGCACCACCGGTTTTCGCGTCGCCTTGTCGAGGACCAGGTCAGCCGTCAGCTCATCGGGGCTTTTCCCGACCCGGTAGGTCACCGTCGCGTCCAGTTCCGCGACCTTACGGAAGTAGGCGAGCGCCGCCATCGCGCCGTCAGCCCCGCCGGCCGGGGTCTCCCGGGTCATCCAGCCCGAAACGCTCGCGGAGCATCGAGCACGCCCGCCGGTCGTCCGGATCGCCGGGATCGACCGCGACGATGTGCATCTCGCTTCCCCGGGTGCGGATGCCCAGCAGCCGGGGAGCGCCGCCGGGCCGCGCCGGCATCCACTCGGCGCCCACGATGTCGTCCAGGCCGAAGGCGCGGTTCCCGATCGTGACGGTCCCCGGCAGCTTGTACCCCGGGTCGAGGTCTTGCAGGAGCTCGCGCGCCTGCGCCGCCGTCTCAGCGTCCGCGCCGGCCATGGCCCGCAGGTAGACCTCCCGCGCGGCCCCGATCCGGCCGGGGTCGATCTCCATGAGGCGGCGGTGCGCCCGCCACGCGGTGTCCCCCCGGAACGGGGGCTCCATGGCCTGCAAGAGCAGCTCGCAGGCGTCGTCCGCCCGCCCCAGGCGGGCCTCCAGGTTCGCCAGGTTGAACAGTGCCTTGCGGGCGTGCTCGGGATGGCCGGTCCGCATCGCCCGCCGGTAGAAGGTGCGCGCGTCCTCCGCGTTGCCGTGGCTCGCCTCGAATATCCCCAGGTTGAACATTGCCTGTGGCGCATGCTCGGGATGGCCGGTCGCAATGGTGCGCTTGAAGGCGCTGCGGGCCTCCTCGTCGCGGCCGGCCGACGCCTCGAGCACGGCCAGGTTGGACAGCGCCATCGCGGAGTAGTCGGGATGTTTCGCCGCTACCGCCTGCTCGAAGGCGTCGCGCGCCGCGTCGGTGTTGCCTTCCTGGCGTTCCAGGGAGCCCAGGTCGAACCAGGCCGCGGCTACCTCGTCAGGGTCGCCGCCCGCGATCGCGCGGCGCAGTTCGTCCCGGGACCTGCCTGGCCCGGCGGCTTCGTATGACCGGTTCATCATGCATCCATGATCCACCGGCGCGCCCGTGCGGGACGGCCGTTTGCCCCGGCCGGTGCCGGCGAGACCCGGCCGGCAGGCGCCGATAGGGTGAGGTCCGTGAACGTTACTGCCACGGTTCCCTCCTCCGCCGTCGCCGCCGCCGGGCTCGCGGGCGGGTTCCTCGCCGCGCGGCTGACCGGTCGGCGTGAGCTTGGCGGCGCCTTGTTCGCCGCGGCCGGCGCATGGTGCGCGCGGGACTGGTACCAGGCCTCCGGGCCCGCTGCCGCGGTCGGCCTGAGCGTGCTCTACGCGGGAGCGATGGGCGCCTCGCACCCGCTGGCCAAGCGGATCGGCGCCTGGCCGTCGGTCGCCGCGGTCACGGCCGCTACCGTGGCGGCCGCCGAGCTGGTGACCCGGTCGGTCACCCGCTGACCGGTTCAGGCGGCAAGCGGCCCGGGGCGGGCAGACAAGCGGCCCGGGGGCGGGCAAAAAACAGGTAAATCAGCGGCCCTGGAGCGCGTGAAGGCACTCAGCATGGCTCCGGCGGAGCACAGCGCCGCGGTCCGTACCAGCGCCGCGGTCCGTACCAGGGTGGCGCCGGCGCCGTAGCAGATGGCCGATCCAGCGATCGAGAGCGGCGCGGTGCCGGCCAGGGCCGTGACCGCCGCGGCGCTCAGCATCGCCGGGAGCGTGGCGAGGGCCCGGGTCCCAGGTCTGGTGCCGATTAGCCGGCTCCACAGCAGGGGCGCGGCGACGGCGGCGAGGCCGGGCAGTGCCCAGGTGAATTGATCGGGGCGATGCCGGGATGCCGGGCGGCCAGGTACGCCGACAGGCCCGGGGAAGCCATGCGGCAGCACCGCTACCGGATGCGGGCCCGGCCCCGCCGGGACGTGCAATACGCCGGCAGCGCCGCGCCGCCGCTGTCAACGGCCAGCGCGGGCGTGGTCGCCGGCCACCGCCGTGCCCCTGGGGCAGCCCGGCAGGCCAAGCTCGCCGCGCTTACCCTGCTCCGCGCGAGTACCCCCGCCCGGCGGCCGGCTAGTCAGGGCATCGCCGACGGTGACGCGCCCGCGTCAGGCGGCGCCGAAGTCGAGGCCCCGGGGCTCGGGGGCCAGCGGCCTCTTCGCGGTCCGGGTGACGGGCACGTCGGCGCCGACGACCTCGAAACGCGGCCGGGCAAGGTCCACCGCCCCGGCTCCGGCCAGCAGCACGCCGAAGTGCACGGATGCCGCGTCCTCGCCGACGTCGAGCACGTTGGCCGCCTCCGTCCAGGCGGTGGTTCCGCGAAGCGGCCGGTCCTGCATGTTGTCGAGCACCCTGGCGCCGTTCGCCGTGTCCACCCGCAGCCAGGCGCCGGCCCAGTCCGTGATCTCCTGGCCCCTGATCATGGCGCTGAAGCGCACCCGGCGGCCCCGGTAGCGCGCCGCGTCGATGCTTTGCATGACGGTACCGAAGCCGCCCGCCGACCCGTCGGCGCGCAGTCGCAGCCGTATCACGCGCTTGCCGTCGTAGGCACAGGCCCTCGGCAGCAGCCCGGCCTCGTAATCGGCCGGGCGGCTTCCGGCCATGTGCCATCCGTCTGGCAGCGGATCCAGCCCGGCCTCGCCGAGCAGGGCGGTCAGCGCCTGGGTGTAGTTCTCGCCGGTCTGCGCCATGCGGGCGCGGACCAGCCGCTTGAGATCCTTGTGCCGCGGCACGATAACAGCCTCCGTCCCGGTGGCCGCCCCAACGCTCCGGGACCGGAGCCGGCCAGACGGAAGTCCCGCGTGCTGCAAGGTACCGGTCCGGGAGTACGCCCCCCTTCGGCCTGACGATGACCCCGTTGGGGAAGGGCCGCCGGCCTCGGCGCTGGACCGCGCGGCCCCCATTATGACCGAGCGCGGGCCCGCCGTCAACGGCGGCCGCCTGACCGGCCCGGGGAGGTGACCAACGCCTCTGGCACGGCGCCCGTACCGGGGCACACTATGGAGCTGGGAGGTGTTGCGAGATGACGAGCGCCGTCAGGCGAAGCGTGCCTCCGCCCGGCCTGACCAAGATGGCCAACCCAGTGGTGTCCCTGCTGCTGCGCTCGCCGCTGCACGGACTGCTGGACTCCTCCGTCCTGCTGCTGCACGTGACCGGCCGCAAGACCGGACGCCGGTACGACATCCCGGTCGGCTA
>Ga0070737_10004618_pt1 | contig 13673 bp, 10 predicted proteins | sample Coa_R1_10_FD_66438 | JGI IMG/M metagenome (GOLD analysis project Ga0070737, IMG submission 66438) | Surface soil microbial communities from Centralia Pennsylvania, which are recovering from an underground coalmine fire - Coalmine... | ecosystem: Environmental > Terrestrial > Soil > Unclassified... | reverse complement strand
CTGTTGGGGTCGGTGCCGACCCCGCCGATGACGCCCAGATCCTGCACGAGGACCCAGTCGGCCAGGCAGAGCACGACGCCGACCACCAGGGCGGCCCGGGCCGGGCGGGCTTTGGCCGTGACCAGCCCGGCGCCGACGAGGGCGAGGGCCACCACGATGACCAGGTTGACGGCGAAGCCGTGGGCGGCGGTAAGCCGTCCCCAGGCCGCCAGCCACTGCGACAAGAAGGGCGGTTGCGGGGTCTGGGTCATCTGCTGGGCCATCTGGGTGAGCTGCCCCTGGGCCCGGCCATGGACGTCGCCGATCCACCAACCCCGTCCCGGCCAGGCCTGCAGGAGAGCCATGCCGAGGAAGAAGACCCCGCCGACCCGGAGGGCCACCCGGCCCAGTCGAGGCCCGACCCACCACGCCTCGGGCAGGGCGACCAGCGCCCCGGCGGCCACGTAGACGAGAGCCGAGCCGGGCGCCCCCGTCGTCCAGCTCAGGCCGGCGCCGAAGATCCCCCCAAAGGCCTCGCCCACCACCCAGACCAGCCCACCCCACGCCACGCCGGCCACGCCGCCGAGGCGGGACCAGACGCCTCGAGGAGCAACCAGCAACCAGACGCCGATGCCCAGCTGGATCCAGACCGTCGCCGCGGCGGCCACCACCGGGTGGTAGGTCCACACGTTCTCCGGACCGACGAGGAGATGCTGGACCCACGCCGGAGACCCGGACGCGGCCGGCTTGATGACCTGCGAGACCATCCCGAGGGGCATGGCGGCCTGCAGCTGGAGGGCGCCGTCGGCGACCCAGAGGATCCCGAGGCCGATCCTTACCACCCGCCTGGCTGTCGGCTCCGGCCACCGGGACGAAGCCGGACCGGACGCACTTCCGCCCTCCGGGCGGACTTGGACGGCCCGGAACACGTTCCAGGCCAGTGCGGTGAACAAGGCCAGGAGCACGACGATCAGCCCTTGGTGGAGAAGGGCGGTGTGAAAGGCCGAGACGACGACCGGGTTGCTGGGGGACGGGCCTCCGCCACCCATGCCCATGCCGCCCATCAGCCGGCCGCCTCGAGGGGCGAACCAGCCGACCCGCCGGCCGCCGCCTCGGCCGCGCCCGCCCCGGCCGGGTGAGTACCCGGCGCCCCGCCGGCCCGCCCGGCGCCCGCGGACCCGGCAGGCGCGGCGCCGGCGCCGGCGGACCCGGCGACGGCCGGGAAGCGCCCGGGTCGGAGCCGATCGACGACAGCCGCGATGGACACCGGGCGCTCCCAGGTGGGCGGGGCGACCATGGCCAGGCGGCGCAGGAGAAGCCACCCGGCGACGACCAGCAGATGGGGGGCCTCGTCGAGCACCGTCGTCCGCCCCGAGGCCAGGTCGATGGCGGCGGTCACCACCAGCAGCAGGGCGGCGACCGCCACCAGGCCGGACATGCCCATGGCCCGCCCCGGCCGCCGGGCGGCCAGGAGCAGGCCGATCCCCACGGCGACGTCAAACGAGCCCATCTCGTGGGCCACGTGGATCGGGGCGCTGCGGTCGTGGCCGAGCACGAGGGCAGGAACGGCCAGGGCTAGCTGGACCAAGGCCACCGCGACCAAGCCGGCGCGCGGGGCGGCCGTTCCCCTCATCCGCCGCAGGCGCAACCAGCGTCCACCCCGGCCCGGGGCGCCCAGGGCTTCGACCAGCCCGGCCGGTGGCGGGGGCGCGGGCCGGGCCGGCTGCAGCCGCACTCGCCGGGTGAGGGCGTGGGCCGCTTCCTCCCACCGCCGGCAGGCCCCGCAGCCGGACAGGTGCTCGTCGAGAGCCGGGAGCTCGGCCCGCCCGGCCTCGCCGTCCAGCCAGGCCGAGACGAGCTCGCGTGCCTCGTCGCAGTTCATGATGAGGTAGTCGCCGCCGGACCCCGTCCGGTTCCCGCCTCTGCCCGGTTGGGAATGCGCACCCCGCAGTTCTTATCGTGCTCTGGCGTGGAGCCCCTGACCCGGTTGGCCCTGGCCGCGAGAGCCGGCGATCCCGACGCCCTCGATGCTTTCGTCGAGGCCGGCTACCCGCAGGTGTGGCAACTGTGCGCCAGCCTGGTCGACGCCGGCGGCGCCGACGACCTGGCCCAGGAGACCTTCCTCCGGGCCGTGCGCTCTCTTCCGTCCTTTCGAGGCGACTCCACCGCCCGCACCTGGCTCCTTGCCATCGCCCGCCATGTGTGCCTGGACGAGCTGCGCCGGCGCAGCCGGCGCCGGCGCCTGACCGATCGGCTGGCGGAAACCCCGGAGCCGGCCGGCGACCGGGCCGACGAGCAACCGCTCGTCCGAGACCTGCTGGCCCGGCTCGAGCCGGACCGCCGGCTGGCTTTCGTCCTCACCCAGCTGCTCGGCCTGTCCTACGACGAGGCGGCTCGGGTGAGCGACTGCCCGGTGGGGACCATCCGGTCACGGGTTGCCCGGGCCCGTACCGACCTCCTCGGCCAGCTGGCCGACGCGGCCGAGCCGCCCGACGCACCCGAGCCGCCCGACGCACCCGAGCCGCCCGACGCGGCCAAAGCGCCCGAAACAGCCGAGCCCCCCGACGCGGCCGAATCGCCCGGCCACCAGCGCCACCGCCCGGGCGGCCAGCCGGCCTGACCCAAGGCCGGCGGTTTGCCGGCATTTACGGTCACGTATTTTCCGGCCATAGCGGAAGTCGACCGGTCAGCAACCTTGACCGGGGTCCGGATCTGTGCCAGCCTCAGCCCACATTCGATGGGAAAGGGGTTCGATGTGGCCTATGTGACCGTCGGCCAACAAAACGGCACCGACATCAACATTTATTACGAGGATCACGGCAGTGGGGCGCCCGTCGTCCTCATCCACGGTTACCCGCTCGACGGCCGTTCGTGGGAGAAGCAGGAGCACGTCCTGCTCGACGCCGGCTACCGGGTGATCAACTACGACCGTCGGGGCTTCGGGATGTCCAGCCGGCCGACGGTCGGCTACGACTACGACACGTTTGCCGCCGACCTCAAGGCGCTGCTCGATCACCTCCACCTCGAGCAGGACGTCGTGCTGGTCGGTTTTTCGATGGGCACGGGCGAGGTCACCCGCTACCTGGGCACCTACGGATCGGCCGGGGTCAGCAGAGCCGTCCTCATGGGTGCGATCCCGCCGTACCTGCTCAAGGCAGACGACAATCCCGAAGGCGTGGATCGGTCCGTGTTCGAGGGCATCAAGGCCCAGGTCCTGGCCGACCGGGCCCTGTGGTTCAAAAACTTTTTCGACAATTTTTACAACGTCGACGTGCTCGGGGGCACCCGTATCAGCGACTCGGCGTGGCAGGCCAGCTTCATCACCGCCGTCCAGTCCTCGCCCTATGCCGGGTGGGCGTGCGTGGACACCTGGCTGACCGACTTCCGGGCTGATGTGGCCAAGATCGACGTTCCCACCCTGCTCGTCCACGGCGACGCCGACCGGATCCTGCCGTACGAGAGCACGGCCAAGCGGCTACCCGGCCTGATCAAGGACCTCACCTTTGTCACCGTCGAGGGCGGCCCCCACAACATCGCCTGGACGCACCCCGATGTGGTCAACCCGGCCCTGTTGGATTTCCTCGCCAAATAGCCACGCCACAAAAGCCGGCCGGGGCAGTTGACCCGGCCGGCTTTTTTCTTGGCCCGACGACCGGCGTCAGCGGGTGAAGGCGTCGACCTCCGTCCGCCCGATCAGCCCGTCGGCCGAGCGCACCAGGGGCCGGGTCTGGCTGCCGGGGATGGGCTGGCCGTGGAACGCCGCCCCCTCGAGGAGCCTGATCATGGCCGAGCCAACGGCGTCCCGGGCTTTACCGAGGGTGGCAATGATGGCTTCGTCGGCCGTGTAGGTCGAGTCGTCGGCGGCCGTGCCGCTGGCGATTCCGTGGGTGGACAAGGCCAGCGTGGCCAGACCGAAAGGACCGACCGGGGACTCGATCTGGGTGTAGGCGTCGGCCAGCTGCTGGTAACTGCGGCCCCGCAGCGCGGGAGGAAGGGTCGAGCGGTCCATGATCTGGGTGAGCACCCGGCCCTCGTGGGTGTAGTCGTCGGTGAGGTGCAGGAGGGACATGAGCGTCGGCCGGGTGTCGGTCTCGCTGGCCCAGACGTCGCTGGTCCCGAGGTGCTTGACGCCCGGGCCGACAAAGGCCATCCACGACCGGTTGATGTCGGGTGAGAGGTCACCGTGGTTCCAGACCGCGGAGTCGTAGGACTCGCAGGTCGAGGTCGGGCAGGTCGGGCCCCCGTTGTAGAGGTAGAAGTCGGGGTTGGCGAACATGGCGAAGGTCGGTGTCCGCTTCGGGTCGGCGGTGATCATGTGGAGCACCTTGAGCTCGACCGGGTCGGCCAGGTAGTTGGTCAGCTTGACCGTCTTGGACCGGTATGGGTCGACGGCGGTGAGCCTGGCCAGGGCCCGCCCGAACGCCCTGACCGTCGGCGTCGTGCGTCCCGGCTGGCCGTTGAGGTACACGAACGGCGCCGAGTCGGAGTGGACGCTGTAGCGCGTGGTCACGCCCTCCTCCTTGGCCAGGAGAGCCTGCAGGTTGGCGTCGACCTCGCCGAGCTGCTGGTAGGAGCAGGTGACGGTGACGCCGTTGCAGTTGGCCGGGGTGGGCTTGGAGCCGACGTAGTGGTCGTTTTCGTCCTCGCCGAACACGAACAGCGTGTTGCTCTTGTTGATGCCGTGGGCGCTCAGCTGGGTGAAAAACTTGGCGAAGGCGGCGTTGTAGGACTTGAGCTGGGCTTCGTAGGCCGGCATCCCGGGGCCCATCCCGTCGCCGGTGGTGTTGTTGTCGTGGGCGTCGGTCAGGTACGTGTAGGTGACCGGGATGCCGTGCTCCTGCATGTCCAGCGTGTAGGCGAGGGCGTTGACCGGCTCCATGCTGTCGTAGCCCGGGAAGCCGGGGTTGCCGCTGCTGTCCTCGATGACCTGGCCGTCGAGGTTGGTCAGCGGTCCCTTGCTCAGCTCGCCGTCCAGGTATTTGGCTCCGAACACGGCCTTGTAGCCCAGGTAGCCCCCCGGCTCGTCGGGCAATTTGTCGGCGACCGAGTGGGAGTTGTCGGTGCAAAAGGCGCCGCCTTTGGTGCAGTGCACCGAGAGGCCTTCGAACTCCGTCTGGGTCGGGTACTTGGGGTTCTCGGCGTCCTTGGCTTGCGGCGAATTCTGGCCGAACACGTCGGGGACGTCAGGCACGGCGTTCTCGAGCTCGGTGTTGGCCATGGCCACGTCACCGACGTCGCAGCCGGACCGGGTGAACGGCACCCAAGGCGCCGGGGCCATCTTGCCGGCCGAGGTCAGCATGTTGGGGGTGCGGTCGCCGATGCCGAGCCCGTTGGCCGTGCTGTAGCTGTCGACCGGGTCGGTCCAGTAGCCGAACGACCCGGCCTCGTCGGTGGTCCCGTTGGGCTCGTAGTAGTTGTAGCTGTTGGCCTCGGGGATCCCCTGGTTGTTGGGGTACTCGCCGGTGAGCGAGGTGACGAAGTCGTCGGCGGTGTGGGCGATCAGCGGCGTGTGGTCGTTGCTGAGCACCGTGCCGTTGCTCTCCATGAAGTGGAGGAGGGCAGGCATCTGTTCGATGTCCGAGGGGACGTTGGGGTTGTCCCGCCGGAAATGCGTGTTGTCGAACGCAAGGTAGATGACGTGCTTGATGGCCCCCTGGGGCCCCAGGGCACACCCCGACGACGGCCCGGCCACCGGCGACCCATCGGCGCCGGCGGATCCAACACCGGCGCCGGCGGATCCAACACCGGCGCCGGCGGATCCGATACCGGCGCCGGCGGAGGCGGCACCAGCGGAGGCGATGCCGGGCGCCACGGCGACGCACGCCGCGGCCAGCACGCCGGCGGCCACCTTCCCCGGACGGATGCGACGAGTACCCATCGACGGTCTCCCTCCTGCGACTCCTGCCGAGTCACTGCCGCGGACGCTACCCCATGCTCCGGCTCGGCGGGCGGCCTCAAAGGCAACCGGCGATGAAGCTCGGGTTTCTTCCCAGTGACATCGACCCTTCCTCACCCAATGTGGCCGTGCGCGAGGCGGTGGGGATTGTCATGCTCTTGGCATGGCGAAATCGGCTCCCCCCGAACCCGTCGCGCCAGCCGCGCCCGCCGACCCCGGCTGGCTCCGCACCGTCGTCCGGCGTTGGACGGCGTGGGTCGGCATCGTCGTCTGGGCCGTGGTGCTGGTGGTGGCGGCCCCCGCCACCTCCAAGCTCTCCGGCGTGGAGGACAACCAAACCGTCAATTACCTGCCCCACAACGCCCAGTCGACCAAGGTCTTCCAGGCCCTGCAGCATTTTCCGTCGGCCAATGCCAGCACCGCGGTGGTGGTGTGGGCCGCCCGCTCGGGGACCTTGACCGCCGCCGACCGGCAGACGATCGCCAAAGCCCGGGCCGCCGTCGCCGGCCACGTGCCCCTCGCCGGCCCTCTCGGGCATCCGGTGCCGTCCCGGGACGGGAGGGCCGCCGCCCTTCAGGTGCCGCTGCCGTTTCCCCAGACCAGCCGGACGGTCACCTCCAAGGAGAGCGGCGACCGCCTTCAGCACGCTTACAATCAGCTGCGATCGGCCACGCCGCCGACCGCGACGCTCGAGTCCGGCGTCACCGGGCCGGCCGCCTTCACCGTGCAGTCCAACACCGCCTTCAACGGCATCGACGGGATCCTGATCCTGGCCGCCGGGCTGGTCGTCACAATCCTGCTCCTGCTGATCTACCGGAGTCCGGTGCTGTGGCTCATCCCCCTCGTCACGTCGGGCGTGGCCCTCCTCGCCGCCCAGGGCGTCGTCTACCTGCTGGCCCGGCACGCCGGCCTCACCGTCACCGGCCTGTCCGCCGGCATCCTCGACGTCCTCGTCTTCGGGGCCGGCACCGACTACGCCCTGCTGCTCGTCGCCCGCTACCGGGAGGAGCTGCGCCACGAGCAAAACCCTCGCGCCGCCCTGGCCGTGGCCCTCCGGCAGGCCGCCCCGGCCATGTTGGCCTCGGCGTCGACGGTCATCCTGGGCCTGCTCTGCCTGCTGGCCGCCACCCTCAACTCCGACCGCGGCCTGGGCCCGGTCGCCGCCGTCGGCGTGGCCTGCGCCATCCTCGCCGCCCTCACCCTCCTGCCCGCGCTGCTGGCCGTGTGCGGGCGGGCCGTGTTTTGGCCCTTCGTGCCCCGCGTGGGCGGCGCCCACTCGGTGGGGGCCTGGTCCCGCATCGCCGACCGGGTGGCGCGGCACCACCGGGCCGGCTGGATCGGTCTCGTCGTGGTCCTGGCCGTGGCCGCGGCGGCCCTGTCGACCATCCAGCTGGGGCTGCCGACCGAGTCGGGTTTCACCAACAACCCGCCGCCGGTCAGGGCCCAGCAGCTCCTCGACGCCCACTTCCCGGCCGGCACCGGCACGCCGGCCGACATCGTCACCGCCACCTCGGCCGTGGCCCGGGTGAGGCGGGCGGCCGCCGGCACGCCGGGGGTGACCGGCGTGGCCGTGGTCGAGCGGCACGGGTCGCTCACCCATCTCGAGGCCCTGCTGTCGGCCAAGCCGGCCTCGCCGGCCGCCGACCACACCATCGTCGCCCTCCGCCGGCGGCTGGCCCGGGTGCCACGGGCCGGGGCGCTGGTCGGGGGGCAGACCGCCGTCGAGCTCGACACCAACAACGCGGCCAGCCGGGACCGCTCCGTCGTCATGCCCATGATCCTGGTGGTGGTGGCGGTGATCCTCGGGCTGCTGCTGCGGGCCCTGATCGCCCCCATCGTCCTGATCCTCACCGTCATCCTGTCCTTCGCCGCCGCCCTCGGCGTCTCGGTGGTCGTCTTCCGGTGGGGGTTCGGCTTCGCCGGGACCGACCAGAGCGTCCCGCTGTACTCGTTCCTGTTCCTCGTCGCCCTGGGCGTGGACTACAACATCTTCCTGATGAGCCGCGTCCGGGAGGAGGCGCTCCGGCGGCCGACGGCGGAGGCGGTCCACACCGCCCTGGCCCGCACCGGCGGGGTCATCACCTCGGCCGGGCTGATCCTGGCCGCCACCTTCGCCGTGCTCGGCGTGCTCCCGCTCGTGGTGCTGGCCGAGGTGGGCTTCACGGTGGCCTTCGGGATCCTCCTCGACACCTTCCTGGTCCGCTCGGTGTTGGTCCCGTCGCTGTGCTGGGAGCTCGGCTCCCGGGTCTGGTGGCCGTCAGCCCTGGCCCGCCGCTTCCACGAGTCGACCTGAAACTCTTTCTTGTGCGACTTCACGGCTCGAAATGCAGTGAAACCGCACAAGAAATCCGGGCGGGGACCCGAAAAGCGGGGCGGGCGGGAGTCGGCAGAGCGGGGCGGGCGGGAGACGGCAGAGCGGGGCGGGGCGGGCGGCGAGGCCGCACCGGCAGGGGCCGACCTCACAGCCGGGCCACCGTGGCCGGGTCCTCCTTGCCCCCGTAGTACCGGTCGAGCACGGCCCGGAAGACCGTCTCGGACGGATCGGCCCGGGCGAACAGGGTCATGCAGCTGCGCAGCTTCATGGCGTCGACCGGCCCGAAGATGTCGACCGCGCTGCGCCCCGGCGCCGCCTCCAGGGCCACGCCGGCCATCTCCCGCAGCCGGGGCCCGAGGACGGGATGGGCGAGGTAGGCGACGGCCTGGTCGAGGTCGGCGATGGCGTACAGCCGGGAGGTGGCGCTGCTGCCCAGCCCCACGATCTGCGGGAACACCCACCACATCCAGTGGCCGGTCTTGCGGCCCCGCCGCACCTCCTCGCGAGCCTGCTCGTAGGTGCCCTCCTGGGCCAAGACGAAGCGCTCGAGGTCGTAGGCCATGGCCCTTCGTACAATAGAGACAATGGCGACCCCGATCAGACGGCGCCTGCTGGTGGCCGGCCGCGTGCAGGGGGTCGGCTACCGCGCCGCCTGCGCCCGGGTGGCGACCGCCCTGGCGGTGAGGGGCTCGGTCCGCAACCTCACCGACGGCCGGGTGGAGGTGGTGGCGGCCGGCCCGCCCGACCTGGTCGAGCAGCTCACCGAGTGGTGCCGGACCGGCCCCCGTTCGGCCCGGGTCGAGTCGGTCGACATCAGCGACGAGCCCGAGCCTGACGGCGACCCCGACCCCGACCCGCCGGGACCAACCGCGGCCGGCCGTTTCCTAATCCTTTAAGCGTTCTGAGCCCCGGCCCCCGCCCCCGCCTCGGCCCGGGACTCGCCCGCCACCGGCGAACGGGTCGTGGGGGTGTCGGCCGGCGCCCGCCCGCGGAGCAGGAGGATCCCGACCGAAACGGCGAACACGACGATGCTGGTCCAGTCGTTGAGGCGCAGACCGAAATAGCGGTGGGCCTCGTCGACCCGGAGGCGCTCGGTAAAAAAGCGCCCGATGCAGTACAGGGCCGCGTACACAAAAAACAGGTAGCCCTTGCGGACGGCAAAGCGTCGTTCGATCAGGATAATGAGGGCCACACAGGCGAAGTCCCAGAGGGACTCGTACAAAAAGGTGGGCTGGAAGGTGTGGATGGCCGGCGGGTAGGCCACGCAATGGGTGACGGAGCTGCAATGCACCGGATGGGCGATCCTCACCGCCCAGGGCAGGGTGCTTGGCTTGCCGTACAGCTCCTGGTTGAAATAATTGCCCCAGCGGCCGATGCCCTGGGCCAGGGCCAGAGCGGGGGCGGTGCAATCGATGGCGGCCCGCCAGTCCACGCCGTAATGGCGGGCCGCGATCAGGCCGACGCCGACCCCCGCGGCCACCCCGCCCCAAATGCCGAGGCCGCCCTGCCAGATTTCGAAGGCCCGCCACCACTGGCCGCCGGTGTCGGCCTGCCAGCTGGTGATCACGCTGTAGATCCGGGCGCCGATGATCCCGGCCGGCACCCCCCACAGGGCCAGGCGGCTCATGGTGCCCGGCTTGCCGCCGCGTGCCTCCCAGCGCCGCTGGGCCAGCCACACCGCGCCGACCACTCCGAGGGCGATGAGCAGGCCGTACAGGTGCAGGCGGAGCGGGCCGATGTTGACCCCGTTGACGGGCGGGCTGGGGAGGTAGGCAAGGACGCCGCCGGCTGGCACCGCCGCAGCGTAGCGGCGCGCCGCCCTGGCCGGTCAGCGCTACCGTCGGCCGGTGACCTCCTGCCCCACGTGCGGGTACGTGTACGAGGACGTGGCCCCCGGCGAGGTCGCCGGCCGCCTGCGGGCGGCGTCGACGGAGGCCGGGCGGGTGCTGAAAGGGGCCGACGAGACCGCCGGCCGCACTCGCCCGGAGCCGGAGGTGTGGTCGGCCCTCCAATACGGCTGCCACCTGCGGGACGTGCTGCTGGTCCAGCGGGACCGGGTGGTGCTGGCGGTGGTCGAGGACGAGCCGGGGTTTGCTCGCATGCACCGCGAGGAGCGGGTGGCGTTGTGCGGCTACGACGCCGAGCCGCCCGGGACGGTGGCCGCCGAGCTGGCCATGGCCGGGGAGCTGTGCGCCCTCACCTTCGAGCGGCTCGGGCCCGGCGACTGGGGCCGGCGATTCGTCTACAACTGGCCGGAGGCGGCCGTCCACGATCTGACCTGGCTGGGCCGGCACGCCCTCCACGAGGCGGTCCACCACCTGCTCGATATGCGCCAGGTGCTGGAACGGGTCACGGAGAAATGAGGCTCGGGCCGCCGGCGCCCAATTGGGGCCCGGCCCCTAAACGTATTCCCGCTGCATCAGGTCCCGGAGGGCGAACCAGCCAAAAAAGGCCGGGATGTAGTTGACGGCGAACTGGTTGGCCAGGGCCGCGGCCACGGCCACGTCGGCGTGCACGCCGAGCCCGGCCAGGGCGGCGGTGAGCCCGACTGCGCCGGCGGCCGAGCCGGCGCCCGGCACCGGCACCACCGACGCCACCCCGCCGACGCCGATGGCCAGCGCCAGGGTGGTCCAGAAGGAGAGGTGGGCCTCGAAGGCGAGCAGGCAGCACGTCAGGCAGAAGCCGTAGAGGAGGGCCACGACGACGTTGCCGCCGACCAGCAGGCTCAGCTGGCGGGGGCTGCGCAGGGCCGAGATGACGGTCCGGATACCCACCCGCAGCGGGGGGAGGACGGTGCGGCGGAGGCGGGGGATGCCGAAGACGACGGCGGCGCCGGCGGCCACGACCACCACCCCGATCACGAGGATCTCGACGATCCCGCTGACCGGCACGTTGCCCAGGTGGAGGGTGTTGGGCGAGGCCAGGACGGCCAGGACCATCAGCGGGACCTGGGCGAAGACGGTCCCGGCCAGGCTGAGCGGTCCGCCGGCGGCGACGGCCGCGGCCAGGTCGGCCCCATGGCGCTGCAGGTACCGGACCTGAAATCCGGTGCCGCCGACGATCGGCACGACCAGGTTGGAGTAGGACATGCTCAGCTGCAGCTCCGAGGTCGTCCACAGCGGCAGCCGGAACGGCACGCAGCCCATCAGCGCCACCGCGAACCCGATGTTGGTGCCCAGGGCCAGCACCAGGGCCAGCGACAGCCAGGCCCAGTCGGCGTGACGGATGATGGTCAGCACCTCCCGCGGGCTGCCGATCTGGCCGAGCAGGATGACGACGGCGAGGAGGGCGCTGCCGGCCAGCAGCAGCTGGGACAGCTGGATCCGCTGCACCGTCTGCAGGGCCGGCGGTTTGACGCCGGCGCTGGCCGCCGCCGTGCGGCGCAGCTCGTCCAGCCGCCGCCTGGCCCCCCGACGCCGGTCGGCCACCCGGGCGCGGGTGATCGGCCGGAGGGCGGCCGGCTGCAGGTAGGGGAGGGCGTCGACGAGGGCGGACGTGCCCATGACCGAGACGCAGGCGTCGACGGCCCGCTCGTCGCCCACCAGGCCGGCGGTGGTGGCCAGCACCTCGGCCACGTCCTTGGCCGTCCGGTGGGCCAGCCCGGACGTGCTGGCGGTGGCGAAGGCGATGATGCCGGCGGTGCCGTCGTCGGCGACCATCAGGTGGTCGGCGTCGAGGGCGCCGTGGGCGATCCCGGCCCGGTGCAGCCGGGCCACCTGGTCCCAGACGGAGAACAGGAGCTGGTCGCTCACCTCCTCGGGATGCAGCTCGGCCAGCCGGCGCCCCCCGAGCGGGCGCAGCAGGAGCAGGGCCGCGCCCGGCCCGGCGCCGCCGACGAAGACCACCTCGGGGGCGTGTACGCCGGCGGTGCGGGCCAGCAGGGCCATGCAGGCCTCGTGTTCGACCTGCTGCACCCGGGTCAGCTGCAACGGCGGCCCCGGCTCCTTGTAGGCCAGGAACCGCCACGTCCGGGCCAGCAGCTGGGCGTCGAGGGCATCCCGGCCGATCACCTTGACCAGCAGCGGCCCCTTGCTGTCCTGGCCGTCGAACACGGTGCCGTCGGTCTCCTGGCGCGACGACGGGTGGATGGACATCGGCTCCACGCCGACCTCGGGCAGGATCCCGGCCACCTGGGCCGCCGACGGCTTGCCGGCCGGCGTCCCGAAGGCCAGCCGGACCACCGCGGCCAGGGCCCACCCGATGGCCACGCCGCCGAGCAGGTCGGTCGGGTAGGCGAGACCGGCGTACATGGCGGCGAGGGCGAGCAGGAAGGCGGCCACCTCGGCGACCCGGCGGACCGGGCGGGCGACGTAAGGGGCGGCGATGGCGATGACCGCGGTGGCGACGGCCATCCGGATGGTCGGGAAGCCGGGCGTGATGCCGGTGTGGGTCAGGCCCCGGAACCCCTCCCGCAGGCCGGGATGCCCGAGGGTCGAGCTGACCACCGAGAAGCCGACCAGCCGGCCCACCGCCCAGGCCAGCACCCCGGCCAGCAGGACGTCCCGGGCCAGCCGCCAGCGTTGGGCGGCGACCGCGGCCACCACCACGGCGGCCACCGCCGGCAGGGTGCCCAAGGCCAGGATGACCCGGGCGACCGGCTCCAGGCCCTTCGGGAGGGAGCTGAGCAGCAGGAGGACGTCGAGCTGCGGGCTGCCGACCGTGTTGGCTCGCAGGGAGAGCAGGGACAGGGCCACCCCCGCCACCACCAGGCGCACGACGTCGCTGGCCCGCCGCCGGTGCCGCTCGGATCTCGCCGGCGGCGGGGACGCCGGCCGCGGCGGAGGGGTGGCCGACGGCTGCGGCTCGACCCTCAGCGGGGGCGGCGGACGGTTCACGACAACGAGAGTACGGAGAGTGACGGCCGCGGGCGGGGCACGGCCGAGGCGGTCAGGTGTGCCCGGATGGGTACAAACAGGACTGAGGACCGACGCGAGGAGGCCCGAGCCATGTATTCCCTCACCGAACGGAAGCACTCCGCCCCAGACGACCAGGACCCGAGGCCACCCTGGTGGCAACCGACGCCAAGAGGTCGGCTCCGGTGGGACCCGTCCGTGCGCACCGCGGGCGAGGTGGTCGAAGAGCGGGCCAGGCGCCGTCGCCGCCGGAGGATGCCGCGCCACGCGGCTTGAGGGCTCGGGGACGTCGCCGCGTGAGCGTGACCTTCCGTGACCGGGCCGACGCCGGCCGCCGGCTGGGCGCCGCGCTGGTCCGGCGGGGCGAGGCAGCCGCGACCGCCCAAGATCACGGTGTCGTCGTCCTCGGCCTGCCCCGGGGCGGGGTGCCGGTGGCCGCCGAGGTGGCCCGGGTCCTCGACGCCCCCCTCGACGTGGTCGTCGTCCGCAAGCTGGGCGTCCCGTGGCAGCCGGAGCTGGCCATGGGCGCCATCGGTGAGGGCGGCACCCGGGTGCTGGACGACGAGATCCGGCGGGTGGCCGACGTCGGGGCCGACGATCTGGCCGCGGTGGAAGCGGCCGAACGGGCCCA
>Ga0070737_10004617_pt1 | contig 13675 bp, 12 predicted proteins | sample Coa_R1_10_FD_66438 | JGI IMG/M metagenome (GOLD analysis project Ga0070737, IMG submission 66438) | Surface soil microbial communities from Centralia Pennsylvania, which are recovering from an underground coalmine fire - Coalmine... | ecosystem: Environmental > Terrestrial > Soil > Unclassified... | reverse complement strand
ATAAAAATGCAGGAATGCCGCCGTTCGCCAATAGTCCCAGGTGGGAAGCGGCGTGTAATAGCGCACCATGCGTAGTAAGGTTTGGTACCAGGTAAACGCCAGCCATGCGCCTAGAACCAGTAGTACCAGCGAGGCCAGTGTCGCGCGATAGCCTATAAACAACGCTCGGGCGCACGCCACAACGGAGGCCGATTCGAAACGGCTCGGGTGCGAAAGCTCAGCCATATCCTATAAAATTGTGAACTAGTGGCAAAATACGCGTTAGTGACGGGCTCGTGCGGGCTGATCGGATCGGAAATCAGCTTGCACTTAGCACACCATGGATACCAGATCTTCGGGATCGACAACAATGAGCGAGCGGTCTTCTTCGGGCCGGAAGGCGATACAAGCTGGTCTCTCCAGCGGCTTCGTTCGAGCATTGCCCATTACAGGCATTACAGCCTGGATATCCGCGACCGCGCGGGAATTCTGGACCTGGTTGCTGAACTGAAGCCGAACGTGATCGTGCACACGGCAGCGCAGCCGTCGCACGACCGGGCGGCGGCTATCCCATTCGACGATTTCGATACCAACGCGGTGGGCACGCTGAATCTGCTGGAAGCGGCGCGCCGGGCTTGCCCGGAATCGCCGTTCGTGCACATGTCCACCAACAAGGTCTATGGCGACCTGCCGAACACGATTCAATTGCGGGAGCTCGACACGCGCTGGGACTACGACGATCCGCAGTATGCGCACGGCATACCGGAGTCTTTTTCAATCGACCAATCGAAGCACTCCATATTTGGCGCTTCCAAAGTTGCTTCCGATGTCATGGTCCAGGAGTACGGCCGCTATTTCGGTATGCCGACCTGCTGTCTGCGCGGCGGCTGCCTGACTGGGCCGAACCATTCCGGCGTCGAGCTGCACGGATTTTTGAGTTACCTGGTGCGGTGCAATATCGAAGCGCGAGAGTACAAGGTGTTTGGATATAAAGGCAAGCAGGTTCGGGACAATATTCATTCCGAAGACGTGGCGAATTTCATGCTCGCGTTCATCGGCGCGCCGCGCTGTGGAGAGGTTTACAACATCGGTGGCGGTAAAGAGAACTCCTGTTCGATTCTCGAGGCGTTCGCGACCGTCGAAGCGTTGACAGGCCAGCCGCAGAGATACGCGTACATCGAGCAGAACCGGATTGGCGATCACATCTGTTACTACAGCGATCTTCGCAAGATGAAAACGCACTACCCGGGATGGACCATCACGCGGCCCTTACAAGACGTCTTTCGGGAGATTGTGGAATCCTGGCACACGCGGCTCGGGCGGACTGCAATGGTCACGGCCGGCGCTAATTGATGAGGGTTCTGATCACCGGGATCTGCGGATTTGTCGGCAGCCGACTCGCCTCCGCGCTCCTGGAGCGGCTGGACGGCATCCAAATCTGCGGCATCGACAATCTCTTGCGGCCGGGCTCGGAGGGCAATCGCAGCGAGTTGGCCTCCAAAGGCATTGAGTTCGTGCATGGCGACGTACGCATGCGCAGCGATCTGGACATGTTGCCGGCCTGCGATTGGGTGATCGACGCGGCGGCCAATCCCAGCGTGCTCGGCGGCGTAGACGGCCGCTCGAGCCCACGGCAGATGAGTGAACACAATTTATCGGGAACGCTCAATGTGCTGGAGTATTGCCGTGAGCAGAAGGCCGGTCTGGTACTGCTGAGTACCAGCCGCGTGTATTCCGTGCGGGACCTGGCGGCGCTGCCCATGAAAATTTGCAATGACGCATTCGCGCTCGATGAATCCGCCGCGATACCGACCGGCGTTACCGGCGCCGGGGTGAGCGAAAGCTTTCCAGTTCGCCAGCCCATTTCGTTGTACGGCGCGACGAAGCTCGCTTCCGAAGTAATGGCGGTCGAATACGGGTCCACTTTCGGCTTTCCCGTTTGGATCAATCGCTGTGGCGTGTTGGCGGGCGCCGGGCAATTTGGCACCGCCGAGCAAGGTATCTTTTCCTACTGGCTGCATGCGCACGCGGCGAGGCTTCCCCTGCGCTATATCGGATTCGGCGGCCATGGCCATCAGGTCCGGGACGCTTTTCATCCCGACGACTTGGCCGCGCTGGTGGCAGCCCAAATGCAGCGCGGCGGCGCGCCTTTCGACGCCATTTACAATCTTGGGGGCGGCGCACGGAACGCCATGTCGCTGGCGCAGTTAACGGCCTGGTGCGATGAGCGATTCGGCAAACACGAGCCGGAGCCGGATACCAGGCCGCGGTCGTTCGATGTTCCTTGGGCGGTGATGGATTTTGGACGCGCCGGGCAGGAGTTCGGATGGGCTCCCCAGCGTTCGCTCGCCTCTATCCTGGACGAAATTGCAGCGCACGTGCGGGCGCACCCCGGGTGGCTCAAACGCGCGGGAGTGCTATGAGCCCAGCACCGGCCGCCGGCACGACCGCGCCGCTGCGGCTGCTCAGCGTCGTGATTCCGGCACGCGATGAAGAAGGTTGCATCGCTTCGACCGTGGAGCATCTCTATGTGGAGTTGCGCCTTCACGGCGTGCCGCATGAAATTGTTGTCGTCGACGACGGCAGCACGGACGCGACCTGGGACACGCTGCTCGAAGTGCGCCGCCGCGTGCCGACGCTGAACCCCGTGCGCAATGAAGGCTTGCATGGATTCGGCCGTGCGATCATCTGCGGCTTCGATCACATGAACGGCGATGCGGTCGTGGTAATGATGGCCGATGAATCCGATGATTGCCGAGACGTAGTGCGGTACTGGCAACTGCTGAACGACGGCTGGGACGCAGTATTCGGCTCGCGCTTCATCAAAGGCGGCGGTGTCATCGATTATCCGTGGCTCAAGATGCGCGTCAATCGCCTGGCGAATCTGTTCATCCGAATGATGTTCGGTGTGAAACTGAACGATACGACCAACGCCTTCAAGGCTTATCGGCGCACCGTGATTGAGGGATGCCGTCCGCTGCTGTCGCCGCACTTCAATTTGACAGTGGAGCTTCCGCTGAAAACAATCGTGCGCGGCTATAGCTGGACCGTCATGGCGATCACCTGGCGCAACCGCCGCACCGGGGAGGCCAAGCTGAAGATCAAAGAGATGGGCAGCCGCTACCTGTTTATTTGTCTGTACATCTGGCTCGAAAAGTATTTCAGCCGAGGCGATTATCGCCGCGCCGACTGAGCGGGCGCGTTTACTCCAGCTTTCGGGATGCGAGCAGGTCGTCCTGATGCAGCGCCTTGAGCGCCGCCTGCACTTGTGGGTCACGCTGCGCCTGCAGTTCATCGCCCTTGGCGACGCCGCGCGCCTGGGTGACGATTTCTTCGAGCAGGCGAGCGCTGATCCAGGAATGCTCCGCGCTCCATTCCGCCACCGTCGGCTGGATCTGACGGCCGGCCAGGAACACTTTGAAATCATCCATCAGTTCCGGGGTAATCCTGAACGAGGCTGGAAGCGGAGAGTGCTGGGCCAAATACTCGGTGGCAAACGAAGTCAGCGCGCCACTGGCGTCGAGGACAGCCTCCAGTTGCGAGAATTGCGCGGGCGGTACAATAACGTCCGGCTGAATGCCGCCGCCGCCCATCACAACGCGGCCATTGTCGGTTTTGTAAGTCGGCCGGTTCGACGCAGAAGAGCTGCCGAAGGTGTCGGATAAGGCGGAGTCTCGCAAAGGGCGTTGAATCGAGCGGCCGCTCGGCGTATAGTAGAAAGCCGTCGTGATTGCAAGTCCCGCGCCTTCCGATAGGGGCATCACGCTTTGCACCAGGCCTTTGCCGTAGCTCGGTTCTCCGACGATTGCCGCGCGATCGTGATCCTGTAAAGCGCCCGAAAGAATTTCCGATGCGCTCGCCGTCTTCTGATTGATCAGAACCGCGAGCTTGAAGCGATAGGGCGTGGCATTCTTGGGCACATCGGCCGTTTCCACTTCACTGGTGCGCCCTTTGGCGGTGAGGATACGTTGGCCCGGCTGCAAAAACATGGAAGCGCCATCGAGCGCAGCTTTCACAACGCCGCCCGGGTTGTTGCGCAAATCCAACACCAGGCCACGCAGCGAATTGTCCCCCAGTTTCTGAACTGCATCGCGCAACTGCTTCGCGGTTTGCAAATCCCAGCTCGAAATGCGGACGTATCCAAAACCGGGCTCGAGCATAAAGGCGCGGTCTACGCTGGGGGCGTCTACCAGCGCCGGTGTCAGCGTGAACTCCAGCAAGCGCGCTGCCCCTTGACGCCGCACGTAAATGGAGACTTTCTGCTGGCGCGCTTCCGTTAACAGCTGGATAATCTGCTCGGGTTCGAGCGTGCGGATGGCGTAGTTGTTTACCGCGATCAATTCATCGCCGGCTTGAATGCCGGCCTTGTTCGACGGCGTACCCGGCAGCGTCTGTAAAAAGATAACGCGTCCGGGAAGAACTGAGACAATGCTGCCGAAGCCCTTCTGCTCGGAATCCTCCATCTGCCTGAGCTGTTCAAATTGGCCGGGATCGAAGAATTGCGTGTGAGGGTCCAGTTGGCGCAACATGGCAGGGATAGCGCCTTGGAAGAGCAGCTTGTCCACCGGCTCCTCGCCGGCCGATTCTGTCCGGATGGTTGAGAACACCTGGACGAATTGCTTCAGGTAAGGAGTCAGTTCTTTCGCCGGATCACCGGGAGGCAGAGTGGCCGCGTTCGGGGTGCGCGTTTGCCCGTTCAACACAGAAGCCAGCAGGAAGGCGGAAACGGAGATGCCGCAGAGCAAGCGATACAAACCGATTGGACGTTGTCGAACGGGTTTCGATTCCGCCGTCATCGCGAATATTGGATCTGCCGGCGTGTTTCAGCACGCTCGATGGCGAGGGAAATTAAGCGATCCAGTAACGCAGGATATGGAATCCCTGAGTACTCCCACATCTTCGGATACATGCTGATCGAGGTGAAACCGGGAATGGTGTTGATCTCGTTGATGAAGAATTCGCCGCTGTCGTGGTCCATCAGAAAATCGACGCGCGCCATTCCTTCACAGCCGACCGTTTCAAAGCAGCCAATTGCCAGCCGCTGCATTTCCGAGATCTGTTGCGCAGTCAGATTCGCGGGCAAGTCAATGCGTGCCTGATCGAGCAGGTATTTGTCTTCGTAAGTGTAGAAGTCCTGAGACGGAATGACCTCGCAGGGCATGGACGCAGCGGCCGGCTCGCCTCCCAGCACGCCGCATTCGAACTCGCGTCCTTTGATGCCGCGCTCGACGATAATCTTGCGATCGTACTGAGACGCAACATCGAGCGCCTTCTTCAGTTGCTGGCAGTCGTTGGCTTTTGAGATGCCCACCGAACTGCCCAGATTCGCTGGCTTGACGAAGACCGGATAGGGGAACGGCAGCTCCAGGCAGGTGGAATCAAACCTGCCTCGCGTGAGCACGAAATGCTCGACAACAGGCAATCCGGCTTGGGCGCACAGCCGCTTGGTCATGGCTTTGTCCATGGCGGCGGCAGAGGCAAGCACGCCCGCGCCGACGTAGGGCAACCCGGCCAGCTCTAACAGTCCCTGAACCGTTCCATCCTCGCCGAAAGTGCCGTGCAACATGGGAAATGCCACATCAATGCCGGCGTTCGCCGCGGGCTCGGGAGCGATTGCCGATGGATGCCACTTCCCCTGTTTGTCGATGAAGTAGTCCGAAATTTCATATTTGGCTGGATCGAGTGCTCGCCGAACGGATTCAGCGGAGCGGAGCGAGATCTCGTGCTCACCGGAACGGCCTCCGAATATGAGCGCCACATGCATTTTCCTGGAGGAATTTTGCTGCAATTCCTATTCTCTCTCGCTCGCCAACTAGAAAAGCCACCCAGCTCTGACAGCCAGGTGGCTTCGCGAAGCGTTTCGTCGGGTATTGAACCGCGCAGCAGCTATTGGGCTGTGCGTAACTACTTGCGGGACGATATGCGGTCCAAGGTGTGTACGAACTGCCGGGCTTCCGCCGGGGTGTGAACGTCGCCGGTAGCTATTTCCTTATTGCTGATGTCGTGGCCATAGAGCGCTTTGTTGCCGTCATGATCTTCGGTCATCGCGGCTCCACTGAGGTCTAGACCTCCGAAGATGCCACGCGAACGCGAGTAAGTCAGGATTTCGGCATGTAACTCAGCGTCTGTCATCGCTGAGGCGTCGCGCCCCAGAGGGCCTGCCGCCGCCGAAGCCTCGCCGCCTAGCTGGAACTTATCGCTGAGCAGATGCTCCATGCCGGTCTGATTCATCACCAGCATCACGACATCGGTCTCGGCGCCGCCGATCAGAAGACCGAATTTACCACCGCTGATGCGGACCGCGCCCGGAGCGCTCCAACCCACACCGCTCGCTTTCCGGCAGGTAAAGAAGCCCTTTCCATACTCGGCTCCCACAATGAATCCGCCCTTCTTCAGGTTCGGGATGACCACTACGCAACTAGCGCGATTCAGCAAATCCTGGGGAATGCCTTTGTCGGACGCGTTCATCATTGCATTTAAATCTTCCGTCGCCGCCGCGAGCCGCTCCGCGGTATCTTTTTGTGCAAATGCCGGAGCTGCAACTAGAGCCGCCGCCAAGGCCAAACTGAATATCTTCATACTTTCTTCTCTCCTCCTGCAATCCTTTCCTGGGTATAGCAGTTTATTGCTTCATCGTATGAGACGTGTCTTGGCAGGAAGATTAAACAGTTAGAGTTGACCGAATCGCGGCGATGGTGCGTGAAAATCCCTTCACGAATCGTGCCCGCCGCGACGTTCGCTCTGCCGGGCAGACGTGCGCGGCCCTGGGGCTTCGACGATGCGTTTCGCTGTTTCTTTGGCCAGGCGCACGCAATCGGGGATACCGACCCCGTCGTACGCATTCCCGGCAAGATGAAGGCCGCGGATCTGTGCTGCGGCTGCCGCGATATTAATCAGCCGCTGCTGGTGTCCGACAACATACTGGGGCATCGATTCCGGCCAGGCCTGGACGCTCGAAAAACGAGGCGCGGCCTCAATTTCCATGAAGCGCGCCAAGTCTGAACGCACCAAGTCGATAATCTGCTGTTCAGGAGCGCCGAGCAATTGCGTTGCGTTTTCCGCCACGATGAATGCGCGGACCGCGGCGCGATCAGGCGGAGTTCGGGAAGGAAATTTGGTGCTCACCCAAGTGGCCGCCGCGATCGTGCGCCGCTCCGTTCGCGGCACTAAGAATCCAAATCCATTCAGCGGGTGGGCAAGCGCGGCGCGATCGTAGACCAAGGTGACGAGGATTGCGGAAGAGTAGGGAATCAAGGCTAACTCGGAGGCAAGCGAGGGAGCGGCGTTTTCAAGCAGCCGCGCGGCGCTGTAAGCGGGGCAGGCCAGCACCAGATCATGCGCGCGTATCGTTTCTTGCCCGCAATCAATGCGCCAGGCTCCGGCCTCGTACTCTACACTCCTGGCTTCGGCGTGGAGCACGCGGGTGCGGCTACCGGCCGCCGCTCGTACGGCGTCGACCAGGCTCTGCATTCCATTGCGAAACGATAAAAAAAGGCCGCTCGCAGGGGGGACGCGGCGCTCGCGGCGCACAGCGCGAATCAGGCTGCCGTAATCACGCTCGTAAGCCACGAAGCGCGGCAGAACGCTGGGAGCGCTCAGCTTTGCCGAATGCCCGCCGTAAACACCCGCCAGCAGGGGATCGGCGGCGTAGTCGAGCAGTTCGGAGCCGAAGTGATCGGCGATCAATTCGCCAACCGAAAAATCGCCCGGCCTGGAGCGAGGCCGCGAGAGTGTCTCGGTCAGAAAGCCGAGTTTCGTCTTTGCACTAAACAGTGGCGAACCGATGGCAGACGATAAATCTGCCGGAACCATCATGACCATGCCGCGAGGCATGGCGATGAGCTTGGAATCGCGAACCACGAAAATCCGGCGTGCGGCGTCGTTGGACCCGATGATCTGCTCAGCAAGGGCCGGCAATTCTCGCGCTAATTCAGTGACGGCGGGCTTGGCGGCCAGATAGCTGTCTGCGCCTGCCTCGAGCAGGCAATCCTCCCAACGATCCGTTCGAATCAGACCACCCAACCGGCTCGACTTCTCGATCAGGACGGAATCGGCGCCTTGCCGGCCGAGAAAGTAGGCCGTTGCCAGACCGGAAATGCCGCCACCGACGATGGCTACGCGCGGCTCGCTCACGGGCGGTGGAACTCGCGCACGATTTGCACCACCGCCCTGACGTTCTCCAGCGGAGTTTCGGGCAAAATGCCGTGACCCAGATTGACGATGTGTCCGGGTCGCGTGCCGGTTCGGCGGAGCAGATCGACGACCCTGGTTCTAAGCTCGGGCAGGGGCGCAAACAGCGCCACCGGATCGAGATTCCCTTGGATGGCGGCACGATAGCCGATATCCATCCAGGCCTGATCGATATTGACGCGCCAATCTACACCGATCACGTCGCCGCCGGCGCCGTGCAATTCGCGCACGAAACCCGCGGTGCCCGTTCCGAAGTGAATGACCGGGACGCCGGTCGAGCGAATGCGCTCAATGAGCGCGCGCGAATAGGGCTGAACGTAGCGGACGTAGTCCTCCGGACTGAGGGCGCCTGCCCAGCTATCAAACACCTGTATGGCGCGGGCGCCGGCGCTCACCTGCAGCCCGGCGAAATCGCCCAGAACATCGACCAGCTTGCCGAGCAGCCGCCGCCAGATGACCTCGTCGCCGAACATAAGCTTCTTGGTCTTGAGAAAGGTCTTCGAGGCCGCCCCTTCAATCATGTAACTGGCGAGAGTAAACGGCGCGCCTACGAAGCCGACCACCGGGACGCGGCCAGCCAAAGCGCGCGTGACCAGATGAATCGCTTCGCCGACGTAGCCAAGATCGCCCGTGCGGCCGGTGAGAAGATCGTCCACATCTTCAGAGCTCGAGATCGGATTGTCGATTAGCGGCCCTTCGCCGCTTACGAATTCGAGCTTAAGACCCATCGGTTCGACCGGCAAAAGAAGATCGGCAAAGATGATGGCGGCATCGACGTCCAGCATTTCGACCGGCTGCAAGGTGACCGCGGCCGCGAGCTCCGGGTTCTTGCAGATCTCAAGAATGCCGTGTTTAGCCCGGATGTCGCGGTACGGCTTGAGATAGCGCCCCGCCTGGCGCATGAACCACACCGGCCGCACGTCAGTCGAGCGTCTACGGCACGCTTCCAGAAAGCGACCGCTTACCGGCGCAAAACGCATGAGGGCTCCCAAGGAATATAGGTGAACACGCGAAGATCCCCGTCAGTAGAGTGTATCGTTGCGAGGCCGGAGTTCTCGATATGGAAGCGCCGCGCCGAGACTCAACTCGCGGACTGCTCTTGGTCGCGGGGGCGGCCCCGGCGCATGCGCTTCAACAGATATTGCAGGCGTTCCGGCGAAGTGGACACGTCAGCTTCAAAGTGCAATTCGGGCATGCGGTAAAGACTCAAGCGCGCGGCGAGTTCGCGCCGCAGGAAATGGCGCGCTCCGTCCAGCGCCTGAATGGTTTTCTGCTGCTCGCCAACATCGTCGCTCAGATGCAAACGCACTTGAGCGTGGCGCATATCGGGGGACAACAAAACTTCCGTGACGGTGGCGTCTCCGATCCTCGGATCGGAGAGCTCATAAGCAATCATCTCTCCGAGTTCTTCGCGGAGTGCCTCGGAAACGCGCTCGGTGCGGTGGTTATCCATTGCGGGCCTCCAATCTTGAGTTTACGGCTTCCCTTGGCGGAGTGCCGCGTACTTGCCAGCTATAGCCATTCAATACTGGTCCCGGCGAGCGCGCCGCCCAATACGCTGGCCGCGTGGGCCTCCACCGCATTCAGGATCTGCTCGGCGTGAATGCGGTCGTTTGAGACCGTTACCGCCGCCACTACCGAGTTTTGCCACGAATCCAGATGGTCGATTTCTGCCACCGCCACGTTGAAGCGCTCGCGCAGTCGATCTTTCACGCTCTTCACCACATGGCGCTTTTCTTTGAGCGAATGGGAATGCTCGACGTGTATGTCGAGCGTTAGCACACCAATTGCGGGCATTGCTTCTGTTGTTTTATCCGTTTGGATAAAGCCGCGGCCAAATCCATTTACCACTTTACGAAACAAGCCCAGAAACGCGAGAATTCATCGATCCCATACAATGGAATTCCAAGTGCAACAACCCGGTGACTTCGCGCGGTTATTTTTCTGCGCGATTTCGCACTTCTAAGACGGATTGCAGAGGAGAACTTTAATGAACGGAGCTAAGCATCATTTCGGGTGGGTTCGGGATTTACCCGATCAACGGGACTTTATGTATGCCGCACCGACTGCGGCGCTGCGGAACATTCCCGCTTCGGTGGATCTGACAAGCCAGTGCCCGCCTGTATATGATCAAGGGGAATTGGGCAGTTGCACCGCGAATGCAATAGCCGGAGCATTTCAATTTGACGAGTTAAAGCAGAAAGAGCCGAGCGTGGTTCCGTCTCGCCTGTTTATTTACTACGGCGAGCGGGTAATTGAGGGAACGGTCGGCAGCGATAGCGGTGCGCAGATTCGCGATGGCATCAAAGTAGTGGCCAAAAACGGAGTGTGCCCGGAGACGGAATGGCCGTATGACATCGCGAAGTTCACGCAGAAGCCGCCTCAGAAGTGCTTCAGCGATGCCAAGAAGTACAAGGCCGTCACCTACCAGCGCCTGATTCAGGACCTGAACACGATGAAGGGATGCTTGGCCGATGGCTACCCGTTTGTGTTCGGAATTACCGTGTATTCGAGCTTCGAATCGCCTGAAACGGCAAAGAGCGGCATCGTGCCGATGCCCAGCACGCAAGAGCAGCTATTGGGAGGCCACGCAATCATGGCAGTCGGTTACGACGACAGCACGCGCATGTTCACGTTCCGAAACTCCTGGGGGCCAGGTTGGGCCAAAAACGGCTACGGGTTTATCCCTTATGCGTACCTGACCGATACGCATCTGGCAAGCGATTTCTGGACCATCCGGGCGGTTACCGACGCGGGCGCTAAGTCACAAACAGGCGCAGCGAAAACGAGCGCTTAGCGGAATCGAGATCCCAGCCTCTGGTCAGACGCATTTCGATGAAGGCGGTCCCGGTCGCCTCGGCGCGAAAGCGCCACTGATGAACACCGGGGCTGCCCGCTCGCGAACTGGCCGCTCCGGCGGGCGGCACAAAAACATCGCTGATTTTCGAACAGATCGGCGCACCGTTCCGCTCTACATTGTCAGCGGTCACGAACTTCCACGCATACCCGGTACTCGGATTTTCGGGCAAAGCAAGCGTGAAGACTTGACCAACTCTCAGGGAGATTTCCCGGCCGTTCGATTCCTCGCCAACCTGCATATTCCCGCCGTGCCGGGTTCCTTTCGCGCCGCTCAGCACTGCTCCACAACCAATACACAGGTAAACCAGGAATGAAGCAATCGATCGAGTTCTGCACAGCACGTACAGCCATAGAATAGCGCTGTTTCAGCGCCGGTCCGGTGGGAGCGTGCCGAAATCGAGCGCGCTGCACGGCGTGGTGGGCTGCAAGGAGGGAATGGCGGACTGGCCGCGCGTGGCCAGGCAGTTGACCATCGCACGATGGAATCCGGTCACATCCAGGGAATCTGGAATCTGATCCGTCGATTTAATCCGGTGTAAGCTATACCCGGCTCCATCCTTCAGCGCAGCACGATCGGCTGAAAATTCGATGCCGAAAGCGAGGTCCGCCGCCGTAGGGACAATCACGGCGCTCACAATCGCCGTGCTGCGGTGGTAAACTTTGGCTCCGGGAAGCGGCAGTCCAAAGATATCGCCGATCAGCGGTACTTCTATCAGCGGAGGCAGCAGAGGAACTTTATTGCGAGGTCGCTGTATTAGCGCGGAAAACGAGCTTACGTCGAACAGCTTTATGGATTCGACCCGTACACGCGAGAAAACGTTGTGACGAGCGACGCGAGACAGCGGACTGGTCGACGGCGACGCTCCGCTATCTGAATACAGAGTGGGCGCCGAGTCTTCCTGAGCCCACAGCTTGACATCCAGTTCAGCCGAGGATGCGCCTGGCAGCGTGTGAGGAGTTATGTCCAGCGTCAGTTGGCGTCCGATCTGAACATTTGCCGCAACAGGACTGATGGCGGCAAGCGCCGGTGCAATACTTGCGGGAGACAATGCGCCGCCCAGGATACTCGGGAGGCTGAGTCCTCCACCTGCCGCGGGCGCCGGCGTGGACGTCATAGTGCAGGTCGTCGTGCCGTTGGGCGTGGATGTTGCGCCTGGGGCATTCGTGGGTTGACATGTTGTCGTAGTCGTTGTCGCGTTCGCCGCAGGAGCCGCCCCCGAAGATCCTGTCAGGCTGTTAAGGGCGCTCGACAGAGATTGGAATTGCGGCGCGTTGAAAGAGCTTTGTGTATCGGTATCCACCAGGCTTTCCACTCCGCTGATGCCACGCACCGTAATGACGCCGTCGGCGATGAAGCTGCGATGGTTGTGCCAAGGCCCGAAGTGCCGGTCGTAGGTCCCCTCTTGCGTGTGGTCCATGATCTCGCGCGTAAACGCGGCAACATCCTGGTTGAAGGCCACGATCAGCGGATTGAACTCGGCATTGAGCTCCTGGGCGCTGTGCGTCAAGTAATATGCGCTGAACTGAAAAGGAAACTGCTGCGCCATTTTGTAGTTGAACAGAAAATCGACCGTAGCTGCGCGAAGCAAGCCCAGCGGGGTAGTACTGAAGGAGGCGTCATTGGGTGGGAGCTTCGATTTCAGGTCTGCGATACGCGTTTCGGCCAAGCTGTTCAACTGATCGATGGTAAAGGTCGAGAATCCGTGATAAGGCAGGAAGCTCTTGGCGGCCTGAATGGCAAAGCAACTCAGCGGCACCGCCCGCGGCAAGCGGCAACGGCGCTGGGCGTGAAGCGCGGCCCTATCCAGATCTTCACAGCTTGGCTGATTGGGCCGGTTGCTGGATTTCAAATACTCGGCGCGCTCGTTCACAATGCAAGTTTTGTCGTCGGAACTGTCCGGGCGCGTGGGCGCGGGTGGTAATAGATTAGCGATCGCCTCATGTTCCGGGAAACAGGCGCTGCCGTACACTTCGTATTTGCCTTCCATGCAGCCAATAGTGGTAAAGGCCGCTTTGAATGGATCGTCGGCAGCCATGATGCCGAGCAGGATGTTGGTGAGCGTGGCGTGCAACGGCTGAAATGCTTCGGCGTAGCCCAGGCAATACGTGCCAGCGGGGCAGAAACCCCAGCGTTGCCGATCTTTCGTCGAGATGCAGTCCGGGCCATTCGGATTCGCGGAACACGACGGATCGTCGGCCACGAAGCGCTGAGTAATGTAGTTGTAAAAGGCCGGATCGAAAAACGCCGGATTCTGCATCTGGCGGCTCAGGTAGGCCCAGCCATATTCGATGGTGTTCTGAAGGGCGTCATTGTTGGCGTTGACGGCCTGTCGGATCTCTTCGCTCTTGTGGGAAACCTCGCGGCCATCCGGTGAGCTCTCCTCGAAGCTCCACATATTCAGGAGCACTTCCGGCCGAGGCAGGTCCAGCAAAGTCAGAAGCTGTATACGCTGAGAATCAGTGGCATTCGCCCGGCCTGGATCCGTGAAAACGACTTCATCGCCGACCGGCACCATGCCGGTGGTGATGGTGTTCTGGGTGGAGTTTGAGGCCGGCGCGGAGGAGGCGGCGGTTGCCGGTGTCGATGTGGCTGCCGGCGCCGGCGTGGGGCCGCTTGTAGCCGGCGGGCTTGCACCCGAGGATGAGC
>Ga0070737_10004616_pt1 | contig 13679 bp, 11 predicted proteins | sample Coa_R1_10_FD_66438 | JGI IMG/M metagenome (GOLD analysis project Ga0070737, IMG submission 66438) | Surface soil microbial communities from Centralia Pennsylvania, which are recovering from an underground coalmine fire - Coalmine... | ecosystem: Environmental > Terrestrial > Soil > Unclassified... | reverse complement strand
GGCCTTGCGGTACCACAACGTGTACGGCCCCAGGATGCCGCGGGACACGCCCTACTCGGGCGTGGCGGCCATCTTCCGGTCCGCGCTGGAGAACGGCCTCCCGCCGAAGGTGTTCGAGGACGGCCGCCAGCAGCGCGACTTCATCCACGTCTCCGATGTCGCCGCCGCCAACCTGCTCGCGCTGGCCGCGACCGAAGGCGGCCAGCCGCCCGGCGTGGCCGCCTACAACGTCGCGAGCGGCCAGCCGCACACGGTCGGCGAGATGGCGGCGGCGCTGGCGGCCGAGTTCGGCGGCGGTCTCGCGCCGGAGGTCACCGGGGACTTCCGGCTCGGTGACGTCCGGCACATCGTGGCTTCCCCGGCCGCCGCCGGACACGGCCTGCATTTCCGGGCGGAGATCGGGTTCCGCGACGGCATCGCCGAGTTCGCCAAGGCCCCGCTGCGCGAGCCCGCCCGCACCGCCGCCGCCCTCACGTAGGCCGCCGATGTACCGAGCTTCCCCGGAAGCCCCGCACACGTAAACGGCCCGGCATCTGCCGGGCCGTTCTCGTGTGCTAAGTCCTCAGCGGCCGGACGGGACGGCGCGCTGGCGGGCCGACGGCGCCGGGCGGGACAGGGCCGGGACCGCCGGACGGGCCAGCGGCAGCCGGATGACGAACTGGCAGCCGGGCCCGGCGTTGCGGACCGCGATCTGGCCGGCGTGCGCCTCCACGATGCCGCGGGCGATGGACAGGCCCAGTCCCGCGCCCTCCTGCGGACCGGGCGTGCGGGCCGACTCGCCGCGGAACGCCACGTCGAAGACGCGAGGCAGGTCGGCCGGCGGGATCCCGCCGCAGGCGTCGGACACGCTGAACCGGGCCATGCCGTCCTGGACGTCGCCGAGGACCTCGACCGTCCCGTCCGACGGGGTGTGCCGGATGGCGTTGATGACCAGGTTGCGCAGGGCCCGCCCGAACTCGGCCGAGTCGACGTAGATCGGCATGCCCCGGACGGCGGACCCGGCCAGCCGCACACCCTTGGACCGGGCCACCGGCTCGGCGCTGGCCAGCACCTCGGCCACCAGGTCCTCCAGCCCGACCAGGCGGCGGGACAGGCGCAGCGCGCCCGCGTGGATGCGGGACAGCTCGAACAGGTCGTCGATCATGACGGACAGGCGGTCCACCTCGCGGCGGATCTGGGTGTGGTAGGTGCTGACCGTGGCCGGGTCCACGACGACCTGGTCCTCCAGGGCCTCGGCCATGGCCCGCAGCCCGGCCAGCGGTGTCCGCAGGTCGTGGCTGACCCAGGCGACCAGTTCACGGCGGCTGGCCTCCAGCGCCCGCTCACGGGTACGGGCCTGGGCCAGGCGCTCGTGGGCGGCGGCCAGCCCGTCGGACAGGCCGGCCAGTTCGGCGGGCAGCGTCATGGACGGCGGGATGTACAGGCCGCTGTCCCCCACCTTCTGCACGGCGACCAGAAGCTGCCGGCTCGACTTCGTGAGCTTGCGGCCGATCACCAGGGACACGGCGAAACCGGCCAGGCCAGCGATGAACAGCAGGTCCAGCATGACCTCGCGGTCGCCGGGGTTGCCCACCATGATGACCGTGATGCCGCCCACCCCGAGCAGCGAGGTCATGACGGTCACCAGCGAGATGACGGTCAGCATGGCGCCGATGGAGTGCCGCGCGAGCACGCGCAGCACGAACAGCCCGACGATCGTGGTCACGACCGCGATCCCGGCCGCGGCCTCGGTGACGTGGGCCATGTCCGACCACTCGACACCAGGGAAGGGCCCGCCAGCCAGAACGCCGGCGGGCTCGGACAGGGCCACTACGCCGCCTCAGGCTCGTAGCGGTACCCGACACCCCAGACGGTGACGATCCTGCGCGGCAGGGTCGGGTCGGCCTCGAGCTTCTCGCGCAGCCGGCGGACGTGCACGGTGACCGTTGACGTGTCGCCGAACGTCCAGCTCCACACCTGGTTGAGAAGCTGCTCGCGGGTGAACGCCTTGCGCGGGTGCCGCATCAGGAACACCAGCAGGTCGTATTCACGCGAGGTGAGGGACAGCAGCGTCCCGCCCACCCTGACCTCGTGCGCGGTCAGGTCGACGGTGAGGTCACCGTCGCCGATCACGCCCTCGGGTTGTGCGTCCGGCAGGCCGCTGCCGCGGGCCCTGCGCAGCACCGACCGCACCCGCAGCGCCAGCTCGCGGGGGCTGAACGGCTTGGTCACGTAGTCGTCGGCACCGGTCTCGAAGCCGACCAGACGGTCGGTCTCGTCGCCCAGCGCGGTCAGCATCACCACCGGGATCGGCCACCGGGCCCGCAGCCTGCGGCACACCTCCAGGCCATCGATACCCGGCAGCATGAGGTCGAGGACGACGAGGTCCGGTGGTTCCTCCGCGACCCGGCGCAATGCCTCCTGCCCGTCGCGCACGCACTCGACGCGGTGACCGTCGCGGATCAGATATCTCCCGACGACGTCCGCGACTGTCGGATCGTCGTCCACGACCACGATCCGCCCGGGCGGATCGGGGTTATTAACCGTGGCCACCATGCTCCCTGCGGCCTCCTGTCAAGAAACGTTGTGCCATTCAAGGTAAAGGCAATTTACGAGCAGCGGCCACCTTCTGGGGCAAATCCGTCACAGCTCCGTAAGCTCGGTGACGATCATCTGAACCGGGGGCCTGGAAGGCTGGGCGTGGTGAACACTTCCTGGGTGGCGTGGAGCGAGCGATTCGGGGCCGGGTCATCAGGCCGGGCCGTCTTGCACCTGCCCACCTCTTGGTAGGCCCTAGGGAGGAGACCGCGTGCTCGGCGAACTTTACGAGGCGGCGCTGGCCGGCGCCGTCCAAGCCGAGGTCGAACACGCCGACGGCACCCGCATGCCGCTGGCCGTCGACCAGTGGATCGACGCGGCGCCAGGTGACAAGTCGCTCGTGGACCGGTGTCACGGCCCGACGCTGGACGTGGGGTCGGGCCCGGGCCGGCTCACGATCGCGCTGGCCGAGCGCGGCGTCCCGGCGCTGGGCATCGACGTCACGCCGTACGCGGTCCAGATGGCGCAGTCATCCGGCGCCCTGGCCATGCTCCGCGACGTCTTCGGCCGGGTTCCCGGCGCGGGCCGCTGGATGACCGTGCTGCTGGCCGACGGGAACATCGGCATCGGCGGCGACCCGGCCGCCCTGCTCCAGCGCGTGAGCCAGTTGCTCGCACCGGGCGGCCAGGCCCTGGTCGAGGTGCAGCCACCGGGCGTCGCGCTGCGTATCGAGCGCGTCCGGCTGCGGCGGGAGGACGCGACGGGCACAAGGGACGGGAAGGACGGCTCGGCGGGCGCCTGGTTCCCGTGGGCCTACGTGGGCGCGGACCAGATCGGCGAGGTGGCGCAGCGCGGTGGGCTGGTGCTGCGCGAGACCTGGACCGCGAACGGCCGCTGGTTCGCCGCTCTCGGCTGCGAGCGGGCCGGCACCTCGCCCGGCGAGGAGGCCGCGGCGGACGGCGTCTCGTCCGACGACCTGGACGCGGAGGCCATCGCCCTGCCGCTGGCCATCCCCCGGCAGGCCGCCGTGGCCGGCGAGCCGGACCAGGACGACCCGGAGCCCGGCGACGGCGAACTGGCCGCCGTGCCAGCGAACGGGCGGTATTTCCTGGAGCCGGTGGGATACGACCCGGTGCCGGTGCCGATCCCTATCCCGGTCCGGGTACCGGCCACGGCGTCTTAACGATCTCTTACCGTCGTCCCGGATGTTGGCCCCGGCCGTCGCCGTGATGGCAGCGTTCTGGGCATGAGCGTGAAGGTACGGGTCAGCGTCATCGTGGCCGCCCTGGTGGCCATCTGCGGTCTTGAGTTTCTCGTCATCCGGCCGAGCGCGGATCCCGCCCGGCTGCGGTCGCTGCCGCTGATCACGGCGGCCTGGATCCTGTTCGCGGCCGCGGCGTGGATGGTGCGCAAGCTCCCGGTCCGCTGGTCGGTGGCGCTCATCGTCATCGGCGGCATCGCCATTCAGCTTGTGGCGATGTCGGTATCGCCGCAGCAGAGCGACGACCTGTACCGCTACATCTGGGACGGCCGCGTCCAGGCGCACGGGATCGACCCGTACGCCTACGTGCCCACGGCCCCGCAGATTTCCTACCTGCGGACCCCGTTCCTGTTCCCGCACCACGCCCTGCACTGCGTCGGCCCCGGCGTGCCCGAGCCCGGCTACCCGGGCCACACGCTGGCCCCGGGCTGCACCCGGATCAACCGGCCCACCGTGCCGACCATCTACCCGCCGGTGGCGGAGGCCTACTTCCTGGCCCTGCACTACGTGACGCCGGTGAACACCACGCTGCCGGTGCAGGCCGCCGCGGGCGGCTTCGCGGTCCTGGTCACGCTGATCCTGCTCTTCGGGCTGCGGACGATCGGCCGCAACCTGCGGCTCGCCGCGCTGTGGGCCTGGTGCCCGACGGTGGCCCTGGAGGCGGGCAACAGCGCGCACGTCGACGTGGTGGCGGTGGCGCTGACGGCCGCGGCCCTGCTGATCCTGGCCAGACGCGGGACCAGCCGGCGGGGCGCGATCGGCGGCGGCGTGCTGCTCGGGCTGGCCATCGCGACCAAGGTGACGCCGGTGCTGGTGGCACCCTCGGTGCTCAAACGCCGATGGCGCGCCGTGGTCATCGCCACGGTCAGCGCGGTCGTGGTCGTCTACGTGCCGCACGTGCTGGCGGTCGGCGGCAAGGTGCTCGGGTTCCTGCCCGCCTACCTGCAGCAGAACGGTTACGGCAACGGCAGCCGGTTCGCCGTGATCGGCCTGTTCGTGCCGGGCAAGCTGGCCACGGTGGTGGCCGTGCTCGTGCTGGCCGCGGTCGGCCTGGCCGTGCTGCGGTTCTCCGACCCGGACCAGCCCTGGCGCAGCGCGGTCGTGATGACCGGGGCGGCGCTGGCCGTGACCACGCCGCTGTACCAGTGGTACGCGATCCTCCTGGTCATGCTGGTCGTGCTGGACGGGCGGCCGGAGTGGCTCGCGTTCCCGGCCGGCGGTTACCTCGCCGCCGAGCCGGTCATGGGCAGGTACACGGTGCCCAACGCCACCGCCGCCGGGTACGGGCTGGCGGTCCTGGTGGTGGCCGGGGTCTGGCTGGCCCGCCGGGCCGCCGCCCGCCGCGCCCGGCCGGTGGCCTCGGTCACCCCGGCCAGCGCCGCCCCGCCGGAGGCCGCCGAGCCCGCGACCTCCCCCGCCACGCTGACCGGCAACCCGGTGCTGGCCGGAAGCCCGGTGGTGCTGGCCGCGGAGGAGCAGGCCATCAATGCCCCGGCCCTGCACTCGATCATCCCGGCTCCGGCCAGAAAATAATCACAACCGATTTTCCTAACGACGGTGCGCCGGCGGAAACGGCCGGCCGGCGCACCGTGGGCCCAGCGCTTCTTACCGGTCGGTTACCGCTTCCCGACCGAGCAGCCGGGGCGCGCCCGGACGGGCACATTGAAGTCATGAGTTATCAGGGCGCCTCGTCTTTCCGGAGATTCCGCGGCGGCTTCCCCGATCCGCCGCCCGCCCCGGAGGGGGACCAGTATCCAGCGGACGGCCGGCCTGCCAACGACACGGCCGCATACACCGACCCTGCTAGCTACCAGCCGGCAGGCGGCCACGGCGAGCGCTACGTCTACCAGAGCGCGACCGGACGGCTGAACCGCCCGGACTACCAGGATCCGTCCGGCTTCCAGGCTCCCACCGGCAGCCAGGGCCCGGTCATCTTCCAGAACCCGGCCGCCCCGCCCGCGTTCGGCGCCCGCCCGGACGGCGCCTTCCGGGCCGGCCCGGAAGGCGCCTTCGGCGCCGTGCCGGGGACCGAGGCCGGCTTCGGCGCCGGGGCCGGCGCCTCCGGTCTCGCCGACCCGACCGCCTACCAGGGGCTCGGCAGCCTCCAGGACCAGCCGTTCCCCGAGATGACCGGCTACCAGGTCCCGGACCAGGAACCGGCCACCGCCTTCCAGGAAGACCGCGGGCCCGGCTGGACGGGCGGCGGGCGGCGCGGCGGGCACGGCGGGCACGGCGGGCACGGCATCCTGGCCGGCGGCGCCGCTGGTTTCCTGGCCGGCGCGGTGGCGATCGGTGTGGCCATGCTGGCGGCGGCGTTCGTCCGGCCGCAGGCGTCGCCGGTCATCGCGGTCGGCGAGGCGGCCATCGACCGCACGCCGTCCGCGGTCAAGGAGTTCGCCATACAGTACTTCGGCGAAAACGACAAGACCATGCTGCTCACCGGCATGTACGTCGTCATCGCGATCATCGCCATGGGCATCGGCGTGCTGGCCTTGCGGCGGCTGGTGTACGGCGTGATCGGGATGGCCGGGTTCGGGGTCTTCGGCGCGTTCATCGCGCTGACCCGGCCCGAGAGCCACACCTCCGATGTGGTCCCCTCCCTCATCGGCGGTGTGGCCGGCATAGCCGCCCTGGCCCTGCTGGTCTGGGCCGCGGCCCCGCGGGGCGCCGGGCGCACCGGGGTTACCGGGCCGGCCCGCCGTGACGCATGGGCAGATCCCACGACAACACGTATGGAGGTAACACGGTGATCGACCGGCGAAGGTTCCTCACGGCGGGAGCTTCGATGGCCGGGGTCGCGGCGGCGGCAGGCGTAGGCGGGCAGGTCCTGACCAGCAAGCGGTTCAACGTCAGTTCGTCCCGCAACGCGGTCAAGCTGAACACGCCGGCGTTCCAGACGCCCAAGCTGCGCCCGGGCACCGAGATCACCGACATCCCGGGCCTGACCCCCTTCTACACCACCAACGCCAACTTCTACCGGGTCGACACCGCGCTGGTCATCCCGGAGGTCACCACCCAGCAGTGGTCGCTGCGTATCCACGGCATGGTGGACAAGCCGATGACGATCAACTTCCGGGACCTGCTCCGGCTGCCGCAGCTCGAGCGGGACATCACGCTGTGCTGCGTGTCGGAGCAGGTCGGCGGGGTCCTGACCGGCAATGCCCAGTGGCAGGGCACGCCCTTCGGTGACCTGCTGCGCAAGACCGGGATACAGAAGGGCGCCACCCAGATCGTCATGCGCGACGTCAACGGCATGAACCTGGGCGTGTCGGTCGACGCCCTGCTGGACGGCAGGCACTCGCTGCTGGCCTACGGGATGAACGGTGTGGCGCTGCCGCCCGAGCACGGGTTCCCGGTCCGGGTGGTCATACCGGGCCTGTACGGCTACGTGTCCGCGTGCAAGTGGGTCGTGGACATGGAAGTGACCACCTATCAGGCGTTCTCCGCCTACTGGACGCACCGCGGCTGGTCGGCCCAGGCCGAGATCAAGACCGAATCCCGTATCGACGTGCCGAAGACGAACGCGACCGTCAAGGCCGGGACCGTGACCGTGGCCGGAATCGCCTGGGCACAGCACAAGGGGATCGCGGCGGTCGAGGTCGGCGTGGACGGGGTGTTCCACCAGGCGACGCTGGCGACCCAGGACACGTTCGACACCTGGCGGCAGTGGTACTACAAGTGGGACGCCACGCCGGGCACCCACACCGTCCAGGTCCGGGCCACGGACAACACCGGCTACACCCAGACGTCGGCCAAGCACGGCGCCGAGCCCGACGGCGCCACCGGCTGGCACACGATCAAGGTCACCGTGGCCTGAGGGTGCCGGCCCGGCCGGTCACGGCCGGTCACGACCGGGACAGGGCGGCGATCAGGTCGTCGAGCGCGTTGAGGCTGTGCGCGCTGACGACCGCGTCGCAGTAGGGCCAGGCGGCGGCCATGCCGCCGACCTCGGGCCGGTAGCGGGGGCTCTTGGTGCGCGGGTTGGCCCACACGATCCGGTAGGCCACCCGGGACAGCCGGGCCATCTCGGTGCCCAGCCCGGCCGGGTCGCCCGTCTCCCAGCCGTCCGAGATGATCAGCACGACCGCGCCCCGGGCCAGCCCCCGGCAGCCGTAGTCGTCGTTGAACTCCTTCAGCGACGCGCCGATGCGGGTGCCGCCGGACCAGTCGGGTGCGGCGGCACCGGCCCGGGCCAGCACGGTCTCCGGCCGGGAGGTGGCCAGCTCGGCGGTGATCCGGGTCAGCCGGGTCGCGAACGTGAACACCTCGACGCCCGCCGTGCCCAGACGGCCCGGGCCGCTGGGTGCACCGAGCCCGGCGCGCCCGCTGAGCCTGGCCGGGCCGGCCTCCCGGCTGACGGCGGAACGGCTGGTCAGGCCCTGGCTGGCGCAGTAGAGAAACTGGAGCATGGCCCGCGCGTATGGCTCCATCGAGCCGGAGATGTCGCACAGCACGACCAGCCGCCTCGGCCGCAGCCGGGGGGCCCGGCGGGCCAGGTGGATCGGCTCGCCCACCGTGCGCCGGGCCTGCCGCAGCGTCACCCGCAGGTCGGGCCGGTTGCCGTCGGGTGTCGGCCGGTACCGGCGGGTCCGCCGGGGCGGGGTGGCCACGGCAAGCTGCCGCATCAGCGTTTCGAGCTCGCTCAGCTCGTCCGCCGACAGGTCCGTGAAGTCGCGGCTGGCCAGCCGCTCGGCCGCCGACGAGATCATGCGCCAGGGCACGGTGCCTTCCGGCCCCGCGGCGTCCTGGCCGGTGCGTCCCTCGGCCTCGACGGGCGGGGCCGGGGTCAGCCGCTGGGTCACGGGCGCGCCGTCCGGCGGCGGTCCCTCGCCGCGCGGGCCCGGCTCGCCCGCCGGGTCGCCGCCGCCGACCGGCACGGTGAGGGCCGACGTCTCCTCGAACGCGGCCGCGAAGACCCGGTCGTAGATCGCGATCTGGTCCGGTCCGGAGACCAGTGTGGCCAGCCCGCAGGCGTGCAGTTCCCGCACGGAGCGCGGGCGCATGAGTGTGACGGCGCGGGCGAACCGCTCACAGCGTCCCGGGTCGACGGGGACGCCGGCCCGGTGCAGGGCCGCGCCGAACTCGGCCGTGACCGCGGCGATGTCGCCCGGCGGCTCAGTCACCGGGGTCGACGAGCGCGGCCAGCCCGGCGTCGCGGACGGCCTGCTCGTCCTCGGAGTACTTCAGCACCGTGCTCATCGTCCGCCCGGCGGCCGCCGGTGTCAGTTGCGTCTCGTTGAAGACGCCGAGCGCGGTGGCCCAGTTGACGGCCTCGGCGATGCCGGGTGGCTTGGTCAGGCCGAGGTCGCGCAGCCGGGCGACCGAGGCGGCCACCTGACCGGCCAGCCGGGCCGATGCCGCGGGCACGCGGCGCCGGATGATCGCGGCGACCCGCTCCGGGTCCGGGTAGCCGATCCAGTGGTACAGGCAGCGGCGCTTGAGGGCGTCGTGCAGGTCCCGCGTCCGGTTGGAGGTGAGCACGACCACCGGCGGCAGCGCCGCCCGGCGCGTGCCCAGCTCCGGGATGGTCACCGCCGACTCGGCCAGCAGCTCGAACAGGAACGCCTCGAACTCGTCGTCGGCCCGGTCCACCTCGTCGATCAGCAGCACCGCCGGCCGCGGCCCGGGGTGGTCGAGCGCGGCCAGCAACGGCCGGGCCAGCAGGTACTCGTCGGTGAACAGGTCGGATTCGCGCAGCGACTCCCCGGTGGCCTCGGCCATCCGGATGGCCAGCAGCTGCCGCGGGTAGTTCCACTCGTACAGCGCCTCGGCCGCCGCGATCCCCTCGTAGCACTGCAGCCGGACCAGCGTGGTGTCGAGGGCGGTGGCCAGCGCCTTGGCCGCCTCGGTCTTGCCGACGCCCGGCTCGCCCTCCAGCAGGATGGGCTGGCCCATGCGCACCGCGAGGAACAGCGCGGTGGCCAGATCGGGCCCGGCCAGATATCCGGTCTCGTCGAGTGCGGACGCGAGAGAGGTCACGTCCGGGACCCGCCGGTCGATGTCTTCTGCCGCCACGCTCATACGCCGCGAGTCTATCCTTCCGGTTTCAATGACACGGCAGGTCGGTGCGGAGCGGGCGGCCCTGGATCGCCCGCCAGACCTGGGCCGGGGTGAGCGGCATGTCGGCGTGCCGCACGCCGAACGGCCGCAGCGCGTCCATCACCGCGTTGACCACCGCCGGGGGCGACCCGACGGTGGCCGATTCGCCCACGCCCTTGGCGCCGATCGGGTGGTGCGGCGACGGCGTCACGGTCTCGCCCAGCTCCCAGGACGGGCATTCGACCGCGGTCGGCAGCAGGTAGTCCATGAACGAGCCGCCCAGGCAGTTGCCGTCGGCGTCGAAGGCGATCAGCTCCATCAGGGCCATGCCCACGCCGTCGGCCAGGCCGCCGTGCACCTGGCCCTCGACGATCATCGGGTTGATCCGGACGCCGCAGTCGTCGACCGCCACGAACCGCCGCACGGAGACCTTCCCGGTCCCCGGATCCACGTCGACCACGCAGATGTAGGCGCCGCACGGGTAGGTCAGGTTCGGCGGGTTGTAGACACAGCTCGCGTCCAGGTGGCCCTCCACGCCCTCGGGCAGGTCCAGGCTGGAGTGGGCGGCCAGGGCGATCTCTTTGATGGTCCGGCTCTGGTCCGGGTCGCCGCGGACGAACCAGCGGCCCTTCTCCCACTCCAGGTCGTCCGGCGACACCTCCAGCATGGCCGAGGCGACGATGCGCGCCCGGTCGCGGACCCGGCGGGCGGCCACGGCGGCCGCGGCGCCCGAGACCGGGGTGGACCGGGAGCCGTAGGTGCCGAGGCCGAACGGTGTCTGGTCGGTGTCACCGTGCACGACCTCGACGTCGCCGGGCGGTATGCCGAGTTCCTCGGCGACGATCTGGGCGAACGTGGTCTCGTGCCCCTGGCCCTGGGTCTGCACCGCGATGCGGAGCACCGCCGAGCCGGTCGGGTGGACACGCAGTTCGGCGCCGTCGGCCATGCCGAGCCCGAGGATGTCCATGTGCGTGCGCGGTCCCGCGCCCACAGCCTCGGTGAAGAAGCTGATCCCGATGCCCATCAGCTCGCCGCGCTGCCGCCGGGCCGCCTGCTCCCGGCGCAGTTCCGGGTAGCCGGCCCGGTCCAGCGCGACCTGGAGGGTGCGCGGGTAGTCGCCGGAGTCGTACTCCCACCCGGTCGCGCACCGGTAGGGGAACTGGCTGGGCCGCAGCAGGTTCCGCATCCGCAGGCCGGCCGGGTCCTGGTCCAGTTCGAGCGCGAGCAGGTCCACCATCCGCTCGACCAGGTACACCGCCTCGGTGATCCGGAACGAGCAGGCGTAGGCCACCCCGCCGGGCGCCTTGTTGGTGTACACGCCGGTCACCCGGCAGTGCGCCGCCGCCAGGTCGTAGGAGCCGGTGAACACGCCGAAGAAGCCCGCCGGGTACCTGGCCGGCTGCGCGCTCCCGTTGAACGCACCGTGGTCGGCCAGGACGCCCACCCGCAGGGCCAGGATCCGGCCGTCCCTGGTCGCCGCGATCTCGCCGCGCATGTGGTAGTCGCGGGCGAACGTGGTACTCATCAGGTTCTCCGACCGGTCCTCCATCCACTTGACCGGCCTGCCGGTGACGAGCGCGGCGACGATCGTGGCGATGTAGGCGGGATAGATCGGGACCTTGTTGCCGAATCCGCCCCCGATGTCCGGCGAGACCACCCGGATCTTGTGCTCCGGCATGCCGAGGACCATCGCGAGCAGGGTGCGGTGCGCGTGCGGCGCCTGCGTGGTGGACCAGATCGTCAGCTTGCCCGTGACCTCGTCGACCTCGGCCACCATCCCGCAGGTCTCCAGCGGGGCCGGGTGCACGCGCGGGTAGAGCATGTCCTGGGCCACGGTGACCTCGGCCCGGGCGAACACCTCGTCGGTGCGCGCGGCGTCGCCGGTCTCCCAGTCGAAGACGTGGTTGCCGGCCTGCCCCTCCCGGTCGTCGCGGATCAGCGGCGCCCCGTCGTCCAGCGCCCGCCGGGCGTCCATGACCGCGGGCAGCGGCTCGTACTCGACGTCGATCAGTTCGAGGGCGTCCCGGGCGGCGTACCGGTCGTCGGCCACGACGAACGCCACCTCCTGGCCCTGGAAGCGCACCTTGTCCGTGGCCAGCACCGCCTGCACGTCGGCGGAGAGGGTAGGCATCCAGGCCAGGCCCCGCTCCCGCAGCGTCTCGCCGGTGATGACCGCCCTGACCTTGGGGTGCGCCAGCGCCGCCGAGGCGTCCACGGACACGATGCGGGCGTGCGCGTGCGGGCTGCGCAGGACCGCGCCGTGCAGCATGCCCGGCCGCCGGATGTCATCGACGTAGGTGCCGAGGCCGCGGACGAACCGGATGTCTTCCTTCCGCCGCATCGGCCCGAAGCCGAGCGGGCCGCTGCCGTCCGGCTCGGTGCCGCCGGCCGCGGTCATGCCCCCTCCGGGTGCCCGGCGGCCCAGCGGATGGCCCGGACGATGTTCTCGTAGCCGGTGCAACGGCAGATCTGGCCCGAGATGGCCTCCCTGATCTCCTCCTCGGACGGGTCCGGCCGGCGGTCGAGCAGCCAGCGGGCCGTCATCATCATGCCCGGCGTGCAGAAGCCGCACTGGAGCCCATGGCAGGCGATGAACCCCTGCTGCACCGGGTCGAGCCGGCCGTCGCGGCCCAGCCCCTCGACGGTCTGGACGGTGCGTCCCCCGGCCATGGCCGCGAGCAGCGTGCAGGACTTGACCGGCGTGCCGTCCAGCAGCACCACGCAGGCCCCGCAGTTCGAGGTGTCGCAGCCCCAGTGGCTGCCCGTCAGCCCGAGCTCGTCACGGATGAAGTGGATCAGCAGCAGCCGCGGCTCCACGTCGCGGGTGCGGGTGGTGCCGTTCACCGTCATCGTGATCTCCACGTCAGGCCGCCCGGGCGCGGGCCGCGGCCCGCCGCAGCGCCCGGACGGTGAGTTCGCCGGCCAGGTGCCGCTTGAAGTCCACCGGGCCGCGCTGGTCGGCGGCGGGGCGGCAGTGCCCGGCCGCGATCTGCCCGGCCCGCGCGAACGTGGCCTCGTCGGCGGCGCGGCCGCGCAGGAATTCCTCGGCCTCGGCCGCGACGAAATGCTCGGCCCCCACAGCGGTCAGGCCGATGCCCGCCTCCGCGATGACCGCCGGGCCCCCAGGGCTCGCACGGCCCGCGGGGGCCGGCGGGTCCAGCCGGACGACGGCCCCGGCCGCGGCCACCGACCAGTCACCGACACGCCGGGCCACCTTCTCGTACGCGCTGCCGCTGCCGGGCCTGATCGGCACCCGCAGCTCGGTCAGCAGTTCGCCCGGGGCCACGACGGTCTCGTACGGCCCGACGTGGAACTCACGCGCCGGGACCCGCCGGGCACCGCCGCGCCCCTGGATCACTGCGGTCGCACCGAGCGCGCTGAACACGGCGGACAGGTCCTCGGACGGGTCGGCCTGGCAGAGCGACCCGCCCACGGTGCCCCAGTTGCGGACGATGGGGTCGGCGATGACCCGCTCGGCGTCGTGGAAGATCGGGAAGTGCTCGCCCGCCACCGCCGAATCGAGCAGGCCCGCGTGGGTGACCAGGGCCCCGATCACAAGTTCGCCCGCCTCGGCCGTGATGTGGGACAGATCGGCGATCCCGGCGATGTCGACCAGCGTCTCGGGCTGGGCCAGCCGCAGCTTCATCATCGGGATGAGGCTGTGGCCGCCGGCCACCACCCGCGCCTCGGGACCGAACCGGGCCAGCAGTTCCAGCGCCTGCCCGACGGTGGCCGCCCTCTCGTACTCGACGTGCGACGGTACCTGCATGCGCCCTCCCGGGAATAAGCAAAGCCTAAATCAAGGCACCGGGAGCGGAGGGCGCTAACGGCCGCCGATGTCCTCGCTCCACACCGCCGGATA
>Ga0070737_10004613_pt1 | contig 13685 bp, 8 predicted proteins | sample Coa_R1_10_FD_66438 | JGI IMG/M metagenome (GOLD analysis project Ga0070737, IMG submission 66438) | Surface soil microbial communities from Centralia Pennsylvania, which are recovering from an underground coalmine fire - Coalmine... | ecosystem: Environmental > Terrestrial > Soil > Unclassified ... | reverse complement strand
GCCAAGTCCCTGGCCTACAAGGCCATGCTCAACTCCCTCGAGGAGCAGCAACCCGGGGCCAAGTACGGCTTCCTGGTCGGCTTCCTGAAGCAGGGAAGGGCCGCCCTGCCCGGGGTCGGCGCCGGCCAGGCCCCCGAGCTCAGGGAATGCGTCCGCTGTGGCCAACCGACCACGGCTGAGCTCTGCGCCTACTGCCGGATGGCGGACCGGGGCCGCCGCCGGCACGATCGGGCCTCGGCGGGGGTGAGCTCGGCCTAGCGCCAGTCCCGGGCACCATCGCGGGCCCGCCGCGCTAGGGCGAGGAGGCTGCCCTGCAGGACGCCTTCGTGAGCCCAGTCGAGGCCCCCCGGTCCCGGCTACGCGAGCCGGGAGCGGAGGCGACGAGCGAGGCCGCGTCCGCGCCGGGCCGCGCCGCGGGCGAGACGGCGCAGCTCGGCCTCCAGCGGCCGCCGCTGGCGCTCGAGCGCCGCCATCTCCGCCTCGCTCAGGACAACCTCCATCGCCCTGGCGTTCTGCTCCAGGTGGGCCAGCGACCCGGTGCCGGGGATGGGGAGGGTGACCGGCGAGCGACTCAGCAGCCACGCCAGCGCCACCTGGGCCGGGCTCAGCCCCCGGGAGCGGGCGATGCGGCGAAGCGCGCCGGGGCCGGCGCCCAGCTCGCCGTTGGCCAGCGGGAACCAGCAGATGAGCGGGATCGCCTCGCGCTCGCAGAGCGCCAGCAGCTCGGGCTCGACGCGGTCGAACAGGTTGTAGCGACGCTGCACGGCCGCGATCGGGGCGACGGCGCGGGCCCGGCGGAGCTGGTCGGCGCCCACGTTGCACAGGCCCAGGTGGCGGATCTTGCCCTCCTCGCGAAGTCGGGCCAGCGTGCCGACCGACTCCTCCAACGGCACCCGGGGGTCGACCGCGTGCAGCTGGTAGAGGTCGATCCGCTCCAGGCGCAGCCGGCGCAAGCTCGCCTCGCAGGCACGTCGGAGGTGCTCGGGGCGGCCATCGGCCCGCCACTCGCCCGGGGCCGGCCGGAGCTGCCCCCCCTTGGTGGCGATGACCACCCCCGAGGGGTAGGGGTGGAGGGCCTCGGCGATCAGCCGCTCGTTGCTGCCGGGGCCGTAGGCGTCGGCGGTGTCGATCAGGCCGATCCCCAGCTCCACGGCCCGACGCAGCACAGCCAGGGCGCGAGGGCGATCCGATGGGTCGCCCCAGGCCCCGGGGCCGCAGAGCTGCATGGCCCCCAACCCAAGGCGGCCGACCTCGAGGTCGGCCCCGAGCCGGACAGCCCGCCCCATGGCTCAGGCGGTAGCGGGCACCGCCCGCCGCCCCCGCTCCTCCAGGCAGCGGTCGATGCAGGCCTCGAGCTCCCGGGCCAGCTCGGCCACGTTTGTCCCCGAGAGGGCGGTAGTGAAGTAGGTGGGGAGGTCGTGGACCTCCACCCCCTCGCTGGCCAAACCATCCCAGCCCATCAGGGGATCCGGCTCGATCCCGGCCGGGAGGCGGCGAGAGCGGAAGAGGGTGATCCGGCCCGGGTAGGGGCCCGGCTGGTAGCTGGCGTAGGCCTCCTCCAGGGCCGCCTGGGTGGCCAGGAGGGGGCTGGGCCGCCCCAGGAGCCGCCCGAGCTTGGCGGCCACGGCGAAGGCCGCCCGCTGGGCCCGCTCGGCCAGGTAGGAGCGTCCCTCCCGCCAGGGCAGACGGGTCAGCGTGCGGAGGTGGAAGCCGACGATGCGCAGCCGGTGGACGGCCTGGTAGGCGGGAGCGGGCACGTAGGGCTTGAGCCGCGGGGAGCCCGGGCAGAAGGCGTCGAACATGACCAGGAGGGCGACCTCCTCGCCCTGCCCGCGCAGCTGCCGGGCGACCTCATAGGCCACGGCGCCGCCCAGACAGTCACCGCCCAGGAAATAGGGGCCGTGCGGCCGGACCGAGCGTATCTCTCGAAGGTAGTGCTGGGCCATGTCCTCGATCCGGTGATACGGAGGGTGCCGGCCGTCGAGGCCGACCGCCTGCAGGCCGTAGAAGGGCTGGTCGGGCCCGAGGTGACGGGCCAGGGCGTGGTACAGGAGCACGTGCCCGCCGTGCGAGTGGACGCAGAAGAAGGGGGGGCGGGTGCCCTCGGGCTGGATCGCCACCAACGCCGCCCATTGCGGGGCCCACGACTCCTGACGGAGGATCTCGGCCAGCCGGCGGATGGTCGGCGCGGCGAACAGCGTCGCCAAGGGGAGCCGCCGGCCCAGGCGCCGTTCGATCTGGTTGAAGACCCGCATGGCGAGCAGCGAGTGGCCGCCGAGGCGGAAGAAGTCGTCGTCGATCCCGACCGGCTCGACCCGCAGCTCTCGCTCCCAGATCTCGACCAGCGCCTGCTCGACCTCGTCTCGAGGGCCAACGTGCTCGACCTCGGCCGGCCGCCGGGGCTCGGGCAGGGCGCGGCGATCCACCTTCTGGTTGGGCGTCCTGGGCAGGTCCTCCAGGAGCTCGATCTGGGCCGGGACCATGTGCTCGGGCAGGCGCTCCTCCAGATAGGCGCGCAGCTCCCGGCTCGAGGGCCGGGAGCCGTCGCGGGGCACCGCGTAGGCGACCAGCCGCGCTTGATCGCCGCTCCCCCGGAGCACGACGGCGCTCTCGCGCACCGTCGGGTGGGCGCTGAGCGCGGCCTCGATCTCGCCCAGCTCGACCCGATAGCCACGCAGCTTGACCTGGTGGTCGGCGCGGCCGACGTACTCGAGAACCCCGTCCTCGCGGTAGCGGACCAGGTCGCCGGTCCGGTAGAGACGGCCGCCGGGACGCCCTCCGAACGGGTCGGGGAGGAAGCGCTCGGCGTTGAGCTCGGGACGGTCCAGGTAGCCACGGGCCACCCCGTCGCCGCCGATGAAGAGCTCGCCCACGATCCCCACCGGCACCGGCCGCAACCGCCCGTCGAGGACGTAGAAGGTGGTGTTGGCGATGGGGCGACCGATGGGGACGGCCTCGGTGTCCGGCCAGTCCTCCTCGCCGAGCTCGTAGGTGGAGGACCAGATGGTGGTCTCGGTCGGCCCGTACATGTTCACGATCGTCCCCCCGACCGCCCGGCGCAGGTCGCGGGCCAGGCCGACCGGGAAGGCCTCGCCTCCGACCAGGAGCTGGCGGAGGCCCCGAAGGGCTCGGGCGGCGCCCGGGCTGGCGAGCAGCATGCTGGCCATGGAGGGCGTGCACTGCAGGTGGGTGATGCCGTGCTCCTCGATCAGCCTCAGGATGGGGTGACGGCCGACCTCCTCGACCGGCTCCAGGCGCCGGCGCAGCGCCGCTTCGCGGAGACGATCGAGCTCGGGGAGATGGGCCAGGACCAGGTCAGCGTCGTCGACGAAGTCGATCAGGCAGGCGACCTCGTCCACACCGATCCCGATCACCCCGTCGACCAGGCGCAGGCACCGGGGCAGGTCGCCGAGCAGGCCGCTGCCCTCGTAGTACCGTTCGAAGGAGAAGTCGAGGACGGTGTCCAGCTCCGCCTCGCTCAGCTGATCGAGGGCGAACCGCCCCTGGGCGTCGGTGGTGGCCCGCTTGAAGGCGGGGAAGGACCAGGCCGCTCGCTGGATCAGCCCCACCGAGCTCTTGAGGTAGGCTTTCATGGGCGCCCGGACCAGCTCCTTCACCCGGGCCTCGTCCGGGCCCACGAAGGCGTGGAGCATCAAGGTCACGTGGCCGTGCCCCGGCCCGTGGCCGGCCGCCCGCCACGCCTCACGATAGGCCGAGACCTTCTCGGCCACCTCCTCCAACGACTGGCCGAGCAGGTGGGTGAGGACTCGGCACCCGGCCTCGCCAGCGGCTCGGAAGGTGTCGGGGCTGCCGGCGGAGGTGATCCACACCGGCAGCTCGGGTTGGAGCGGGCGGGGCAGGATGCGGACCTCCACCTCCTCGCCGTTCGGCCCCGGGACCCAGACCGCCTCGCCCCGCCAGAGGCGACGGACGAGGTCGATCTGGCGCAGCATCACCTCTTTGCGGTCGGCGAAGTGCTGCGGCGCCAGCACGAAGTCCTGGGGCTGCCAGCCGGAGGCAAAGGAGACGCCGACCCGACCGCCGGAGAGGTTGTCGACCACCGACCACTCCTCGGCGATCCGGATGGCGTGGTGGAGAGGGGAGACACAGCTTCCGGCTCGGAGGTGGAGACGGCGGGTGGCGGTGGCGAGAGCGGCGGCGATCACCGAGGGGTTGGGGTAGAGGCCGCCGAAGGCGTGGAAGTGCCGCTCCGGGACCCAGACGGCGGCGAAGCCGCGCTCGTCCCCGAACCGGGCACCCTCCAAGAGGAGGCGGTACTTGGCCTGGGGGGAGGGGCCCTCGCCGGCCCCGAAGTAGAAGAGGCTGAAGTCGAGCTGCCGGGGGCGGGCCGGTTGGGGAGGGGCCTGCGTCTCCCTCCCCGTGTAGAGCACCACCTCGAAGCCACGGGCCAGGGTCCACAGAAGCTCGAGCACCGAGATGTCGAAGGAGATGCTGGTGACGGCCAGCCAACGCCCCGGCGGCTCGTGGTCGAGCCGCCGGTCCATGGCATGGAAGAAGTTGACCACGTTGCGGTGGGTGACCACGACCCCCTTCGGCGTGCCCGTCGACCCCGAGGTGTAGATGACGTAGGCGGCATCCTCGGGGCCGGCCTCGCTGGCCACCGGCTCCGTGGGCTCTCGGGCGAGCCCCTCCGCCTCGGCGTCCAGGCGCAGGAGACGGGCATCGCCCAGGTCCAGGCCGGACGCCGCCCGACCGGTGGAGAGCACGACCGGCACCCGGGCGTCCTGGGCCATGAAGGCGATCCGGCGGGCCGGGTACTCCGGGTCCATGGGCACGTAGGCCCCGCCCGCCTTCAGGATCGCCAGCAGGGCCACCACCATCTCGGGGGAGCGCTCGGTCGCGACCCCGACCCGAACGCCGGCCCGGACGCCGAGGCGACGGAGGCGGTGGGCCAGCTGGTTCGCCCGGGCGTCCAGCTCGGCGTAGGTCAGCCGCTGCCCGCCGACCGTCAGGGCCACCGCATCCGGGCTGGCGGCCGCCTGCGCCTCGATCAGGTGGTGGAGGCAACGCTCGTGGTCGTACGCCGTCGCCGTGTCGTTCCACTCCACGAGCATCCGTCGCTCCTCGTCCGGCTCCAGCAGGGGCAGCTCCCCGACCGGCCGTCCCGGATCGGCAGCGATGGCCGAGAGGAAGGTGCGCAGCTGCCGTTGCATCAACCCCAGATGGCGGTCGTCGAGCACCTCGACCCGGTGCTGCCAGAGGAGCCGCTGCCCGTCCCGGGCGGCGAGGATGACGAGGTCAGCGCCGCTGGGGAGCGGCCCGTCGCCGCTCCCCACCACGACCGGCAGCCGGGCGGCCGCCGCACGCACGCGTGGCTGTCGGGCCCGCAGGTCGGTGAGGTAGGTCCGATGTTGGCGCAGGCGGTCCAGCGACCCTTGCAACCGCCGCCAGGCCTCCGAGAACCCCTGGGTGAGCTCCAGGTCGACCTCGAGCGGCACCACCTCGGCGAGCAAGCCCTCCAGCTCCAGCCCCCCTCGCTCCTCCTGGCCCGCCGCCAGCCCGAGATGGAAGCCGACCTTCCCCTCGAGCCGAGCCAGGTAGGCCACCACCGCCGCCAGCACCACGTCTCCCGGGGGGCGATCCCCGGCCAGCTCGCGAGCCAGGGCCAGGAACCGCTCCGGCACCTCGGACCCCGCCTGCGCCTCCGGGCCACCGCCTGCCCCGGGGCGGGCGTAGGGGACCAGCAACGGCTGCAGTCTCGCCAGCTGGTCGACCCAGAAGCCCTCGTGACGGGCCAGCCGTTGGTGCAACCGGGTCAGCGAGGTCGCCCTCAACTCGTCGATCAGAGGCAACCGCGCCCCTTCGGCGAGCCCGTGGCGACGGACCAGGTCCCACGCCCGCACCGGCCGGCCATCGAGGTCGGCCAGGGCCTGGAGAACCACGTCCTCGGTGGTCGTCGCCACCTGGATCGTCTCCGCCTCCAGGGCGGTGATCGTCCCCGGCTCCGCCCCTGAGCGACGGGCCATGCCCAGGCGCAGGACGACGATCGGCTCTCGATGGACGAGGAGCTTGGGCAGCCCGAGCGGGTTGGGGTAGGCGCCAAAGTCGAGCGCCCGCACCAGCGCCGCCAGCTCCCGGGCGGGGCGATCCCAGCGCAGGAAGCACGCGGCCGGCGGCCGCTGGTACCGCCCGAAGTAGCTGCGCTGGGTCAGGTCCTGAGGCTCGGGCCGCAGGTCGCCCGAGGCCAGGCGCTCGACCAGCTCCGCGAAGGCGTCGATGCCGGCCTCATAGCACCTGGTGCTGAGGGTCAGCGAGGTGTCCTCGGGGGAGATGGTCAGCGAGCGTCGGACCAGGACGTCGCCCTGGTCGACCCCCTCGGTCATCAGGTGCCAGACGATGCCGTAGGTGGTCTCGCCGTTCAGGATGGCCCAGGCGGGGGCGTTCAGGCCCGCGTAGGCGGGTAGAGGGCCATCGTGGAAGTTGATCGCCGCCCGACGGGGGAGCGCGATCACCTCGGGAGCCAGCAGCGAGAGGTTGTTGACGCTGAAGAGGTAGTCAAAGGGGGAGCGACCGAGGAAGGTGACCAGATCCTCCCCAGGGTCGACGAGCTCGATCCCCCGCTCCTGGGCCCAGCTCGCCACCTGGGGATCGGCAGAGACCACGCCCTGGAGGCGGTGGCCGGCCTCGAGCAGGATCTCACCGCACTGGACCGGCAGCGTCGTCTCTCCGATGAGATAGGCGGTGAAGGTGGGGGTCGGCCGCGGCCCATCGGCACGCCTCGAGGTCCTCAGCTCCGTCGAACTCATGGGCTCCCTCGCATCCAACTGCTAGCCATGCTGCCCACTTGCGACAGCCATGCGAGGCTCAGCCTAGGGTGGCCCCGAGCCAGGGGCCATGGAAGCTTTGGTCTCATCTGGGCGGCTGTCCCAACGGCGGCGCCCGATCGTCCCGACGGCGCCTCCCGCCGATGCCTGATCATTGAGAGCCGTGGCCGGCTTCTTCGACGACCTGCGCCGGGCTGTCCGTGCCCGTCGCTCGCTGCTCTGCGTAGGGCTCGACCCCGACCCGGAGCGGATCCCGGGCGGCGCCTCCGGGGCCCTCCGTCACTGCCTGGAGGTGGTCCGACGGACGGCCGATCACGCCTGCTGCTACAAGCCCAACGTCGCCTTCTGGGAGCAGTACGGCCCCGATGGCTGGGAGGCGCTGTTCGAGCTGCGGGCCCAGATCCCGGACGGGGTCCCGGTGATCCTGGACGGCAAGCGGGCCGACGTGGGGAACACCATGCGGGCCTACGCCCGGGCCGCCTTCGAGGTCCTGGACGCCGACGCCATCACCGCCAACCCCTACCTGGGGGCCGATGCCCTCCAGGAGCTCACCGCCTACCCGGAGCGCGGGGTGTACGTGCTCTGCCGCACCTCCAACCCAGGAGCGAGGGACCTCCAGCACCTCGAGGTCGAGGGACGGCCCCTCTACCTCCACGTGGCCGACCTGGCCCTCAGAGTCGGAGGGCAGGGCAACGTCGGGTTGGTGGTGGGGGCGACGGCGCCGGAGGAGATGGCAGCCATCCGGGCCACGAGCCCGCTGCCCTTCCTGGTGCCCGGGGTGGGCGCCCAGGGAGGGGACCTGGAGCGCGCCCTGCGCGCCGCCTGGAACGGCGACGAGGCCTCCTGCCTGGTCGCCGTCGGCCGCACGGTGCTCTACGCCGACGACCCTGAGCGGGAGGCGATCGCCCTCAAGGAGCGCACCCGCCTGGCGCTGATGGAGGTCGAGGCTCGGTGACCGCCGAGCGGGAGAACGGCCGTCATCGGACCCTGCTGATGCTCGAGGGCCACATCATCGACTCGATGATGCTGCCCCGGCTCCTGGACCTGGTGATGGACCTGGGCGGCGGGTTCGACATCGAGGAGCTCCGGGTAGGGCAGCGCAAGACCGACACCTCCTCCTGCCGGATCGCGGTCTGGGCCGGCAGCCCCGACCGGCTGGACGAGATCGTCCGCCGGGCACGGGAGCTGGGGGCCCAGGTGGTGAGCGAGGAGCCCGTCCGCACCGCCCCCGTGACCATCCCTGGCGTGTACCCGGAGGGGTTCTACTCCACCAGCAACCTGCCGACCGCCGTGATGCTGGACGGCGGCTGGGTGCCGGTCGAGCGCCAGGAGATGGACTGCGCGATCGCCGTCGACCGCCGTGCCCGACGGGCCTGGTGCATCCCCTTCTACGAGGCCGAGCCCGGCCTGGAGGTGGTGGTGGGGCATACGGGGGTCCGGGTCACCCCGCTGGAGCGCTCCCGCCAGACCGAGATCTTCAGCTTCATGTCCAGCGAGGTCTCGGCCGAGAAGCCCAAAAAGGTCCTGATCTCGCAGATCGCGGCCGAGATGCGGGCGGTGCGTGCTGAGGGAGGCAAGATCCTGGTCGTCGCCGGTCCGGCTGTAGTCCACACCGGGGCTGCTCGCTCCCTCTCACGCCTGATCGAGCTGGGCTTCGTCCAGGTCCTGTTCGCGGGCAACGCCCTCGCCGTCCACGACGTGGAGGCGGCGCTCTTCGGCACCGCCCTCGGCGTGAGCGTGGAGAGCGGGATCCCCATCGAGCACGGCCACGAGCACCACATGCGGGCGGTCAACCGGGTCCGGGCGGCCGGAGGCCTGCGCGCCATGGTGGAGTCGGGCGAGCTGGCCTCCGGGGTGATGAGGAGCGCCCTCGACCACGGGGTGGAGGTCGTGCTGGCAGGGAGCGTGCGCGACGACGGCCCACTGCCCGACGTGATCACGGACATGGTCGAGGCCCAGCGTCGGATGCGCGAGTGCATCTGGGGAGGCGAACGTCACCGCCCGGCGGTGCGGCTGGCCCTCATGCTCTCCACCATGCTCCACTCCATCGCCACCGGGAACATGCTCCCGGCCCAGGTTCGGACCGTTTGCGTCGACATCAACCCGGCGGTCGTGACCAAGCTGGCCGATCGGGGCACCTGGCAGTCGGTCGGCTTGGTCACCGACGTCGAGTCGTTCCTGCGCGAGCTGACCCAGGTCATCGAGGCGGAGCGCTGAGGCGGCTTATCGTTGGTGACACGGTGGGGCACCGGCTGCGGTGCTCCACGGAGACGTCCATCGACGCGAGTGGCGCGGAGGTGACGGGATCGACGACGGAGCGAGGATACGGAGAGGAGCGGAGCCATGGCTACCCTGCTGAACGTGCTCGAGTCCGGCCAGCCGGACGACCGACTTGCGCTCGTGGCCTCGAGCGGCCCTCGCCTCACCTACGGCCAGCTGCGCGAGCAGGTCTGGCGCGCGGCCGAGGCGCTGGCCGCTCACGGCATCCGACGAGACGACCGGGTGGCCCTCGTCTACCCGAACTCGGCTGAGGCGATCGTGCTCTTCCTGGCGGCGGCCACGGTCGGCACGGCCGCCCCCCTCAACCCGGCCTACAAGGTGGACGAGTTCCGCTTCTACCTCGAGGACACCCGGGCGCGCCTGCTGCTGGTGCCCCCGGGGGAGGGGAGCGCGGCGCGGGAGGCCATGCCGGCAGGGGGGAAGGTGGTCGAGGCCGCCCTGGACGAGCGGGGCCGGGTGCGCGTCGCCGAGGGGGGCGCCGCCCGGGCGAGGGTGGAGCCGCCGGGCGACGACGACGTGGCCCTGGTCCTCCACACCAGCGGCACCACCAGCCGGCCCAAGATCGTCCCTCTCCGACACCGGAACCTGGCCGCCTCGGTGGCGAACATCGTCCCCTGCTACCGCCTGGGGCCCGAGGACGTCTCCCTCTGCGTGATGCCGCTCTTCCACGTCCACGGCCTGGTGGCCTCCGCCCTCTCCACCCTGGCCTCAGGCGGCACGGTCGTGGTCGCCGGCCCGCGCTTCAACCCCTTCGAGTTCTGGCCCTTGGTGCGCGAGCACCGACCCACCTGGTACTCGGCCGTGCCCACCATCCACGCAGCGGTGCTGAACCGGGCCGGGGAGGAACGACCGGCCGGCACCGAGCGTCTCCGCTTCATCCGCTCCTGCAGCGCCGCGCTGCCCGCCGACCTGATGCGCCGCCTGGAGGACCTCCTGGACGTGCCCGTGCTGGAGGCGTACGGCATGACCGAGGCCGCCCACCAGATGGCCTCCAACCCGCTGCCGCCGGACGAGCGCCGGGCGGGCACGGTGGGGCGGGCGACCGGGGTCGAGATCGCCATCTTCGACGACCATGGCCGCCACCTGCCGGCGGGCACGGCCGGCGAGGTCGTGATCAAGGGGCCGAACGTGATGGATGGGTACGAGGCCAACCCGAGCGCCAACGCCGAGGCCTTCACCGACGGGTGGTTCCGCACTGGCGACCTGGGGAGCCTCGACGAGCGCGGCTACCTGACCCTGCGCGGCCGGATCAAGGAGCTCATCAACCGGGGAGGGGAGAAGATCGCGCCTCGGGAGATCGACGAGGTGCTGCTCCAGCATCCGGCGGTGGCCGAGGCGGTGGCCTTCGGCGTGCCCCACCCGGCCTGGGGTGAGGAGGTCGCCGCGGCCGTGGTCCTCAAGCGCGAGGCCACCCGCCAGCAGCTGCTCGACTTCTGCCGGGAACGGCTGGCCGACTTCAAGGTCCCGCGTCAGCTCTACGTCGTCACCGAGATCCCACGTACCCCGACCGGCAAGGTGCAGCGTCGACACGTCGCCGCTGCCCTGGCCGAGGGCTAGGATCAGGTCGAGGATGACGCCTTCGAGCGTCCGGCCGACCACGCGGCCCGAGGGCCGGTCAGAGGAGAGAGGGGACTGAGGTGGCTGAGTTCGCCATCGTCGGCGCCGGGGCCATCGGCGCCTACCTGGGGGCGCGCCTGGCCGTGGCTGGCTTCGACGTGACCTTGATCGCGCGGGGGCCGCACCTCGAGGCCATGCGGAGACAGGGGGTACGGGTGATCGAGGCAGACGGCTCCGAGCTCGTCGCCAAGCCGAGCTGCACCGACGACCTCGGGGCGGCCAACGCCGCCGACACCGTCTTCGTCACCTTGAAGGCCCACAGCCTGCCCACGGTGGCCCCGGCCCTGGGAGCCGTCCTTCACGAGCGCTCGACCGTGGTCTTCGCCCAAAACGGCATTCCCTGGTGGTTCTTCCTCGGCCAGCGCCGGCTCGAGACGGTCGATCCCGGTGGCGTGATCGCGGCCAGCATCCCCCTCCGGCAGGTGGTGGGCTGTGTCGTCTACCCGGCCACGAGCCTGGTCGAGCCCGGCGTCGTCCGGCACCTCGAGGGGAGCCGGCTCTCGTTGGGCGAGCCCGACGGATCACGCAGCGAGCGCGTCCGGGCCATCGCCGCAGCCCTGGTCCGAGCCGGCCTCAAGGCCCCGATCCAGACCCGGCTGCGGCAGGAGATCTGGCTCAAGCTGATCGGCAACGCCACCCTGAACCCGGTGAGCGCCCTGACCCGGGCCACTCTCGGCGAGCTGCTGGCCGACGCCGCCACCCGGGAGCTGATCCGCACCCTCATGCTCGAGGTCGAGGCCGTGGGCAAGGCGATCGGCATCGAGCCCGACCTGCCCATCGAGCGGCGCCTGGAGGGGGCGGCCCAGGTCGGTGAGCATCGGACGTCCATGCTCCAGGACGTCGAGGCGGGCAGACCGCTGGAGGTGGAGGCACTGGTGGGGGCGGTGGTGGAGCTGGCCGGACAGGTCGGGATCCCGGTCCCCGCCCTGGACGTCGTGTACCGCCTGACGCGCCGCCTCGACGCCTCCGTCGCTCGCGCCCGACCGCTGGAGGTGTCGCAAGGGGCAGGGGGAAGGTAGGATCTGGTAACAGTACGTACCAGTACTGAACCGGAGCCACGGGTGACTGGAGAGAGTCGGATGATTTCCTTCGAGCTGACCGAGGAGCAACGCCAGATCCGCGACTGGGTGCACGAGTTCGCGGAGCGGGAGATCCGCCCGGTGGCGGCACATTACGACGAGACCGAGGAGTTCCCTTGGCCGGTGGTGAGGAAGGCGGCCGAGATCGGGCTGTACTCCCATGAGTTCCTGGGCCAGACCTTCGCCGACCCGACCGGCATCCTGCCCGCCCTGGTCGCGGAGGAGCTGTGCTGGGGCTGCGCCGGCATCGCCCTGGCCATCCAGGGGACAGGGCTCCCGGTGGCGGCGATCTTCAACCAGGGAACGCCGGAGCAGATCGCGACCTGGGTCCCGGCCTGCTACGGCACGCCGAGCGAGCCGGTGGTGGGGGCCTTCTGCGTGAGCGAGCCGGACGCCGGCTCGGACGTCAGCTCCATGAAGACCAGGGCGGTGAAGCGGAACGGCGACTGGGTGCTCAACGGCCGTAAGGTGTTCATCACCAACGGCGGCATCGCCGCCGTCCACGTGGTGGTGGCGGCGGTCGACCCCGAGCTGGGGGTCCGCGGCCAGGCCTCCTTCGTCGTCCCGCCGGGAACGCCGGGGCTGCGACAGGGCAAGAAGGAGAAGAAGATGGGCATCCGGGCCTCGCACACGGCCGAGGTCATCCTCGAGGATGTCCGGGTGCCCTCCGACTGCCTGTTGGGCGGGGAGGAGCGGCTGGAGGAGCGGCTCGCCCGCGCCCGCTCCGGGCAGCGCTCCCGCTCGGCGGTGGCCTTGAAGACCTTCGAGGCCACCCGGCCCGTGGTCGGGGCGCAGGCGCTCGGGATCGCCCGCGCCGCCTTCGAGTTCGCTCTCCAGTACGCGCAGGAGCGGCGGCAGTTCGGACGCCCGCTGATCGAGAACCAAGCCATCGCCTTCAAGCTGGCCGACATGGCGACCGAGATCGAGGCGGCCCGGGGCCTGATCTGGCGGGCGCTGTGGGAGAGCCGGAACGGGGGGCGCTTCGAGAAGGCCGAGGGCTCCATGGCCAAGCTCAAGGCAGGCGAGGTCGCGGTCAGGGTGACCGAGGAGGCGATCCAGATCTGCGGTGGCTACGGGTACATCCGTGACTTCCCGGTGGAGAAGTGGCACCGCGACGCCAAGATCTACACCATCTTCGAGGGGACGTCGGAGATCCAGCGCCTGGTGATCTCGCGCGCCCTGAGCGAGCGGTGATCTGGCGGTGAGCACGCTGGCCGCCAGCGAGCGGCGCGAGGCACGACGTCGCCGCCTCTTGGACGCCGCCCTCCAGCTGTTCGCCGAGGTCGGGTACCACGACACCTCCGTGGATGACGTGGTGGCCAAGGCTCGCACCTCGAAGTCGGCCTTCTACGAGTACTTCGAGTCCAAGGAGGACTGCTTCCGGGTGCTCCTGGAGCAGGAGGGAGGGGCCCTGGTCACCGCGGTCAACACCGCCGCGGCGGCCGGGGTTGACCACCGGGATCGGATGCGGCGGGGCATCCACGCCTTCGTCACCGCCTGCATCGGTCGCTCCCGGGTGGCCCGGCTGCTCCTGGTCGAGTCGGTGGGCCTCTCGCCCTCGATCGAGGAGGTCCGCCATCGCCTGCACGACGAGTTCGCGAAGCTGGCCGAGCAAGCGGTCCGCTACGCCCAGGAGCACGGCGACCAGGGGCTGGTTGGCATTGACCCGGCGGTGTACGGCCGGGTCATCGTGGGGGCGGTGAACGAGGCCACCATCTGGTACCTGGAGACCGGCGCCAGCGACGGTGCCGCGACGTTGGCGGATCAGATCTGTCGGACGCTCTCGGTCTGAGAGGTCGCCGGTGACCGTTGCCGCCGAGTACGCAGTAGCACTCACGCGGCACCCCTCACGGGGTTGCCCTTGCGGGCTTCGCGCTTCCCCGCCGCGTGCCCGAGAAGCCCGGGTCTTACCGCGGCTCTGCGC
>Ga0070737_10004612_pt1 | contig 13696 bp, 16 predicted proteins | sample Coa_R1_10_FD_66438 | JGI IMG/M metagenome (GOLD analysis project Ga0070737, IMG submission 66438) | Surface soil microbial communities from Centralia Pennsylvania, which are recovering from an underground coalmine fire - Coalmine... | ecosystem: Environmental > Terrestrial > Soil > Unclassified... | reverse complement strand
AGACGCCCGCTCCCCGGTGACGCCCATCAGGTTCACCCCGTAGACGAAGCCCTGCGAGCGGCGGCAGATCTCGGCGAGGCGTTCGTCGGGTGTGACCGGCGCGGCCAGGAGGACCGGTGCGACGCCGGACGCCGAGCCCGCCCTCTCCCAGCCGGAAGATTCCTCCAGGGGCAGGTCGGGGACGATGGCGCCGGTGACGCCGGCCTCGGCGAGCATGCTGGCGAAGCGCTCGTGGCCGGCCCGGAAGACAAGGTTGTAGTAGGTCATTGCCACCAGCGGCACGGGCGCGCCGAGGCGCCCGGCGGCGTCGAGGATCGACGCCGGGTTGGCGCCCGCCTCGAGCGCCCGCACCGACGCCTCCTGGATGGTGGGGCCGTCCATCACCGGGTCGGAGAAGGGGATGCCGATCTCGACGAGGTCGGCGCCGGCGTCCACCATGGACCCGAGGACGTCGGTCCAGTCGGGCCCGAGGCCACCCGTGACGTACGCGGCGAGGATCTTCCGCCCCGAGCCACGGGCCGACCGCAGGTGGGCTTCGAGGGCGACGCCGGTCAAGCGAGCGCCCTCATCACCGTCTCGGCGTCCTTGTCGCCGCGCCCGGAGAGGGTGACCAGTACGGTGGTGCCCCGCTCCACCTCGCCCCCCCTGACGGCGCCGGCCAGCCAGGCCAGGGCGTGGGCGGGTTCGAGAGCCGGGATGATGCCCTCGGTGCGAGAGAGCAGCTGGAGCGCGTCGAGCACCTCCTCGTCGGTGGCGGTGCGGTAGGAGGCCCTTCCGGTGTCGGCCAGCCAGGAGTGCTCCGGGCCGATCCCCGGGTAGTCGAGGCCCGCCGAGATGGAGTGCGCCTCGAGGATCTGCCCCCACTCGTCTTGGAGCAGGTAGGAGCGGGTGCCGTGGAGCACCCCGGGGACCCCTCGGCTGATCGACGCGCCGCCGGCCGCTTCCACGCCGACCAGCCGCGCCGGGGTGTCGACGAAGGCGGAGAAGGTGCCCGCCGCGTTGGAGCCGCCGCCGACGCAGGCGACGACCAGGTCGGGCGGGCCGCCGAGCAGGGCGCGGCACTGCTCGGCGGCCTCCTTGCCGACGACGCTCTGCAGCTCGCGGACCATCCACGGGTAGGGGTGGGGGCCGGTGACCGAGCCGAGGCAGTAGTGGGTGTCCTCGACGGTGGCGACCCAGTCGCGCAGCGCTTCGTTGATGGCGTCCTTCAACGTGCGGCTGCCGGAGCGGACCGGCCTCACCTCGGCACCGAGGAGGCCCATGCGGAAGACGTTCAGCTCCTGTCGGCGGGTGTCCACCTCCCCCATGTACACGACGCACTCGAGGCCGAGCAGCGCGGCGGCGGTGGCCGAGGCGACCCCGTGCTGGCCGGCGCCCGTCTCCGCCACGAGGCGCGTCTTGCCCATCTCCAGGGTGAGCAGAGCCTGGCCGAGGGCGTTGTTGATCTTGTGCGAGCCGGTGTGGGTGAGGTCCTCCCGCTTCAAGAGCACGCGGACGCCGAGCTCCTCGGAGAGCCGCCTGCATTCGGTGAGCGGCGTCGGCCGCCCGGCGTAGTCGCGGAGCAGCCCGTCGAGCCTGGACCGGAAAGCGGGGTCCGACCACGCCGAGCGGAACGCTTTTTCCAGATCCATGCAGGCGGGCACCAGCGATTCGGGGACGAAACGGCCTCCGAAGTCGCCGAAGCGCCCGTCGGGGCCGGGGTCGCCCATGCGTAGGGGGGTCACGCGAGTGGGTCCTCCTGCCAGTCGTAGGGGGCGACGCCGGTCGGCACGTCGCGGGCGCCCGCCGCTTCGAGGGCTTCGCGCGCCGCGGCGACGAAGTCCCGCACCTTGATCGGGTCCTTGCGCCCCGGCCGGCTCTCCACGCCCGACGAGACGTCCACCCCCCAGGGCCGGGTGGCGGCCACGGCGGCGGCGACGTTACCGGGGTGGAGCCCACCGGCGATGATCACCCGCTGTCCTGGCGGGACCTCGGAGGCGAGCGACCAGTCGAACACCCGGGCGGAGCCGGGGCTCGGAGCGTCGAGCAGGATGGCGCTCGCCCCGTACTCCCCTGCGCTGCGGACCCGGGCGTCGCCCGCGGCGAACGCCTGGATCACCATGTCGAACCGGGTCGCCAGCCAGCGGGCGTCGCCGGGGGGTTCGTGGCCGTGGAGCTGCACTGCGTGCAGCCCGGCGCCGTGGGCCACGTCTGACACGCGTTGGGGGGCGGCGTCTCGGAACACGCCCACGGTCCACACCCCGCCGGGCAGCCGTTTGGCGATGTCGGACGCCACCTGTGGCGCAACCTGCCGGGGTGACGGCGCGAACACGAAGCCGACCGCGTTCGCCCCCATGGCCACGGCCAGCAGCGCGTCCTCTTCCGAGGTGATGCCGCAGATCTTGATGAACACTCGGGGGAGACGCTACTGCGGGGGCCCCGCCGCCCTGGCGACGCGCAGGGCGGCCACGGCGGCCGCCGGGTCGGGGGAGGTGACGAGGCTCTCCCCGACGAGCACCGCGTCGAAGCCGGCGTCTGCCAGGCGGCGCACGTCGTCGGCGTCGCGGATGCCCGACTCGGCGACCTTGACCACTCCTTCTGGCAGCATGCGGGCGACGCGCGCGGCCCGGTTGGTGTCGACGTCGAAGGTGTAGAGGTCCCTCTGGTTGACCCCGACGATCGTCGCCCCCGCGTCGAGGGCGCTGTTCGCCTCGTTCTCGTCGTGAACCTCCACGACAGCGTCGAGGGACACCTCGGCGGCGAGGCCGAGCAGCGACTTCAGCAGCGGCCGGTTGAGCGCGGCGACGATGAGCAGAACGGCGTCGGCGCCCATCAGGCGAGCGTCGAGCACGTCGGCGGGGCCGACCGTGAAGTCCTTGCGCAAAACTGGCAGGTCGACGGCGTCGCGGGCGGCCTGGAGGTCCTGGAACGAGCCGGCGAAGAACTCCGAGTCGGTGAGCACCGACAGGGCGGCGGCGCCGCCGGCGTGGTACGCCTTGGCGGTGACCGCCGGGTCGAGGTCGGGGGCGAGGTCGCCCTTGTGGGGGCTGCGGCGCTTGATCTCCGCGATCACGGCCACCTCGTCGGGGCGGCTGAGCGCTTCGCGGAAGCGCCGGGTCGGGATCATGCGCTCGGCCACCGCCTTCAGCGCTTCTGGGTCGCGCCGGTCGCGGGCGGCGGCGGCCCGGTGGGAGGCCACGATTCGGTCCAGGTAGGTGGCCATTGTTGCCTAGACAGTACTCAGCACCCGCTCTGCGCTGGTGGACCTCCGATCCCCAGGCCGCGGGTGGTTGTCGTCGGGGTGGGCGGGCAGGTGGTGGTCGTGGCGAGCGGCGGCTGGGTGCTGGGCGGCTGGGTTGTCGTCGGGGTGGTGGGCGGGGGGGGTGGTTCGCTGCACGGCGGCATCTGGAGGGGCACTGGCGGCGCCGACCCGGCCTGGGCGCTCAACGGGTCGTCGCCGGGGGCGGTGCAGGAGATGTCGAACACCGCTTCGCCGTAGGCGTCGGTGGTGAGCGGGTTGCCGCTGCTGACGGCCCAGTCGGGACCGTCCACGAGCGACACGGACGCAGCGGGGACCGGGGGGTTGGTGACCACCCCGTCGCTGCCGACGGTCGGGCTGGTCACCTCGACGGCGAGGCTGACCGGCTGGCCGACGACCGGCGACGGCGGGTCGATGGCCACCGCGATGTTGGGGCCCTTGTACTCGGACACCCGCAGGGTCAGCGACAGGTGCTGGCCGGACGACAGGAAGAGGATCTGCGGTTCGACCATGTCCAACGACGGGGGCTGCCAGGCGCGGATGCGGTAGCGCCCCCCGAGGATGTTCGGCAGGACCCAGCTTCCATCGGCCCTGGTCGTCACGAGGACCGTCGCTTCCGCGTCGCCGACGAAGCGGTCGGCTTCGACCGTCGCCCCGGCGACGGGGCCGGCCGGTCCGAGCACCGAGCCGGTGAGGGCGGCGTCGCCCGGGCCGATCGAGACAGGCGCAGTCGTGGGGGTTCCCGCGACCGTGGCCTCCTGCACGCCGTCGAGGCCGGCCGGCAGGGTCTGCACGGTCGCGGGTGGGGCGGGGGTCTGGGGGGGCGGGTTGGGGAAGGACAGGGTGGCGACGCCGCCGCAGCCGGCCAGCAGCCCGGCGGAGCCGAGCGCGGCGAGGAGCATGGCGGCGGGGCGCCGTCGCCCTCTCAGGGGACCACCTCGACGCGGGGCCCGTCCACCCCCGCTCTCAGGCTGACCGGGGGCTGCCAAGCCCTCTTCACGTAGCCGAGGCCCACCCAGCCCAACCGGGGGGACTCGGCGGTGCTGGTGACCACCCCGGCGGAGCGGTCGCCGTCCAACAGCTCGGTCCCCGGCAGGGCCGGCCCGTCGAGGCGCAGCCGCCTCAGGTGGCGGGGGACGTTGCCGCCGCGCGAGTCGATCCTGGCGACCAACTCCTGGCCGGTGTAGCAGCCCTTGGTGAAGCTGACGGTCAAGGCCACCAGGCCTGTCTCGCCGGGGATCGTCCGCTCGTCGAGCTCGGCTCCCATCCGGGGGATGCCCGCGGCTATGCGTTCGGGCTCGTAGGCGGCGGGCTCCACCCGCTCCTCGGCGGGCAGGTCCGGGAGTACGCCCCCGAGGAGGACGAGGTCGGCTCCGGCGACGCCGGGCCAAGGCGGTGCGGCCACCAGATCCGCTCCCCGCGGAGGCGCCTTTTCCCAGCCTTCTCCGCGCAGGGCGACGACGGCCGCCTCCTCCGCCGCCGCGACGTCCGCCTTGGTGCGCAGCTTGAACCTCTCCAGCCGCTCGGCGACCGCCCGTCCCCAGCCGGCGTCGGTGTCGAGCACCCACTCTTCGGCGCCGAGGCGGCCGACCCTCACCAGAGCGTCGACCTTGCCCGTGGGGGCCAGCAGCCACGACCAGGCGTGCCCACCCTCGCCGAGGCCGGCGACGTCCTGGCTCAGCTGGCCCTGCAGGTAGGCGCCGGCTTCGGGGCCGCGCACGACCACCACGTCGCGCCCCAGGACCAGCCACCACCGCTCAGCCACGAGTAGCCTGCCTGCGCCCGGCGGCGGCGAGCCCCCGGGCGGCGGTGATCCGCCTGGCGCCGGGCACCGCGGCGAGCAGCGCCGCGGCCTTGTTGCGGCATTCGAGGTCCTCGTCGGCGGGGTCGCTGTCAGCGACGATGCCCGCCCCGGCCTGCACGCTCGCCGTGCCGTCGGGCCCGACGAGCATGGTGCGGATGGTGATGGCGGTGTCGAGGTTGCCCGAGAAGTCGAAGTAGCCGATGACCCCCGCGTAGGGGCCCCTCTTCGCCGGCTCGAGCCGGTCGATGATCTCCATCGCCCGGACCTTCGGCGCGCCCGACACGGTGCCCGCCGGCAGGGTCGCCCGCAGCACGTCCACCGGCCCGAGACCCGGCTTCAGGCTGCCCGACACCTGCGAGGTGAGGTGCATGACGTGGCTGTAGCGCTCCAGGGTCATCAGCTCGTCCACCCGCTCCGAGCCGTACTCGACGACCCGTCCCACGTCGTTGCGGGCCAGGTCGACGAGCATGACGTGCTCGGCCCGCTCCTTGGGGTCCTCCGACAGCTCGGCGGCCATCCGCTTGTCGTGCTCGTCGTCGCGGCCGCGCCGGCGGGTGCCGGCGATCGGCCGGGACACGACCCGGCCGCCCCGCAGCTGCACCATCGGCTCGGGGGAGGAGCCGACGACGCACAGCTCGGGGTTGCGCAGGAAGAACATGTAGGGGCTGGGGTTGACCTGGCGCAGCGAGCGGTACAGGTCGAACGGGTCGGCGTCGAGGGACACGTCGAAACGCTGGGAGAGGACCACCTGGAAGACGTCGCCGGCGAGAATGTGCTCCTTGGCGGCTTCGACCGCCGCGGCGAACATCTGGGGCGAGGTCCGGCGCCGCACCTCGGGGGGCGGGTCGTCGCGCTCGGGGGGCGCGACCAGCGGCTCGTCGACCGGCGCCGCCCCCTCCTCGGCCAGGCGGTCCAGGCCGGTTACCGCCCTGTCGTAGAGGTCGTCGAGGGCCGCCCGGTCCCCGGCGGCACCCGGTGGCACGGGCACCGCCTCGACGAGGGTCACCCGCTGGCGCCAGTAGTCATAGGCGACCACCTGGCCGACGACCGAGAGCACCGCGTCCGGCCACCCGTCGTCGTCGGGGGGCGGGCCCGGGAGCCGCTCCACCTCGCGCACCACGTCGTAGCCGAGGTACCCGACGATCCCCCCGTGCAGCGGGGGCAGCGACTCGTTCACCGGCGAGCGGTAGGCGTCGAGCAGGCTCTCCACCGCGGCGAGCACCCCACGGTCGAGGGGGACGCCGGGCGGCAGGCTGCCCTCGACCGTGATGCGCCCGCCCCTGGCGATGAGCGTCGCCGACGGGCGCCGGCCGATGAACGACCAGCGCCCCCACCTGCCGGCGTGCTCCACCGACTCGAGCAGGAAGGCCCGCTCGCCGCCGGCGAGGCGGGCGAACGCGGCGACGGGCGTGGTCAGGTCGGCCAGCAGCTCCCGCCAGACCGGCACGACGGTGTAGCGGGCGGCCAGCGCCGCGAACTCGTCGCGGGAGGGGCTCGTCACCCGCCGCCGAAGGACCGGTAGAAGCACGAGCGGTTGCCCGTGTGGCACGCCCCGGCCCCCTCCTGCTCGACACGGAAGAGCAGCACGTCGCCGTCGCAGTCGTAGAACGCCTCTTTGACCCACTGGCGGTCCCCGGAGGTGTCCCCCTTCCGCCAGCGCTGGCTGCGGCTGCGCGACCAGAACACGGTTCGACCGGTGTCGAGCGTCTCGGCGAGGGTGTCGGCGTTCATCCAGGCGACCATCAGCACCTCGCCGCTGCGGTGGTCCTGCACGACAGCGGGGACGAGCCCGTCGCGGTCGTATCTGACAGAGGCCAGCTGCTCGGGGGTTGCGGCGATGGCGGACATCGCAGTCAAAGGTACAAGCCGGTGCCGCCGTCCACGCGCTCCGATGCGACGGCGTGGATGTCCCGCTCGCGCAGGATCAGGTAGTCCTCGCCCTGTACCTCCACCTCGTAGCGGTCCTCCGGGTTGAACAGCACCTGGTCGCCGGGCTTTATGGTCCTCACGTGCGGTCCGGTGGCGACCACCTCCGCCCACGTGAGCCGGCGGGCCACCTGGGCGGTGGCGGGTATGAGGATCCCGGCGCGCGACTTGCGCTCCCCCTCGCCGCGGGGGATCTGGACGAGCACCCGGTCGGTGAGCATCTGGATCGCCTGCTTGGACGACTCGGCCATCACCCAACCGTAGCGGGCCGGACCAGCAGGCCGGCGGCCGCCAGCGCCGCTTTGGCGGCGGCGACGGTCGCCTCCCCGTAGTGGAAGATGGACGCGGCGAGCACCGCGTCCGCCCCTCCCTCGGTGGCTCCCTCGACGAGGTGCTGCAGCCGTCCCACGCCGCCGCTGGCCACGACGGGCACGCCGACGGCGTCGGAGACGAGGCGCACCAGCTCGAGGTCGAAGCCGTCGCGGGTCCCGTCGCGGTCCATGGAGTTGACCACGACCTCCCCCGCCCCCCTGCGCTCGGCCTCCGAGGCCCAGGCGAGGGCGTCGATGCCCGTCGCCCGGCGGCCGCCGTGGGTCCAAACCTCGAAACCTCCGGGCCGGCGGCGCACGTCCATGCCGAGGACGGCGCACTGCGAACCGAAGGTGGCGGCGATCTCGTCGATGAGCGCCGGGCGCTCCACGGCGGCGGTGTTGACGCTCACCTTGTCGGCTCCGACACGCAGCAGCCTGCGGGCGTCCTCGAGAGTGCGCACCCCGCCGCCCACCGCCAGCGGGATGAAGACCTTCTCGGCGGTGCGCGCCACCACGTCGACCATCGTCTGGCGACCCTCGGCGGAGGCGGTGATGTCGTAGAAGACGATCTCGTCGGCGCCCTCGGCGTCGTAGCGGGCGGCCAGCTCGACCGGGTCGCCGGCGTCGCGCAGGCCGGCGAAGCGGACGCCTTTGACGACCCGGCCGGCGTGCACGTCCAGGCACGGCACGACTCGCACCACCCTCAAGGCCGCACCGCCCGCACCACCACCCTCACCGCCGCACCACTCACCGGATGGGCTCTCCCCCGTCGGGCGGCCGGGGCGGCGCCGCCCCTCCGAGCACCGAGAGGGCGTCGGCGACGCCGAAGCGGCCCTCGTAAAGAGCCCTTCCGACGATCACGCCGGCGAGGCCGGGAACCGACGCCAGGGCGCGCAGGTCGTCGAGGGACGACACCCCCCCGGACGCGATCAACGGGACTGTGGTCCCGGCGGCCAGCGTAGCGAGGCCTTCCACGTCGGGCCCCGACATCGTGCCGTCCCGGGAGATGTCGGTGACGACCACGGCCGCCGCGCCGGCGTCCGCCAGGGCCGGCAGCACGTCCGACAACCTCCGGCCGGATCCCGCCGTCCATCCCCTCACCATCACCTCCCCGTCGCGGTGGTCCACGCCGGCGGCGACGCGCCCCGGCCAGCGGGCGGCCGCTTCGGCGACCAGGCTGGGATCCTCGGCGGCGGCGGTGCCGATGACCACCCTCGCCACGCCGCAGGCGAACAACCTCTCCGCCGCTTCCAGCGAGCGCACCCCGCCGCCGGCCTGAACGGCGACGCCGGCGGCGCCGAGCGCGGCGACGGCCTCGACCGCAGGGGCGTTCGCCGGCACGCCGGTGCGGGCGGCGTCGAGGTCGACGACGTGGATCCAGCGGGCGCCCTCGCCGGCAAAGGCGCGCGCCACCGCGACCGGGTCGTCGCCGTAAACGGTCTCGCGCTCGAAGTCGCCTTCCACGAGTCGCACGCAGCGGCCCCCGCGCAGGTCGATCGCCGGGTAGAGGTCCATCTAGCCGGGAGGGCGTCGGCAGGACGCGGCGAAGTTCGCCAGGAGGCGCAGGCCGGCGGCACCCGACTTCTCGGGGTGGAACTGGGTGGCCCACATGCCCGGCCTGCCCGACATGGCGACGACGGGTCCGCCGTAGTCGCAGGTCGCCACGACCTCCTCGCCGGCCGGGGCGGCGTAGGAGTGCACGAAGTAGAACCACGGCTCGGCGCCGACGCCGTCGAGCAGCGCGCACCCCTGGCCGACCACGCGCAGCACGTTCCACTGCATCTGCGGCCTCTTCACCCCCCCGGGCAGCAGCCTGACCACACCGGGCAAGAGCCCGAGCCCGGGCACCCCCGGCGACTCCTCCGAGGCCTCGTAGAGCATCTGCATCCCCACGCAGATCCCCAGGAACGGCCTGCCCTCGCCGACGGCGGCCAGCGCCGCCCGGTCCAGCCCGCTTCGCCGCAGCGCCTGCATGCAGCCGCCGAAGTTGCCGACACCGGGCAGGACCACCCCGTCGGCCCCGGCCGCCTCGTCGGGGTCGGACACCAGCCGGGCGTCGGCCCCGACGTGCTGCAACGCCTTCTCCGCCGAGCGCAGGTTGCCGATGCCGTAGTCGAGGACGGCGATCAAAGCACGCCCTTCGTCGAGGGCACCCCACCGCCCTCCACCCTCACGGCGTCGCGCAGCGCCCTGGCGACCCCTTTGAAGCACGCCTCGAGGATGTGGTGGGTGTTGCGGCCGGAGACCATGCGCACATGAAGCGTCAGTCCTGCTGACATTACCAGCGCCCGCCAGAATTCCTCGGCGAGCTGCGGGTCGAAGGGGGGGGACCCGAGAGGGTAGGCCTCACCCCCCGCCCCCGGGTCGACGTCGAAGACCAGGTAGGGGCGGCCGGACAGGTCCACTGCCACCGAGACGAGCGCCTCGTCGAGGGGCACCTCGATCGACGCGAAGCGCCGCACGCCCGACTTGTCGCCGAGCGCCTCCCTCAGGCACTCGCCGAGGGCGATGCCGACGTCCTCGACCGTGTGGTGGGCGTCGACGTGCAGGTCTCCCGAAGCCTTCACCGACAGGGCGAAGCCGCCGTGCCTGCCCAGCTGGGAGAGCATGTGGTCGAAGAACGGCAGCCCGGTCTCCACGACCACTGCCCCTCCGCCGTCGAGGTCGAGCGACACCTCGACCGCCGTCTCGCTCGTCGAGCGGGACCTCGCCGCCCGCCTCACACCAGCTCCCCCAGGGCGGCCAGGAAGGCGTCGTTCTCGCCGGGGGTGCCCACCGTCACCCGAAGGCAACCGGCCAGGCCCGGCCACCCGGAGGTGTCGCGCACCAAAACGCCGCGCTCGACGAGGCCCTCCCACACCTCGGCGGCCTTGCGCCTCTCGGGGCGGAACAGCACGAAGTTGGCCTGCGACGGCCACACCGTGATGGCCATCGCCGCCATGGCCGCCGAGATCCGCTCCCGTTCGCGGACGACCTGCGCGACCCGCTGCTCCATTTCCCCGGCGTACTCCAGGGCGAGCCGTCCGGCCGCCTGCTTGACGGAGTCCAGGTGGTAGGGCAGCGCCACGCGCCGGAGGGCTTCGACAAGCGGCGCCGGCGCCACCGCGTAGCCGAGGCGGGCAGCCGCCATCGACCAGGTCTTGGAGAACGTGCGGACGACCACCAGCGGACGCCCCTCCTCCACCAGGTCCAGCGCGGACCAGTCGGAGAACTGCCCGTACGCCTCGTCTACGACGACGAGCCCCGGAGCCCCCTCGACGATGGCTGCCACGGTGGCGCGGTCCTCGGCGAGGCCGGTCGGGTTGTTCGGCGAGCAGAGGAAGGTGATCGCCGGGCGGTGCGCGCCGAGCAGGTCTGCGACCTGGTGGGGGTCGAGGGTGAAGTCGTCGCGCCGGCCGCCCTCCACCACCGCCGTCCCGGTGAGGTGGGCGATGTGGGCGTGCAGGGCGTAGGTCGGCTCGAACACAGCGGCGCTCCTCCCGGCCCCCCCGTAGGCGAGGCAGATGGACTGGAGCACCTCGTTGGACCCGTTGGCGCAGAAGACCTGGCCTGCGTCCACCCCGTGGAAGCCGGCGAGCGCCTCGCGCAAGCCAAGCGCGTCGCGGTCGGGGTAGCGGTTGAACCGGACGGCCCTCACCTCTTCGGCCAGCCGCTCCGTCCATTCCGGCGGTGGCGGCAGCGGCGACTCGTTGGTGTTCAGCCGGACGGGGACGTCCACCTGCGCCGAGTGGTAGCCCTCGCGGAGCGCCAGGTCGGGGCGCGGTTCGGGGATCGTCACCTGGCGCCCGTGCGCAGACGGACCGAGTCGGCGTGGGCGGCGAGCCCCTCCGCCTCGGCGAGCGCCTCGACCGTCGGGGCGAGCCGGGCGAGGCCCGCCTCGGCGACCTCGACGAAGTGGACGCGCCGGCAGAAGTCGTCGACCGACAGGGGGCCGGCGAAGCGCGCCGAGCGGGCGGTGGGCAGGACGTGGTTCGGCCCGGCGGCGTAGTCGCCGACGCTCGCCGGCGCCCACGGCCCGAGGAACACGGCTCCGGCCGAACGGACCAGGGGTACCAGCGACTCGGGGTCGCCGTTCATCAGCTCGAGGTGCTCGGGGGCGACCGTGTTGACCACCCGCATCGCCTGCTCCGGGTCGTCGACGAGCACGCAGTAGCCGCCCCGGGCGAGCGTGGCCTCGACGTCGGACCGGCGCGGCGACGCGGCCGCCAGGCGGGCCAGTTCCTCGCAGATCCGCCCGGCGGCCCTCTCGTCCCAGGTGACCAGCCAGGCGAACCCGTCGGGGCCGTGCTCGGCCTGGACGAGCAGGTCGACCGCCGCGAACTCGGCCGGTGTCGCCGCGTCGGCAACGACGGCGACCTCTGAGGGCCCGGCGAACGCCGACGGCACGCCCACCGCCCCCTCGCCGGCGACGAGACGCTGGGCGATCGCCACGTAGCGGTTGCCGGGGCCGGCGACGACGTCGACGGCCGGGACGGTCTCGGTTCCGTAGGCGAGGGCGGCGACCGCCTGGGCGCCTCCCACCCGGTACACCTCGTCCACCCCGGCGATGGCCGCCGCGGCGAGGACGGCCGCCGCCGGCAGGCCGTCGGGGCCGGGGGGGCTGCAAAGGGCGAGCCGGCTGACGCCTGCGACCCGCGCGGGCACGGCGGTCATGAGCACGCTCGAGGCGAGCGGGGCCCGTCCACCCGGGGCGTAGAGGCCGGCCCGGTCGACGGGGCGGTTGAGGTCGCGCACCGTGACCCCGCCGCGCTCGTGGCGAACTTCGGGGCGGAGCTGGGTGCGGTGGTAGGCGGTGATGTTTTCGTGGGCCGCTTCGAGGGCGTCCCGGAGGCGCCCGTCCAGGGTCTCTAGAGCGGCCTTCACCTGCTCGGGGGCGACCTGCAGCTCCTCGAGGCGCACCTTGTCGAGCCGTAGGGTGGCCGCCCGCACGGCCTCGTCGCCGCCTGCGCGCACCTCGTCGAGGATGGCCCGCACGGCCTCGGTCGCCGCCGGGTCCACGGCGCTGTCAGGAGCGGGGAGGCGCCAGTCGGACTGGCCGCGCAGGTCGAGGCGCTTCATCGGGGTACAGAATCCTACTTGCATGACGGCCCGCGCCCAGCTCAGCTCCATCGCCACCCGCCTCTCGGAGCTGGTCGGCAGCCTGACGGAGGTAGAGGACTCCCTCGGCGGCGCCGAGCGGGACGAGCTCGGCGCCGAGCTGGCCGAGGTGGAACGCAACCTGCGGACGGCCCTGCGTCGCTTGAACCGCACCCTCGACCGCTAGCGACGGTCAGCTCGGCGCGCCGCGCCTCGGGGTGATCTGTCCGGACTTGAAGGCAGACGGGCAGAAGTCGGCGAGCACGCACTCCGCGCAGCGGGGGCGCCGGGCGACGCACACCCGCCGGCCGTGGAGGATCAGCTCCAGGCCGAACCTCCCCCATGCGGCAGGCGGCAGGAGGGCGGTGACGTCGTACTCGATGCGATCAGGGTCGCTCGACTCGGTCAGCCCGAGCAGCCGGGTGAGGCGGGCGACGTGGGTGTCCACGGCGAGGCCGGGCAGCCCGAAGGCGACGCTGCGCACGACGTTGGCCGTCTTGCGGCCCACGCCGGGCAGGGTCACCAGGTCCTCCATGGCGGGCGGGACCTCCCCACCGAAACGTTCCTCCAGGGCGGCCGCCATCCCGAGGAGGCTGCGCGCCTTGGAGCGGAAGAACCCGGTCGAGCGGATCAGCGCCTCCAGCTCGTCGGGGTCGGCGGCGGCGAGTTCGGCAGCCGTCGGGTAGCGGGCGAAGAGCGCCGGGGTGACCATGTTGACCCGCTCGTCGGTCGTCTGCGCCGACAGGATGGTCGCCACGAGCAGCTGGAAGGGGGTGTCGAACTTCAAGGCGCACAGCTCCCGGGCCGTGCCGGGGTACAGCTCCGAGAGCCGGCGGTAGGTCTCCAGGGCGCGCCCTTTGGGGCTTCGGGGGCGGGGCACCGGCGAAGCGTACGCCGGGCGCCGAGGAGCCGGCGGTCCCGTTGACGGGTACCCTGCCCGGCGGTGCACCGCATCGAGGTCAAAACCCAGCTCGGCAGGCCCGACGTCGAGGCGGTCCGCTCGCTCCTGGCGGCGGCGAGCGCAGCCGACGCCCACGCCGCCCTGGACGAGCACGCCTGGCTGGACCTGGTGCAGGGCGGAAGGGAGGGGTTCGCCGGCGTGGTCGCCTGGGAGGAGGGCCACGAACACCCCGTCGGCTACGCACAGGTGACCAGGGGCCACGACAGCTGGGCGCTCGAGTTCGTCGTCGACCCCCACCATCGCACGCCGGGAAACACCATCGGCGGCGACCTGGTCCACCGCGCCGCCCGGGTCATAGCCGAGGCCGGCGGCGGCCACGTACACCTGTGGGTCAACCAGCCGCGGGCCGAGCACGACAGGATCGCCGCGTCCATAGGGCT
>Ga0070737_10004611_pt1 | contig 13700 bp, 10 predicted proteins | sample Coa_R1_10_FD_66438 | JGI IMG/M metagenome (GOLD analysis project Ga0070737, IMG submission 66438) | Surface soil microbial communities from Centralia Pennsylvania, which are recovering from an underground coalmine fire - Coalmine... | ecosystem: Environmental > Terrestrial > Soil > Unclassified... | reverse complement strand
GCGCGTTCGCGCACGACCGGAAAACTTACTTCCGAAGCCGCCTTGCCGGCATTGTGCGCTTGCCGGATGCAAGGCTGTTCGCCGAAAAGTGGCTCGAGAGAGTTGATATCCGCCCGTTTCAGATAATCGCGCGCCGCCTGCTCCTCAGCTGGCGAGCCAGTCGTTTTCGCGAAAATGAACCAGATGCGGCTGCGGTCGACGCCGTTCGCTTCCAGCTCATAAGCTGCTTCGACCTGAGCCTCGAGATCATCAAGGCCGTAGCAGCTCGGCATCAAGACAAGCTGCGATTTGCGGGCCATGCTGAGGCCGCCTTTTTCCGCATGGGCCGGCCCGTCGATAATCAGCAGATCGTATTTGTCTGCCTCGCGCAGAGCGCGATCAACCGTGGCGAATTTTTCGACCGGAATCTCCGGCTGCAGCTGGGCGGCATCGCGGCGAAGTTTCCATTTGGTGGAGGTGCCCTGCATGGTGTCGAGATCCGCGATCTTCACCGACCAGCCGGCGCGAGCGAACTCCACGGCCAGCAGGCGGGCGATGCTGGACTTGCCGACGCCACCTTTCTGAGAAACGAGGGAGATGATGGAACCCATTCTATGTCCTAGGAATTGAGAATCGCAGAAGCCTAGGATGCTGGTTTGCGCAAATCCTAGCAACCTAGAAACAGCAATTCACAGCATTCTAGGTTCCTAGGGTTGCGTTGTGGCCACACACTTTGCTTCCGAGCCGCATCTCCTAGAATGCTAGGAAAGTGAACTGCTAGGACGCTAGCAAATGCTGCTTCCTATTATCCTATCAATTCGCAATTGTTAGGATGCTATGAAAAATCAGCTTCTTTTCAATATGTTAGCAATGGAGAAGGCACGCCATGAGGAACGGCCGGTCGCCTCTTGCAGCATACCCGCCTCGCAGAGCTGGCGCAGTAATCCGAGTGCCGCTTGCGGGGAAATGGTGAGGGTTTCAGCCAGGTCGCGGGCGGTAACAACCGGTCGTCGCAGAACGGCATCGACAGCTTCATTCAGCCGTGAGCGCGCCGTGCGGGCGAGTGAACGGCTGATTTCCTCCCCCTGACGCAGCCGTTCCAGCTCATCGAGGCCGATTTTGGCGGCAGCGGCAACGCAATCGAGAAAATCCGCCAGCCAGCGCATGCCGGTATGCAGCTCACGCCGGTGATGATGAACTGCCGGCCCCGACCAGAAGGGCAGGGCGACTGGCCGGCGTGGTTTTTTGTCGCACCACAGGCAAGTGCCAAGAAATATGCCGCCGAGATCGTGCGGTTCCGTTCCTGGCCGGTTCATCCAGTCGCGGGCGGCGCGGCCAGCACGGATCAGCGGCGGCCCCGGTTCAATGCCAATAAACGCCATCCATTCGTCGATTTCTGCGTCTGGCAGCACCCGGCCGCCCAACGATTGCAGGGTTTCGCGCACGGCCTCGGTATCGGCGAGCGGGCGCCAGGTGCGCATTTCCGCCAGTCGCCGCCAAAGCCGTGCCAGCCGCAGCGCCTGGTTGACCAAAATATCCGACGGCGCGGCATCAAATGTGCCTTCCAGGGCCGTTGTGGCTGGAATTTCCGCATCGAGGCGGCCGGCATCGAAAGCGATGCCATAAGAGCTGGTCAGGCCGCGATCACGCAGCGCCAGATCGTGCGGGTGAATCCAGACATGCGCGTGCGCCAGCCAGCCGGCGGCTTCGCGATACGACAATCTGGCGCGCAATCCATCGGCAACTGCCGGCGATGCCAGTTCTACGGCGGTTTCCAGCTTTGCCAAGGCATCCTGAGCGCGGGCGAGGGGTTCTAGCAGCGGATGCCGAAAATCTGGCTCTGGCGGCTGTCTACGGGCGCGGGGAGGGCCGGGCGGTTCGAGATCCTCATCTGTCTCCCAGACCGGCCGGAACCAGCTTTCATCGTCGGTTTTTTCGGGATCTTCGGGCATTCTGGCCGAACACGCTAAGGCACTGGAATCGGCTGCATTATATCTCGATTTGAAAGGAAAGTCAGGATTTTCTTTCGCATGTCTGGCAGCTTCGGGCAGGTCTTCCAAGCCCCCGCAGGCATGAAGCCGAAGCCGAGATCATACGCTCAGTTGCTGCAATTGCGGCTGGCAATGCACCGACCCTGAATTTTCCGAGCAGCTCACCGTCTGAAATCACCTGTCGCCATGCGGGGCAGACGATGTCGATTTCCGATTTCTGTGCCTGGTGCTGGCCAGCAACCGCTGACAGGGCAGGGGAGAGGTCTATGCTGCGATCTTCCTCCTTCGCCAGCCGCCATATCCAATCTGAGCCTCGATATGCGAACCCTACGGCGCACCTCGCGGCTCAAAAGGCTTTTTGAGGTGGCGCTATCTAGGCATTTCCTTAGGCATTCTCGGCCTACTAGTAGTTCTTAGCACCGGAGAAATCGCTTTCCATTATAAAGATAAGCCAGAATACCTCGCAAGACACGCTGCGTTGCTCGAAGATCTGTTTGATGCCGGTTTCTATACCGGTGCCCTGGGCGCAGTCTTCCATCTATTCACTATGATCGGACTATTAAAAAAGAGGAAAAGCAAATCACCCAGTTGACCGCCGCGAAGAGAAAGGCACCCGATGCCGCGCCGTCCGACTTCAATTAAAGGCCATCTTCCCGATATCGTCGCAATTCGCGCCGCGCTCGACTATGGGCGGAACGCCGCTCAGAATTACGGTGCCGACCGCCCGCCGTTGTTCGAGAAAGCCGACCGCGCCCTCGACCGCCTCATCGCTACCATAGCAGTTGCCCTGGAACGCTAATTAGCAATGAACCGGAAGCACCGCAGCCACCATCCGGGCGATGCATAATTTAAGAGATCCGCATTGATCGGAGTCCGATGACTTTGCTGCCGCTTTTTGATGCAGATATTTGATGCGAAATCCTACCGCTCGGCCATGAGAGCTATTTCGCGGCGGAATGCAGTTCCAGCCAATCGAGAACGCGGCGGACTAGCATATCAGCGATGGCCTTTGCTTCACGCGCTTCCTCTGGACGTAAATCGGGAACGCCACCGGGAAATTCAGAAAGCATCCGGCCAGCATGGATGCGTTGCCGCGAGGCGACTAGGGTCTCTACCCGTTGCTTGTCTCGGTTATCGAGAATGGCATCCTTTTGACCGGCAGCTGCACCGTTCACCAGCGTCTCGATCTTCCATCGTCTGGGATCTTCGTCAAAATCCTTCGACCCGAAGACGCCGACTCCGAGTCCTCGCCCGTGCTTAACAACAAAAGTCAGGCAGCCCTCGACAAGAGCCGCCGCCAAAACCAAGACGGCAACTGGCGTCGTCTCCGGGTCGGTTTGCCGAAGCTGAGACACCATTTGCGCCCACCAAACCTTGAAATGCCCGTAGCCAAGCCCGTCAAGGCCGTCCGTAAATGCATCGAGCGGTTCAGCATATCGCGGCCGTCCGTCCGTTCGGCGCTGGATGATGTCTTTTACGAGGGGAAAAGCCCTTGCGCGGTTTTCGTTGCGTCTCGGCGCTCCGAAGACCCCGCCGCCCTTTCGTTGCTCACTAATTGACGGCCAGGCCAGCTTTCCACGTGCCGGGACGATCACTCCATCCTTGTCGATTACATTCGCGCACAAAATATCGATTCCGAGCGCGACCTCCATATCGTGCCGCGGTATCCCACGCGCGGCGGCACGCTCGATGACAACCTCTCTATCGAGCCGTGCAAGTGCGGCACCGTTCGCCTTTGCACTTTCGCTCATCGCGGCGTGCCAGAAATCGAAGGCGGTGAAATTCCGGAAGTCGGGTTCCTCGATAATGTGTGGTGCTACCCAACCGATGATTTTGGTCGGGTCGGGCAAGATCATCGGCACCCCGAAATACGTCTTCGACACCTGTTGCATGGCATCGCCGATCTCACCCGGCTGTATTCCTACCAGCCTTCCAAACTCGACCAGTTCATCATAGGTCAGGCCCGGTTTCATCGGGCTGACGTAAACACTGCATTCCAGCGCGGCGGTGAGAAAGCCGGCGACTTGCTGTAGGCGCTGAAAGTGCTGCAAAGCGTGCGTCCTTGTCAGACTGCTAGCTGGTGGCGAAGGGTGCCGAGAGGGCAACCCCTTCCCCGGGTTTTACTATTGAAAACAGATTTTATCAATAGTAGAACCGGCGGCAGGGGGAACCCATGACCGATGCCGCCGCCGACCAGCTGCCAGCCGCAATCGCGCCGACCGGTCGATTGCTGACCGCGGCCGAGTTTCACCGGCTGGCCGACGTGCCGCCCGAGATCGAGTGGTTCGCCAATCTCAGCAATCCGCACACGCGCCGCGTCTACGAAAACGCGGTGAAGGACTTCATGCGCTTTACCGGCATCGTCCGGCCGGAGGAATTTCGCATCGTGACGCGCGCCCACATCATCGCCTGGCGCGACGAACTGATGCGCCGCGGCCTTGGCGGCAGCACGATACGGAACCGGCTGGCGTCGATTGCCTCGCTGTTCGAATATCTGTGCGAGAAAAACGCCGTCACCCATAACCCGGTCAAAGGCGTCGAGCGCCCGAAAACCGAAAGCGGTGAAGGCAAGACGCCGGCGCTCGGCGATCACCAGGCCCGCAAGCTGCTCGATGCGCCCGACCGCTCAAGACTTCTTCGCCAGGGCCGCTTGTCGGATGAAGATGACAGCACGCGCAGCAAGCGCGACCGCGCCATTCTGTCGACGCTGCTATTCCACGCACTGCGGCGCGAGGAATTATGCAAGCTCAAGGTGAAGGATTTTCGGCACGCGCGCAAAGGCGTGCCGCATCTCAAGGTGTCCGGCAAAGGCGGCAAGACGCGCTATATACCGCTGCATCCAGGCACCCATGCCCTCATTCACGAATACCTCGACGCAGCGCGCCACGGCGAGGACGATAACGGCGCACTGTTCCGGCCGCTTCGAAACCGCCGCACGACCGGTAAGCTCGACCAAGCGATCACGCCGGACGGCATCTACAAGCTGGTGCGCGCCTATTCGGCCGCGCTCGGATTCGAGATCGGCGCGCATGCGCTCAGGGCGACGGCCGCCACCAACGCGCTCGATAACCAGGCCGACATCGCCAAAGTGCAGGAATGGCTCGGGCACGCCAACATTGCGACGACGCGGATCTACGATCACCGCCGCACACGACCGGAAGATAGCCCGACGTTCAAGGTGAACTACTGACGCCAATCGGAAAGAGCCGCCCAATGTCCGCGCTTGATACGGTCACATGGTCAAACGTCCGCTCGCACTATGACGAACGCATTCAGATTCACGGGCACCTTTTGGCCCTGCGCGAGCAAGGCAACACGCGGCAGTTCGCCAGATTGCTGCTCGGCATCAGCGACCCGGCCGGGAATTACAGTGCTGAGGAACATGCGCTGGGGCCGAAGATTCTGGCGGAGAACGCAAACGCCGAGCAACGCATTACCGACCTTGCCGGCAAATTCATTGCACTGAAAAATGCCCGCGATGTTCCGCGGCTGATACGCGCTGCTCAGCTCCACTATCTTCAGATCGGCGTCGGCTCCGAAGCCTCTTGCATGCTCAATCCGCAGGTGTGCTGGGTTGCCAACACGCGCACCATCTGGGCGCATTTGGTGATCAAGCATGCGGACGATTTCAGAAAAGCCAACGAGGAGCTGAAGCTTTACCGCGATGCAGATGTCACATCCGAAATGGCGTATCAGATGTGGACGCACATTCACCAGGAGCTTGCCGCCAGCATGACGCGCATCGCGGAAGAAGGCGAAAGGTTCGCCCGGCGTGCTAAGATCGACCCAGGCGAGATCAAGTATCTATGGGCGGACGCAATCGCCAACGCTCTTTACGACGACAACCACGGGTAACGTGCGGTGCGCCAGTATATATAGCCCGCTTCCGGAACATCCTTGGTGCGATCCATGCTGCTTTCCGGCCATACGCTACGTTTCTGGAGCGGCTTTCAGCAGGTAATAGTCGTGGTTATCGCGCGCTCTGAATTCGACCTCGACGCCGAAGCCGGTTTTTTCTGTGATCTTGAGTTCGGCGTGCGGCTTCTTGTCGACCTCCAACTTAATCACCTTGCCCCAGCGGTAAGGCAACAGGTTATCGCCCGTAGCCGCTACGATCCGATCCCCGACAGCAATATGGCAATTCGTGCTTTCGAAGCAGACAATCCTTCCTCCGTATACGGCGACAGGCCGGCCTAGGCTTTGGGCGCTGTTGCCACTGACTTCGATCGACAGCAACGCCTCCTCCAAAATTTCATACAATGCATGCACAAAGGCAGCCACGAAATCGCAACGGGTCAGTAGGAGATCCACATTCTCTATATCGTCGATCACCCCATGAGATATAGCGTTGCGGCGCTCAACCAGGTCGTTGATCGGAGACAAAAGAAAGACGAGATCCTGGTCTTGAATGCTCCGCACCTTCCGCGGCGGATCTGCTGCTGCAAAAAAGCATTCGAATGCCGGCATCAGCAGAATCTTGCGCAGCCGCGCATCAACACCTAGCGATGTTAGGAACGCCGCGATTTTCTCGAGCTTCAGATTCCCGCGATGCAATACGAAGGCGGCTCCGTTCACACGGAACGTGGCGGACTGCGAAATGCACGAATGCAAATTGGCTACAACATCGGAAATGGTGGTGTCGCCGCGATACCGATCCTCGCTTAATGCCTTCAAAAGCTCAATCGAGACAGACAGGTGGTTGTCACGTATCGCTTGCGGAAGACCGTCATAGCGGCCGACAATCGCAGATAACATCTCGACGTAGGTTTCGAGCGCGCTATCTACGAACCGTTCCAACAGCCCATAGAGGCTCACGATTGCCACGGCGTAGATATATTGACGCTTTCCGGTTCCGGCCTTGGCGATTTCTCCAAGGAGCGACTGTTCACGCGCGTGCAGTGGGGTTGCTCGTGGCGCGCGGAGAAGGCTGGCGATCAGCGCGCTTTCGCGCTCGGCGTTATGCAAAAAGTTGGTTAGATCGGCTAGCCCGGCCGAGAAGCGCTCGACGCAAGACTTCATGGCTGGGCGAGCACACTCGCAACGAAGGCTTCTATTTTGTCTTCGCGTTCAATCAGGATGCTGGGATTAACATTCCTCCCTTCGAAGGAACTGTAGTTGTCCTGGTAAAACGCTGTTATCTCGTCCTGGAACCGGCCACTGCGTTGCCGCAGCGCCGACGCATCGCTCAGATGATTGCTGAACACCAGCATCATTGGATCATACACGGCAGTGGTCGCACTTTCGCGCCAAGACCATCGTGTCTCCTTGATCCCCCGCCGGCGATAAAGCCAAAAGGCCTTTTCTCCTAGCACGTCTTCCACCAGCGTGATCGTATCGAGAAAAAGCCTCTCAAGGCCGGCGAGTGTATCATCGGAAAAGGCCCTGTTGCCGTGGCCTAGATATTCATCGAGATAGCGCGACAGAGGGACACCGCTTTTGTGGAGCCGGTGCTTTTGACGATAGGCAAAGAAACGCAGTACCAGCTCGACATCCGCCATCTTGCGGAAATCATCATTTTCCAGGCGCTCGTCAGACGCGTCCCCGCCTTGCAACTCGGCATCCTGCGGTTCCGGTATTCCCCAGAGACGGCAAAGCGACAGGTTCTTCGATAGCTTTAGGCAGAGCCGATTGAGATCGCCGTCGAAAATCGCGTTTCGGCTTTCTTGCGGTTCCAACTTGGCGCCACCGCTGTTGAGCCGCTCGAACACAAGCTGCTTCAACCGCAGCGCATCTTCTTCGTCCTTAGCCGTTTCCTTGAGGAGAATTACCGACGACAAAAAGCGCCGATCAATGCCCTCCCTAACCTTCTCCGGCAGGTTCGAGTAATGGCGGCCTTCGAGTTCGCGCCAATGGCTCAATCCCTTCAGATCGAAGTGATCGCTGTAGAAATCGTGGATTGCCGAAAGCCGCTGCAGGCCATCCATAACCTCATATTTTGAGTAATCATACTCGTATAGAAAAACTGGCGGAATCGGCACATTCATGATGAGAGATTCGATGAGCCTCGACTTTTGCTCCACCGACCAGCGGTGCCGCCGTTGATATTCAGGCGACAATTTGTAGGACGGATCTTCGACTATCCCCTTAATGGTGTTGAGTGGATACCGCGCCTGTTCAGTGACAATCCGAATTTCGCCGCGCACATACTTTTCGTTAATCTGCGCATCAGGCACCTGCTGCTCGGCAGTGTCGCTTTGCGCGGTGAAATCTAGTTCCTCACCTTTGAACAAAACGGCATTTGGACTCTTGGCCATCAATCATCCCTCAACGCATGCCGACAAGCGGGTTACGGCGGCTTCAATCGATGCTGCAACATTTTCGAGATCGCGCATTGCCTTGGGTAGCGACTGCCCAGCACTCAGCCCGCGCAGCAACTGCGCCATGACAATGATGAGAATGTCATTGCGGCTCAACTTACGGCCGGCCGTGCGTAGGCGTGCGATTTGGTGTCCGGCAACTTCCTGCGCCACCGGCCACGGATCGTCGTTGCTTCCGTTGTCCGGCACCCGCCGTTTGCGGCACACCATGATGATGTCGAGATCGATTGGCTCATTCGCCTGGTGCTTCGGCGTCGCCACCGACATCTCTGATTTGATCGGATGCACGGCGACGATTGCAAAACCCGCAGCCATCACCGCTCGCAAAATCGAGGCCCAACCTTCGCCGCGCGAGTGATGATAAGTGAAGACCAGCAGACCGTCATCCTTCAGAACCCGTCCACACTCGCGCCATACCGCCGTCAGCCGTTCGGTGAATGCTGCGGCATCGGCGTTCTGCACTTCGGCCGGGTTGCGCGTCGTATGTCCGTCTGCCGTGGCCAGCACGTGCCGTTGCCACACATGAAAGAAGTCTGCCAATTCCGAGTAATGCACATTATCGAAAAACGGAGGATCGCTAATTACCGCGTCGACGCTGCCATTCGGCAGATCCGTCTGGCCTGAATCACCACAGGAGAGATAAACACGCGCGCCGTCGGCGAATGCGCGCGCATCGGATGCAATCACATGTCCGATTGGTTCGCTGAGGCCGAATACCTTATCGCCGGCTGGCTTACCGTTTTTTTCCGTCAAACGCAGCTCGAATGGATTATCAGCATAGTTGAGCGCGCGCAGGATGCGGCTTTCAAACAGCGTCGAGAACGAACCAGAGCTTTTCGGCGTTCCCCACAGGTTGGCCTCAAGCGGCACGCGTTCCGGCTTGAGAATATGGTGATAAAACATGTGGCGCACGGCACCAGTCCCCTCCCCTTTGTAGGAGGCGAACATGTTGTTGAATTCCAGCACGCCGGACATCAGGCACATAAAGAGGTCGCGCATAGCAGGATCACCGATGCGGCCAATGCGCTCGCCGAGAATCGACAAGGCGAGCAACTGACGCGCATTGAACATCTCATGCCAATAGCGATAGTTATAACCAAGGGCCTGGTTCGTATTTACGCCGGGGCTGATCGCGACAAAAGGATAAGCATTCGGACGGTTCGCCAGATCCTTCTCGGCTTCAGCGTAGAGTTCCTCATCATGTGGCGTCGCGCGCAGATAGGCTTTGTCGCCATCCGGCATCAGCACGAGCTTCGCGTAAAGTCTATGGGCAGGCACCTTGCCGCTCGCGCGCACGGCTTTGACGATACTGAACTCGTGCCGACAGCATGGGCACTGCGCCTTTTGTCCTTTAGCAGGCCCGCGCTGCGGATCGAAGCGCTTTCGGCAGCCGCGGCACAACACCGCCTGTGCATCATATCGCGTTTCGTTCACCTCCCCGCAGTGCGGGCACAGCGCTTGCGCCTGCGGCACCCTCTTTGGGTAGGCGTTGCTGGCGAAAACGTAAGAGCCAAACAAATCGACCGGTTGCGTGCAGGCGGGGCATGGCAATGTCTTGACCCAAAAATAATAGAGCACTTGGGCCACACGTCCGTCCGGCAACGGTGCCGAATAATAGCGACGCAGCCGCGGCGCCACATCGCGCTCGATCTCTGCAAAAGTATTCAGCACCGCAACGCGGTCATGGCGGGCAAGACCATTGCGCACCACAAACGCAGCAACCGGGTTGATGTCGCGGCCGATTGCGCGGCCACCAAGTTTCAGCGCCTCGACAATTGTGGTGCCGCTCCCCATGAAGGGATCGAACACGACCGCTTCCGGCACACGCGCACGGGCATAAAACAGATCAAGGATATTCGAACCGGAGGGAGAGAAAGTCGCCAGAGTGATGGCACGAAACACCGTCCCGAGCCTCTGCGCCCACCATTTGTGGATATGCGAAAGCGGCCGGTTGATCTCCTTGCGCCAGCTCTCAAGCTCCGCGATGTTGCTCAGTGCCTCGAATGGAAAATCTTCGTCTTCGATTGCGCGCGGCCCACTTACACGAGGGAAATTTACCTCGACGGTCGCGGGTTCCAGCTTTGCTGGAAACGGCAGCGTGCGCTGCGGATCGACTGTGCGCCGGCGTCTTGTCCGGGCGAGAGCCGCGTCACTCATTTTCAGCCTCGTCGGCGTCAAGCAGCGGAGCGCTTGCTGCACGCGCCGGTGTCATCTGGACCGCGCGCGTGCCGGCTTCGCCGCGCAGACGCCACGCACGGAATGTGTGTTTGCGGCCGGCATGCGGATTGGGAATCGTGTCAGGGGTAAGGTCGTTCGTGCGCAGGTCAAAGCGATATGCAACGACCAGACTAGGCGCCTCGATACGCACCAGCTCGCCGATCATCTCGAAATCCTCACCCGGCGTGTGTTCTGCAGGCAGCACTAGGGTGAAGAAATGCGCCAAATTGCTTGCGAGGGCGAACGGCGTTGGCACGACATACATTTTCCGGTCGCGAATAAGAATGTCGCCGTAGCTGCCGAACCCGCGCACCGACTTATTTTTGTGCACGTATTCATGATCGGCGTTGAGAAAGTCGCCGTGGCACAGCACTAGGTCAGTGACCGGATACTCGTCGCCATCAGGCTCCTTTGGATAACGACCGAACACGTAATAGATGACCCGGCCATTATGGAATCCGGTCGGCACCTGGCTGTTGCTGTCGAAGCTCATGTCGCGGCCGGGATAAGCGAGGCCCTTGATCTCATAGCCTTCCGTCACAGGCACGATGCGGAAGTCGGGATAGCTGTTGCGCCCGCCTTGCTCGTAGGCGACGTTTAGCTCGTCGAGCCGCTGCTGAACCCAGTTCTGAAAGTGGAACTCCTTGTCCTGCCGTGACACGCGGCGAATGAACCGGTTGTTGTCGCGCGCGGCTATGACATGCCGGAAGAATTCGGCAACGGTGGAGTTGGAAAGCGACGGCATTGGCACCAGGCTGCGTTACTCCGCTTCGGTTGGTTCGGTATGCCGCCGCGAATCGGGATCGGCACCGGAGTCTAGCTGTGGCGGCTGACAATGCCACTGTCCGTGCCCATCAAGCGCCCATGCGCCCCATAGGGCATTGATAATACGACCGTTTGTCTTTGTTTGCCAACATGAGATGCACCAACTTACGTCCGGCGCGCTTGCGTTGTTTCTAGTCGGCGGCGAAGCCGATTAGAGGCGTTTCCGCCTTCACGAATTTCCTTACCCAACCGATGAATGCACCGTCCGGGTTCTTCGCCGCAGCCTTGCCTTTGCTCCACTCACGGTATTTCGCCAGCAGCGCTTGTCTATCCCAACCGGGGGCGATGCTTCGCACTTGTTCGAGAACCGTGTCGGGTGGCTCATATAGCCAGCCCTCAATCGCGCGGCTGGCGGAGGATGCAAATGCCCGGCTGCGTCGCGCCTTGCCTTGGAGTTTTGTATCCCGTTCGTCGCGTTCGGCGGATTTGACGAGCGTGAATCTGATTTTTGTATACGACTTGCCCTCGCGCACACCTTCATAGCTGACGAAAAACCCTCCTTCGTCGCCGTGTTCATTAATCTCATTGACGGCAGGCAGCACCACGTTGCGCTTGAGGTCTTTCCAGTCGCGGTAAGCCTCCTCGGGCACTTTCAGCCATTGGCGAAATTCATCGAGCGAGACGGTTACACCGGTCGTGCGGCGGTTCACATAGGCTTCGAGAATTTCATATAGCGTGACAGCATATTTGCTGCGCAGCGCCAGCACTACGTGGCAGCGCAGCCGCGCGAAGGCGCGCGGCGCCAGGATCTGTTGCGACAGACCTTTGCCAAATGCGTAGTAAATTTTTCCGCTTTCACGATAGCGCTTGTTCAATAGAGCTTCAGCAACGAGCGCGCTGATGCCCTGAAAATCTTCGTCCTCCCATTCGACGGTGGTTTTCACCAGCCGGCGCAGACTATCCCACAAGGCCGCCGCTTCGGTTTCTTCCTCGACCTTGCCCACCCTGATCTTGCCGCGCGTGCCGAGATCCGAGCGACCGAAGCGCCGGAATAGACGCAGCAGCTCCGCGACTGAAATCTCATGATACGGCCGGTCATTGTCGAGCTTGTCGAGTTCATCCCATGCGTGATGCAACAAGATGAGCCACAGCTTGCGATCAAGCGCGGTGAACGGCCCTTCGACGCGCACCATCACGACGGGCAACGGCACCGGCACGGTGGCCGGATGCGTTTTCGAAGGCTCCCAAATATCGCCCGTCGGCTTCGGTTTGTGCCGAAGCGCCAGAGGCAGTTGAGGTGTAGCCGAATCGCGCATGCGATAAATGCTGGCAAACCCGTCCGGGGGAGTAAAGCAATATCTCCCCTCCCCTTTTTGGGCCAGCAATCCGGCTGATTTCCTCCCCCGCACCGCTGATTTCCTCCCCCGCACGGCCTGGGGATGATTGGCAGATTTCCTCCCCCGGTTTGGCAGATTTCCTCCCCCGCACGGCAGATTTCCTCCCCCGAATCGGCCGATTTCCTCCCCCGCAAGCCCACTAAGTGGCGGAAAGTCCGCGAGTCGTTGGCGCGGAACAGAGAACAGTAAGAACAGTTTAGAACAGAAAGAACATTGACGGCCTGTGGATAACGGACGGCCCAATACCCCAATCCGGATGAGAGGGCGCCTCCCACGGAGGCGGAAAGCGGAGCGCGCCAAAGGCGCACAACCATATTAAGCCGCTACGCGGGGATTCAAAACTGGAAGCATCGCACGCATTGCACTACCGTATAGAAACACGGGCGGGGGCATGTCAGAGAGCAGCAATCAGGACGGACATTCAGCAGCGCAAGCGATGATCGATGCCTTCGCCAGCGTCGGCGCAACACGCTTCGATCTCACCTGGACGACAATTGCCGGCGAAAAGGAATGGTTCCGGCGCGGCATGAGCCTGATCGATCTGAACCGCTCCCTATCCGCCATGCTCGACGCAGCGCCGGCCAAACAGCGCAACGTCATCGTGCGGCCCTATGGCAACGGTGTGTCGTTCATCCAACTTGACGATCTCAAAACCGATCAGCTGCCGCGCATTTCCCCCGCCGTGTTTCTTCTGCTGGAAACCTCCCCCGGAAATTTTCAGGGTTGGCTGGCACTACCCGAACCGGAGAACCGGGAATTTGCGAGCCGCGTGCGCAAAGGTGCCGGTGCAGACCGGACGGCGAGCGGCGCAACGCGCGTCGCCGGCAGTTTCAACTTCAAGGAAAAATACGCACCGAATTTTCCGCGCGTGATGATTCACACGGTGCAGGCCGGCCGCAAGATAGCGTCGGCTGAACTCGAGCAGCTCGGACTAGTCGCCGCACTGGAAGTCGTGGCGAAATCTTTGCGCAGCTCCCCTGCCCTATCACGGCGGCCCGGCCCTGGCGCACGTAAATGGCCCAACTACGAACGTT
>Ga0070737_10004606_pt1 | contig 13708 bp, 8 predicted proteins | sample Coa_R1_10_FD_66438 | JGI IMG/M metagenome (GOLD analysis project Ga0070737, IMG submission 66438) | Surface soil microbial communities from Centralia Pennsylvania, which are recovering from an underground coalmine fire - Coalmine... | ecosystem: Environmental > Terrestrial > Soil > Unclassified ... | reverse complement strand
TAATGCTGAACGTCGTATTGAAGGGAGCGTTTTGATCCAGCCGATACCCAAGAGCGTCCTGCAGGTCATTGTACAGGCCAAAACCTGCGCGGATCACTGTTTTACCTCCGCCGAAAGGACTCCATGCAAGCGCTACTCGAGGTTGGGGTAGGAACTTTGCATTGTTGACGGTGAACACAGAGTTTGCGATGCGCGGCTGCGTTTCAATCACCCCGTTCGCATCAAACACGTAATTCGCCGCGCGGCCCCAAGCTTCGTTCCAGCCGTTCGTGAATTCGTCGCGAAAGCCCAAGGAGAGCGTCAAGTCCGGCCTTAGCTGCATGGCATCCTGGACGTAAAATGCGCCTTCGAGTGAACGCCAGCCGAGCGGCGTGGCCGTGGGAACGGCGAGGAAGCTGCCGGTGTTCCCTTCGAGAAAGCTCGTCAGGCTCGAAAACGTGGCCTGCCCGTATTGAGTGAGCGCCAGATTTTCGTTCGACTGGATGCGCTCAAACCATGCTCCCGCGCTGATTTGGTGAATTCCGTGGGTGATGGAAACGTGATCCTCGTAGATGAATAGGTTGCGAGCGATCCGCAAGTTGCTTCCGATGTTGCTCCCCGCCAGGGTGATCTGGCTTGCTGAATTTGGAGATGCGCTTCCTCCAATCACTACAGCGCCCACCGGCCGCCCAACCACGAAGCCCGGCACAGTCACAGTGGGCGCGCCCGTATAGAAATAGCCTGCGCGCGAAAAACCAAACAGCGCTGTATTGACTACCGTTGGCGAAAACACGTGCGTTTCCTGGATGCTCGCCACCTGCTCTCTCAAGCTTTCCAGGTCAACGCTGAGAGGATTCGAAGTTGGAGTGAAATCAGAGCTGTCGTCGATCGTATAGACGCCGCTCAGAGAATCCGCGCTGGAAAAAATATGGTCAAGCCGGCTGGTTCCGAAATCTTCCCGGATGTTCTGCACGGGATGGCTGAAGGCTTCGGCGATTCCTCCGCCCAGCTCCGGCCCGTTTTGCACGGGCCACAGCGAAAGCAACGGCGCGACGCCCGGCGCGATCCCCACGTTAGTGAGAGTTCCATTCGGACTTGGCAAAAACCCGTTCCGCGCATTGTTATCCGGCACGAGTGTCACATCGCTCAATCCCAGACGCTGGCGGAAGCCCTCGTAATCGCCAAAGAGAAACGTTTTGTCTTTCTGGATCGGGCCTCCCAGAGCGCCGCCAAACTGATTTCGTTCAAAAGGCGGAATCGGTCCGTGGTCAAAAAAGTTCCGCGCGTCGAATGCGCTGTTGCGAAGAAATTCGTAGGCGCTCCCATGCGCGGTGTTGCTCCCGGAACGGGTGACGATCACCACCTGCGCGCCGGGCCGCTTGCCGTACTCGGCGTTGTAATCGTCTGTAAGCACGTTGAACTCGCGGATTGCATCCACCCCTAAGAGTTGCCCGCTGGTTCCTCCGGGCTGCATGTTGATTTCTGCCGCGCCCGTGAATTCAACGCCATTGAGCAGGAAGAGGTTTTCCTGCGGGCGATGGCCGGAGACGGCGAACATGTTGCCGACCGAGGAATTTGAAACGCCAATTCCGCCTGTCTTCTCTGGCGTATAGTTGACGATGCCGGGATTAAGCGTGAGGAGCTCGTCATAACTCCGCCCATTGAGCGGCAAATCCTCGACCTGCCGCTCTCCGACCAGTCCAGAAGTCTGGTCCGTTGCGGTTGTAACGAGCGGCGCTTTCCCGCTTACTACTACACGCTGCTTGACCTCCCCTATTTGTAAAGAAAAATTCACGGTCGCCTGCTGGGCGACCACCAGGCTGATTCCGGTCCGTATCTCGGATTTGAATCCGCGCTTCTCAACGGTAATTTCATACCCTCCCACAGGAAGCGCCGCCACAATGTAGCGGCCTCTCTGATTGGTAACCGTCCGCCGGAGTAATCCCGTCTCGATATTTTTAACGGTCACGGTCGCGCCGGGCAGAGCAGCTCCGGATGGATCAACGGCAGTTCCGGAAATCGAGGCGGTGACTTGCGCCGTCGCGAAATCCCCCCAGCAAACGAACACCACGAAGGCAAGCAGAAGCATTCGAAGTACGCGGCCTGGCGTAGCGCATCCCGCCGACTTTGCCACTCCCTGCATTTTTCTAACTCCAGCCATAGTGATTGTTCCTCCATGAACTCCGGTGGGCGCTCTAGTAGACGAGGCGCCATTAGCAACAAATCAATACGATTTAACAAGTATTTATATACGGTATAATGCGATATAAAAGACTGTCAAGTAAGAGATAACGCATAAAATCTGATACGGCGCATCGTATCCCATCGCCAGAGCTAAATGCTTAAGTGTGAATCGGCAAGAGATGGCCGGGGCTCTAATTTTCAGGGTAGGCCTCTTCGTAGCAATGGAAAGCGCAAGCAGTGATAAAATGCAGTCTCTTTGGGCGGTGAAAGCGAGGCAAACGGTGGGCGCATGGAGTTCCGGGCTGGCGCATCATGTTGGTTGCCTAAGACCGAGACGTTTCTCAGCACGTTGCTGAAAGATTCCAGGGAACGTCACATCGCCGGCCGCATGACGCTTCCCCTGATCCGAAAACGGCTGAGGCGAGCGATAGCAGCAGAATGAAAGTAGCGAAGAGATTGGAATTAACGGAGGGGGCAAGGCATGGCTTCAACAGCTATTGACTCCGCGGTGTTCAGGGACATTTTCAGTACAGAGGCGATGCGGCGCGTTTTCTCCGATGAAAATCGAATACAGAAGTATCTTGATATCGAAGCGGCCCTGGCCCGAGTGCAGGCTCAGCTCGGCATCATTCCTCGCGAAGCCGCGGCAGAAATCCGAAGGCAATCAAGCATAGAAAAGTTCGACATAACCAAAATCAAGAAACGCACCAGCGTGATCGGCTATCCTGTGCTTCCCGTCGTCGAACAACTCGTCGGACTTTGCTCGAGCAATCTTGGGCAATGGGCTCACTGGGGCGCGACCACACAGGACATCACCGATACAGCAACCGTCTTGCAAATCCGGGAAGCCCTTTCGCTGATCGAAGACGACCTCCAAGCGATTGGCGAGTCTCTGGCCGGCTTAGCAAAGCGTTATCGTGATACGCCAATGGCAGGGCGGAGCAATCTGCAGCAAGCCGTCCCGGTCACGTTTGGCTTCAAAATGGCCACGCTCCTGGCGGCATTTGAAAGACACCGGGTCCGTCTTGCTCAACTGCGCCCTCGCGTTCTGATAGGAGAATTCGGGGGGGCCGCTGGCACGCTTGCCTCACTGGGAACCCAGGGGCTTGAAGTGCAGTTGGCGCTCATGCAAGAACTGGGACTTGGACAACCCGAGATCGCCTGGCACACGACAAGAGACGGACTTGCTGAGGTTGCGTGTTTTTTGGGCCTTGTAACTGGCACTTTAGGAAAGCTGGCAACAGACGTCAAACTCATGATGCAAACCGAGGTCAGCGAAGTGTTCGAGCCCTTCCAACACGGGCGTGGATCAAGCAGCACGATGCCCCAAAAACGCAATCCGATTTCGTGCAACTTCATCCTGGCTTGCACTTCGGGTGTCCGGCAGAACGCCGCCGCCCTCCTCGAAGCCATGGTGGCCGATCACGAACGTTCTACGGGGCCGTGGGAAATCGAATGGATTGCGCTGCCGGAAATTTTTCTTCTCACGAGCGGCGCTCTCTATCAGGCGCGCCACATGCTCGCTGGTTTGCAGGTGGATCCGGATCGCATGAGGGCGAACCTGGACATCACTCACGGGTTGGTAGCATCCGAAGCTGTCATGATGGGTTTAGCGCCGTATATCGGGCGCGAACGCGCCCATGATCTGGTCTATGATATCTGCCGTCAGGTGATTGAAACAAACACGCCGCTGGTCGAACTCCTTTTCCAAAACGCTGAGATTTCCCGCCATCTGGACAGGGCCGCTCTTACCAAACTCGCTGACCCTGCAAACTATCTCGGCTTGTCAGGCGAAATGATCGACCGGGTTTTAAGCAAACAAACAAATAGAGAATAGGCTGCGCCCATGGATGATTCACGCGGTTTGGGCTGTCCCGGCTGAACTTCTAACAATTGAAGAAGTGAATCACCCTTAGGGCGCGGACGAGCGGCTGAAAATGCCGCCCAGCGCAGTGATTCAAACAGTTGAATGCAGCGCCACGCCACTATAAGATGGCGGCGTACGCCACGCCAGATCAATCCTGTAGACGGAGGACTAAGAAATGTTTAAGACGAAGCGGGCCGGGGGGATACTGATCCTAACAATGATATTATCCGTTTCAACTTTTGTATCCGCTCAGGTACCCGGCGAGCCGGGTGAGAGCATCAGGCAACAGTTAGAGCATATTATGGTGGAACAGTTCAATGCTGAACGAACGGGCAACATTGCGTTCCTGGAGAAGCTGCTTGCTCCAGATTTCTCAGTAATGACGAGCGAGGGCGCAACTTTAAATAAAGCACAACTGCTCGAAAGGGTAAAAAGACCCGCTTTCATCATGAAAGAGCTTCATTCGGATATTCTCAGCGTGCGCGTCTACGGAAGCACAGCAGTTGTGATTGATCGCACGACGATCAAAACCGTGGATAATGGCAAGCCGTTCAGTGCGGTGTCCCAGGCTGTCCGAATTTTCGTGAGGCGGACTGGTGGTTGGCAGTTGGTATACGTGCAGGCTTCGCCTCTGAAGACCGGCAGAGGCTCCACAAAATAATCCGCTTTGCAGTGTTACTTTCTAGTGGAACGCCAATTCAGCCAATTCTTGCGGGTAGCCAGAACTTCAGATATGAACCGATGTGCCGAGCCTCATCTGCCTAAGTAATTTAGCGAAGCGAGGATTGGAACGGACAGGATCGAGCAAGGGATCAGTCTTGGCGCACTTCAAATGCGGCGAACGGTATTGGTGGGCCTTTGCAAGCCAATCCAACGCGCCGACATGGTCACCAAGCGCAATGGAAATCAGAGCGATACCATAGGCCGGTACATATTGACAACCCGAGCGTTGGGTCAATTCTTCAATCTGCTTGCGAGCCGCGCGACGGTTACCCGAGAGAGCTTGTACGTACCCCAATATCCCGCGCAGGTAAGGATCTGGCCCCGAGAGCCGACGCGCTTTTTCCAGCTCATCGATGGCGTCACTAAAAGCCCGCATGGCCGCATAGGTCATTCCTAGTCGGGTGTGAGCGCGCGCGAATTGCGGGTCTAGGACGACTACTTTGCGGTAGACATCGACGGCCCGATTATACTGGCGGCTCAGGTAAAAGACCCGGCCAAGCTCGGTGTTTACAATGAGCGAAACGGGATCCATTTCTTGAGCGCGCTGCGCGTGATCCAACGCTTCTTTCAGCCGCCCCATAACGGCAAGGTTCAGAGCGTACCACGTGTGGGCCAAGGGATAGTTCGGATTCAAGGCGATCGCACGTTGAAATTCTTGCTCAGCCTCCGGCCAGTTCCACTCATAAAAGAGCAACGTCATCCCCAGCGATGAGTGTGCTTCGGCAAGCGAATCGTCGAGTTCCAATGCCTTGAGAGCCGCGGCCTTGGCTCGTGGATACGCTTGCTCGGCGGACTCAACCTCGTAAGAGCCCAATAGCGCATAAGAGTCGGCCAGAGCCGCGTAGGCCAGTGCGTACTGAGGGTCTTCGGCTGTCGCCTCCTCAAGACATTGGATACTGCAGCGTAGGCCCTCCTGCGTCCTTTTGTTCCCAAAATAGCGTCCCTCCATGTAGAGCTGATAGGCCTTCATGTTCTCCGTGCGCCGCCGTGCCAAGCGCTTGTTCGTTCTCCCGGAGAAGTGGCTGGAGACCGACTGGGCAATCCCCTCCGCCACTTCATCTTCCAGGGCAACCCTATACTGAGGGTCTTTCTCAAAGGTGTGCGCCCACAACAAGACTGCGTCGGCTACGCGAACCAACTGAACTGTGACGCGAATCCGGTCAGGGAAGGCCTCAATGTGTCCTGTCAAGATTGCGTCCACCTTCTGCTCTCGGCCAACAGTAGGCAAATCAATCGGCGAGTCGGAGTACTTCACGACGGCGCTTGTAGGTCGCACAACGATCTCTCCGGTGCTGCCGAGTTTTGTGATGACGGCGTCGGCCATCCCTAATCCGAGGTAATCATGGACGGCGTTCGAGCTGAGGTTTTGAAAAGGTAGTACAGCAAGTGTGCGCATGGGTAACTCAGAAGCCGACTCCGCGATCTCGCGGACATTACCCACAAAGCGGTAACCGCGTTTGGGTATTGTCTGGATGTACTTGCACTTGTTCTTATCATCACCCAAAGCTTTGCGAAGCATCGAAATGGTAACCGTGAGGTTACCCTCTTCGACGAAGGAATCGTGCCAAAGAACCTTCATCAGATCCGGCCTTTCGACAAGATGGCCACTGCTTTGGATCAAGACTAGGAGGGCATTAAAGGCCTTTATCGTCAAGGATACAGGCTGTCCTTCACGAAGGAGTAGGTGGTCAACCGGATCGATCCGGAATGGGCCAAATTCGAGTAAGTTTCGCAACTGGTCAGTCATAACATATTTTTAATAAATTTTTTGTGTTCATTAAAGGACAGCACTGAGTAGCCCTCCTACACTTTTGGCATCGATAGAGAAGCATTGTGAGACAACCATGGTTGCGCTGGCCTGTTGTTGTTACACATTATACAACAATAGCGATTATGTGGGGGAGTGAATGCCATGACTATGTGGTCGACCACAAACAAATTTAACGCTCGTGCACTGCTTATGGCGCTCGCGATGAGCGCTCTCGTGCCTGTTTGGGCGTATCCGCAAGTAAATGGAGCGACTGTAACTGGTACTGTTACGGATTCCTCCGGGGCCGTGACTCCTGACGTAAAAATCGTCATTGCAAACATGGCGACGGGAGTTACCTGGAATGCTGTTACCAATGCAGAAGGCTTCTATACGATACCTAACCTGAGGCCAGGGACTTACAAGCTTACCGCTTCGGCGAAGGGTTTCGTGACGGAGGTCCGCAGCGGCATCGTCCTGACCGTTGGTCAAGGCTTGGTGATGAATCTGACGATGACCGTTGGTGGGATCACACAAAGGGTGACCGTGACCAGCCAAGCTGTGACTATAAACTTGGCTAACGCAACGCTAGGAGGACTCGATAACAGCGTGGCGATTGAGCAGCTCCCCCTAAACGGGCGTTCGTGGACCGACTTGGCAGTCTTGCAGCCTGGCGTACACGTTGCTCAGGACCAACCCCCCATCAGTGCAGGCGACAGGGTGAAACGCGGTCTGGGACTGAACCTTATCATATCGGGCGCTCGCCCCCAGGAGAACAACTATCTCATTGACGGTATCAACTTCGACGATTATGGGAATGCGGGCCCAGGGAGTGTTCTCGGAGGCAATTTAGGTACTGACGCGGTGGCGGAGTTTTCCATCCTCACCACAAACTATGACACCGAGTACGGACGAACTGCGGGCGGGGTCATCAGCGCGGTGACCAAATCCGGGACAAACCGGTTCCATGGAAGCGCCTATGAATTCCTTCGCAACGATGCGCTTGATGCCCGTAACTTTTTTGACCCGGCTGTTATTCCGCCCTTCCAACGCAACCAGTTCGGAGCCTCGGCCGGCGGACCAATTCAAAAGGACAAGACCTTTATCTTTGGTGATTACGAGGGAATCAGGCAAAATTTGGGCTTCACGACCACTGATACGGTGCCGTCGCTAGCAGCGCGGCAAGGGAACCTGTCGACCGGTACAGTAACAGTGGATCCAGCGGCCGCTAAAGTTTTGAACGCGTTTATCCCGTTGCCAAATGGACCTGTCACAGGCGATACGGGGTTCTATGCCTTTGAGGCTTTCCAGATTACGGCGGAGAATTTCTTTATTACGAGATTCGATCACACATTCTCGGATAAAGACCACGCGTCCGTCACCTACATGTTTGACAAAGCATCGCAGAGCGAACCCGACGAGTACGCGTCTAAGCTCCTTAATAACCCCACCTTTCGGCAGATGACGGGTCTCGAATGGAACCACATTTTCGGCCCGCAAATAGTTAATTCCTTCCGCGCTGGTTACAACCGTGACAATGTCGCATCCCCTTCGAATGCTACGGCCATCAATCCCGCGACTGCCGATCATGCTTACGGTTTCATACCCGACAGCACGATAGGCAACGTCGTCATCAATTCCCTGACAGGGTATTCGGGAGGCCTCGACGTGGCGGCCCCCTTAAAATTCGCATGGAATTCCTGGCAGGGGTATGACGACGTATTTTATACCAAGGGAATTAACTTCATGAAATTCGGCGCTAACGTCGAGCGAATCGAGAGTAATACGACCAGTCCGAACTTCCCGGCCGGCCAGATTGGGTTCAACTCTCTTTCGGATTTCCTGACTAACCGACCGGCTTTCATCAATGCCGACGTGCCCGGCACGGTGACTCCGCGAGGAACCCGGCAGACGATCTTCGGGGCTTACTTTCAGGACGACACTCGCATCCGCCCCAACTTGACCTTGAACTTGGGCTTGCGCTACGAGATGGCTTCCATTATCACGGAGGTTCAGGGCAAGCTCTCGAATCTTCGGACATTGAGCAGTGCATTCCCCAAGCCATTTCTGGGAAGTCCTTACATCCTGAATCCCACGAAGAGGAATTTTGAGCCTCGCGTTGGTTTTGCCTGGGACCCGTTCAAGAGCGGGAAGACCGTCGTCGGCGGAGGCTTTGGAGTTTTTGACGTGCTACCACTACCGGCGACAATGGGAAGCGGCGTGGACGGGTCCTATCCCTTTCAAGATTCGGCGGCTGCGTCGGGCAGCTTACCGCAGGGTTCTTTTCAGATTGGATGTGCAACTGCATGCGGGGCTTACCTCGATGCTTCAGGCAGTCACCGCTACTATGTTATGGATTTTAATCCCAACCGCAACTACGTCTTTCAGTGGAACTTCCACATCCAGCGTCAGCTTACGCCGAGCACCACAGCTTACGTTGGTTACGTCGGTGGGCATGGCGTCCACATGAGGTTCCAGGCGGATGACAATAACATGGTGTTCCCGACCCAGACCTCACAGGGCTACGAGTGGCCTTGCCCATCGTTTACGCCGACTTTGACTCCCCAGGGCACGACAATCCAACTCTGCAACCAGCCTGGCACAGGAACCATCCTCAATCCGTACATGGGACGCACTCAGATGGCGCTTTGGGATGGATACTATATCTACAATGGGCTCGAGGTCCAAATTAATAAGGTCATGAGCCACGGCTTGCAGGTGGAAGGCTCTTATACATACTCCAATAATATTGACAACGGCGGGGGATCGCTCGCCTCCGATCCGTACCGGAATTCGATCTCCACACTTCTTTACTTCTGTGGGACATGCAGGCGCGCCCTCGCTGACCAAAATGTAACGCATGATCTGACGGCGAATTATGTCTGGGACATTCCCACGCCGGCCTCTTTCGGATCTCCTGCAAAGGCGATCCTCGGGAACTGGGAAGCTGGTGGCATCCTGACTGTGGAGTCCGGCACGCCATTTACGGTGCTCGTCAGCGGAGACCCTCTCGGAATGCTAACGACAGACCCGTATCAGTACCCCAATCGGGTTATCGGTCCGGGCTGCGCAAACCCCGTGAACCCGCAAAATGCCAACGATTACGTCAAGCTCCAGTGTTTTGCGCCTCCGAGCTCCAGCACCTTATTGGGCAATGCAGGACGTAATTCGGTGATCGGTCCGGGACTGGTGGATATGGACTTTTCCTTGTACAAGAACATCCCTATCAAGAGGATTTCTGAAAGCTTCAACGCGCAATTTCGGGCGGAGTTTTTCAATATCTTAAATCGCCCCAACTTCACTTCTCCGAACGATACTCGGGTCATCATGAACTCAGATGGAACTACGAATGGCCTTCCCACGCCAACTGTGTTTACCTTAACCAACACGACTTCGCGGGAGATCCAGTTTGCGATAAAGTTTATTTGGTAGGGGGCTTCGCGTGTCCCGAGGATCTTCCATCCCGTAGGTTTGCCCCCTAAACCGCAGGCGCCAACCGACTGTGGGTAGAAATCCCGGACAAGCAGGCTAGGCGAGCCCTAGGGCTCAATGTCAACAAGTGAGGAGTGTGGCATGCGACGTATACAACATATGGCGGCTTTGGCTGCGGTCATGGCCGTTTCGACACTGGCTGTGGCCCAGGGGAGCAATAACAAGAGAGCGACCAACGTAAACCTGGAAAAACAGCTCTGGCAGATCGAACAAGAGTGGTTGGCTTCCGCCAGGAATGCCAATGCGGATTTTCTGCGGCAGACATGGACCGACCAATTCCTCGAGGTTTCACCTTGGCCGCCTGGCGTGATGAAAAAGGCGCAACTCCTGGGTAGAGTTGCAAAAAGAGGTCCCGCACCTACCAAAGGTCCGTTTCCAAGCGATTTTAAGTTGCGTGCCGTTTATGGTAACTTTGCCATCGCTACCGATCACACTACTGTAAGAGGCCGTGTGTACAAAGGCCGGGATTATAGCGGCGAATACCGGGGCGTGCGGTTTTTCGTCAAGCAAAATGGAAAGTGGATGATTGCCGGATCGGCCTTGGTCCCCATCCAAGCACCTTAGTTGCACACAATCGACGTATAATCGATAAAGCTACGGTGAAGGAGCGTAACAACCATGAAGCGAATTCTGCTTTCTGTCCTGTTGCTGGTTGTGCTGGCCCCGATTGCAAGAATGCAAGCTGTCGGCCAGGACGATGCGGCTGCAGTGGAACAAACCAAGAAAGAGATTCTCAAGTTTGAAGACGAGAGGAATGAAGCGATTCTGAAACGCGACATTGCCGTGCTCAATCGCATGTACTCCGACCAGATCACTTGGGTCATGTCAAATGGCGATCTGCTGAATAAGGCTCAGGTTCTGGCGAATATCAAATCTGGAAATCAAAGATTATTCAGCATGAAACACTACGACATGCACCTTCACGTCTTTGGAAACGTGGTTGTCCTGACTACGATGAGCGTCTCATCCGAGCGATACAAAGGCAAAATGATCACTGTGCCCAGAAGATTTACCAATGTATACATCAAGCGGAACGGACAGTGGAAAGTTATCATTCACACCGTGACGCCCCTCGCAGGACATGGCGGCATGTCAAGTCTCCCGACCGCAAAGGAGAATTGAGTAAGTTCGATGGCCAGGCATAAATCGTACTAAGCTGTACGGGAACTTCAGAAGATCTCACGGCCTCATTAAGAATCGCTGGAAAGCGAACCTCTTAAAGACCAGCATAGTGCATTTGCAGCACCGGCCTGGGACATAGTACTGTGTGGGGTTCGAAACAGGGAGGAAGCCGAGATGACGACATTCTGGAAGTTGCTACGCACCGCTCTAGCCGCTGTTGTGCTGCCAGTTGCTGCCGTGCTGATGGTTGCTGCCGCCGCGCAGGGGCGCACACTCGCACAGCTCAAGGCAGAGGTGCAGGCGCGCGCCGACCGTAACGCTTATCCAGTCAACGGGCTCAAACCGGCGGAGGTGCGCGAGGCGCTGGCCCGCATCCACAGCCTCAACGGCGGCGAATGGTCGGCCTCCTGGAGCATCCTCGGCGACCGTTACATGGCGAAGGCGCAAGCCGAACTCGCCTCGTCGCCGCAGCAAGCTGACAAGGATTTTGTTCAAGCATGGCGCTATTATGATTTCGGCCGCTGGCCGTCGGAGCGAATCTCACCTGGCCGGGAGAAGGCTTATCAAAAAGGACTCCAAGCCTATCTTGCGCACGGCCGCCTGCTCCACCCGCCTTTGGAGGTGGTGCATATTCCCTTTGAAGGCAAGGAGATTACCGCTTATCTCCAGATGCCTAAAAGCCAAAAGCCCGCACCCGTCGTAATTGTTATACCCGGCCTCGACCAGCGCAAGGAAGACATGGCCGAGCGGTTCCGCCACTTGCTCGCCTACGGCGTAGGCTATCTGGCGCTCGACGCGCCTGGGAACGGACAAGCTCCGATCAAAGCTGCTCCAGGGGCGGAGCGCATGTTTTCTCCCGTCATCGATTATCTGTACCAGCGTCCGGACGTTGACCACAGCCACATCATCGTCTACGGCGCCAGTTACGGCGCCTACTGGTCGACCGTGCTCGCAGTCACTGAAAAGGCCCGGCTGTGCGGCGTTGTCTCCCAGTCGCCGCCCGTGCATGAGTTCTTCCAGCGAGCCTCGACGATGGCAATCCCAGACAACCGTGAGTACCTGTTTGACTATCTCGCTGCACACCTTGCGATGTTTGGAGTGAAGAATATCGATGAGCTCGCCGACGTGCAGGAGAAGATGTCGCTCAAGACGCGGGGGCTTCTCGACAAACCAACAGCGCCGATGCTGGTGATCGGCGGCGCACTGGACACGCAGGTGCCCATATCCGATACCGACCTTCTTCTGAACAGCGGCCAGACGCCAAAGGACGCGTGGATTAATCCGCAGGGAGGCCACATGGGACGGCAAGCCAAGGTGTGGTCCGGCGCGCGCATCTTCAAGGAAGTCACGGTGCCATGGATTCTTCGCAGAGTAGGCGCAAAGCAAAAATAATCACGGCCGCATTGTTAAGGACTGCATAGCAGAGCGAGGGCCGCATACTGCCGGAAGTAGAAGTTGAAGACTGTGGACGGCCCGCACCTGCCCGTGTCACTACCGACACAGCCGCCATCCACGAAGAGACGTCTTCAGCGACGGTCACTTCAGGCCACCCGCCGAACTCCTGAGCTGGTGGGATTGCCGTAGCAGGGTAGCGCAGAGTTTCGCGTTTGAGAAACTCTGCGCTACCTTGCTGTCAACTCACTTGTTGGATCGCAGACAGCGCAGACAACGCGATGTAGATGCGCCACCCAGCGATGTACGATACCGCCAGCGCTAAGCGCTGCGCGCCCGTTGCATTGCGGTCTCTAAAACCTCCGCGAAGTCTTTACCCCTTGTTCTCTTGTTCCAAATCAGGAAGGCTTCCGACCTGCCTTCCAACTCGTATTCGATCAGCACCGTGTTCCGGTTGACTCGCGAATCGCGTGGTTCCGAAACACAACGGATGTAAGGCAATGGAATGATCCTCCACGTCGATCCCAACACGCTTCCCAACGCTAGGCACCTATCCGTCAGTCGAACAGTCAGCATGCGACGCCAAGCACCGTGATTTGTGCCGAATTCTTCTGGCCTGAGGTAAAATCGGCAGGACATAAAATTACCGCTGAAAAGCATCTTCTCGCTGGGTGCTGGACTGAACTTATGTCTCGGAAGGTGACCTATGTAATGTCTCTCCGACCACCGAGCGAGTATAAAGGCTGCTAAAACAATGCCGACACCCCATCCAACGTTTACGAGTTCATCGACCCAGTCCGGAATTTTTCCCTGATTTCGCGCACTCCCGTAGTCGCCGATGGCGATCATTACGAGAACGCCTGCGGTCAGTTGCAACGCGACCTTTGTGCCAGACCACAGCTTAGCCGCCACAGTGGGCTCCTGGAATTGGCAATTGAGACAAAGGAGTAACCGTCGTATTGGTCCGTGTGACGCTCCCAGTAACCGGGACAGGCGGAGGAGTGCTAATTCCCGTACCGAGCGTGACGCCGGTCACCGTTCCGTGAGGGCTCGATCCCTGAAAGACACCCAAGGTGGTTGGAGCCTCCTCACCCGCAGAGTAGATCGCATTAGTGAATGGTCCAGCTAGATCTTGGTTTGTCTGCGCGTCGGACACCGAAACCGATGCCTCTCCTGACAGGAGCGGTCCAGAACCTGCGCCG
>Ga0070737_10004603_pt1 | contig 13717 bp, 14 predicted proteins | sample Coa_R1_10_FD_66438 | JGI IMG/M metagenome (GOLD analysis project Ga0070737, IMG submission 66438) | Surface soil microbial communities from Centralia Pennsylvania, which are recovering from an underground coalmine fire - Coalmine... | ecosystem: Environmental > Terrestrial > Soil > Unclassified... | reverse complement strand
AGCGGCGCGGGAGCACTCGCGCAAGGTCTGGTGATCGCCGCCAAGGCCGGCACGGCGGTGCGCGCGGTGGCATACGGGCGCGTGGCGTGGGCCGACTTCATGCGTGGTTACGGAATACTGGTGATCATTGATCATGGCGGCGGCTGGATGAGCCTCTACGGCGGCAACGAATCGGCGTCCGTCGAGGTCGGCGACTGGGTAAAGCCTGGCCAACGCATCGCAACGGTCGGACGCGACCCGGAGCAAGGCGGTGCCTGGTTCGGGCTGCGCCACGACGGCACGCCGGTCGATCCGCAGGGTTGGTTCGCTGGAAGGCATTGACGTCGCGCAATGCGCCTACAATGAACCGTTGCACCCTTCCGTTGTCATGGATTTGTCGCCCCGGTCAATGCATATGACTCGATACCCGCAAGTTTTCCTTGGCTCCCTGCTGGCCGTCTGCAGCAGTCTCGCGCTCGCCGCGCCGCCCGCCAGGCATCCACAGGCAGCGTCACCCGCGACCAGCGTGGCCACGCCGGCCGAGGCATCCTCGATCGCAAAGGCGGCCTCCGATGTGCCGAGCCTGAAGGAAATCCAGACGTTCACGCGTGCGTTCGAGATGATCAAGCAGGCCTACGTCGATCCGGTCGGCAACAAGAAATTGATGCAATCGGCGATCCGCGGGATGCTGGCGGGGCTGGACCCTCACAGTGAGTTCCTCGACGAGAGCGAACTCAAGAACCTGACCGAGGACACCTCCGGCACCTACTCCGGCCTCGGCATCGAAGTGGCGCAGACGCGGCATCGACTGGTGATCATCGCGCCCCTCGACGGCGGTCCCGCCAAGCGTGCCGGCATCCAGTCGGGCGACGTGATCGTGGCGATCAACGGCGTGCCGGTGCAGCCGGACGCCATCGATGCTTCGATCAAGAAACTGCGCGGGCCGATCGGGTCGAAAATCACGTTGACCGTGCTGCATCCCGACGCGAACAAGCCGGTCACGGTTTCGCTGGTGCGCGAGCGCATCCACGTCGCCAGCGTGAGCGCGCGGATGCTGGAACCCGGATATGCGTACATCCGCATCAGCGAATTCCAGGAAGACACCGCGGACGAGTTGACCCGCGCGATCGAGAAACTGCAGAAACAGCACGGCCCGTTGCGCGGCGCGGTGCTGGACCTGCGCTCCAACCCCGGCGGGCTGCTGACCAGCGCGGTCGGCGTTGCCGATGATTTTCTCAATTCCGGACTGATCGTCAGCACCCGCGGGCGGCTGCCGCAGTCGGACCTCAAGTTCAGCGCCACACCGGGCGGCGATCTGCTGCATGGCGCGCCGATGGTCGTGCTGGTCGACAACGGCACCGCGTCGGCGGCGGAGATCGTGACGGGCGCGCTGAAGGACAACCATCGCGCACTGGTGATGGGCCGGCGCACCTTCGGCAAGGGTTCGGTGCAGACGATCCTGCCGCTCGGCAACGGTGACGCGGTGAAGCTGACGACGGCGCGCTACTACACGCCCGACGGCACGTCGATCCAGGTGGCCGGCATCACGCCGGACATCGTGCTGGGCAACATCACCGTCGAGGCTGACCGCAACCCGTCACTCGAGGATGACGAACACGAAAGCGACTTGCCGAACCACCTTCCCGGCAGCCCCGCCGTCGCAAGCAATCCCGACGCGGGCGATCTCGCGGTGCAGGACTACGCCTTGTCCGAGGCGCTGCACGTCCTGAAGGGCCTGGCGCTGGCGCGGCGCGAAGCGGCGCCCGTGCCTGCAAACAGCGTGCATTGAGTCAGTTTGAAACGGCTGAAAAAGTCCCCCCTCACCCGCCAAGCGCTTTGCGCTTGTCTCCCTCTCCCCGGCGGGGAGAGGCGGCCGCAGGCCGAGCGCGCAGCGCTGGGCGAAGGGGTGCGAAGCTCACGCTCCACAAAACTGAAGCACTACCTCAGTGCCGTCGTACCCACTGGGAGCTTGAAACGCGTTTTCAATCACCGATCCAGCAAGACCTTCTGGATCGATTCCAGTTCCACGCCGCTGCTTTCGACGCCGCCACGCCACAGCATCACGCCAGCCAGCGACATCGGCAGCGCGATGACCAGCGCGGATACGGAAAAGCTGTCGAAGACGCCTGCGACGCCCAGCACCGCCCCGAGAATGCCGCCGGCCTTGGAACCCGCGGCGATCAGTCCCGAGCCGGTGCCGCGCAGATGCACCGGATAAATTTCGGCCGCGTACGGGATCATCGTCGCGATGACCCCGCTGATCGCGACGAGCAGCGTGACGGTCGCCCCGATCGTCAACATCCGCGCGTGGAATCCGCCGAGCTCGATCGCGGCGAACACGAGCAGCGCGATCACCGTCAACGCCATGAACAGCGCCAGCGACTTGAAGCTGCTCCAGCGCTGGTACAACCACACCACGACCGCGGTTCCGGGAACCGCGAACAGCGCCGACCGCGCCATCAGTGCACTGGCGGCGTGCGCGTCGAGGCCGAGCTTGTGCAGGTTGGCGGGCAGCCACAGCAGGAAACCGAAATTGACCAGTCCCCATGCCAGGCCGCACACCATCAACGCCACCGTAATGCGGGCATGGCGCCCGCGCAGCATGTCGCGCATGGCGGCACGCGGGCGATGGACTTCGAGGATGGATGCATCTTCGCCGGCAGCGCCTTCCACGAGACCGCCACCCGGTCCGGCAAAACGCATGAGTACCGCGCGGGCTTGATCCTCCCTTCCGGCGTTGGCAAGGAAGCGCGGGGACTCAGGAATCTGGCGATTGCGCAACACGATCAACGCGCCGGTCGGCAGGTTCAGTAGCCACAGCGCGCGCCAACTGAATTCGGGTTCAAGCAGGGTCGCCGCGCCCGACGCAGCGAGGTAGCCCGCCGAAGTACCCAAGCCACCCAGCGCCACCAGCAACCATCCGCGATGGCGCGCGGGCACGGTTTCCGCCATGAGCGTGAACGCGATCGGCAACATGCCTCCGGCGGCGGCGCCCATCATGAAACACATCACGAGGTTCCAGCGGAATGCCGGCATCGTGCCGCAGATCGCGGTCCCCATGAACAGCAGTGCCGACAGCAGGATCGCCGCGCGCCGCCCGAACACGTCGGCAAGGCGTCCCCACACCACCGACCCGACGGCGGTGCCGACCAGCGCCGACAGCGCGAGGTAGCCCGCGCGCGACATGCCGATCCCGTATTCGCGTGCCATGCCGGGCATCACGAACGCGATAGAGGCCGGCTTCATCACGTCGATCGTCAAGGCGATCGCCAGCACCATCACCAGCTTCCAGTGCTCGCGGTTCAACGCTGCGCGATCGGCGACGTGCCAATGCAGGTGTTCGCCCCCGCTGGTGGTGAGCCGCACCTGCGCCAGACGCGGCATCAAGCCCCACGCCGCAAGCAGCACGCCGCACGGAATCAACAGCATGCCGATTTCCATCGGCAGGTCCATCGGCATTCCCGCGAGATGAAAGTGCGTGGGTGCCGCCATCACGTACATCGGCAGATGCAGGCACACACCCGCCGCCACGGCGAGGCAGCCTAGCCAGAACGCAAGTGGGTGGTGAAAGACGATGTGCATGGGAAAACCGCCCTGCCGACACGCAAGCCTAACAGGCGAACAAAAAATGAACGGCGGCTGAGAATGGAGGGCGCAATTCACGCCGCGTTGAGCCCGGCGGCATCAGGCTTTTCGCTGGTTTTCCAAGGAGGAAAGACCATGAAAAAAAGTACGCTTTCCGCTGCACTTGCCGCAGTCCTGTTGTGCGCAGGTGGTGTCGCGTTCGCGCAGACGGCGACCACGCAAACCACCCGGACCACGACGACCACGACCAGCGTCAACATGTCGGGAGCAGCCCTGACCGAGGACGCCATCAAGACCGACATCGCGAACGCGGGGTACAAGGAAGTCAAGGGCCTCAAGTTCAAGGACGGCGTATGGCAGGCCAAGGCACGCGGCGGCAACGACAAGTGGACGCGCATCAAGGTCGGTCCCACCACCGGCAAGGTTTATGAAGCCGATGCGCCTTCCAAGCTCAACGAGAACGAGGTCAAGGCCCAGTTGACCGCGGACGGTTACCAGAACATCGGGCACGTCAAGTTCGACGAAGGGCTCTGGCGCGCCAAGGCCAAAAGCCCGGAGGGCAAGACCGTCAAGGTGCTCGTCGATCCCGACAACGGCAGCGTGGTCGCGACCGAACACGATTGAGGACGCGTGATCGCATTCCAATTTTCGGCCGCCGCATGCCACGCGTGCGGCGGCCCTTTTTGTCGCTCACGCGCCTGATGTTACGGAACTCTCTGATATCACGAGTAGCGTGTCACGCGTTCTCGATACAAAACCTGCCACGACTACGAATGCGCGCTTTACGCGCTGGCCGGCGGTTGTGATTGCCGTTGCTGCGGCGTTGGCGGCTTCTTGCTGCTCGCGGACGGTTTCCCGTTTTCCGACTTGATCGTCTGCAGCGGTTCGACATTGACGACACCGGTGCGGTTATTCACGAAGATGGGGCTGTACGGATTGTCGCTCTTCTGGAACTGCTGATAAGCAATCGAGCCATCCTTTACGTCTCCGTTCTTGAATATCGCCCACCCGTTCACTGCAACGGGCACCCCCGTCGCTGTCGGAAGGGCAGCATCCTTGCCGTAGAGTGCGGGCGCTCTGGCGCCATTTCCGCTGCCCACCATCAGATAGTTCCCGGTGTACCCCAGTCGTGAACCGGTCATGCTGGATTTCGTAAGCGCCCACTGCTGCTCGGCGCGGTGCAGCGCCACCTTGTCGCCGTAGGTCTTTTCGAGCCCCTGCAGCAGATCGTAGGCCTTGGTGCGTTCGGCGTAGTCAAGATCGCTCACCATCAGGTGGCGTGCGTAAACGTAATGCGGGGTGTTCCGTTCCGCCGCGAGGAACATCCAGGCGGTGCCGAGCGGACGATTCACGGGCACGCCCATGCCCTTGAAATACATGATCCCGAGATTGTACTCGGCGGGCTTGTAGGCCCACGAGGCGGCGACCTTCAGCATGTAGATCGCGTGCGCATAGTCCTTGTCCTTGTAAGCCTTCATGCCCTGGTAATAGAACTTCACGCCGGGCCGCCCGTCCGCTTCGGGCGAATTGAAGTTTTCGGTATACGCACAAGTCTCGATACACGAACGGTAGTCGGGTGGCGCGATTTCTCCGCCAGCCCTCGTGGTTTGCGCCTGAGCCGAGGACGCCATCGCCAACGCAACCGCACCTGTCAATGCCGACACGAGCAACGCGCATTGTTTTTTCATCTTGCGCCTCCCTGGTTTCCGGACTGGATCAAAGATTCTGCGAAGGATCGCTCGAGCTGGGCGGCTGGGCCGATGATTTGGCAGCATTCCCGGTCCTGGTCTTGATGGGTTGCAGCGGCTCGACGGTCACGTTGCCGGTGCGGTTCTTGAGAAAAATCGGGCTGTACGGATTCTCGCTTTGCTGGAACTGCCGGTAAGCCATCGAACCGTCGGTAATCAGAGCGCCTTTGAAAACACCCTATCCCGTGACGGGTGGTGGCACTCCGATCGCGCCGGTGTTCGGATTACTGCCATGGATGGTTGGCCCTTCGGGGGGACCTCCAACCATCAGATACTCCGACGCAGCATCACCGACCCGGGAGCCGGTCGTGCTCGCCTTGACCAGCGCCCATCTGGCTTTTGCACGCCGCAGTGCGACGGCATCACCATAGGTGGGCTTCAATTCGTTCCAGATTTCGTCGGTGCGCGCGAACTCCGCCTTCGTCAATGCCGTGACCATCAGATTGCGCGCCTTGACATAAAGCGGATCGCCGCGTTCGGCAGCCAGGATCATCCATGCCGCACCGCGCGCACGATCGGCAGGCACGCCCTGACCTTTGAAATACATGATGCCGAGGTCGTATTCGGCCGGCTTGTACGCCCACGATGCCGCGACCTTGTACATGTCGCTGGCGTGCCGGTAATCGCCTTTCTTGAATGCCCGCACGCCTAGATCGAAGTAGTACACGCCGGGCCGACCGTCGGATTCCGGCGTATTGAAATTGCCGTTCGAAAGGCTGCCGACCGAGGCGCCGGAACCGTAGTCCGGCGCGGCAATCTCGCCGGGTACAGCCACCGTGGTCTGCGCCCGCGCGGGCGACTCCGCCGCAAAGACCAGCAGGCCCAGCAATACCGCGCCGAGAAATGATGACTTGGCCATCATCACACCTCCTCCGGGATTCTTGCGGGTTTCGGTTTACGCCGACTGCGCCGGCGGGTCAAGCAGCCAAGTCGATTCCCAAGTCCGCGCGATGCGGCTGTCACCACCCGCCGCCACGCCCGCGCCGAGCACCGACGACTGGCCCCTCGGCGTTTTCCTACAGCGCGCCGCGATGATGACCGCTGGTGGGCCGGCAACGCGAGGCCGAAGATCGCTGCTCGATCCAACGCGGGGCACACCATGGACAGCACTCGAAGCGGCATCTCTTTGCGTCCGGCGCAACTGCGAGCGAGCAGCGCACAAGTCGCTTGCTCCTTGTTGCGGCGGACGCTTCTCGCTCTGCTGGTGTATGCATTGCCGGCCGGCGCGCACGCGGCATCGGTCTACCGTTGCGTCGATGCGCAGGGCCATGTCGCGTATCAGGACAAGTCGTGCTCGGCGCGGGCGCAACAGCGCGAGATACCTCTGCGCCCGCAGCCGCTGATCGGCGCGCCGGGTGAGCGCGCGGCGCCATCCGAGCCGGCGGTGCGTGTTCGTGGCGCGAAAGGAACACGCAAGTGGCCAACACACGCCACGCGCGCAAAACCCGAAACGTCGTGGGAATGCCGCGCCGCCGACGGCGAAGTCTTCTATCGGCACACGGGCTGCCCTTCGTCGGTCCCGGGCGATGGTGTGGTGCGCGGCAGCTACGCAGAAAAGATGTCGACCAGACGCACGCGGCGTGCGCATGACGCGTGGAGCAGCGTGCCGGTGCATGGCACGAAAATCACGCGCGCCGAAGCATGCCGGCGCATCCAGGCTGCAGGCGCGGCAGGCAGGGACGGCCATCAGCGCGACGCGAGCGTGTCCACTTACGATCGCCTGATGGGTCGCGATCCCTGCGGCGGCGGATGACGTCGTTGTTGCTCGCAGCTACGCGCGCTTGCGCCGCCGCGACAAGCCGCCGCCGGACATCCGTCGCCGCGCCGCAAACAACCCGGTAGGCGGCGCCGCGCGAAAGGCAGCAGCTTCTTCCAGCAGCCACCCGCGGAAAGCTGCGAACCCGGAATGTCGGCGCGAGCGTTCCGGATACACGAGGTAGTGTGCCGAATCCGATTTCATCAACTCGGGGAACAGGGCGACGAGTTGGCCGGCCTCGATCAGGGGACGCACCATGGTCGTGCGCCCGAGCGCCACGCCTATGCCTTCCACCGCCGCGCGCTGGCGCGATTCGGAATCGCTGAAAGACGCCGCGTAACGCCTGGGCGGCCGACCGCCGTGCAATGCGAACCACTCGGGCCACGGATCCTCCGGGCACAGCAGCGGCAGATCGCCCAGCAATTCCAGCCGCGGCCGCGCGCGCCCGGCCAGCAGCGATGGGCTCGCGACCGGCGTCAGCCATTCCTCGAGCAGCGGCTCGACCACGAGGCCCGGCCACTTTCCCCCGCCGTAACGCAGCGCAGCGTCGAAGCGGCCATCGGCGAAATCCACCAGTTCGATCGACGAATCGAGGTTCAATTCGACCTCGGGGTGCCGCGTCACGAACCGCGGCAATCTCGGCAACAGCCAGCTCGACGTCATCGACGGCATCGCCGAGAGTGACAACGCGTTGTCGCAGCGTGCGCACAAGGGCTTCAGCGCCTCCTCGATGGCTTCCAGATGCGGCGCGACGTTGTCGAGCAGGCGCTGACCGACGGCTGTCAGCTTCAATCCGCGCGGACCGCGAACGAACAGGGCACAGCCGACGCGCTCCTCCAGCAAGCGGATCTGATGGCTGAGCGCGCTGACGGTGAGGTGCAGGTGCCCGGCGGCACGCGTGAGGTTTTGCGCGCGCGCGGCCGCGACGAAGGTCTGCAGCGGATTCAGAGGCGTACGTGTCATGTTCGAAATTATTCAACTCTGGGTTGAAAAATCGTCGCTTCCATGGAGCGCGAAAGCGCCCTATTTTTGCGCTCAAGACAACTTCCATGCAATACGGCGGGAGGTTTCACATGTTGAGGGAATTGGTAAAGCACCTTGGCGACCAGCATCCTCGTTGCGCCATGGATGCACAGTCAGCCGACGGCAAGAAGGCACCGGACGAAGCGCCTTCCGGATTGGACAAAGGCGGACAAAAATCCTTCACGCGCCTGGAAAACGGCTCCCACCGTGACTGGCGCCCTCGTCTGTATTGGTAAGGAGACCCCACATGTTGAGGGAACTGGCAAAGCTCTCGGGCGGCATGCTGTTTCTGGATGGACACGTGACCGACGTTGCAACTGCGCGCCTGCTGGCACGCGATGAGGCAACGCCGCCGACGCGGACCCCACGCCGGGGGCGGCGCGTGCGGATCGGCGGTCAACCCGGTCGGGACTGGCGCACGCCGGTGGAACTGCTGCTGCTTGCGGCGATCTGGGGCGGGTCGTTCCTGTTCCTCAGGATCGCGGCGCCGAGATTCGGACCGGCTCCGCTGGTCGACGTGCGGCTCGCGCTGGGCGCGCTCGTGTTGTCGCCCTTCCTGTGGCGCGCACGCCGGCAGCTCGCGGCGTTCGGCTGGTTCAAGATCGCGGCGATCGGTCTGGTGAATACGCTGCTGCCATTCCTGCTGTTCGCATGGAGCGCCGAACGCGCACCGGCCGGGGTCAGCGCGATCGTCAACAGCATGGCGGTACCCTTCGCGGCGCTGGCGGCGTTTGCGATGTTCGGCGAGCGCATCGGCGGACGTCGGCTGACCGGGCTTCTGGCCGGACTGATCGGTGTGGCCGTGCTGGCGAGCGGCGACGTCGGCGGCACGGGTTTGGGCCCGGCGGTTGCAGCGGGTACTGTTGCGGCGTTTCTCTACGGTGTCTCTGCAAACTTGGTCAAGCGCCACTTTTCGGGACTGCCGCCGGCCGCGGTCGCCGCGGCGACGCTGGCGTGGGGTGCGGTGTTGCTGGCTCCATTGGCAGCGTGGCAATGGCCGTCCGAATCCATGCCGATCCGCGCGTGGCTGAGCCTGATCGCGTTGGGCGTGGTCTGCACCGGGGTCGCTTACGCGTTCTATTACCGGTTGATCCAGCGCATCGGCGCGCCCCGCGCGACCACGGTGACGTATCTCGTACCGATCTTCGGTGTGCTGTGGGCGTGGTTGGCTTTGGGTGAACCCTTGACGCTCAGCATGGCCGCGGGAGGTGCACTGATCCTCGGCGGGATGCTGTACGGGCAGGGCAACTGGCGCGCGAATCGCATGCACCGCCGCGCAGCGCTGAACCGCTCCTGCCCGGAATGCGGTCACTGAGGGACAGTCGACACAGCGGCGGGTACACTCGGCGCATGGTTCGACCCGCCCGCGCGTTCCCGGCACCCGCCTTTGCCATCATCGGCATCGCGATGACGCTTGTGATTTCCGCGTGTTCACAGCAGGCGCCGAGCACGCAAGCAGCGCCGTCGGCGTCCGCGCAAGCCGCTGCGAACGCATCAGCAGCCGAGAATGAACTGAAGTCCTACCGGAACATGCTGGCCCAGCACGCTCCTGAACTGGCGGCCCCAATCGGCGAAGAGATCATCCAGAAGTATCCTGGCACCCCGGCCGCCGCGGAAGTACAGAAGACGCTCCCGCAGATCGAGGCGGCCGCCAAGGCCAAGGCCGAGCATGATCGCCTGGCGAACCTTTGGTATTACCAGACGGCAAATGTGGACGGCCTGCAACACACTGCCAGCATCTATTCCAGCGAGCCCTCGGGCGCAAACCGCGTGCGCCTCGTGTTGCGGCGCCACGTGAAATGGGGCCAGAGCGTGTACCTGTTCGCGCCCGAAGGCAGCAAGGGATTCGTCTGCAAGGATCTCTGCAACATCCCGATGCGATTCGACGGCAAGCGCGAAACGTGGAAGGCTTATCTGCCGAAGACCGGTGAGCCCGCGATGTTCATCAAGGACGACAAGCGGTTCATCGCCGCGTTGCAGAAGACCAAGGTCATCGAAATGGACGTCACCAGCCGTGAACGGGGCAAGGAGACCCTGAAGTTCGAGGTCGGCGGTTACGATCCGGCGAAGTTCACCCCGCTGCCGAGGAAGTAGTCACGCCTGATGCCTCATTCCAGCGGACGCTACCCCGCTGCGCGCGTCCGCGCCGCTGAATCCGGGCATCGGGCGGCACCGTTCCGGCTCCGCGCAAAACTTGATTGAATCCGCACCCAAGGCGGCGCACTATCGGCAGCGCAAGGGGAAGGGTGGACGCGGGATCGCGCCCGCGGGGGTGGGGAATGGACGAGAAGATCTGCATCTTCGACGACGTGTACAACGAGGTTTCGGCGCGCGCGCAAGCCGAGCGCGAGAAGGTCGGCGCCTTCGGGATGCTGGCGCGGATGAAACTGTGGGACCGGCCGAAGGAAGCCGAGATCGCGCTGACCAACACGGAGAAGCGCTACGAGCCGTTCTGGATGGCGAAGGCTTCGCGGCGTACGCGCTACACGCGCAAGCTGGCCTACCACCTCAGGATCGAGCACCCGCACGTCGTCACGGTGGAATTGCTGGGCCAGAAGCTGCCCGTGGACGCGCGCCGGGAGCTGCAATTGCCGGCCGTCGAGGATTGCGAGAGCGTCACCGCGCTCGTGCACTTCGTCGACGCATTGCGGCACGACACGCCGGAAAAGGCGCTGGTCGATTACGCCGATCGCTTCACGTGCCGCGATCTCGCCGACAGCAACCAGCCGCAGTTCATCGCGCCGACCGTGACCGCGGCTTCGGTACTGCAGCAGGTGAAATCGCGGCTGTCCGCGCCGGTCGAGGCCGAAACCATCGCGAGCGACGAAGTCGACATCGAATCGCTGACGCTGTTCTATCGCCCGGTATTCGCCTTCCAGTTCGCGTGGAAGGACAAGAGCGGCGTAATCGAAATCGACGGTCTTTCGGGCCGCGTCAACAAGGAAGGCGACATGCTCGGCGGCGCCGTGCGGGCGCTCGGCAACCGTGATGCGCTGTTCGATCTGGGCGCGGATTTCGCCGGACTGGTGGTGCCGGGCGGCACGATCGTCGTGAAGCTGATCGACAGGTTGTCGAAGAAGCGCCCTGCGTGACGAATCGGCGGGCGTGGCGAACGCGCGACCCGCCGTGGATGCTTTGGTGTGCGGGTTGGACGCGCAATGTCAGTCGGTGCGCGCACCGTGATCGCATGCGGACTTCCGCCCCGGCATTCAGCCGGCAGCCGGTTGTCTCGACGTTTCGTTCATCTTCTTGCGAGTACAACTGGCAGTGTTGTCGAGGAGCCAACCAGGAGAGGACGATATGGCAATGCACGATTCCGACAAGCAGATCCGCGGCCGCAAGCTGGCCGTTTTGCTGGGTGCTGCCCTGCTCGGCGCCGCCGGCTGCGCCTTCGCGGGGGCAGCATCAGCCGCACAGCCCGATCTGGATTGCAAACTGACTTTCTCGCTGACGGCCTGGTCGGCGATCTACGAACATGCCGACGGCCACGGACGCGTGACCTGCGCGAACGGTGAATCGATGCCGGTGCATATCCGTATTCGCGGGGGTGGGCTCACCGCCGGCAAATGGCGCATCAACGACGGCAAGGGCAGCTTCACCGACGTGTACAAGATCAGCGACGTGTTGGGGAGTTACGCACAGGCCGCCGCGAATATCGGTGCGGTAAAATCCGGCACCGCCCAAGTGCTGAGCAAGGGCAGTGTTTCGCTTGCGTTGGCCGGAGTCGGGCAAGGCATCAATCTTGGCATTTCCGGCTCCAAGTTCACGATCAGCCGCGCGGAGCCAGCACGAGCCCATCAACCGTAACGCGCGCGGTGGCTCATGCTATATGACACATGCGGCGCTTCGGCGCCGCGTTTTTTTGGCCCTCGGCAGTACTTGAGCCGGAGGGAATTCATTGCGCTGGAACACTTTCGCCATGAAAGGCGGCCTGCGTCCAGCCCGACAGCGGCACTTGTGAAAGACAAATGAAAGGATTAGCTTCGCGCTCCGCAGCCAAACGGCTCTGGAGAAAGCACGATGAGCACGACTTCGACGGCAGTCGAACTGCCGGTGCTGGGCGCGGCGAGCGTGGCAACGGTCGGTGCCGTCGCAAGGCCCCGGCTGGATTCGGTGGACCTGCTGCGCGGCGTGGTGATGATCGTGATGGCGCTCGACCACACGCGCGATTTCTTTTCCGATGCACACTTCGAACCGACCGATCTTGCGCAGACCAACCCCGCGCTGTTCCTGACCCGCTGGATCACCCACTTCTGCGCGCCGGTCTTCGTGCTGCTGGCAGGTACATCGGCGTATCTGTCGCTTGGCCGCGGCCGCAGCAAGGCGGCGCTCTCGCAGTTCCTGCTCACGCGCGGCCTCTGGCTGGTGCTGCTGGAACTCACGTTGGTGAAGCTTGGCTGGGACAGTTGGAGCTACAACGTGCACGACGTCGGACTGCAGGTGATTTGGGCGCTGGGTTGGAGCATGATCGCACTCGCGGCTTTGATCCATCTGCCGATGTGGGCGCTGACTGCGGTCGGTGCCGTGATGGTGCTCGGCCACAATGCACTCGACGGCGTGCCGCCGGAGACGTTCGGTGCGCTCGCGCCGGTCTGGCGCATCCTGCACGTGAATGCGCCCCTCACCGGCGCCGTACCCGATCCGAACGGCGTCAATGTGTTCGTGGCTTATCCGCTGATTCCCTGGATCGGCGTGATGGCGCTCGGCTTCGCGCTTGGCAAGCTGCTCGGTATAGACGCGGTGCAACGCCGGCGCGTGCTCGTGCGGCTCGGGCTCGGGCTGATCGCGCTGTTCATCGCGTTGCGTGCCGGCAACTTCTACGGCGATGCCAGCTTGTGGCGCACGCAACCCTCCCCCCTGTTCACGCTGCTTTCCTTCGTGAACACCACCAAATACCCGCCATCCTTGCTGTATCTCGCGATGACGCTCGGCCCGGCCATGCTGGCGCTCGCAGCGTTCGACCATTGGTGCGGAGGCGCCGCCGACTTCGTGCGCGTGTTCGGGCGCGTGCCGATGTTCTATTACCTCTTGCACCTGTTCGTGCTTTCGAGCGCCGCCGCGATCGCCTGGCGGCTCGCCTACCACAGTGGGTTCTACGTCTGGGATGAACACCGGATCGGCGGCTGGAGCTTGCCCGTGGTGTACGCGATCTGGATCGCGGTGGTGCTCGCGCTGTACCTGCCGTGCCGCTGGTTCATGGGGCTGAAGGCGCGCCGGCGCGATGCGTGGCTGAGCTACCTGTAATGCGCGGCTTGGCGTTTACTCGATCGTCACCGGCGCACGGTTGTCGCTGCTGACGCGATCGATCAATTCGTTGAACGGATCGATGCCTGCCTCGTATGGCTTGCCGTCGACCGTCACGATGATGGTGCTGTCGCCGTCCTTGACCGGGTACCTTTCGAGATACAGCGGCTTTTCGTCCTGCTCCTCGCCGTCCGTCGCCTTGGCGAACACGCCGATCTCGATCGGGACGTCCAGCTTCGCCCGCGTCTCCTTGCCCTTGCCGTCGGCGTAGTACTTGGCGGCGTGGACGTGCATCGTGACTTCGTATTTGCCGTCCGGCAGTTTCCTGGCAGTCGCCTTGACCATCCGGTCGTCGAACAAGGGGATCTTGTCGAAGAAGTCC
>Ga0070737_10004602_pt1 | contig 13717 bp, 8 predicted proteins | sample Coa_R1_10_FD_66438 | JGI IMG/M metagenome (GOLD analysis project Ga0070737, IMG submission 66438) | Surface soil microbial communities from Centralia Pennsylvania, which are recovering from an underground coalmine fire - Coalmine... | ecosystem: Environmental > Terrestrial > Soil > Unclassified ... | reverse complement strand
GGCGGACGAGTACGAGCGGGACTTCCTGCCGCCGTTCGCCGGTGCCCACCGCTTCGGCGGGTCCACGCTCGCCGTCCAGGCGGAGATGGACGTCGGCGGCCTGTGGTACAACCGCGCGGATCTCGAGGCCATCGGCATGGCGCCGCCGCGCACCTGGGCACAGCTCCGGGAAGCCGGGCGGCGGCTCGTGACGGCGCGCACCCGGCGTCACGCGCTCGTCCTGCCCGCCGGGCCGGACGCCGACGAATTCGCGACCTACTGCCTGGTCACGCTGCTCGCCTCGAACGGGGTGGAGGTGCTCGGCCCGGCCTCCGTGACCCTGGCCACGCCGGCCAGCGTCGAAGCCATGGAGCTGCTGCGGTCGCTCGCCGACGACGGCATCCTTCCCGAGGCAGCCGTCTCCTACCAGCGCGACCGGCCGATCCAGATGCTCGCCGAGGGCGAGGCCGTGCTGAGCTTCGGCGGCAGCTACGAGGCTCCGCTGCTGGCGCGGCGCGCGGGCATCCCGGTGGACCAGGTCACCCGGCGGTTCGGCTTCGCGCCGATGCCCGCCGGGCCGCACGGCAGGCAGTCAGTGCTCGTCGGCGGGATGGTGTACTGCGTCCCCCGCCAGGCGCGCCAGCCCAAACTCGCCGCCAGCCTGCTGCAGGACGCCGTCGCCACGCAGGCCCTGGCCCGCATGTGCGCGCGCACCGGCCACATCCCGCCGCGGCGTTCCGCGGTGGCGGTGCTCGCCTCCCGCTCGGCGTTTCACGCGCACACTGCCGGGCTTCTCGACGGCGCGGTGCACCGGCCTGTCACGCCGACGTACGCGCTCGTCTCCGCCCAGTTGCGCGCCATGGTCGAGGCCGTCCTGACCAGGCGGCTGCCGCCGCGGGCAGCCGTCTGGCGCACGGCGGAGATGATCAGCGCGATCACCGGCCTGCCGGTGCGCCAGTACTGATCGCCGGGTGCCGGCGCACCGGGGCCTGCCGCCCGGCCGCCGGCCTGCCCGCTGCCCGGCCCGCCAGGTCACACCTCCGCAGCAACTCGCGGCTATGTCTTGACAAAGTCCACGGAGCGGTATTTGCTATCGGCCAATGGCAATTCATTTGCCACTTAACTGCGGCAAATGACCCCCGACCTTTCACGCCGAGGAGATCGCATGGGCCTCGCCTCCGGGATGTGCCGTCCCCACCCGGTCAGTCGCCGTGCCACCGCATGCGAGGACGGCCGCGCCAGTGGCCTCCGGGGAGGCGGCGGAGGCCAGCGCCCCGTGGCGGCACGGCCCCCGGAACAGGGCGCCGGCGTCCCCGGGCGTGACAGGCAGCCCGGATGACCCAGCAGACGGTCCCCGTTGCGGCGCCCGGGACCCGTCGCCGGCGAGCGCCCGGCGCCGAGGGCCGGCGGCGCCGCCAGCGCCTGCTGATCGCGCTGCTGCTGGGCATCCCCACGGTGTACATGGGGTTCTTCCTGGGGTACCCGGTCGCCAAGGCCATCTACCTGTCGTTCACCAACCTGGCGCTCAGCGGGCCGGGGGCCGCCAATCCGCAGTTCACCGGGGGAACCAACTACGTCAGCCTGTTCACCTCCGGCCAGTTCTGGCACAGCCTGCTGTATTCGCTGGAGTACCTGGGCGGCTCGGCGATCGCCGGGCAGGTGGCGGTCGGGTTCCTGCTCGCCGTGTTCGTCTCGCGGCTGCCCAGGGCGGCGCGCTCGCTGCTGCTGGCGGTCATGGTGCTCGCCTGGGTGATCCCCGAGATCGTGGCGGCCTTCATCTGGAGCGGGTTTTTGTCCACACCGTCCGGCCTGGCGAACATCCTGCTCCAGATGGCCGGCATCGGGCCGGTGGCGTGGCTGTACAAGCAGCCGATGATCTCGCTGATCATCGCCAACTTCTGGCGGGGCACCGCGTTCTCCGTCCTGGTGCTCGGCGCGGCGCTGCAGGCGGTGCCGAAGGACGTGGTGGAAGCGGCACGGCTGGACGGGGCGTCGGAGTGGGCGCTGCTCCGGCGGGTCCAGGTGCCGCTGATCCGGACAGCGCTGGCCACCGTGCTGGCCCTCACCACCTTGTGGACGCTGTCCGATTTCACCTTGATCTTCGTGCTGACCGGCGGCGGCCCCGCGGACGCCACCAACGTGCTGCCCATCTACGTCTACCGGACCTCCTTCTCCTTCTACGAGCTCGGATACGGCACCGCCGTGTCCCTGGTCCTGCTGCTGATCGCCTGCGGGCTCGCCTACTTCTACGTGCGTGTGGGTTCCTCCGATGTCCGCTGATCACCTGGTCCCGCGGGCGCGTGGCAGCGCGCGGGACGCGAACCACATCCAGGAGGCTCGATGACCGCGAGCGCACCGCCGGGGCGTGGCGGAATCTTCCCTGCCGCCCCGCCAGACGCAGCGCAGCGGATCACGGCGGGCATGGGGTCTCGCCGGGCACCCGCCACGTCCGCGCGGCGCAGGTTCCGCCGGTTCTCCTCGCGAAGGATCCGCACATCGGTGCTGATGACCGTGGTGTTCGTGGTGGCGTTCTGCTTCTTCGCGCTGCCGCTGTTCGTGCTGCTGTCCAGCGCCTTCACCGCCAACGCCACCGACAGCTTCCAGGTGCCGAGCCATCCCACGCTCGGCAACTTCATCGGGGTGGCCACCGGCCCCGGCTTCGGCCTGTCCCTGCTGAACGGCTTCATCCTCGCGGCCGGCAGCGCCGTGCTGGCGGCCGCCCTCGGGGCGGTCGCTGCCTACCCGCTGTCCCGGTTCCGGTTCCGGGGCCGGGTCGGTTTCCTGCTCGTGGTGCTGTTCGTCACCGGCGTCCCGGTGACCGCGCTGATCGTGCCGCTCTTCGAGTTCTTCCGGAGTTTCAACTGGCTCGATTCCCTGCTGCCGGTCACCCTGCTGATGGCGGCCTTCGCCACGCCGATCAGCATCTGGCTGATGAAGACCTTCCTCGACAACGTTGACCCGGGATTCGAGGAGGCGGCCTGGGTCGACGGCGCGAACCGGATCCAGGGCTACGTACGGGTCGTCCTCCCGATCATGACGAGCGGCCTGCTGGTCGTGTTCGTGCTGAACTTCATCCAGGGATGGGCGAATTTCTACATCCCGTTCATCCTGCTGTCCACCACCTCCAAGCTGCCCATCGCAGTCACCATCTACCAGTTCTTCGGCAGTTACGGCGCCGTCGAGTACGGCCGTCTCGCCGCGTTTTCGATCTTCTACAGCATCCCCGCCATCGTCCTCTACCTCTTTACCGGCGGCCGTTTCGGCGGATCGTTCGCCAGCGGGGCCTTCAAGGGATGAACCCCGCGTCAGGAAAAGTCAGGAAAAGAACAGGAACCCGCAGAACACGAGGAACCACCATGCACCAGTCAGATCGCCGGCGTCGCTTTCCCCGGCGGCTGCTCGGCCTCGGCACGGCCGTCGTGTCCCTGGCGACCGTGACGGCCGCCTGCGGCTCGGCTGGCGGCGCGAGCAGCTCCGGCGGCGGGAAAAACACCATCGAGGTGACGTACCAGTTCCAGCAGACCCCCGGCGCGGTGGACACGTCAGGGGAATGGTTCAGGAAGGTCATTCCGCAATTCGAGAAGCAGCACCCCGGCGTGAAGGTCACGCTGAACGCGATCAACGCGTCGGAGAACGACTACTACACCAAGCTGGACCTGCTCGAGTCGAGCAAGTCGACGACCCCGGACATCGTCATGGAGGACACCTTCCTCGTCTCCTCCGACGAGGAGGCGGGATACCTGCGCCCGCTGACCAAGCTGGTCGGTAGCTGGCCCGACTGGCGGAAGTTCGTGCCGATCATGAAGACCATCACCTCCTACAACGGCCAGGTGTGGGGCGTTCCCTTCTCGACCGACGACCGGTACCTCTGGTACAACGCGGACATCTTCAAGAAGGCGGGAATCCCGGTGCCGTGGCATCCGGCGACCTGGGCGCAGGTCCTGTCCACCCTGCAGACCATCCACAAGAAGGACCCCGGCGTCATCCCGATGAACATCTACGCCGGCGTCCCGCAAGGCGAGGCCGCCACCATGCAGGGCTTCGAGATGCTGCTCTACGGGACCGGGTACACGCTCTACGACTACAGGACCGGCAAGTGGGTGGTGCAGGACCCGGGCCTGACGGACGCGTTCAGGTTCCTCTACGACGTCTACCACAACAACCTGGGCGCGCCGCCCTCGCAGGAGCTGACCGGCACCTGGGGCCAGACCGTCGCCCTCGACCTGCTGCCGCAGTCCAAGCTTGCCGTCGACCTGGACGGGATGTGGCTCCCGCAGAACTGGCCGGGAAAGCAGTTCCCTGGCTGGCAGAACATCATGCGCTGGACCCCCATGCCGACCATGAACGGCCAGGCGCCCGGCTACGCCACCCTGTCCGGCGGCTGGGCGCTGTCCATCCCCAAGTACTCACCGCACCCCGGCCTCGCCTGGGATTTCATCAAGCTGGCCACCGACACCGCCAACGAGGCCTATTACGGCAAGGTCTCGGCCAACCTGCCGACCAGGACCGACTCGGCCAAGGTGCCCTTGTACGCGCACAGCGAGCCGAATATCACATTCTCCAACTCCCTGCTCACGCACACCTACTACCGGCCGGCGTTCCCGGTCTACCCGAAGGTGTCCTACGTGATCCAGCAGCTGTCCGGGAACATCATCACCGGGACGATGACGCCCGCCCAGGCCGCGTCCAGCTACGCCAGCCAGGTGCGGAAGATCGTGGGTGCCTCGCACGCCGAGTCGCTGTCCAGCCCGATGACCCACGCACAGGAATACCCCGCCTCGTGACGGCATAAGGCGGCAGGCGGCAGGAAGAAGCGGCGGGTGTCCCGCCCGGCGGCGCCGGGCGGGACACCCGCGCGCGCAGCCCCGCTTCCTGCCAGGCCGCACCGCTGCGACTGCCTTCGGGAGCATGTCAGTAATGGACCCCGTCGATAACGGAAACAGGTGACCCAATCGTGGAGATCCGCGGCATCTGCTCGACCGATCTGTTCACCGGCGCCGCGCAGCGGCCCCGCCAGCTGCTGCGGGTAACGCTGGCGAACCGGGGCGAGTGGCTGGCGGGCGGCAGCGAGACCGTGACGGTCCGGGCCGGCGCGCCCGGGGTGGCCACCCCCGAGCCGGTAACCGTGACCGGCCTGGAGCCCGGTGAGGAGCGCACCGTCGAGGTGCCGCTCGAGGTCGATGCGGCATACCCGGAGGGCACCGCGCGCCGGGTGACGGTGATCGCGGAGGGCGCCAGCCGCTCGGCGCGCGCGGACGGCGAACTCGCGGTGGCCGCGCCGGGGTGGACGATGTTCATGGTGCCCCACTTCCACTACGACCCGGTCTGGTGGAACAGCCAGGCTGGTTACCTGTCGTCCTGGGATGACCTGCCAGCCGCCGCCCAGGAGCACCGCCAGCCCGCGCAGCGCGCCGCGGTCGATCTCGTCCGGGCGCACCTGGACGCCGCGCGGGCGGACCCGGACTACAAGTTCGTCCTCGCCGAGCTCGACTACCTCAAGCCGTACTGGGACGCCCACCCCGAAGACCGGGCGGAGCTGCGGCAGCTCATCGCGGAGGGGCGCGTCGAGCTGGCGGGCGGCATGTACAACGAGCCGAACACCAACCTGATCAGCCTGGAATCCATGATCCGCAACGCCGTCTACGGTGTCGGCTACCAGCGTGAGGTGATCGGCGGTGACCCGCGGACGGGGTGGATGCTCGACGTGTTCGGCCACGACCCGTCCTACCCGGCGGTGATGGCCGACGCCGGGCTGACCTTCAGTTCGTGGGCGCGCGGCCCGTTCCACCAGTGGGGGCCGTGGCGGACCGCCGGGACCAACACCGGGATGCAGTTCCCCAGCGAGTTCGAATGGGTGGCGCCCGACGGCCGCTCCCTGCTGACCAGCTACATGGCCAACCATTACTCCGCCGGCTGGCGGCTGGCCGGGCTGCCCACCCTGGCGGAGGCGGAGGCGGAGGCGTACGCCCAGTTCCAGTCGCTGAAACCAGTGGCCGCCACGAGGAACGTGCTGCTTCCCGTCGGCGCCGACCATGTCATCCCGTGCCGGTGGGCGACCGAGATCGCCCGGGACTGGGGCAAGCAGTACGTGTGGCCGCGGTTCGTGGTCGGCCTGCCCGCGGAGTTCTTCGCCGCCGTGCGCGAGGAGACGCAGCGCCGCCATCTTGCGGTCAGCCCGCAGTCCCGCGACATGAACCCGGTCTACACGGGCAAGGACGTGTCCTACATCGACACCAAGCAGGCCCAGCGGGCGGCGGAGGTCGCGCTGACCGACGCGGAAAAGCTCGCGACCCTGATGACGGTCCTGGGAGCCCGCTACCCGGCGGAGGCGATCGACAAGGGCTGGCGGCAGCTTTGTTTCGGCGCCCACCACGACGGCATCACCGGCACCGAATCCGATCAGGTCTACCTCGACCTGCTCGGCGGCTGGCGGGAGGCCTACGAGATCGGGGCGCGGGTGCGCGGGGAGGCGATCGCCTACCTCGCCGGGCATGTCGACACCGCTGGGGAGGGCAGGCCGCTGCTGGTCGTCAACACGCTGTCCTGGCCGCGCACCGACGTCGCCACCGTCACCGCGCACTTCCCCGCGCCCGGGCCGGCCGGGGTGGAGGTGCGCGACGATGCCGGCACCGTGATCCCCGCCGTGGCGGAGGCGGAGACCCGGCACGCAGACGGCACCCTGGCCGAGGTGCGGCTGTCGTTCGTCGCGGCGGACGTGCCCGCCACTGGCTACCGCACCTACCGGCTGGCCTCGACGACGCAGCCGCGCGAATGCGGCTGGCAGGCGGCAGCGGGGACCCGGGCGGAAAGCGACGCCTTCCTCATCGAGGCCGATCCGCGGCGCGGCGGGACGCTTGGCCGCATCCTGGACAAGCGCTCCGGCAGGGACCTGCTGCGCGACGGGGAAGCCGGGAACGAGATCGTCTGCCACGGCGAATACCCCGACCATCCGGAGTTCCGCGAAGGCCCGTGGCACCTGGTGCCGGACGGCACACGGCAGGGCACCTCATCGGTGCCCGGGCAGGTGCGTGCCGAGACCTCGCCGGCGGGCCAGCGGCTGATCGCCACCTGCCGGCTCGGCGGCCTTGACATCACCTGCGAGGTGACCGCCTGGCACGGCCTGGGCCGGCTGGAGTTCCGCACCCACGTCGACGGCTCGATCGGGCACGACAGGCTGCTGCGGGCGCGTTTCCCGCTGGCCATCGGCGGCGCCCGCCCGGTGTACGAGACGGCAGGCGCGGCCATCGGCCGTCCGTTCGGCTTCCCCGATGTCGACGCCGCCGAGCATCCGTGGACGCTCGACAGCCCCGCCTACACGTGGGCCGGGCTGTCCTCGGCCGCCAGGGTCGCGCTGCGGGACGAGCGCGGGATCCGGGCCAGGCACGCGATCGGCGTCGCGGAGATCGTCGCCGGCGACGGGGAGGCCGGGCTGCGCGACCTGGTGGTGGCCCTCGCCCGGCAGGGGGTCACGGCGACGACGTCCCGCCCCGGCGGGCCGCGCTACGGCGGTCTCGGCCTGGACTCCAACCTGCCCGACGTACGGGTGAGCATCGGCGGCCCCGGGCAGAACGCGTTCACCGCGCGTGTCCTCGACGCGGCGGGCGAGGTGTACGCGGCCCGGCTCGCCGGGCAGCTCGCGGCCACCGGCCGGGCGCGCCTGTGGGTGCCGGCCGCCAGGGACCGGGCGGCTACCTGGGTGCCCGGTGCCGACGTGCGCGGCGAGCGCGACCTGCCTGTCCTGATCGTGGCCGGCCGCGACCAGGCGGCCACGGCGGCGGCGGTCGCCGAGCTGGCCGCCGACCTCGCCGACGCCACGATCGACATCGATCAGCCGGCCTGCCTCGACGGCACCACCGAACCGCTGGAGGACTACTCGGCCGCGGTGCTCAACCGGGGAATCCCCGGCGCCGTCGTCGAGCCGTCCGGCACGCTGCACCTGTCCCTCATGCGGTCGTGCAGCGGGTGGCCGTCCGGGGTGTGGACCGAGCCGCCGCGGCGCAGCGCACCCGATGGCTCCAGCTTCGCCTGGCAGCACTGGAGTCACACGTTCGAGTACGCGCTTGCCTGCGGCCCCGGCGACTGGCGGGACGCCGGGTTCGCGAACGCCGGGCGCTCGTACAACCACCGGTTCGAGGCCCGGCTGACCGACCCGCACGGCGGCGATCTGCCCCCGGTGGCGAGCCTGCTGGCGGTCGAGCCCGCCAGCGTCGTGCTCACCGCCGCCAAGCCCCGCGGCAACCCGCTCGCCGCGGGACAGCCAGCCGAGCACGACGGCGTCATCACGCTGCGCTGCCAGGAAACCCGCGGCCAGCCCGCCCGTGCCCGGGTCCGCTGCTTCGTGCCGCTGCGCGACGGCGGCCTTGCGGACATCCTCGAACAGCGGCACGCGCACCTGGGCACCCCTGACGGGACGCTCCCGCTGGAGCTGGGCCCGATGCAGACCGTCACCGCCACCGCCGTCCCCGAAGGCGGCGGTCCCCGGCCCGCCGGGCCGGTCCTCGGGCCGCTCCGCGAGCCCGCGCAGCCGGTGTTCACCCGCTACTGGCTGCACAACAAGGGGGCCGCACCGCTCGGCTACCAGCCGGTGAGCGTGCACGTGGAGCCGAGGTCCGCCAGCCTCACCGGCTCCACGGGTTCCGTGTCCGTGCGGGTGACGGTGTCCGCGGTCCGCGAGGCTGCCGGGGATGTCGAGCTGGTCACGCCGCCCGGCCTGCCGGTGGCCGCGCCGGCGCGCCTCCGCTACGATCTCACCGCCGGCGGCTACCAGCAGTTCGGCGTGGTGCTGCGCCCGGACGGCGGCCTGCCGCCAGGGGTCTACCATGTCCGGGCCCGCATCACCGATGACCTGGGCCAGACCCTGGAGGATGTCGTCACCGTACAGGCCGGGCAGGCGGACGATGAACCGGCAGGTGAGGCACCGGCCGGCGAACTCGACGTCCGTGTGGACACCCCCGCCGTCACCGTCACCCCCGGCGGCGCCGCCGAGCTGCGCATCCGCCTGACCAGCCGCAGCCGGGACGAGGTCACCGGCGAGGCTCAGCTCATCAGCCCGTTCGGCACCTGGGATCTGGCCGGCCCGTGGACCCGGGGCTTCACCGTCTCCCCCGGCGGGTGTACCGTGCTCGGCTACGGCGTGCGGGCCACCCCCGGCACCCGCCCGATGTCCGCGTGGGCCCTGGTCAAGGTGATGGCCGCCGGCCGCACCTGGTACACCCCGTCGGTCCCGCTGACCGTCGGGGACGCCGGGCAGGGTGCCCGGTGAGTGAGGAGCCGTCGCTTTCCGGCGGCGCCGCGAACGTCCACGGCGGGCACTGCGCACCGTCCCGCGCCCACTGGCCGCGGATCGCGACGGCCGCCAGGCCGCACCCGTAGCGAGAAGGAGGAGTGTCACCATGCGTACCCGGCGGCTCGGCCGGACCGGGCTCATCGTCTCCGAACTGGCGCTCGGCGCCATGACCTTCGGCAAGGAGGCCGACGAGCAGACCGCGCACGCACTGCTCGACCGGTACGCCGACGCCGGCGGCAACCTCGTCGACGCCGCCGACGTGTACCAGGCCGGGGTGGCCGAGGAGATCATCGGCCGCTGGCTCGATCGCAGGCCCGGGGCGAGAGACAACCTTGTCCTGGCGACCAAGTGCCGCTTCCCCATGGGGCCGGACCCGAACCAGGCCGGCCTCACCCGCCGGTGGATCCTCCGTGCCTGCGAGGACAGCCTGCGGCGGCTGCGTACCGACTACATCGATCTCTACCAGGCCCACGCCTGGGACCCGCTCACGCCGATCGAGGAGTCCCTGGCGGCGTTCGATGACCTCGTCCGCGCGGGCAAGGTGCGATCGGTCGGCGTCTCGAACTTCACCGGCTGGCAGCTCCAGCGCGCGATCCTCGTCGCGCGGCAGGCCGGCCTGAGCCCTGTTATCTCCCTCCAGCCGCAGTACAACCTGCTGGCCAGGGAGATCGAGTGGGAGCTGATACCGCTGTGCTCCGATGAGGGGGTCGCGGTTCTGCCGTGGAGCCCGCTCGGGCAAGGATGGCTCACCGGGAAGTACTCCCCCAGCGAGCGGCCGGCCGGGGCGACCCGCCTCGGAGAGGACCCGGACCGGGGCGTCGAGGCCTATGACCGGCGCAACAACGACCGGACGTGGCGGATCGTCGACGCGGTGAAGCAGGTCGCCGCCGAACTGGGCGCGACCCCGGCGCAGGTGGCGCTGCGCTGGGTCGCCGACCGGCCGGCCGTGGCCGCCCCCATCGTCGGAGCGCGGACCGTGCGCCAGCTCGACGACAGCCTGGGAGCTGCCGCTCTCTGCCTCGACGCCGCGCGGCGCGCCCGCCTCGACGAGGTGAGCGCGCCGCCGACACCCGACTACCCGTACGGGTTCATCAACGAGCAGTGCGCACACCGGGCCCGATTCGCTCAGGCCGGGTAAGCGGACGGGAACGGCTTCAAGACGCCGGTCCGGGCGGACGCGCCCGGCGGCCCCCGGCGCCGGGCACGGCGGCCTTGACGCCCATCGGACGTGAAGATAGTGTCACTCGTAATGAACTATCGTTCACTTTAGATGGATGCTTGTTCGCTGTGCGAGGCGGGGAGCCTGCGGTGGACTTTTCGTTCACTCCGGAGGAGGAGCAGTTCCGCAAGGAAGTGCGGGCGTTCGCGGAACGGAACCTCGCTCCGCACTACGCCGCCGACGACCGGGCGGCGCGGATGCGGCCGGAGCTGCCCGCCCAGCTCGCCGCGATGGGGCTGACCGGGCTGCGCGTCCCCGAGGAGCTGGGCGGCCAGGGGGCGAGCGCGGTCACCGCCGGGCTTGCCACCGAGGAGGTCGGCCGCGCCAACTTCAGCGCCTGCTACCTGATCGTCAACTCCGCTCTTGTCGCCGAGATCCTGCTCAGCGTCGGCACGGCGGCGCAGCAGGAACGCTGGCTGCGGCTGATCGCCGAGGAAGGCTCGGTGCCCGCGGTGCTCCTCACCGAACCCGAGCACGGCTCCGACGCGGCGTCCCTGACGGTGCGCGCCGAACGGGACGGCGCCGGCTGGAAGCTGTACGGCGAGAAGACGTCGGTCAGCCTGGGCATGTACGCCACCTGGGGGGTGGTGTTCGCCAGGACGGGCGGCCCCGGCCCGCACGGGGTCAGCGCGTTCGCCGTGGAGCTGGACGGCGGGCACGTCTCCCGCTCCCCCTTCGACGATCTCGGCAACCGCTCGGTCGGCCGCGCGTCGGTCTACTTCGACGGGCTGCCGGTGCCGGGTGACGGGCTGCTCGGCAGCGAGGGCCAGGGGTTCACCGAGGTCATGCGCGGGTTCGACTACTCGCGGGCGCTCATCGGCCTGGCCTGCCTCGGCACCGCCTCGGCCGCCCTGGACGACGCGCTCGCCTACGCCAGGCAGCGCACCGCGTTCGGCGCGCCGATCGGCAGCTTCCAGGGGGTCGCGTTCCCGCTGGCGGAGTACGCCACCTACCTGAAGGCCGCCCGGCACCTGTGCTACGAGGCGCTGTGGCGCAAGGACAGCCACCTCGACCACACCGCCGAGGCGAACATGGCCAAATGGTGGGCGCCCCGGCTTTCCATGGAGATCGTCCACCAGGCGCTGCTCACCTTCGGCCATGCCGGGTACGCGGCGGAGAACCCGCAGGGCCAGCGGCTGCGGGACGTGATCGGGCTGGAGATCGGCGACGGCACCGCCCAGATCGCCAAGCTCGTCGTCGCGAGGAAGCTGCTCGGCCGGGCGTTCGCCCCGTAGGAGGCACCGCGGAAATCCCGGGAACCGCCGGGCTACCAGGACAAGGGGAATTCCCATGACCGCACCGACAGCCGTCGTGACAGGGGCCGGCTCGGGCATCGGCCGGGCCGTCGCGCTGGGCCTTGCCAAGGCAGGGACGCGGGTGGCCGCGGCCGACATCGACACCGCCGCCGCCGGGGCGACGGCGTCCAGGGAGCCGGGCCTGATCAGCGCCTACCATGTGGACGTCGCCAGCCCGGAGTCGGTGGAGGCACTGCGGGACGCGGTGCGGCAGTCTATCGGCACCCCGGGCATCCTCGTCAACGCGGCCGGCTGGGACCGCAGCGCTCCCTTCCTGGACGCGACCGCGGAGTTCGCGGAGAAGATCGTCGCGGTCAACTATCTCGGGCAGGTGCACATGTGCCGCGCGTTCCTCCCGGGCATGGTGGAGGCGGGCCGCGGCGGCAAGGTGGTGAACATCGCCAGCGACGCGGGCCGGGTCGGCAGTTCCGGGGAGTCCATCTACGCGGGCGCCAAGGGAGGTGTCATCGCGCTCACGAAGTCGCTGGCCAGGGAGATGGCCCGGCACCAGATCAACGTCAACTGCGTGTGCCCCGGGCCCACGGACACCCCCCTGTTCCAGGCCCAGCCCGAGAAGCTGAGGGAGGCGCTGGTCAGGGCGATCCCGTTCCGCCGGCTCGCCAGGCCGGAGGAGGTGGCGGACGCCGTGCTGTTCTTCGCCTCCGACGCCGCCTCGTTCATCACCGGCCAGGTGCTCAGCGTCAGCGGCGGCCTCACCATGGCCGGCTGACCCGTTTCACCGCGCGGCGGCCGGCCCGAGCGCGACACGCCTCACGAGGGGAAACGACCGGATGGATTACAAGGACTACGAGCACCTGCTCTTCGAGCGTCCCGCCGGCGGCGTCCTGCTGATCACGCTGAACCGGCCGGAGAAGTACAACGCCGCCGACGAGACCATGCACGGCGAGCTGGCCAGGGTGTGGCAGGACGTCTCACGGGACCCCGAAACCAGGGTCGCGGTGGTGACCGGCGCGGGCAGGGCATTTTCCGCGGGCGGCGACCTCGCCATGGTGGAGCGCATGGCCGGTGACCATGGCCGGGTGACGCACATGCTCTCGGAGATGAGCGACCTCGTCTACAACATCATCAGCTGCGAGAAGCCGGTCGTCTCCGCGATCAACGGCGTCGCCGTGGGCGCGGGGCTTGTCGTAGCCCTGATGGCGGATATCTCGGTCTGCGCCGAGGACGCGAAGCTGGGTGACGGGCACGTCAAGCTGGGGGTGGCGGCCGGTGATCACGCGGCGATCCTGTGGCCGCTGCTGGCCGGCATGGCGAAGGCACGCTACTACCTGCTGACCGGCGAGATGCTCACCGGGGCCGAGGCTGAGCGCATCGGCATGGTCAGCAAGGCCGTGCCACGGGAGCAGGTGCTCGCCGAGGCAATGCGCGTGGCCTCGGGCCTCGCCGCCGGCGCCCAACCCGCCATCCGCCTGACCAAGCGCGCGCTCGGCAACTGGCTGAAGGCCGCCGGGCCCATCTTCGACGCCTCCGCCGCCTACGAGATGCTCTGCTTCATGGGCCCGGACGTGGTGGAGGGCGCCGCGGCCCTGCGCGAGAAGCGGCCGCCACGCTTCCCCTCTGCCGCCGGCTAGTGCCGGGTGCCCCTGCGGTGGGTGCCCTGCGGGCGTGAAAACCGGGCTGGCTGCCCGCCGGGGCCGCGCATGCCTGGTGCTGTGGGCCCGTCAGTTAGCCGGAGGCGGGCTCAAGGAGATGGGCGTAGCGCCCCTGGTGAGCGGGTGCTACCAGCGAGCGCAGCGCGAACGCCGTCTGCTCCGCCACGTAGCGGTCGAAATCAAGCCACTGCCGGAAATACCAGTGCTTGAGCGCCCACGCGTGCGCGAGCAGCACCATGTCGTAGACCGCGAGGTCCGGGTCGGGGGCCACCATCACGCCGTCGGCGACCCCGGTCCTGACGGCGTCGGCGAGCGGCCGGGTGCA
>Ga0070737_10004601_pt1 | contig 13723 bp, 15 predicted proteins | sample Coa_R1_10_FD_66438 | JGI IMG/M metagenome (GOLD analysis project Ga0070737, IMG submission 66438) | Surface soil microbial communities from Centralia Pennsylvania, which are recovering from an underground coalmine fire - Coalmine... | ecosystem: Environmental > Terrestrial > Soil > Unclassified... | reverse complement strand
GCGGCCTCGCTCAGCTTCTCCGGCATCGCGGCGACGGAACGCCACTCCCGCGCGTACGCCGCCGGATGCCCGGCCTCGACGACCGCGACGACGCGCGCGCCGGCGCGGGCGAGGCCGTCCGCCGCCGACAGCAGGAACGGGCCGGTCCCGGCGACGACGATCCGCCGCCCGGGCGCCACCCCGTTGCCCTTCAGCAGCGCCTGCGCCCCTCCGACCGCCATCACCCCGGGCAGCGTCCAGCCCGGGAACGGGACGTGGCGGTCGTACGCGCCGGTGGCGATGAGCACCGTCCGCGCGCGCAGCGTCCGCGGCGCCGCCCCGCGCTCATCGGCGCTCGCGCGGACGAGGAACCCCGATTCCCCGTCGCGCTGCACCTGCCAGACGGCGTGCTCGGGGAGATGCTCGATCCGCCCGGCCCCGCGGTGGGCCTCGAAGCGCCCGCGGAGCGCGGCGAACGTCCGCGCGCGGTGCTGGAGGCCGCGGACGTGTACGGCGAGCGAGGGGTCGCCGTGGCGCCAGAACTGCCCGCCGGGGCGGGCGCCGAGGTCGAGCAGGGCCACGCGGCAGCCGGCGTCGGCCGCGCCGATCGCTCCGGCGAGGCCGGCGGGACCAGCGCCGACGACGGCGAGGTCGAGGAGCGGTGGCGCGGCGCGGTCACCGCTCGCCGGCGATGATCCCACCGGGGACGCCGCGTGGTGCGCGATCGCCGACGACCCGACCGGGAGCGCGGGGTTGTCAGCCATCGTCGGTGACGATCCGATCGCCCGGGCGCGCCGGCGCCAGGCAGGCCCGGACGGGCCGCTCGCCGTTGATGCGCACGAGGCAGTCGAAGCAGACGCCGATGCCGCAGAACAGGCCGCGCCGGGCGCCGCCGCGCCGGGTCGTGCGCCACGTGTCGATCCCGGCCGCGATGAGCGCCGCCGCGACCGTCGCCCCCGGGCGGCACTCGACCGGGCGGCCGTCGACCGTGATCTCGAAGCGCTCGCTCACGACGGCGCCTCATCGAGCCGCTCGGGAGCGAATGGCGCGAGCGGGACACTCGGCGTCCGGCCGGTGACGCACTCGGCGATGAGCCGCCCGGTCGCCGGCGCGAGGCCGATCCCCGCGCCCTCGTGTCCGCACGCGTGCAGCAGGCCTGGAGCACGCGGGTCGGGTCCGATGACCGGCAGGTGGTCGGGGGAGTAGGGGCGAAAGCCGCGGTAGGCGCGAATCGCCCGGACCCGCTCGAGCATCGGGAACAGACGGATCGCCTGGCGAGCGAGCCGGGCGAGCAGCGGGGTCGAGATCGTCCGCTCGAAGCCGACCCGCTCGCGGCTGGCGCCGATGAGCACGGTCCCGCTCGGCGTGCCCTCGACGACCGCGGAGCTCTCGAGGCCCTCGGCCGAGCTGACCACGTTCGCCACGTACGAGGCGTCGTAGACCTTGTGGCGGATGACCGGTCCGAGCGGCTCGGTGACGAGGATGAACCCCCGCCGCGGGAGGATCGGAACGGACACGCCGGCGAGCGCCGCGGTCTGCGACGCCCAGACCCCGGTCGCGTTGACGACCGCCCCCGCCGGGATCTCGCCGGCCGGGGTGGCGACGCCGGTGACCCGGTCGCCGCGGCGGCGGATCGCCGTGACCGGTTCGCCGAACCGGACCTCGGCGCCGCGCGCCCGGGCGGCGGCGAGCAGATGGGCGGCGGCGAGCATCGGCTGGACCTGCATGTCGTCCGGGTAGACGATCCCGCCCGGGAGGTCAGCCGCAATCTCCGGCTCGAGCTCGCGCAGGGAACCGCCGGCGACCGACGCGGAGCGCACTCCGGCCGCGGCATGGTCGGCGGCAAGCGTCCGCAGACCGTCGAGGGCCGCCGGGTCGCCCGCGACGACGAGGCCGCCCTTGCCCTCGAGCTCGGCCGCAGCCGCGATCTGCTCGGGGAGCTCCCGCCAGAGCCGGTGCGAGAGCAGCGCGAGTTCCAGTTCGGGCCCGGGCAGCTTGTCCGAGACGAGGATGTTCCCCTCCCCCGCCCCGGTCGTGCCCGCGGCGACCGCGCCCCGATCGAGCACGGTGACGCTCAGCCCCGCCCCGCTCAGCTCATACGCGCACGCGGCCCCGGCGATGCCCGCGCCGACCACGACGACGTCCGGGGCGGGCGCGGCCCCACTCATCCGCTGTGCGAGCATCCGCGCCGATGAAATCACCCCGGCGGGCGCACTTCACCGTGTTTCTCACACCGAGCGGCTACCACGAGTCGGGGTGGCGCGTCCAGGACGTCGACCCGATCGCGGCCGCCGGCGTCGAGAGCTTCTTCGAGGCGACGGCGATCGCCGAGCGGGGTTTGCTCGACGCGGTGTTCGTCGCCGACTCGAACGCGATCGCCGTCTTCCGGGCACGTTTCTTCCCGCAGGTCCGCCACGACCCGATCACCCTGCTGTCCGCGCTCGGGATGCGCAGCGAGCGAGTCGGCCTCGTCGGCACGGCGACGACGACGTACAACGCGCCCTATGACCTCGCCCGGCGCCTGGCGACCGCCGACCACCTCACGGGCGGCCGGATCGGCTGGAACATCGTCACCACCTACAACCGCGACGCCGCCCGCAACTACGGCCTCGACGCCCACCCCGAGCACGACGACCGCTACGCTCGGGCGGCCGAGTTCGTCGAGGTCGCGCGGCGGCTGTGGGACAGCTGGCCCGAGGACGCGATCGTCGGCGACCGCGCGAGCGGCGTGTGGGCCGATGTGAGCCGCTTCCGCCCCGCCGACTTCCGCGGCGAGCACTACGACGTCGCCGGCGCGCTGTCGGTGCCGCGCCCGCCGCAGGGCCATCCGGTGCTCGCGCAGGCCGGCTCCTCGCCGGCGGGGATCGAGCTCGCGGGCCGGGTCGCGGATGTCGTGTTCACGCCGCAGCCGAGCGTCGCGGCCGGCCTGGAGTTCCGGGCGAAGATCGAGGCCGCGGCCGCGCGTCACGGCCGCCCCGCAGAGGCCGTGCGGATCCTGCCGGGGCTTGCCTACGTGCTCGGGAGCACCGAGGTTGAGGCCACCGAGCGGCGCCGGGCGCTCGAGGAGAGCGTCGATCCGGAGCTGCGCTGGCGCAACCTCGCCCACAACGCGGGGCTCGACCAGGACCTGATCGACCCCGACCGGCCGCTCACCGAGGCGGCCGCCGCGACCGCGGAGAAGACGAGCTTCGCGCAGGCGATCATCGGCCGCGCGCTTGAGTCTGGGCGGCCGTTCCGGGAGGTCGCGCAGATGGTGACCGGGCTGCCGGGCGGCCTCGAATTCACCGGGACGCCCGAGCAGCTCGCCAACCTGATCGAGGACTGGGTGACGCGCGGGGGCAGCGACGGGTTCACGCTGCAACCGACGACATCCCCGCTCTCACTCGAGCTGTTCGTCGACCACGTCGTCCCGATCCTCCAGCACCGTGGGCTGCACCGGCGCGAGTACGCCGGCACGACCCTGCGGGATCACCTCGGGCTCGAGCGGCCGCCGACCCCGGCGCGCTGACGGCGCGCCGGGGATCTGTGGTCGCGCGGGGCTACCGCAGATGCGCAGCGCCGAGCGGTGCCTGCGCCCCGGGCATCTCTGGTCGCATGGGGCTACCGCAGATGCGCAGCGCCGAGCGGTGCCTGCGCCCCGGGCATCTCTGGTCGCATGGAGCTACCCCAGATGCCCGGCGGCGGAATGGCGCCGACGCATCCAGGACAGCCGCCAGATGAGGAACAGCAGCGGGAACACGAGGAAGAACGGCGGGCGATGGTGCCAGGCCGCAGCCGAGGCCATCATCACCACGAACGCGAGCGCGATCAGCCCGAGCACGACGCGCGCGGGCAGTCCGCCGCGGCGCGCCGGCCCGCGAGCCTCCGGGCCTGTGCGCGGCAGGTCGGCGACGAGCGCGCCAAGCTCGCCGAACGTCTTCGCGGCGTAGCAGCGCTCGAGCCGGTCCTGGAACTCGCCGAGGTCGAGCCGGCCCTCGGCATGGCCGGCCCGGAGCTGGTCGGCGACCTGCTCGCGGTCCGCGTCGGCGGCGCGCAGGTGCGAGTCGCGAGCGGCGATGCGGCCCCGTACGGACGGGGTGCTCATGACGCCTCCTTTGTCGACGTGTGCGGTGCGGCGGGGCCCTCGGAGCGAACCGGATACCTCGTCGATCCCTCAACGATATATCGAGACTGGTCGCCTGTCAAGCGGCTTCAGGGGACTTGATCAGCTCCATCGTCATGTCTCCGGCGCCTCGCCGTTCGCACTCGTCGGGGCGCTCGCCGGAGGCGGGGCGCCGCTCGCGGCGCTCATGGCGGCGCTGCTGCTCGGGTCCCGGAACGCGGTCGACGGGCCTGCGCTCTCCCAGATCCTGCGCCCACGCGGGCTGCGGCGGGCGTGGACCGCTCCTGCGGGCCATCGCCTGACGCCGACACGGACCCGGCGGGCGGGTAGCGTTGAGCGAGCCCATGGCCCGCGACGCACATGAGCTGACGCAGATCCTGCGCGCGACGATCGGCGACGAGCGGGTGCTGCGCGCGATCGCGGCCGTGCCGCGCGATGCATTCGTCCCGCCGGAGCTCCTGGACTGCGCCTGGGACGACGAGGCGCTGCCGATCGCGGCCGGCCAGACGATCTCCCAGCCGACCGTCGTCGGTCGCATGTGCGAGCTGCTCGAGCTCACCGGCGAGGAGATCGTGCTCGACGTCGGCACCGGCTCGGGCTATCACGCCGCGGTGCTCAGCCGTCTCGCCGCCCACGTCTACTCCATCGAGCGTCACGCGGAGCTCACCGAGGGGGCGCGGTGGGCCCTCGAGCGCGCCGGGATCGCGAACGTGACGCTCCTCGTCGGCGACGGCACGCGCGGCCATCCGGCCGCCGCCCCGTACGACGCGATCAACGTCGCGGCGCGCTCGACGGAGCCGCCGGCCGCGCTCGTCGAGCAGCTCGCGCCCGGCGGGCGAATGGTGATCCCGCTCGGAGGCGAGGGCCAGCACCTCATGCGGCTGCGCCGCCGCGGGGACGCGATCGAGCGCGAGCGCTTCGAGCGGGTGCGGTTCGTCCCGCTCGTCAGCGAGTAGGCGGCGCGGCCGCCGCACGACACGGTCCGCACAAACTTGATTGGATCAAGAAAAGTCGTCAGACTGTCGGACGCGATGACCGACCGTGCGAACGAGCTCGCGCTGCGCGGCGCCGAGTTGCGCGTGACACGCCCCAGGCTGGCGGTGATGGCCGCGCTCGAACGCCACCCGCACGCCGACACCGGCAGGATCATCGAGCTCGTCCGGGAGCAGCATGCGGACGTCTCGCATCAGGCGGTGTACGACGTGCTGGCGGCGCTCACCTCCGCCGGCCTCGTGCGGCGGATCCAGCCGCTCGGATCCGTCGCGCGCTACGAGGCCCGCGTCGGAGACAACCACCACCACGTCGTGTGCCGCCGCTGCGGCGCGGTCGCCGACGTCGACTGCGCCGTCGGGGAGGCGCCCTGCCTCGATCCGCTCGTCGACCACGACTACGAGATCGATGAGGCGGAGGTCATCTACTGGGGCGTCTGCCCCGACTGCCGCCGGGCCGCGGGCGCGACGAGCGGGACCGCCGGGGACCGGGTACCGAGATTCAGCAACCGAGAGGAGTCCAGTGTCAGACCTAGCCGATAACCGCGATGCCGTCGTGGGCGAGATGAACGCCCCGAGCGCCGCCGAGCAGTGCCCGGTGGCCCACCGCCGTCTCACGGACCCGCTGGAGGGCGACGCGAACCAGGAGTGGTGGCCCCATCGCCTCAACCTGAGGATCCTCGCCAAGAATCCGGCGGTCGCCAACCCGCTCGGCGACGACTTCGACTATGCGGCGGCCTTCGAGAGCCTCGACCTCGACGCGGTGAAGGCCGACATCGCCGAGGTGCTCACCACATCGAAGGACTGGTGGCCGGCGGACTTCGGCCACTACGGGCCGCTCATCATCCGCATGGCCTGGCACGCCGCCGGCACCTACCGGGTGCGTGACGGCCGGGGCGGCGCGGGCTCCGGACAGCAGCGGTTCGCCCCGCTCAACTCGTGGCCGGACAACGTCAGCCTCGACAAGGCGCGCCGCCTGCTGTGGCCGGTCAAGCAGAAGCACGGTCGCGCGCTCTCCTGGGGCGACCTGATGGTGCTCGCCGGGAACGTCGCACTGGAGACGATGGGGTTCAAGACCTTCGGATTCGGAGGCGGCCGCATCGACGACTGGGAGCCCGCCGACGACGTCTACTGGGGCCCGGAGACCGAGTGGCTCACCGACGAGCGCTTCGACGCCGAGCGCCAGCTGCGCTCGCCGTTCGGCGCCTCGGAGATGGGTCTCATCTACGTCAACCCGGAGGGCCCGAACGGCAACCCCGACCCGGTCGCCGCCGGCCACGACATCCGCCAGACGTTCAGCAACATGGCGATGAACGACGAGGAGACGGTCGCGCTCATCGCCGGCGGCCACGCGTTCGGCAAGACCCACGGCGCCGCGCCGGCGGAGCACAACGGCCCTGAGCCCGAGGCCGCGCCGATGGAGCAGATGGGCCTCGGCTGGAAGAACAGCTACCGGTCCGGCAAGGGCCCGGACACGATCACCTCGGGACTCGAGGTCACCTGGACCCAGACGCCGACCCGGTGGTCGAACCACTTCCTGGAGAACCTCTTCAACTACGAGTGGGAGCTGGAGAAGAGCCCGGCGGGCGCCCACCAGTGGGTCGCCAAGGACGCCGAGGCGGTCATCCCCGACGCCCACGGCGGCCCCCCGCGGCGTCCGACGATGCTCACCACCGACCTCGCGCTGCGCTACGACCCGATCTACGGGCCGATCTCCCGCCGCTTCAAGGACAACCCGGACGAGCTCGCCGACGCGTTCGCCCGCGCCTGGTTCAAGCTCACCCACCGCGACATGGGTCCGGTCAGCCGCTACCTCGGTCCGGAGGTCCCGAGCGAGGAGCTGCTCTGGCAGGACCCGCTGCCGCCGACCCCCGACCGGGTGATCGGCGATGCGGAGATCGCGCAGCTGAAGGAGCGGATCCTCGCGTCGGGGCTCACCGTCTCGCAGCTCGTCCGCACCGCGTGGGCGGCGGCCGCGTCGTTCCGCGGCTCGGACAAGCGCGGCGGCGCGAATGGCGGCCGCATCCGTCTGGAGCCCCAGCGCAGCTGGGAGGTGAACAACCCGGCCGAGCTCGCAAGCGTGCTCTCGGCGCTCGAGGAGATCCAGCGCGCGAGCCCGACGCCCGTCTCGATCGCCGATCTCGTCGTGCTCGGCGGCTGCGCCGCGGTGGAGAAGGCGGCGGCCGACGGCGGCGTGCCGGTGACGGTGCCGTTCACGCCCGGTCGCGTCGACGCCTCCCAGGAGCAGACCGACGTCGAGTCGTTCAACCACCTCGAGCCGCGGGCCGACGGGTTCCGCAACTACCTCGCCGAGGGCAACCGCCTGCCGGCGGAGTATTTGCTCCTCGACCGCGCGAACCTGCTCACGCTGAGCGCGCCGGAGATGACCGTGCTCGTCGGCGGCCTGCGCGTGCTCGGGGCCAACCACGACGGGTCATCGCTCGGCGTGCTCACCGCGCGGCCGGGCGTGTTGACGAACGACTTCTTCGTCAACCTGCTCGACCTCGACACGACCTGGACGCCGGCGACCCCCGACTCGAGCGCGTTCAGCGGAACCGGCCCGAACGGCGAGAGCTGGACCGGCAGCCGCGCGGACCTCGTGTTCGGCTCCAACGCCGAGCTGCGCGCGATCGCCGAGGTGTACGCGAGCGACGACGCCAAGGAGAAGTTCGTCCACGACTTCGTCGCCGCCTGGGACAAGGTCATGAACCTCGACCGGTTCGAGTTGCGCCGGTAGTCGGTCCGTGAGCTGGGCGGCCCGGATCGGCCGGGCCGCCCAGCGCTCGCGCGCGCTGAGGCGCCTGGTCGGCACGCGCCGGCTACCGGGGCTCGGTCCCGCCACGCACGCGGGCGTCCTTGGCGCGCGAGGCGTCGAGCAGGCCCCGCTGGAAGGCGAGCATCGCCGCCGTCCGCTCGGGATCGCCCGCGGCGAGGATCCGCATCGCCAGAAGACCGGCGTTGCGGGCATTCCCGATCCCGACGGTCGCGACCGGCACGCCGGCCGGCATCTGGACGATCGACAGCAGCGAGTCCATCCCGTCGAGGTGGGCGAGCGGCACGGGCACGCCGATCACCGGCAGCGGCGTCGCGGAGGCGAGCATCCCCGGCAGGTGCGCGGCGCCGCCGGCGCCGGCGATGATCACCCGCAGCCCCCGCTCGTGCGCGGATGCGCCGTAGTCGAGCATGTCGCGGGGGGCCCGGTGGGCGGAGACGACCCGGATCTCGTGGCCGACGCCGAACTCGTCGAGCGCCTCGGCAGCGGCGCGCATCGTCGAGAGGTCCGAATCCGAGCCCATCACGATCCCGACCTCGACCGGCCGCTCGGCGCTCACGTCGTCCCCTCGAGGATCCTGGCCGCGCGCCACGCCGTCGTTCGGGCGCTCGCGCGATCTCTGCCGAGCGCGGTCACGTGGCCGAGCTTACGTCCCGGACGGGGGTCCTTGCCGTACAGGTGGACGTGGGCGCCGGGCACCGCGAGCGCCTCGGACAACCGCGAACGCGGGTCCGAGCCGTCCAGGGGGCCGATCACGTTGACGGTGACCGCGGCGGGCGCCCGCAGGCGGGTCTCCCCGAGCGGCCAGTCGAGCGCGGCGCGGAGATGCTGCTCGAACTGGGAGGTGACGGTCGCCTCGATCGTGTGGTGGCCGGAGTTGTGCGGCCGCAGCGCAAGCTCGTTGACGAGCAGCCCCTCGGGTGCGACGAAGAGCTCGACGGCGGCGATCCCGGTGGCACCGACATGCGCGACGATCCCGCGCGCCAGCTCGCACGCCTGCAGCGCGTGGTCGGCGCTGATCTCCGCCGGACACACGAGCTCCCGGAGCATCGCGTCGCGCTGGATCGTCTCGACGACCGGGTAGGTCCGCATGCGGCCGTCGGAGGTGCGCGCCACCTGAACGGCGAGCTCGCACTCGATCGCGAGCGCGGGCTCGAGCAGCGCGCCGCCGGGCAGCCCGGCGAGATACGCGGCGGCCTCGGCCTCGGTGCCGGCGACGAGCACTCCGCGGCCGTCGTAGCCGCCGCGCGGCGCCTTCATCACGACCGGCCAGCCGTGGGCGGCGACGAACCCGAGCACGTCGATCATCGTGCGAGCGTGGGCGAACGGCGGCACCGGGAAGCCGGCGGCGGCGAGCGCGCGGCGCTGGTGGAGCTTGTCCTGGGCGTAGAGCTTTGCGGCCGCGCTCGGCACGAGGCGGTGGCCGGCCCGCTCGAGCGCCGCGAGATGGGCGGGATCGACCCCCTCGAACTCGAACGTGACGACGTCGACCTCGGAGGCGAACGCCTCGAGCACGGCAAGCTCCCGGTGATCGCCCACGCGCGCCCGGGCGCCGGCGCGCACGGCGGCGTCGCCGGCCCCGCCCGCGAGCACCAGGACGTCGAGGTCGAGCGCGATCGCCGCCTCGAGGTCCATGCGCGCGAGCTGGCCGGCGCCGAGGATGCCGAGCTCGGCGCGCCCCCCGGGGCGGCCGGCGGACGGTCGGTCGTTGACACGGTCGAGCACGGCGCATCAGACTACGCGGCATGGGCCCATGTCATCTGGCAACCTCGGCCGACCAGTTCGAACCAATTTGTTGTATAGATTGGACCCGATGATGAATCGAGAGGCCCTCACCAAGCTGATCGCCGACGGCCGGCGCCGCAAGCTCGGCGACGCGGAGCTCGCCGACGCGATCCTCGCACTCGCCGAGAACGACGCGACCTGGGCCAAGGCGCTCAGCCACCCGGCGCGCGGCGGCATCATCCGCCTGATGCGGAGCAACGGCACGCTCAGCCCGGTCGTCGCCGCCCGGGAGCTCGGCCAGTCGGTCGGGGCGCTCGCCTACCACTTCCGTCAGCTGCACAAGCTCGGCTTCATCGAGATCTGCGACGAGATCCCCCGCCGCGGCGCCACCGAGCACGTCTACCAGCTCACCGCCTCGCCGCCGGTCGCCTACGCGACCGACCCCGCCTGAGCCGCTGCGCCGCCCCCGCCCGGGCCGGCCGGCGACGGGCCGCTGGGCACCTCAGCCACGTATGGCGTGGGTTCGACACCCAGCGCCCCCCGGACTCAGGCGTCGTACTCGTAGAAGCCGCGGCCGGCCTTGCGGCCGTGGTGGCCGGAGACGACCATTCGCTTGAGCAGCGGCGGCGGCGCGTACTCGGGGCGCTTGAACTCCTCGTAGAGGGAGTCGCACACGGCGTAGAGGACGTCGAGGCCGATGAAGTCGCAGAGCGTGAGCGGCCCCATCGGGTGCCCGCAGCCGAGGCGCATGCCCTCGTCGATGTCCTCGCGGGTCGCGAACCCGTCCTCGTACATGCGCACCGCGGCCATCAGGTAGGGGACGAGCAGCATGTTGACGATGAACCCGGAGCGATCCTTCGTCTGGATCGGGCGCTTGCCGATCCCGGCGGCGAACCGCTCGGCGACGCTCACGGTGTCCGGCGCCGTGTCGAGCGCGACGACGACCTCGACGAGCTTCATCACCGGCACCGGGCTGAAGAAGTGCAGGCCGAGCACCCGATCGGGGCGACGTGTCCAGGACGCGATCTCGGCGATCGGGATGGAGGAGGTGTTCGAGGCGAGGAAGCGGGCGTCGGGCAGCAGCCCGTCGAGCGTCTGGAAGAGCTTGCCCTTCACGCGCGGGTCCTCGACGACAGCCTCCAGCACGCCCTCGACGCCGTCCAGGTCGTCGAGCGCGGTCGTGTAGGCGATCCGCCCACGGAGCGCCTCGGCGTCGTCGGCGCTCAGCTTTCCGCGTGACACGGCGCGCTCCGTCGACTGTGCGAGCCGCGCCCGCGAGCGCTCGAGCGGCGCCTCCTCGGGCTCGTACACGGTGACGTCGACCCCGGCGGCCGCGCATGCCTCCGCGATCCCGGAGCCCATGAAGCCCGCACCGACGACCGCCACTCGAGATATGTCCATCCGACGCTCCTTCTGCACTTGATCCGATCGAATTGGTCTTGAAGTTGCGGCTGGGCGGTGGAGCGCTCCGGTGGATGCGCTCAGGCGCCGGGCCGAGCGCTCTGCGGCCCACCCGCCTCCCCCGCGCCGCGCTCGTCCGCGCCGCCCCACACGACCGGACCGGCGGTGAGCACGTGGCTGCCGAGCGGCCGGCCGAGCACCGCCTGCGCCTCGCGCCCCGCGGCGATCAGCGCCTCGAGGTCGACCCCGGTGGTCACGCCCATCTCATGCAGCATCGAGACGAGGTCCTCGGTGGCGATGTTGCCGGTCGCCCCCGGCGGGAACGGGCAGCCGCCGAGCTCCCCGAAGCTCGCGTCGAAGCTCGTCACCCCCGCCTCGAGCGCCGCGAGCACGTTCGCCAGCCCCTGCCCCCGCGTGTTGTGGAAGTGGGCGTTGAGCTCGACGCCCGGCAGGCGGGTGAGCGCGTCGGCGAAGAACTCGCCGACCTGCCGCGGGTTCGCCATCCCGGTCGTGTCGCCGAACGAAATCTCCCGTGCCCCCGCCTGCGCCAGCGCGTCGGCGAGCTCGTACACCCGGGCGGGCGGCACATGGCCCTCGTACGGGCAGCCGAACGCGGTCGAGATCGACGCCACCGGCCGCAGGCCCGCGCCGGCGACCTCGCCGAGCAGCTCGGTGACGCTCGCCAGCGACTCGGCGACCGAGCGGCCGACGTTGTGGCGGTTGTGCGACTCCGAGGCGCTGAGGAAGAGGATCACCTCGTCGAGCACACCCCGGTGGGCGAGTGCTCCCTCCAGGCCGCGCCGGTTCGGCACGAGCACCGCGGTCGACACGCCCTCGGGGATGTCGATCCGCTCGAGCACCTCGGCCGCGTCGGAGAGCTGGGGCACGACATCGGGGCGGACGAAGCTCGTCACCTCGAGGCGCCGCAGGCCGGTGCGAGCGAGCGCGTCGATGAGCCGCACCTTGTCGTCGGTCGGGATCCGCTCGGGCTCGTTCTGGAAGCCGTCGCGCGGACCGACCTCGCGGATCAGGACGCTGTCCGGAAGCTCGGCGGGCACGGGCCTTGAGCATATGTGCCCGCGCGCCGGATAGATTGCGCGCCTCGAGGATTGGCGCAATCCCTCCCTCGCGTCCCTCGCCGCGCCCGGCGGCGTGCTGCTCGCCGGCTGCGGCACGCCGAAGCAGACCGCCTCAACGCCGGCGGCAAGGCCGACCCGCAACGCGTGTCGCTTCTGGCTCGACGCGCGGATGTTCCTCGTCGTCGAGCTCGTCGTGCTCGCCGCCGGCCTGCTGATCGCGCTCATCCGGGTCATCGACCTGTCGGCGCTGTTTCCGCTGAAGATCCTCGCCGTCGTGTTCGTCGACGTGATGCGCGGCGTGCCGACGATCCTCGTCGTCTTCCTGATCGGGTTCGGGCTGCCCGCGCTCAACCTCACGGGCGTGCCGACGAACGCGATCGTGCTCCGGGGCCTCGCGCTCGCGCTCTGCTACTCGGCGTACGTGAGCGAGGTGTTCCGCGCCGGGATCGAGTCCGTGCATCCAAGTCAGGGGGCGGCCGCGCTCGCGCTCGGGCTCACCCGCGCGCAGGCGTTGCGCCACGTGATCGTCCCGCAGGCCGTGCGCCGGGTCGTCCCGCCCCTGCTCAACGACTTCATCTCGCTGCAGAAGGACGTCGCGCTCGTCTCGATCATCGGTCCCCTGGAGGCGTTCCGGCAGGCGCAGATCTTCGCCGCCGCGAACTTCAACTACACGCCCCTGATCGCCGCGGCGCTGCTCTACCTGTGCGTGACGATCCCGCTCACCCGGTTCGTCGACCACCTGCAGATCCGCACCCTGCGGGCGCGCGGGGCGCTGCTGGCGCCGGGGCCGCATTGAGCGCCGCCGTCCTCGAGCTGCGCGGCGTGACGAAGGCCTACGGGGAGACGCCGGTGCTGCGCGGCATCGACCTCACGCTCCACGAGCACCGCGCGGTCGCGCTGATCGGCGCGAGCGGCTCGGGCAAGTCGCCACTCCTGCGCTGCGTCGACCTGCGCGAGGAGATCGACGACGGCGACATCCTGCTCGACGGCGAGCCGATGACCGTCCCCGGGCGCAACCCGGTGCCGTTCCGCCGGCGCCTCGGCTTCGTCTTCCAGGCCTACAACCTGTTCCCGCACATGGACGTCATGCAGAACGTCGTGCTCGGGGCGGTGAAGGGCGGCGGCATGGCGAGGCGGAGGCCCGCGCCCGCGGTCTTGAGCTGCTCGGGCGCTTCGGCCTCGCCGACCGCGCGGGCGAGTATCCCGACCGGCTGTCGGGCGGCCAGCAGCAGCGGGTCGCGATCGTCCGCGCGCTCGTCACCCGGCCGCGGGCGCTGCTGCTCGACGAGGTGACGAGCGCGCCCGACCCCGAGCTCGTCGGCGAGGTTCTCGGCGTCAGCCGCGAGCTCAAGCAGGAGGGGATGACGATGCTCATCGCCACCCATGAGATGGGCTTCGCCCGCGAGGTCGCCGACGAGGTGTGCTACCTCCAGGGCGGGACGATCGTCGAGCGCGGCGACCCCGAGCGGATCTTCACCGCACCGCGGAGCCCCGACACCCAGCGGTTCCTCGCCCGCCTGCTGGAGCGCGAGAGCTCGGCGGGGACGATCGCGCCGCGCTGAGCGTGTCGGACCGCGCGGTGCCGCGCTGAGAGTGTCGGACCGCGCGGTGCCGGCCGGGAGCGCTCCGGCCCCGCCGCTTCGCAGTGCGCGCGCCACGCCCTCACGCACGCGGC
>Ga0070737_10004600_pt1 | contig 13731 bp, 20 predicted proteins | sample Coa_R1_10_FD_66438 | JGI IMG/M metagenome (GOLD analysis project Ga0070737, IMG submission 66438) | Surface soil microbial communities from Centralia Pennsylvania, which are recovering from an underground coalmine fire - Coalmine... | ecosystem: Environmental > Terrestrial > Soil > Unclassified... | reverse complement strand
TATGGCCGCCCCATGTCGCCAGACGAACGCAAGGGGCGCTGTGTGCGGCTGTACGAGATGGGGCAGACGCAAGAGTGGATTGCGCGGGAGACAAGAGTAACTGAGAAGCAAGTATCAGTCTATCTTGCCGCAGAGCGTGTAGCGCAACAACTTACCCCAGGTAAGTTGGGCGAAAGCGCGACAACCACACCCAAACTCACGATCAATCCAGCCGCTGCGCTGGGTAAACTCGTTCCCAACCCCGACGATCACCGCCGCACACAACCTACCACGCCCACACTCTTTCATGCTCCCACCGTCAAGGAACAGCGGCAACAGGCGGCGCGTCCGCACTTGCCAACAATAGCCCAAGCCGCCGCCGATCATCACTTGCCCCCCGCTACTGTTTCTGCGCTCACCTACGCCATTGCGCGCCAACGCGACCGCCGCAACCTCTCACGCCAGGAGTTTAACAGCTACGTCGCGCATGTCGTGCGCGCCAGTGATCGTATCAAAGCGCCTATACGCAATGGAGGTGGTCAGTTCACCGTAGCATCCAGGGATGCTACGGGCGGCAAGTCTGCCGCTGATCTTGCGGACAAGATCGGCGTCTCGGCGCCGACGGTGGAACGAGTACGCGCGGTGCTTGCCTCAGATGAGGATGCGGTCAAAGCGCAATTGCTGGCAGGAGAGATCGCGCCAAAAGCCGCATACATTCAGGTCAAGCGCACAGAGGCGGCGCGCCCATGCTTGCCAGCGGGGCGTGAGACTGGCGTGAGAGATGGTGTTATGGTCTGCTCCAAATTTGGAGCAGACCATCGAGAGTCGCGTCCGCGCTCTTGACCTTCGTGTAATCGCGCCTTTGCCTCAACTTCCAAATACGGCATGAGCGCCTGCGCCGCCATCAACCTGCCAGCAACACGATTAACACCTGCCTCTTCCCGACGGCTACCAGCGCATAGGGCGCATCGAGCGTCCCCATCGCTGGCCACTCTTGCACGCTGATGTGTGTGCCTTGCGCCAGGATGCGCCCACCGCACGCCAGCAGCCGCGCCACGTCGTCTGGTGAGCCACCGCGTACCAATGTGAGCGTGTTGGCGGAGAGGGCGCTGGCGTGGCTGTTGGTTGTGTTGTTGGCGCGTTCTCCGCTGGCGGCGTGTGGGGCGTGGTTCTTCATGCGGCGCTCCCTGGCGTGCGTCCCTCGCCTCCGATTGGCTCTCTAGCGGGTGGTTGTGCCTGTGGCGTGGCTGGCGTCTCTCTGGACGCCACTGGCGCCGTCAGCAGTGTCACGCCTTCATACGCTTCGTTCAGCACGGCCTCTTTGGCGCGTGCGCAGTATCCGCAGGTGTAGCGTCCGCCGCCGTCGCGCTCATGGCGCGGTTCACCACATGATCCACACCGGCCAGGCGCATCTCGTAACAGCGGCGCATCCGAGCGTGCTACCAGGAGCGGTTGATGAAGTGGCCGGGGGCGGACTTGTGAGCGCATGGCGGCGATCCGCCAGGCCAACTCGGCTTGCTGATCTGGCAAAACAGTTGGTGTTGACGCCTGAGGTGTTTCAGGGGACGTTTCGCTCCGATATGCGCTTTCCAGAGAGGTAGCAAAAGTAGCAGAAGGGGTTTCGCTACTTTTGCTACCTTCACCGATGGGCGTTTCTGAGGATAGTGATGCCTGCTGTTTGACAGTCCGTTGCGGGATTGCCTGCGACGCCTGGAAGCGCCTCACCCAATATTCAATCTCGTCTATCTCTTCTATCATGGGAGCCTCCCATCTGTTCGTTTGACTTTGTTTCAACACTCAACATTCGGCGCTCATGTCGCATATAATGCGGACTCCTGAGAGTTTTCAGTGTTCTACATTCGTTCAACGTTCGCTCAACATTCGTTTTTGTGTCTCTGGCGATTGTTGAACCAGTGTTGAACGAATGTTGATAACACTGGTGTGGCACTGTGCCTGAAAATAAGGGGATACGTGCCACATTGCATGCCGATTGTTGACTGTTGAAACCTATCAAGAAAAAACGGTAAAGGTGTATGTGCTACGCCCGCCGCGTTCAGGATGACGCTCTTCCATCTTCCCGAACCCACGCTTTGCGAGGTCTTCGAGTTGACCCCTAGCTATCTCGGCGCTCTCCGAAGCCTCTTTGCTAATGCGGGCCAGCATGAGATCTCGCACTGTCACTACGCCGCCCTTGCGTTTCACCCAGTCAAGAATCTTCGCCACCGCCAGGTTGTCTGGTGACGCATGCAAGCGCGCATAGGCCTTGCGCGCTTGTGTCTTGAAATATGCGACGAGCGCCCACGCTCCTTCTACGTCGCATGCCGACACCTTGCCCAGTTCGTCCGTTGCGCCGGATTCCAGTACGCGACAGAGATGAAGGATTAGCGCAAAGCGCCCAGCATACTCACGAAGCTTGATCCACGGGCCGCGTAACTGCTGCGGGAACGCTGGATCGTTGATCTCAGCCGTCAATTTATCTCGCCCTTCCCAGTATGATGCAAAGGCGTCATCAGCGAATGTGGCAATGTTCGGCTTAGGCGGATCAAACAACGTAACTGGCTCTGCAAAATCGAGTTTAAGCAGGCGTCCGATCAGTTCGTCCCAGCCGTCCAGCACCTCGTCAGCCACTCCAGCGCGTGAGTCCACCACTGGCCCAATAGGGGGGTAAACGAACAGCAAGCGATGAATGAATCCATCGGACTGGCCACGTTCGTCATCAAGCGACGCAAGACGATCTTCCTGAATGCCTCCAGCCACACTGACAACAGGTCGGGGAATAACGAGCGGGTGGCGTCGGTTCCGCCTGTTCACCTTGATCAATCCGCCGCTCCATAGCGTGAGCCAGTGATCGCGTTCGCTGCCCTTTCCAGCCGCTTTATAAGCGTCCATTGCAGCAACCCACCCGTGTAACTCGTCACGATATACTCCAACGCCTCTTACTGTTTTCTGCAAAATGTCGCCGAGCGCCTCGATGGTGGTGTCGGTTGCTAAAAACTCTTCCATTTCAGGCTCAACCCCGCGATCCTTGGGGTCTTGCGTTTGCCATGTCGTAAACTCAGCCTGAAACCTGGCAGCAGCGATTATCTGCCGTTTGTTCAACGGGGCGAAAGCATATTCTTCCAGCGCAGGAGTTTTGCCATCACCTGGCGCGCCGATCAGTGTAAGCCAGAAGATCGCCGGACTTGTCTGATTTCTCTTTACCTGAATGCGCCATGTCGCGCCAATGCTAACAGCGGCGGCCACTAACGCGCTGCTGGCAACAAACTCAGGCGGGCAAGGGATCGCCCGTGATGCGGCTTGCGCAAGCGCGCGCATCTTTTCTGGCAGGACGTTAAGCGGAAATTTGCTCTCTCCAATCAGTGAACTGATTGCGACATGGCGCGCCTCATGATCAAGCGCGTCATCTGTAGCATCCGTTTTGCCGCCTACATTTGCTTGTGGTGGCGCAAACTCTGCCCAGGGTTGCGCCGCTTGCAACATGGCCGCCCACTTCTCAGTGAAGCGAAGAGGATCGGAAAGGTAGAGCGCCGATGGGTCTTTCGTTTCGTGTGGCATGGCAACAATCTTCACACGATCTCGCAAGCGCGAAGTCGCGAGCCACGCTTTCACTCCCTCGCCACCGCTATCCGGCTCAACCACAATGTAGATCGTTGGGATACCGTTAAGAAGTGGCGCATCGCGCTCGTCTTGCCAGTTCTTGGCGCCAGGAAAGCCCAACGCTGGTTCGTGGTGAAACCAGAGGGTATGACAGTCGGACGCGCCCTCAACCAGCGTGATATAGCCACGTTCGCGCGCCTCGGTGAGCTTCCATTGGCCATAGGGAACTGCGCGAGAGCCGTACCGCCACTTAAAGCGTTCGCCTGCCGCAGACTTTTCCAAGGCAATTCTGAGCTGTGTACTCACCACTATGCGCCGACTCGCGTCATAGTAAGGAATGCTGATCGCCGCATTGTAGCCACCGCGTGGCGGCACATCCGACAGACCTAGACTGGCAAGAAAGTCAACAGGCAGTTGTTTCATCCGGGCATAGGCAGCCAGCGTGCATCCCGATCCCGAATCTGTCGTATCAGTGACAATCCGAAATGGACGCTCCGAGGATAGTTTGGAAGATGTTGGCGCACACAGATCGGACATGCTACAGCCGAGCGCCTGTACCACTTCCTTTGTCGGGCAGTTTCCCCAGCAGCGAATATAAATGCCATTATCATCGAAACGTCGAAAACTGAGGGAGGGGTTCCTGTCTCGATGGCTAGGAACCGGGCAGCGAGCAGTGTACCAGCCGTTGCGATCTGGCCCGCGCAGTTTATCCAGACGCATGAGCGCATCCCAGGCAGAAGCGATTTGACTTTGACCAGAAATGTTTGCTGTTACCATGCTGTGCCTCTCATCAGACTATCCGGCCTCACCAGGAGGTAGGTATCCTGATGGCGGGCTATCGCCGCCGCGATGCGCTGGCAGAGCGCCAGACCATCGGTAGCTAAACAGGCAAAATCTCGTTCGCCGGTGGTGGCCGCCAGGACGCCCAACCTATCCGCCAGATGGGCGGCGTCATCGAGTGCCCCCTCGGCCAGTGGCGCGTTCCTGTAAGCGTGTCGCAGCGCGCGGTCATGCGCGCTTGACATGCGCCTCGTCGGTCGGGTACCATGTTGAGTGTGAGTGATGCTGATGGAGCTGCTGGGCGCATCCGTGGTGGGGCGCGCCTGGCAGTTTTCGTTTTTTGTCATGTCTAACCCTGTCGCCAGTGCAACGCCACTGGCAGCGTCAGTCATGCCTCGCCCCCGCGCCAGCTTCGGTCTCCCGCATGAGCCGTTCGCAGTACGCCTCGACCTCCGCTAGTGTGAAACGCCGTTTGCGCGGCCCCAGTCGGAGATAGCGAATCCGACCGGCGGCCATCTCTCGATAGAGAAACGCCCGCGAAACCCCTAAACGTTGAGCTGTAGTGTTGATGTCCCAGAGAATCGGCCCTGTGGCCTGATTCATTCCCTGGTTTGCCGCCAGGGGCGCCATCGTTGCTGTCATAAACTCATACCCCCTGCGCACTCAGGCGCATCTTGAAACACTCGTTCGTGTTGACACGTCTCTGATAACGTGATAACGTATCATTGAGACAACTCAATGTCATCATCATAGCACGCAATCTATGAATGTGTCAACAAAATGAGCAAGACAGAAGGGCGGGTTGTTATGTCTACTCAACACGGCGACATTCTGAGGCAGGTGATACAGGAGGCGCTTGGATGGGAAGTTCGACAGGAACTGTGGGACTACTTGCAGGAGCATGGCGAACTGGCAGCCTACGCGGCAAACACCGTGTCGCTTGATGATCTCCTGGAAGAGATTCGACGGCTGGTTCGCTTGTTTCAACCACCCGATCCGTTGCATGAGGATGGGCCTGCAATGCTTTCTGGCGACTGGGCAGGTGTGACGCCTCATAGTGTGCAAGAGGAAGCTGTCTCGCGCATCGTAGCGGAGCATGTCACCCATGATCAGGGCGTTGCTGACTGGCGCGAGTTTTCTTTGGACAATCGATTGCTGGCGTGGCATGATGTGCGTGAATGGCTGATCAGCCATATTCAGGAGAGTGTTCACCCCACCTGGTATCTTGACAATGCGCCCATCCCCGAAGATGCGTACTGGATGATTGACGCAGTGATACAGGAAGATGTCCGCGCCGCCGCGCGCTCGTCTACACAGCCTGCACTGCCAACGCGCGAAACACCTCCACTGCCGGAAGCCCTGGCGCTGTCCATCCCCATCAACCGCCTGATTCGCCAGGGACATGAAGCTACATCTGACGCTTCTGACATGCCAGAAGGGAACACTTTTGGCGCATTGCGCCAGGCGCCCTATCGGCTGCATCATCGGTTTTTGCGCGTCGGCTTCCCAGGTGAGTCTCATGAGCGCGTGTTGCCTGTACGTGAGGGAACAATGTTGTTCACGCTTCAGCACTTGGCAGCTACGCTGTCTTCGACTCTCGGAGTATGGACAGAAGCGCAAGCAACCCTCTTTGTGCTGACTGGCATTCCCCCGTTGATCTCCGCGCTGACAGCAGATGTGACGCCTCATACACAATTCCCCAATTTGACTCGATTGACGTTGCATATTGACCCCACCCTTTCGCCGAGGGAAGTTGCTGATCGGTATCGTGACTTGCGGCGCTACCTTGTCGGCGAGCATCACCGTGAGATCACTGACAAGCATGCGCAACTGGCGCTGTTTGCCGTGACCACCAGTCAGAAGCTCTCTCTTGCTACCCGCATGGGCGCCTGGAATGAAGCGCATCCTGCTTGGGCGTACACCCGCGAAAGCAACTTCTCGCGCGATATGTTACAAGCCCAACGGCGGTTGCTGGGGGCGGTACTCCCCCCGACAGGAAGTGGCGCGAGCAAATCACGTAAGCCGTTCAAGCGCCCTATCACAGCTGACCCCCTGTCTGGGAGTGTAGACGGCGAAGGTATGGGGTCAGGACGCCAAGAACAGTTAGCCGCCGCGCTTGCCCTCATTGTTGATCAGCTACCCACCGAGCAGCAGACGCAGATCGCCAACTACGCGCGGTTGCTGGCGCGAGATAGCGGACTCGAAGCCACCTTACCTGCCGAGGTGTTGGCGGCATTGCCAGATCGCCACCCTGGCCCGCGTTTCAGCCTTTCACCGCAGTTGGCACGCCCTACCGAGACCACGCTCACCCCAGAAGACCTGCAAGAACAGCACAACGTGTTGCAGGCGGCAATAGAGGACACGCTCCGGCGCATCCCCTATCCTACCGAGGGGGAAGAGGAACAGCGCCGCCAGGAGAAAAATCCGGCGTAACTGCCCTCCCCTAACCCGTGTACCCTTTGCGACGGCGCTTGCCCTGTTTGCCCTGTTTGCCCTGTTTGCCCTGCTTGCGGCGGAGTGTCGTTAGCAGGATCGCCAGCAGCAGCGCATCAGGATCGCGTGGATCGCCAGGATCGCGGGGATCGCCAGCGCCGAGGCGGCTTCGCCGTGTTGATGGAGGTGGCGTCACGGCGCGGTCGTACTCGATGCGCCTGGCGCGATACACGCACGATGTGCCATCGCCCGGCGTGTAGGATGCGCCAGCGGTCGGCAGGGCGTAGAGGTAGCCAGCGGCTATCGTTGCCACGTCCTCAACAGAGGGGCCGTCCGTCCAGCGGATGGTGATGACGCCGAGGGGCGTGTGCCTATCCGGTCGGCTCGTCACGGTGAACTGAACGCGCTCCTGGTGATGACCTCTTCCCCACAGGCGCCAGTCACGCACATCCGCCTGATCGGCCAGGTGGCGTTTCAGGAGATAGGCTGTGTCACGCAGGCTGAAGAAGGTGAGCCGACGGCCCGCATACAGGACGTGATGGGTTCCGGCTGGGATGCGAACGGCAGTAGCAACAGTCATGGTCATAGCACTTCACTACTTTCTTCGTGGCCTTTGTAGACTTCATAGGAAGGAATCTGGGGTGTTTGCGCCGCGTGTTCTGTTTTCAAGGTACGAACCCAGGCTTGCGCGGCGCTGTGACTCATGCCGGTCGCGCGTTGCATGCGATCAATCGACTGGGCGCCATCCGCCCACGCTTTTCGCGCTGCGTTTTCATAGGAAGGAAGAGGCCGTCGCGGCGCGCGTCGCCTGCCTTGTGCTGGGGTATGTACTACGCGCGGGTATGTACTAGCGTGCGCAGCGCCATCGGGCGGATCGCTGTCCCCTGGATCGGAAGGCGCAGGCAGGTGAAGTGGGACAAGGGAGAGCGTCTTGGCGTCATGCGTATGCCCATTGCTTGACGCATTGCTTGACGCCTGCGCTGTCGCCTTCCCAGCGCGTCGTGCGGGACGGGTCGGACGGGTGGGCGCTGGCGGTGGTGTCGGTGGTTCGTCATCCGGCCCGCTCGCAGACGACGCCACAGCCATCACTACAGCCTCGCCAGCAGCGCCAGATGCGGCCACCGGCGTCTCTGCATCCCCACGCAGATCGCCCATGCCAGCGCCTTCCTGCGTCGCCGCTACAGGGGCAACAGATGGCCCCGTCGCATGCGCTGGTGTGTTTGTATGGGTGGGATCGGGCGTATCTGACGCATCGGGAAGATCGGGGGAACGCAGCAGCGCCGAGGCGGCGTCACGCACACCCGCCAGCCGCGTATGGCGCAACCGCTGCCGCAGCGGCTCTAATTCCAGTTCCCGCTGAAGCCGCGCTCGTTCGTCTTCCAGGCTCGTCTGCCTGGGCGTGCGATACCGTGTCCAGGCGGAGAGCGCCACCAGGAAGATCGCGATCCCCGCACGCAGGAAGAGCCAGAACCGCGCGCTGACCCCCAGCGCCGCCAGGGCTTGCGTGGTGGTCATGTGGAACGATTGTTCGCCCAGGAAGGCGTACAGCCCCACGTAGACGATCACTGCCAGCAGCACACCCAAGAGGACATGACCCAACAAGCCCCAGTAACGCCGGTGTACCAACGCCGCACGCGCGCGATCCCACGCGCCCATCAGTTGCGATTCAACGCCTACCGCCTGGCTGATGGCGAACAGGTACAGCAAGGGCGGATAGCTGGCCGTGAGCCGCCCATCTGTCGTCAGATCGATGACGGCAATGATTGCGCCCACCGCCAGCAATGGCCCAGACAGCAGGTTCGCCAGTGCTTCCAGCCAGCGCAGCACAGCGGCGAGTGGCCCCAGCAAGAACATCGGGCGTTCCTCATCATTCACAGTCGTCTGTCCTTTCGGCGTCAGCCGCTTCGGCGGCGCGTGACGCTTCCGCATGCGCGTCATCCTCTGAAAGGCCACGCGCGAGAGCCGCCTGGTAGGTCGCGTCATAGGCGTTCTCATACGCCTCGCTCACCTCGAAGGCGCGCTCGAAGGCGCGCTCGAAGGCGTCAAGCATGTGTTCCTGAATGCGCGCCACCAGCGCGGCGGCGTGCTCTTCTGCCGTTGCGCTGAACAGCGTGCGCTCGATACCCTGGCGCGTGGCGGTCATGATCTCTCTGATGCGCTTCATGCGTCGTCCCCTTCTGGCGCTGGCGTCACATCGTTGGCGAGAGCCGCCTGGAAGCGCGCCAGCGTAGCACGGCGGCGAGTGGCTACAGCAAGAAACATAAGAAACATCGGACGCTCGTCGTTCATCGCCTCTTTCTCCTTGTGTGTGTCTGTGGTTGTGTCTTTGTCTGTGGCGTGGCATGTGGCGTGGCATGTGGCGTGGCGTGTGGCGTGGCGTGGCGTTGCCAACGCTCACAGGCCGAGGCGATCCCCTCGGCGCGCTTGATCACCGCGTCAAGGCGCTCATCGATCCGCGCGTCTACCACGTCGATCAGCAGCGCCAACGCCTCGGCGCGGTCTTCCTCGGTGGAGCCACACAGCACCCGCTCACCGGCGTCACGAATGCGCTTGGTGACACAGGCGGTGACACAGGCAACGCGATCCAGTATCATTTCTCACCTCCCGCGTCTCCCGCGTCTCCCGCGTCTCCCGCGTCAGCAGTCGCCAGCGTCGCCAGTTCCTCTATCCCAGCGCCATAGCCATCGGCCAACACGACCCGAAAATGCGCCAGCCCTTCCTGCCCACGCGCCAGCAGCATCCGCCAGCGCAGATACGACAGCGCCCAGTGCAGCACGTCAATCCCCTCCGGGCGGATGGTGGGGCCGTGCGGATCAAGCCGCTGCGCAGTTCCCCACAAGGCCGTCGCGCGGCGCGTGATGAACAGTACGGCTTCATCATCCGCCGCAAAGGACGTGGCGAGCGCGTAGACACGCTGCCACTCTGCGGGCGTCATGCGTGGTTCCCACGAGGCGTAGAGTTGCCCCATCGCAATGCGCCAGCCGCTTGCCACTGGCTGATAGGCGTACACGTCAGCCCCAGCGCGCGCCAGGCGGAGCAAAGCGTCACGCGCCTCGCCGCGCGGCAGGTCAGTGGCGGGGATCGCGGCGATGCTGGCGGCGTTCTCGGCGCGTTCCAGCGGCGTCGCCAGCAAAGCAAATCGGCGAAGGTCAGTCATGGCAGTTGTTTCCTTTCACAAACACAAGGACAGCGCCGGGGTTAATACCCCAGCGCCGCCGCATTCTCTTCATGCGCCAGATCGCGCCCTGCCATCCGCTCCGCCTCAGCGCGCGCCTCCGCTGTGTAGAGTGCGCGCACATAGCGGCCATACCGCAACGCCGCTCCCGCATGTGCGCAGGGCTTGCCCCAGCGCGCCGCCTGGCAGGCGCACGTCGCGGTGTCGTCCGCCAGGTCGTAGCGCACGTCGTAGAACATCTCCGCCTGTGTCTGGCTGGCGACTCGTACCAGCAGCGAGACGATGGCGCTGCTCTCCGCCAGCCGCACGACCTTCACGCCGCGCCCTGTGTTCAGCAGGCCGTGGGTCTCGGCGAGTTCGAGCGCCCGATCACGCCAGGCGCTCACAGTGTTCGTGCGGGGGTTCAGCAGGCGGTCAATCGTTTGTGCTATCATTGGAATGCTCCTTGTGAGTGTGGCGCTTCCCGAATTGCTTACCAGGCGGTGGGAGGCGCCTCTCTTTTGAGATACTCGTTAGCACCTCATGACTTAATTATAGACGATACAAGACCATCTGTCAAGCACATTTTGGGCATATTTTAGGACTTTTGTGGTATATTTATGAGGAGGATCGTTTTGCTAGTACGGCGTCTTCAGGACGCCACTGAAGATGCTGGTGCGATAGTCAGAAAGAGAGAAAGGCAATGAGTTCAGTGGCAGAGCAGGTACGGGGGCGGCCTTTGCCGTTCCTGAAGTTGTGGCGTATGCACAGGTTCATGACGCAATCTGACCTGATTGCTGCGTCAGGATTATCGCGCGCGACAGTAGTACGCGCTGAACGCGGCGATATGACAGTGGGGTTTAGCAATATCAAGCGGCTCGCCGAGGCGTTAGGTATCACACCAGAGGAATTGACCTTCACCGAGCCGAGTGAGCCAACGTCTGGCGTGTATCCGGCAGTCGAGCGCGCCGAGCAGCACAGCGAGGGGAAGGAGGAACAGGAGAACGACACCCCCACACGCCGTCCCTGATCGCCCGTTGTTCCTTGCCTTCCCCCCCCTTTGTGGCTGTACGGCAATTCGTGCTGCGTACAGCAGGATACATCGGGATACGTCAGGCGACACAATAGGCGCTCTTTCGGGGGAAACGCGAACACAGGGAGACCCCAGGATACAGGGGGAAACGACCGCCGCCAACTTCGTAAACCGTAGGTCGTGGGTTCAAATCCCACCATCGGCTCCATCAGAAAGCCTGAAATCAAGCGGCTCGGAGCAACATAACTCTGAGCCGCTTTTGTTGTGAAAATGTCATACTACGCCAACCACTACGCCAACCAGCGCAGAGACGAAAATAGGCGCTTCGCAGAATGTGTGCGGAGCGCCCGTTGTGTGTGAACCCTTTAGGAAATCGGCTCGAGCCTGGCCTCTTCTTCTGGCGACAGCGGCAGATCGTGCCAGGTCGCGCCATTGGGCGCGCCATCCAATAATCGCCGCCGTAGAGGACTTGCGTCGCTTCTACTTCCAAGCCTGGTTCCCACAGCGTTACCCGTTCCTTCTCGCGCAGAGGCAAGAGTTCCCGTTCAGCATCCGAGCCAACTTCGGCGAGCTTCACCAGATTGACCGGTTTGCTCGTGAGCGTGTTGAAGTCTACTTCTATCCGCCTCATGACGTGCCTTCGCTTTGACCATACATCGCTTACGCACTTGCAACAGGCGTCTGTGGCTGAGGAATCGGGCGACCTTCTTCTCGTGCCACTTCCAGCCACTCATCAATGATCACTTGTGCATTAGCGACCGCTTCCTCAGGCGTCGCGCCATCTGCCATTGCCCCAGGTAGTTCTGGTATTTCGACCAGCCAGGCGTTATCTGGCTTGCTCCAGGTCAGGATCATACGGTACTTGTATTCGGCCATCATTTGCCCTCCTTTACGGAAACTGTGTGAGTCCATAGTCGTTGAGGACATCACGGACTTGCTTGACCTGATAGGCTTTGGCCTTGCCATCGCTCCTGGGTTGTATGTTGAGAATCTCTCGCACCCCAGGCATGCTGAACAGATGATGATCGCCTCGAATCCGCTCTGTGAAGCCCATCCGTGCCAGGACGTTGCGGAGATCATCAAAGGGGATGTTAGTGTCTGACCGGCCACTGAGGATACGCCCCAACGCCTTATCAAGATGCGCCATCGCTGGGTAGTCCCTTCTTCTGGCGTGTCATTGCCATTGTACGACAGACAACGCCCTTACTGCGAGCCGGAGGCAGGAAACGCTTCATCCGTACCTCCCAGCGCCGCATCCATCGCATCCGCCGCTTGTTGCTGCATATGCGGCAGGACATGGCTATACAGGCCCAGGGTGATTTCAATGCTGGCGTGTCCCAACATCTCCGAGACAATCTTGGGGTTGATGCCTCGGCCCAAGAGCAGTGTCGCCGCCGTATGGCGCATGTCATGGAAGCGGATGCGCGGCAGCCCCGCCCGTTCGAGTAAGGGCAAAAACTGTCGGCGGAGGAAGTTGACATTATCCATTGGGCGACCAATAGCGTTAGGGAAGACCACATCCAGATTATCCCACGCATCGCCAAGCAGGCGTCGTTCTTCATCCTGGCGCACGCGATGGCGTCGAAGCGCGTCAACTGCTGTCTTGGAGAGCGCAATACGCCGCCGACTCTGTGCGGTCTTCGGTTCGACAAATGTTGGCCCCGCTGTTGTATACTGCAATGTTGCTTGTACTTGGAGTGTGCCGCGTTCAAGGTCTACGTCATGCCAGCGCAAAGCAAGCAATTCACCTTCACGCATACCCGTCGCCAGGGCCAAGACATATAACGCTTCGAGACGATCACCGACTGCGGCGGCTAAGAGCCTGCGTGCTTGCGCCTCAGTCAGTGTTTTCATCTCATGCCGCCGCAAGCGTGGTGGATCAACAAGGTCGCTCACATTGCGTTGTACCAACGTAAGTCGCATTGCGCGGTCAAGGGCCTTGTGGAGCATCATATGAATATGGTGAACGGTGGTGGACGACAAGCCTTCTTCCAGCTTCTTGGCGTAGAGCAGTTGGAGATGTTGGGCGTTGAGCTTGACCAGTGAGATTTTGCCCAGCGTGGGCAGGAGGTGTGAGCGGACAAATTGCTCATATCGCCGCCAGGTCGTTAGGCGAATGGTTGGCTTGACGCTTTCTAGCCAAGCCGTAAAATATTGCTCAACGGTCTGCTTATCGCCCAGCACAGGCAAGCCCGCTTCCTGATCGCGCAGGGCAGCCGCCAACTTGCGTGCAGCTTCCTGGCGGGTCTTGGCGTAGAAGCTCTTGCGCTTACCGCCGTCGAGATTGATACGCGCTTCCCAAAGGCCGTCTGCCCGTTTGGTAATACTGCCTTCGCTATTGCCCCGTTTGGCCATTCCTGCCCCTACCCCTCTGCGAGTATCTGGCCAGCGACAAACTCTTGCAACGCCGTGAGTGGAATGAGGCGCTTGCGCCCCAACTTGATGCTGAGAATCTTCTTGCGCATCACCAACTGATAGCAGGAGGTGCGGCCCAGCCCCAATGCTTCCGCCGCTTCATCTATCGTCAGCAGCAGCTTAACGGGCGCTGGCACAGGAGCGGTGATGGTTTGTACAGTCATAGTCATGCCTCCTTAATGAGCCAACTCATTTCCAGCAAATACGCTATGGTACTCCCCAATGTCTGGGTCTTCCTCGCGTTAGGTGCAGGTTGGTTGGTGGCAAGGAGAAGCGGCCAACTGGTGAAGGACACGGCAGCGCAGGAGCGCAAAACCCGCTCGTCCATACATTTGGCGCT